>Ga0187892_10003179_pt1 | contig 30586 bp, 33 predicted proteins | sample MA1701073metaG_FD_139345 | JGI IMG/M metagenome (GOLD analysis project Ga0187892, IMG submission 139345) | Bio-ooze microbial communities from a basaltic lava cave in the Kipuka Kanohina Cave System on the Island of Hawaii, USA - MA170107-3 metaG ...
CCAAAAGGGCCCGTCTCGAAGCACGACAATCATCCCTCATGCTGAGGAGCCGCCGAAGGCGGCGTCTCGAAGCACCCCATTAATCCCTCATGCTGAGGAGCCGCCGAAGGCGGCGTCTCGAAGCACCCCATTAATCCCTCATGCTGAGGAGGGCCCAAAAGGGCCCGTCTCGAAGCACCCCATTAATCCCTCATGCTGAGGAGCCGCCGAAGGCGGCGTCTCGAAGCACGACAATCATCCCTCATGCTGAGGAGCCGCCGAAGGCGGCGTCTCGAAGCACCCCATTAATCCCTCATGCTGAGGAGCCGCCGAAGGCGGCGTCTCGAAGCACGCGACCCGGTACTTAAATCGTCGACTTCGAGCGACGGCGCGAAAGCAGCGCGAGCGCTTCAAAATTGCCGCTGGCAAGGGCCTCCTTCTTTGCTCGGCTCCAGCCCTTTATTTGACGCTCCGCTGAAACAGCGTCTGTAATGCGATCGAAGTATTCGGAGTAGAGGAGTACCACCGGACGGCGCGTGAGCGTATATCCACCATACCAGCCGCAATTGTGCTGATTGATACGGTCCTCCAGTGAACCGCGCGTGGAGCCAGTGTAAGACTACCATCGCGGCAGCGCACCATGTAGACGTACGCACCCATGCAAGATTGGTAACATCTTATACCTCACCCTTCGAGACGGCGCGTTCCGCGCCTCCTCAGGGTGAGGACTTCAAATGGCGAAATCCCTCATGCTGAGGAGGGCCCGAAGGGCCCGTCTCGAGCGTGCGCCGCGCACATGCGACATATGCAACCATGCAAACTTGGTAACATCCTAGGCCTCACCCTTCGAGACGGCGCGTTCCGCGCCTCCTCAGGTTGAGGACTTCAAGTACTGAGGAAAACATCCTTGTCGCCCCGAAATTCTACCGTTCAGGAATTGCTTGCAGCGCTCGTGGGCTTCGACACCACAAGCTCAAAGTCGAATCTCGCGCTGATCGCTTACGTCGAGGATTACCTCAAAGGTCACGGCATTGGCGCGACGCGCGTGCCCTCTCCCGACGGCGCCAAAGCCGACCTGTTCGCGACCATCGGGCCTCAGGGTCATGGCGGCATCGGGCTCTCCGGTCACAGCGATTGCGTGCCGGTCGAAGGTCAAAACTGGACCTCCGATCCCTTCACCCTGACGGAGCGCGGCGGAAAGCTCTATGGCCGCGGCAGCTGCGATATGAAGGGCTTTATCGCCTGCGCGCTCGCCGCGGTGCCGTCGTTCAAGGCGCGTGCCCTGAAAGAGCCGATCCACATCATCGTCTCTTATGACGAGGAGGTCGGGTGCACGGGAGTGCGTCCGCTGATCGCCCGTCTCGGGTCCGACCTGCCCCGGCCGCGCGCCGTAATAGTCGGCGAGCCGACGAGCATGGCGGTGATCGACGCCCATAAGCGCATCGACGCTTTCCGCACGCGCGTGACCGGCCGCGAGGCGCATTCGAGCATGCCAGAGCTCGGCGTTAACGCCATCGCCGCCGCTGCCGCGCTGATTGTGGAACTCGACCGGATCGGGACCGGCATCGCCGCGCGGCAGAACGACAAGCGCTTCGAGCCCCCCTACTCGACGGTGTCGGTCGGTACCATCCAAGGCGGAACGGCGCATAACATCGTGCCCAAGAATTGCGAGTTTCAGTGGCAGGTGCGGAGCCTGCCCTCGGTTGACCCTAGGGAGGCGCCGCGTGACCTCGCCGCCTTCGCCAAGAGCGCGCTTCTGCCGAAGATGCGGCAAGTGACGAACGAGGCCGCGATCGACACCGAGACTGAAGGATCGGTCCCCGCTTTCGTGGCGGAACCCGGATCGGAAGCGGTCGCGCTCGCGCTCGCGCTCACGGGGGCCGACCGCACCGAGGCCGTGTCCTACACCACGGAAGCCGGATTGTTCGAAGAGGCGGGCGTGCCGGCCGTGATCTGCGGCCCGGGCAATATCGCGCAGGCGCATGCGGCCGACGAATATGTCTCGATCGCGCAGCTCGAAGCCTGCCTGGCGTTTCTCGACAGCCTCGCCGACAGGCTCAGAGCCTGAGCTCACGCGTCGGCGAAGGTCGCGGGGTCGAAACGGTAACGGCTGTTGCAGAACTCGCACGTGACCCAGACTTCGCCGTCAACCACCATCTCTGCCAGGTCCTCGGCGGAGAAGCGCCGGAGCAGTTCCTCGACCCGCGCCTCGGAGCAGCTGCAATAGCTCCTGAGCGGAACGGCGCGGTAGGCGCGCACCTGCTCCTCATGGAACAATCGGTAAAGCAGCCGGTCGGCCGGCAGCATCGGATCGAGCAGCTCGTGATCCTCGACCGTCTCGGCAAGCGCCTTGGCCCGTGTCCAGTCCTCGGCGACGAACGCAGATTCCCGCGTCGAAGCGCGGCCACCCTCGCGTGTGAGCTTCTGCACGAGAAGGCCTCCTGCGCGCCAGGTCCAGGGCCGCTCTCCCTGCCCCGCCCGATAATGCCGCGCCACGGCGAGCTTGATGAAGGTGGGGAGCTGCTCGGACTGACGGAAATAGGTGTCGGCGGCCTGCGCCAAGCTCTCGCCTTCGAGCGGCACCACGCCCTGATAGCGCTCGCTGTCCGTGCCGCGGTCGATGGTCATGGCGAGATGGCCGCTTCCGAGCAGAGGCCCGCCGGCAGGAAGTGCCGCTAATCGCTCTGAGGAGAAGCGCGCGTAGCCACGCAAGGCTCCCGGCACCTCATAGTCGGCAACGAGCAGATCGACCGGCCCGTCGGTCGAGGCCTGGAGGATGAACTTGCCCTCGAATTTGAGCGCGGCGCCAAGCAGAGCGGTCAGCGCCACGGCCTCGCCGAGCAGCTGCGACACGGGCTCGGGATAAGCGTGGCGCGAGAGGATCGTGTCGACCACGGGACCAAGCTTGACGAGACGTCCCGCCACCTCGGCGTGATCGGCCTGGAAGGGCAGGATCAGATCGTCCTCCGGGATGCTCAGCTCGACGCGCGGCTCGGGCGAAAATTCCGTCATGATCTCGCTCCGCCGCTTCTGGCCTTGCGCGCGGCGCGCTTAGCTTGCCGGCGCTTCTTCCGGCCGTCGCCGGCGAGGCACCAGGCGAGGATCGCCTTTTGCACGTGCAGCCGGTTCTCGGCCTCTTCCCACACGGCAGATTGCGGGCCGTCGATCACTTCGGCCGTCACTTCGTCGCCGCGATGGGCCGGCAAGCAATGCATGAAGATTGCGTCCTTCGCCGCCACGGCCATCACCCTGCCATCGACCTGGAACGGACGCAGCGCCTGCGCTCGCTTCCTCTCCTCGTTGTCGCCCATCGAAACCCAGACATCCGTCATCACACAATCCGCGCCGCGCGCCGCCTGAAGGGGATCTTCGCCGACCTCGATATCCGCCCCCTCGGCTCTCGCCCAAGCGAGCAGCGCTGGCGAGGGCGAGAACGCCTTCGGCGCAGCGATCCTGAGCTTGCAGCCGAAGCGCGCGGCGGCATGCACCCACGAGGTCGCGACGTTATTGGCATCGCCGATCCAGGCAATTGTGCGGCCTCTGATGGGCCCTTTCAGTTCTTCGAATGTCATCACATCGGCCATCACCTGGCAGGGATGCGACCGTGCGGTGAGTCCGTTGATCACCGGGACACCGGCGTGCGCGGCAAGCTCCTCGAGTGTCTCATGCGGTCCGGTGCGAAGCATGATGGCATCGACATAGCGCGACAGCGCGCGCGCCGTATCGCCGAGCGTTTCCCCCCTGCCGAGCTGCATGTCCTGCGGATCGAGCACGACCGAGTTCCCGCCGAGCTGATGCATGGCGACCTCGAAGGAGACACGCGTGCGGGTCGAGGGCTTCTCGAAGATCATCGCAAGCACGGCGCCGGGCCGGACTTTGAAGCCCTTCGGCGCCCGCCCCTTCCGCTTCATTGCTCGCGTCGCGTCGATGATGGCGCGCAGCGTCTTGCGGTCCAATGCATCGATATCGAGGAAATGCCTGAGCGACATGGACGTGACCGGCGGCTTAAGCGTGAGCGAGCGCGGCGCTTTTCAGCGCGACGCAAGCGGCGTCGATCTTGCTGCAAGCCAGATCGATCTCATCCTCGGTCACGATTAGCGGCGGCAGAAGCCGCACGACATTGTCGCCGGCTTGCACCGTCAGCATTCTCTCGGCGCGGAGCGCCTCGAGCAGCGTCTGGTTCGGCACCTTGCACTTCAATCCGAGCATCAATCCTTGTCCGCGCACGTCCTCGATGATCGCGCCGTGCTCGTCGGCAAGCGCTGCGACGCTCTGCTTCAATCTCAGCCCCATCTTAGCGACATGATCGAGAAAGCCGTCAGCAAGCACCACGTCGAGCACGCCATTGGCGACCGCCATGGCGAGCGGATTGCCGCCGAAGGTCGAGCCGTGGCTGCCGGCGGTCATGCTTGCACCGATTCTCTCGGTCATCAGACACGCGCCGACGGGGAAGCCGCCGCCGAGGCCCTTTGCCGTCGCCATGACGTCGGGGGTGATGCCGGCCCATTCATGGGCGAAAAGGCGCCCGGTGCGGCCCATGCCGCTCTGCACCTCGTCGAGCAGGAGCAAGAGTCCCTTCTCGTCTGCCAGCGCGCGGAGATCTTGCAGGAAGCGTGCGGGCACTTCGCGCATGCCCCCCTCGCCCATGATCGGCTCGATCAGGATTCCGGCGGTTCTCTCATCGATCGCCGCTTCGACGGCGGCGATGTCGAGGGTGGCGATCTGGTCGAAGCCGTCGGCCGGCGGACCGAAACCTTCGAGATGCTTCGCCTGCGCGCCGGCAGCGATGGTGGCGAGCGTCCTGCCGTGGAAGGCGCCTTCGAAAGTGATGAGCCGGTAGCGCTTGGGCGCGCCCGACTTGAAGTGATAGCGGCGCGCGGCCTTGATCGCGCATTCGACTGCTTCCGCGCCCGAGTTGGCAAAGAACGCCATGTCGGCGAAGGTCGCGGCGCAGAGCCGTTCGGCCAAGCGCTCTTGCTCGGGGATGCGGTGCAGGTTGGAGACGTGCCACAGTTTCTGCGCCTGCTCTGTCAGAGTGCGTACGAGATGCGGATGGGCATGGCCGAGCGCCGTCACCGCGATGCCGCACGCAAAGTCGAGATAGCGCTCGCCTGACGCTGTGAAGAGGTAGGCGCCTTCCCCGCGCACGAAGGAAAGGTCGCTGCGGGCGTAAGTCGGAACGAGGGCCGGCATCGGAGTTCGCTGTCCACAAACAAAATTGCCGCCGACCGGCGGCAGCAAGGAATCTCAGAGCATTAGGTCTCGCCCTCAGGCCTGTCAATCAGCCCTCGCACAGCGCTTATCCCACGCTCGTCCACCTTTCCATCCACGCCGCGATTTGTGTTCTGTGCGAAGAAGTGGCAGACTTCCTAAGCGTGCCGGTGGAAAACGGACCAAACAAGCGTGGCGGACGCTTGCCGGATTCTCCCGGATATTGTAGGGTATTACCGCTCGGCCACAAGATGTCGTGGGTGCTGTAATTGCGCCCGGGCGGTCAATCTCAGCAGTAATTCCGAGTTTTCAAAATGCCGTCTCTAGGCAGACGGGGGGATTCTGAGTCCAATTCGAGGAGGCCAAACCATGGCTTGGACTGAAGAGAGGGTCGAACTGCTGAAGAAACTCTGGGCCGAAGGCTTGAGCGCGAGCCAGATCGCCGCCCGGTTGGGCGGGGTCACGCGCAATGCCGTGATCGGCAAGGTGCATCGACTTGGGCTGTCGGGGCGAGCGACCAGCTCGCGCTCGTCGAGCCCGCGACCGCGCCGCACGCATGTGCCGCGCGCAAGCCGGGCGTCGTCGCTTCTATTCGGGACACGCGGCAACACCGCGCTCAAGCCTCACTACGAGGCCGAGCCCGATTTCGCGCCGGCGCCGCTTGAGGAGCTGGTCATTCCGCTCAATGAGCGGGCCAGCATTCTCACGCTGAAGGAGGCGATGTGCCGCTGGCCGATCGGCGATCCGGGCGAGCCCGAGTTTCATTTCTGCGGGCGCAAGACCTGTGCACCGCTTCCTTATTGCGAGCATCACGCCCGCATGGCCTATCAGCCGGTCCAGGTCCGGCGCCGCGAGCGGCGGCTCGCAAGCGGCTAGGCGCGGGTCAGATGCGGCAGAAAACGCAAGAGGCGCCCTCTCGGCGCCTCTTTTGCTTTTTCGTCAGACCGGCGAAAGCCGAGTCCAACTTCCCGCTCTCCCCTTGGGGAGAGCACGCGCGCCCTCGCGCTCAAGCAGCGAAGCGGTAGCGGACGAAGTTGAGGGCGCGCGGTGAGGGAGCGACGTGACGTGGCGCAAAGGAATCACCCTCACCCTTCCCGCCATGCGTCGCGCTTCGCCACGTTGTGGCTTCGCGCGCCGGGCGGGAAGCCCTCTCCCTCAAGGGAGAGGGGAAAAGTGTGTGTGTGCCGTGCCGCCCGCGCTGGTTCCTCATCCTGAGGAGCGGCCGGAGGCCGCGTCTCGAAGGATGAGAGCCGAGCGAGCGCCGTGCCTGATCAATGGATTCCGGCTCGCGCAGGTCTCCGCCATACCGGCGAAGCCGGGGTCCAACTTCCCGCTCTCCCCTTGGGGAGAGCACGCGCGCGCCTTTTCGATGCGCTACCGCTTTGCTACTTGAGCGCAAGAGCGCGCGGTGAGGGGGCCGGAAACTGCGTCAACGGTTTCACCCTCACCCTTCCCGCCATGCGTCGCGCACCGGGCGGGAAGCCCTCTCCCTCAAGGGAGAGGGGAAAAGTGCTTGCGCCGTACCTGATCGCTGGATTCCGGCTTACGCCATTTCTCCGTCATACCGGCGAAAGCCGGTATCCAGGGGCCGCGAGCGCCGTGCCAGATAGCTGGAGTCCGACTTGCGCCGGAATGACGGGTCAAGCGGTTTCCTCGAGCGTGTCGGAAAAGGCATAGCCCGCGCCGCGCACGGTGCGAACCGGGTCGGTTTCCTGGCCCCGCATCATCGCCTTGCGCAGGCGTCCGATATGCACATCGACCGTGCGCTCATCGACATAGACGTTGCGTCCCCACACCCCGTCGAGCAATTGCGCCCGGCTGAACACCCGGCCGGGGCTCTGCATCAGGAACTCCAGCAGCCTGAACTCGGTCGGCCCAAGATGAACTTGGCGGCCGTTTCGCGTCACCCGATGCGTCTCGCGGTCGAGCTCGATATCGCCCACGCTTAGCACCGAGGCGATGCGCTCGGGGCTCGCGCGCCGCAAGATGGCGCGGACGCGCGCCATCAACTCAGGGAGCGAGAACGGCTTGACCACGTAATCGTCGGCGCCGGTGGTCAACCCCCTGATGCGGTCGTCCTCCTCGCTTCGCGCCGTAAGCAGGATGATGGGAATGGCGCGGCTGTCTTTGCCGGCGCGCAAGCGCCGGCACAGCTCGAGCCCGGACAGGCCGGGCAGCATCCAATCGAGCACAATCAGATCCGGCGCGCTCTCGGCTATGGCCATTTCGGCTTCGTCGCCGCGATTCACGACATCGACCGCATAGCCTTCCGCTTCGAGGTTATAGCGAAGGAGGAGCGCAAGCGGCTCCTCGTCCTCGACCACCAAGACCTTTGCTCCCGGGCTCATGGCCTTCTTGCTGCTCCTCGCGTCTATCGTGCCGACCGCTTCAGCGCGACCGGCGTCGAACTCGTGGTGTCGCCTTTGGGGCGTTGATCGGTGATGGTCGTGCCCTGCACCAGGTAGTACACGGTCTCGGCGATATTGGTGGCGTGGTCGCCGATGCGCTCGATATTCTTGGCGCCGAACAGGAGATGGGTGCAGAGCCCGATATTGCGCGGGTCCTCCATCATATAGGTGAGCAACTCGCGGAACAGCGAGTTGTACATGGCGTCGATTTCCTCGTCCTTGTACCAGACCTTGAGCGCCCGGTCGGCGTCGCGCTCGATGAAGGCGTCGAGCACCTCTTTGAGCTGGCCGAGGGCAAGCTCGCCCATATGCTTGAGCCCGAGCATAAGCTGCTTCGGCTGCTGCTCGCTCACAACCGCCATGGCGCGCTTGGCGATATTCTTGCCCAAGTCGCCGATGCGCTCGAGATCGTTGGCGATGCGGAGCGCGGCCATGATCTGGCGGAGATCGAAGGCCATGGGCTGCCGCCGCGCGATCATCACCACCGCCTGCTCCTCGATCTCTCGCTCGAGCGCGTCGATGGCTTCGTCCTCGGTGATCGTCGCGGCGGCAAGCTCGGGATCGCGGCGCTCGAGCGCGTCGATCGACTGGCCGAGCACCTTCTCGGCGACTCCGCCCATCTTGGCGATCTTGTTGTTGAGGAGCGACAACTCCTCCTCGTAGGACCTGACGATATGTTCGTGTGGCTGTTCCATCATGGGAGCTCCCGAAGGGCCGGCATCAACCGAAGCGGCCGGTAATGTAATCCTGGGTTCGCACCTCGGCCGGGTTGGTGAACATCTTGACCGTGTCGCCCACCTCGATCAGCCTGCCGAGATGAAAGAAGGCTGTGCGCTGAGAGACACGTGCCGCCTGCTGCATCGAATGCGTGACGATGACGATGCAAAGCGACTCCTTGAGCTCTTCCATTAATGCCTCAATGCGCGCCGTGGCGATCGGGTCGAGCGCCGAGCACGGCTCGTCCATGAGCAGCACCTCGGGGTTCACCGAGATGGCGCGGGCGATGCAGAGCCGCTGCTGTTGCCCGCCCGAGAGCCCGGTCCCGGGCTCCTTGAGACGGTCTTTCACCTCCTCGAAAAGTCCTGCTCTCGTCAGGCTCTTGACGACGATCTCCTCAAGTTCCGCCTTTGACGTTGCCAATCCGTGAATGCGGGGCCCGTAGGCCACGTTTTCGAAGATCGATTTGGGAAACGGGTTCGGCTTTTGGAAGACCATGCCCACGCGGGCGCGGAGCTGCACCGGATCGACTTCTGGCGAATAGATATCCTCGCCATCGAGGGTAATTGCGCCGGTCATGCGGCATCCCTCGATCACGTCGTTCATCCGGTCGAGACAACGCAAGAAGGTCGACTTGCCGCAACCGGAAGGACCGATGAGCGCCGTGACCGAGCTGTCGTAGATGTCGAGCGAGACGTCGAACAGGGCCTGCTTTTCGCCGTACCAGAGATCGATATTGCGCGCGGTCATCTTGAGCTCGGGCGCAAGCTCGGCCGATGTGGCCTCCTTCGCTTCAAGCAGCAGCGCGGGCGGTTGCACGCGGACCACTGGCCGTGCCTCGACATTAGCCTCCATGACCGGATCCTCTTCTACCACTTGCGCTCGAATCTTTGCCGAAGCACGATGGCGAGCAGGTTCATGACCACAAGAAAACCCAACAGCACGAGAATGGCGGCCGATGTGCGCGAGACGAAGCCGCGCTCCGGGCTGTCCGCCCAGCTGAAGATCTGCGTGGGCAGCGTGGTTGCGGGCTCGAGCACGCCCATGCTCTCGATGCTGGGGATGAAAGCATTCATTCCGATCAGGAGGAGCGGAGCCGTTTCGCCGAGCGCATGCGCCATGCCGATGATGGTGCCGGTGAGAATCCCGGGCATGGCCAGCGGCAGGACATGATGCAGCACGACCTGATGCTTCGACGCGCCGATGCCGAGCGCCGCCTCGCGGATCGAGGGCGGCACTGCCTTGAGCGCGGCGCGAGTGGCGATGATGATGGTCGGCAGTGTCACGAGCGACAAGACCAGGCCGCCGACCAGAGGCGTCGACCGCGGCAGGCCGAAAAAGCCGAGGAACACGGCGAGTCCCAACAGGCCGAACACGACCGACGGCACCGCGGCGAGATTGTTGATATTGACCTCGATCAGATCGGTCAGCCGGTTCTTGGGCGCGAATTCTTCGAGATACACGGCAGCGGCGATGCCGATCGGGAAGCTCAGCGCAAAACAGACGATCAGCATCAGGAATGTGCCGGTGATGGCGCCGGCAAGGCCGGCACGCTCGGGGAAGCGGCTATCGGCATTGAAGAACAGTTCCCAGTTGAACGGCATATGCACCAGGCCCTTCGCCTTCAGCGACTCGAAAACCTCGATTTGACCCGCATTGAAGCGCGGGTTGAGAACTTTCGGGGTCTTGCCCTCGGCGATTTCGGCGAAGGGCGGAGAAAGCGGGAGCAAGACCTGCACAATCTTGCCAATGACGGAAGGATCGGCGGCAACACGCTCGGCGATGGCGTCGGGTGCGTCGCCCGCCAGCATGGTGAAGAGCGAGCCGTCATGCACGTCCGGCAGCTGCGCCTGAAGACTATCGCGCGCTAAGGCGGCGAAATCGCCGCCAGGCGGCGGACCAGCTTCGACCTTGGCGGGGTCGATATAGACATCGAGCCTGAGGTTCTCGCGCCCGTTCTCGGCTACGACCAGGCCACTGTTCCGCAATCGCTCGAACCAGCCGGCCTGGATCCAGTTCAGCGCATCGATCTCCTTCGGGATCACGCCCTTGTTCAGCTGGTCGAACGGATCGGAAAGCGCGATGGGCAGCATCACCGTCTTGCCGATCGCGTCGGGGTGCTCGACCACGTAGTCGCGGACGATATAGGGCGCATCGGCCGTGAGAACCTTCGCGGCATCTGTCCTCTGCTTGTCGGTCGCATCGGCCGGGATAAACGGCTTCAACGCCTCGCGCACGAGAGCACGGTAATTCCCGCCGGCTGGGGTCTCGGGATCGACCTTGGCGGGATCGATGAAGATCGCAAGGTCGGCCTTGCTCTGAACGAAGGCGGGCAGGCCGTTGACGACGAGCGATGCGATGAGCACGCCGAGCAGGCCGATGGCGAGCGCGATGGCGGTGATGCCATAGGCCTGCAAGCGACGATCTGCCGCGTAGCGCCGGCGTATGCGCCGTCGCGCCGCATCGGATGTCCGGCCGCCGGCGATCGGCCGACGGTCCAACGCTTGAGCGTCACTCATATTGCTCTCGATATTTGCGCACGATGTGCAGGGCAAGCACGTTGAGCACGAGCGTCACGAAGAAAAGAACGAGCCCGAGGGCGAACGCGGCGAGCGTCTTCGGGTTGTCGAACTCGACATCGCCGATGAGGAGCGTGACGATCTGCACGGTCACGGTGGTCACGGGTTCGAGCGGATTGAGCGTCAGCGAGGCGATGATGCCTGCGGCCATGACCACGATCATGGTCTCGCCGATGGCGCGGCTGGCGGCGAGCAATATGCCGCCCATGATGCCGGGCAACGCCGCGGGCAGCAGCACCTTGGTGATGGTCTCGCCCTTGGTGGCGCCGATGGCATAGGACCCGTCGCGCATGGCGCGCGGCACGGCGGCAATGGCGTCGTCTGACAGAGAGGAGACGAAGGGGATGATCATGATCCCCATCACCGCGCCGGCGGCGAGCGCGCTATTCGGCGCGATGGGAATGCCGATCGTCTGGCCGAAATCGCGCATGGCGGGGGCGACGACGAGCACGGCGAAGAAGCCGAAGACCACGGTCGGGATGCCGGCCAGAAGCTCGAGCACCGGCTTGACCACGGCTCTGAGCTTGGGATGGGCGTACTCGGTGAGATAGATCGCCGACAGGAGACCGATGGGGATGGCCACCGCGAGCGCAATTGCCGAGATCAGAAGCGTGCCGGCGAAGACGGGGATGGCGCCGAAGGATCCGCCTGCCGTTACTTGGCCCTCGCGGATCGGGATCTGCGGCTCCCAATTGAGACCGAAAAAGAACTCGAGCGGCGAGACGCGATCGAAGAAGCGCAAGGCCTCGAAGAGAAGCGACAGCACGATGCCGAGCGTGATGAGAATAGCGATGGCCGAGCAGGCGATCATCACTCCGGTCAGCACCCGCTCGGTGGCGTGGCGCGCCCGGAATTCGGGGCCGATCCGGCCGCCGGCGATAAAAAGCCCCAGCAGCGCGACGCTCAGGGCGGAGACGACCATCGCATAACGGGCGATCGCCTGCCAAAGCTGGTAGCGTTCCGCCGCTTCTTGGATCATCAGGCTCGGCTCGCTGAAAATATTACCGGCGGCGACCGACTTTATCTCGCTCAGCATGAGGTCGATCTGGCCGCTGTCGAGGCCGTCGGTTGTGCCGGGAGGAAGGCTCCAGAGCAGCAATCTGTCGACGACCGGGCCCTGCAACAGCAACCAGACGAGGACCAAGACGATCGAGGGAATGCCGACCCAGGCGGCGACAAAGGCTCCATGATAAGCGGGACGCGAATGAAGCGCGTTGACGCGACCCTCGACCGCGGCGATGGCGCGGCGGCGCGCGAGCGCATAGCTCAGCGCTCCGAGCGCCAAGATCGCGACCAGCAGATAGAAGATCATTCGCGCCCGTCCCGGCGAATCGTGAAGCGGCCCTGGCACCGGCCAAGCCGCGTATTGCCTCTCAAGACTGCGGGCGCGGCCGCGAATGCTTCACGGCCACGCCCCAATCCGTTCTCGTCAGGCGGCTCCGGTTACGACGTTGGCGCCGCCATCTTCTCCGCGTTGTTGGCGCGATCCTGCATCTCCTTCAGCGCGTCATCCGAGAGCACGACCAAGCCACGCTCATGCAGGTAGCCGTCCGGTCCCATCGTCTCGCTTGAGGTGTACTCGGCGACGAACTCATTCATGCCGGGGATCACCTTGCGATGCGCGTTCTTGATATAGATGAAGAGCGGACGGGACAGGCCGTAGCTGCGGTCGGCGATGGTCTCGAAGGTCGGCTGGACGCCGCCGATCTTCACGCCTTGAATCTTGTCCTGATTCTCGTACAGGAACGAATAGCCGAAAACGCCAAGTGCATCGGGATCGGCCTCGATCCTCTGCACGATGAGATTGTCGTTCTCGCCGGCCTCGATGAAGGGGCCGTCCTGGCGCATGGGCGTGCATTTCTCCTTGATGAGCTTATCGAACCCATCCTTGTCCAGCTCGCCCTTCTTCCTCTTGAAGTACTCGAGCGACTTGCAGCCCTCATGCATGGCAAGCTCGACGAAGGCGTCGCGCGTGCCCGAAGTCGGCGGCGGTCCGTAGACGGTGATGGGTGCATCGGGAAGCGACTTGTTGACGTCGCTCCACTTTTTGTAGGGGTTGGGTACGAGCTTGTCGCCGTCGGGAACCTCGGACGCGAGCGCCAAAAACAATTGCTCCTTCGTCAGGTCGACCGGCTTGCCCGCCTTGGACTGCGCGATCGACAAGCCGTCATAGCCGATCTGGATCTCGGTGATATCGGTGACGCCGTTCTTGGTGCAGAGCTCCCACTCGGATTTCTTCATGCCGCGGGAGGCACCAGTAATGTCGGGATTGGCCTCGCCGACGCCTTGACAGAAGATTTTCATGCCGCCGCCGGTGCCCGTCGATTCCACGACCGGCGCCTTGTTGCCGGTCTTTTTGCCGAACTCCTCGGCGACTGCCTGCGAATACGGGAAAACCGTCGAGGAGCCGACGACCTTGAGTTGATCACGCGCCAGCGCCGGGCCTGTCGCGCCAAGAGCGGCGACGGCGAGCGTCGATGCCACGATAAAAATCCTGTTCAATTTACTCTCCTTTGTCTGGATGAAGCCTCAGCCGGCGCGGTCGATGCGCCGCCGGCACGCGAGCCACGCTAGTAAGCATCGATCATCGTTTTATGACGCCGATGATTCGACTTTATGACAGTCTAACTCATTGATTGTTATGATATTTTAGTTGAAGCGTTGTGGACAAGAGGTTTGCGAGGGCTAGTCCTCTGGCGACCGTTCCCCCTGCCGGCTGGCGTGAGTCGCCGCGTGTCGCAACGCCCTGGTCCGTCGCGCTCAGACCGCGGCGGCGTCTCGTTCGGGGCTGATCGAGCGCGCCTCGTTGAGCATCACCGTGAAGGTCGAGCCCTTGCCTGGCGCGGATGCGATTGCCAACTCGCCACGGTGGCGGTTGAGGATGTGCTTGACGATGGCAAGCCCGAGTCCCGTGCCGCCCTTCTCCCGGCTTGCGGCAACATCGACCCGATAGAAGCGCTCCGTCAGGCGCGGCAGATGCTCCGGTGCGATGCCCGGCCCGTTGTCGATGACGGCGATGGCATAGCGTCCCGCTTGACGGCCGATCGAGGGAATATGCTTGGCCTCGATCCGCACCTCGCCGCCCCTGGGGCCATACCTGAAGGCGTTCTGCGCCAGATTCTGCAGCACTTGGACAAGCTCGTCGCGGTCGCCGCGCACGATTGCGGCGCGCGGGAATCGTTTGACCTCGAACTTGAAGCCCATCTCGCGCGCCAGCGGCTCGAGCGTGTCCTTGGCGTGGCCAAGCACGTCGTTCAGGTCGACCAGATCTGACGGCGGCACGTGCGCGTTCATCTCGACCCGGCTCAAGGACAAGAGCGCATCGATGAGGCGCGTCATGCGCGAGGCCTGCTCGGCCATGATCGGCAGGAAGCGGTCGCGCGCGGCCGGATCGCCCTTGGCGCTTCCCTGCAGCGTCTCGATGAAGCCGCGTAAGGAAGCGAGCGGCGTCCTCAGCTCATGGCTCGCATTGGCGATGAAATCGGCCCGCATCTGGTTGATGCGCTCGATTTCGGTCAGGTCGCGGAGCAACACGAGGATATTGACGGCGGCGGCATCTTCGCCGCCTCCCGCCAGAGGAGCGACCGTCGCCGCCATGCGGCGGCCGACCGGAACACGCTCGGCATAGGCGACGGTCACCGCGCGGCCAAGCCCGGGCGCGGCCGCCACGGCGTCGAGGAATTCAGGCGTCCTGATCACCGAGGAGATGTGACTGCCTTCGCGGAGCGACGCGAACAGGGTGCGCGCCTCGGCGTTGCGGAACAGGACATGCCCGCCCGGACCGAGCAGGATGACGGGGTCGGGCAAAGCCTCAGCGAGCACGCGCATGGCCGCGACCGCCGGTATTGGCGGCGAAGCCGGCTCGAGCGCGCTTGGCAGCGCCTGATCGGTCTCGTGCCGGGGCAACAGCATCGCCGAAGCGACGAAGCTGACAAAGCCGATCAGGGCGAATTTTTTCGAGAGTCCGGCGATGAACACGGGAGAGACCATGATCACGCCGACGGCCACGATCAGCCAGAGCGCCGCCAAGAGGCGCGCCCCGATCTCGCGGAACGGGCGCAAGACGGCCTGTCCGATCCGCCCAAGGAGGCTCGAGGTAATCAGGCTAGACTCTGCTCGATCGTTCAACGCGCTTCCGGCCATCTGCAGCGAATCGCCGAAACGTTTTCGCTTTCCGATGTCTGCCTGTTGATTATCACGTTTTTGCGACAGTTCGAGGGGTTTGATGTCTGGACGATGACAAAAGGCTCGAACGCCGCCGTTCCCTAAAGTCGCCAAGCCAACAGTCCCGAGCTTCAGCGCGCGAGCCCCTTGGCGGCGAGGTCGTCAAGATAGCTCTGCCAGCGCGCGTCCCGGTTCTCGCCGAGCTCGCGCAGATAAGCCCAGACATACAGTCCAGTATCGTGGCCGTCGTCGAAAACGATGCGCACCGCGTAATTTCCCACGGGCTCCAGCCGGACGATGCCGACCGACTGTTTACCTGCGACCGTGACGCGCTGATCCGGACTATGGCCTTGCACCTCGGCGCTCGGCGACAGCACGCGGAGCAACTCTGCCGGGAGCGTGAAGCTCCTGCCGTCGTCGAAGGCCACGGTGAGAACACGCCGCTCCTTGTCGAGTCTAAGCTCGGTCGGCCATGGTTCGGCCATCTTCTGCCTTTCCGCGACCGGTCCTAGCCGAGGTCGATCTTGCCTTCGACCACGTGTTTGAGGTTGGTGCCTTCCGCCGTGAGCACCATCTTCATCTTGAGCTTGCCCTTGCCGGCCAGATGCTCCGCGCGCACCACCTCCTCGATGGCCTGCTGGGACGTAACGCCCACCTCTTTCAGATATTTGCGCATTGACATATTGAAGCGTTGCTCGTCCATGCCAGGTCTCCTGTCGCGCTCGATCCCGTGTTATGACCAACCCGAACGCCTATATTCTATATTAGAGACGAAAGCCCATGCCGGTCACCTCCGGGAAGCGCCGGGCCAGGCCGAAGAAGAGAGCCGGACGAAAGATGAAGGTAAAGAAGACGGTAAAGCGCCGCAGCGCGGCCGCCGCCGCCCTGTCGAGCCCCCTCTACCGCAAGCGGGTGGTTAGAAGCGCCAAGGCCTATAGCCGCAAGGGCCGGACAAGGAGCCGCGGAGAAGAAAGCGAAGAGGCATGACCGACCGCCCCCTCATCGACCCGTTCGGCCGCCGCATCACCTATCTGCGCGTCTCGGTCACAGACCGCTGCGATTTCCGCTGCGTCTATTGCATGGCCGAGACAATGACCTTCCTCCCGCGCGCGGAACTGCTGACGCTCGAGGAGATCGACCGGCTGGCGAGCGCCTTCATCGCCAAGGGCGTGCGCAAGTTGAGGTTGACGGGCGGCGAGCCGCTCGTCCGGCGCAATATCATGTGGCTGATCCGCTCGCTGTCGCGTCATCTCGGCTCTGGCCTCGACGAGCTCACCCTCACCACCAATGCGAGCCAGCTTTCTTCCCACACCGAGGCGCTTGCCGCCTGCGGCGTCGCCCGCATCAACGTGTCTCTCGACACGCTCGATCCTGCCAAGTTCCGCACCATCACGCGGCGAGGCGACCTCGCCCAGGTGCTCTCAGGCATCGACGCCGCAGAACGCGCCGGCCTCGACATCAAGATCAACATGGTGGCGCTGCGCGACGTGAACGAGGATGAGATCGAGGAGGTCCTGCGCTGGGCCCATGGCAGGGGCTTCGCTCTCACCCTGATCGAGACCATGCCGATGGGCGAGATCGGCGCCGACCGCACCGCGCAATATCTGCCGCTGTCGCTGGTGCGGACGCGGCTTGCACAGCGCTTCACCCTCGACGACGACCCCTACCGTTCCGGCGGTCCTGCCCGCTACGTCAAAGTGCGCGAGACCGGAGGGAGGCTCGGCTTCATCACCCCCATGACCCACAATTTCTGCGAGTCGTGCAATCGCGTGCGCGTCACCTGCACCGGCACACTCTATATGTGCCTCGGCCAGGAAGACGCGGCCGATCTCAGGGCGCCGCTCCGGGCAAGCGCCGACGACGCCCTGCTCAATGCCGCGATCGATGCCGCCATCGCCCGGAAGCCCAAGGGCCATGACTTCGTCATCGGACGGGAGGAGCGGCCTTCCGTTTCGCGGCCGATGTCGCTCACCGGAGGTTGAGGGCAAGGTGACGCCCATCAAGGCCGCGGGCGGCAAACCGGCTTAGCGAAACGATCGCCAGCCTGCCCGTTTCTATCTCCGCTTATCGGCCGGGGGACTGAACATCCCGCTCAGCGCCCCATTGAAGGAGCAAATTTCGCCTGACTCTTGACGGTGCGGCTTGCCGTGCGTCCGGGCGCGCGCTTTGCCGTGCTGCGCCGAGCGCTCGGCTTCTTTGCCGTGCGCGGCGCGGCCTTTGGTCGGGAATCTTTCGCTTCCGGGCTCGCCTTGTCGGGAGTCGTTTTTTGCGTTTCGGGCTCTTGCTTGGCCGGCTTGTCGGCCTCTGGAGCGGTGGGAGGAGGCCCAGCCTCGGGCGCTTCCGTCTGCTGCGGCACCGACTCTGTTGAGCCTCAGTCTCGGGGCCGACATGAGCGACAGCCTCCGTCTTCTCATGTGAAGCCTCGGCTCCGTCCCCCGACAGCGTTTCAGCCTCTCGTGACTCCCGCCGAGGCTCTGCTTCGAGCGGCGCCGGCTTCGCTTCGGGCTCGGCCGCAGGCGCAACCACTTTGACGTCGTCGCGCGCGCGCGCGTCCTTTGGTTCTTGTCCGAGATCGGGTTTAGCCGCGACCGGCGCCGCCGCTCCTTCCGCGTTCGGCTCTTCGACGGAAGGCGCCGCTGGCAAAGCCGAGGTTTGCTCTGGTCCGATATCGGTTAGAGGCTCCGCAGCCGGAAGAATGACGACGTCAATCGCCGAGCTCTTGGGCGCAGGCGCAGGCCTCACCTCGCGCGCAGGCCCCGGCAAGGTGATCAGCACCGGCAAAAACAAAGCAAGACCGATGGCATGAATAATGCCGGCGTAAAGCAAGAACACCGGCACGTCGCTTCGTCTCTTAGTCACGGTTTGGAAGAGCGGAAAGTTGCAAGTTGCACGCGGCCGACGCTCGAATCGGCTTATCTGAGTCGTGCCGCTCTGCGCAAGTCTTCAGCTCTCCACCACAATTCTCGGCGCGGGCCTCGCCTCGCCTTTGCTCTCTTCGAGCGCCGCGGCTGCACGCGCGGCGATGTCGCGGAAGGCCTCGGCCGCCGGCGAAGAGGGCGCGGTCGCCACCACTGGGCGGCCCAAGTCGGAGGTTTCGCGGATGGCAGGCAGCAGCGGCACTTCGCCGAGGAAGGGGACGCCGAGCCGGGCCGCTTCGCTTCTCGCCCCGCCATGACCGAAAATATCCGAGCGCTCGCCGCAATGCGGGCAGACGAAAGAACTCATGTTCTCGACGATGCCGAGCACCGGCACGTTCACTTTGCGGAACATGTTGAGCCCTTTGCGCGCGTCGATCAGCGCGAGATCCTGCGGGGTCGAGACGATCACGGCGCCCGCGAGCGGAACCTGCTGCGCCATGGTGAGCTGCGCATCGCCGGTGCCGGGCGGCATGTCCACCACGAGCACGTCGAGGTCGCCCCAGGCCACGTCCTTCAGCATCTGCGACAGCGCCGACATCACCATCGGCCCGCGCCAGATCATCGGCGTCTCCTCGTCGACGAGGAACCCCATGGACATGGCCTTCACTCCGTAGGCTTCCATCGGCGCGAGCTTGTCGGCAACTTGCTGCGGCTGACCTTTCAGACCGAGCAGACGCGGCATCGACGGTCCGTAAATGTCCGCGTCGAGGATGCCGACGCGTAAGCCCCGCTCTTTCAGGGCAAGCGCGAGATTGACCGCGACCGTCGATTTGCCGACCCCGCCTTTGCCCGAGGCGACCGCGATGATATTGGCAACGCCGGGCACGCCGCCGGGACGGTGGCGCGCATCCCGTGCCGCGCCGGCCCGGGTGAAGGGCGAGCCCCGCTGGGCCGCTTCGCCTCTGCCGTTGCCCCCGGCGGGCGCGCGATCGGCTGTCAGCGTGACCGCCACGGATTCGACGCCCGGCACCTGCGCCACCGCCTTCTCCGCCGCCCGGCGCAAGGCTTCGAGCTCGCTTGCGCGCGCAGGATCGACGGAGATTGCAAAGTAGACTTTGCCCTTGTTGATGACGATCTCGGAGACGAGGCCTTGGCCGACGAGATCGGCGTCGAAGCCTGGAGCCTTGATGCCTCTCAGCGCTTCGAGCACGCGCACTTTGGTGGGGACTTCGGCCATCGCGCCGTATGTAGTCCTGCTTTGCGTCAACACCAACCGGCTTTTGTCTATTGCTCGAACTCAGGGAAGAGGCGCGGCAACGCCGCGATCTTTGCCCAACCGCCCCCTTCGCTCATCGGCTCGAAGCGGAGATCGTGGAAGTAGTGGTCCAACACCGCGGCGCGCTCTTCCGCCAAAGGAGGACGGCAATAGTCCTCTTCCTCCCAAACCGCGACTCCGTCACGCCCGACGCGAGCGCCCTTGAGCGACCGCGACAGTGTCGGACCGAAAGGGCGAAGGCCGATGAACTCGTCGCGCGCGAGCCGCTCCGACAGCTCCTCCATCAGATCCTGCTTCGGGACGGCCGTGACCAGATAGAACGCCATGCTTCTCTTTGCTCCTTCCAACGCCTGCTCCTTCTGCAAACACTTTTGGTTAAAGGGCAGGACGATATCAACTACGAGTTGCAACCCAGAAATTACCTCTTTCGGGTGATGTAACAACGCAATTCCCGGTCGCAAGAGCGACACATTTCGAGCGTCACATCGGATTGGGGCACGCCGCTCGTGGGCACCGGCGGCACTGGGGCACGTAGAGGGTCCTAGTTTAGAGTAACGCGTAATGCTCCGTCTGGCGTATCGGCTCGGCACGAGCACCGGGTCGATTCACACTCACCCCGCTCCTGCAGGCGCGCTCGCGCTCCACTCAGGCACCGTTCCGAAACGGCACGGCCCTCAAGTCTTCCTTAACCCTGTTCTGGCAATTCATAGCGAGGCCAAGGCTGGCGCCATAGCGTCTGGCCATTAACCGATTCGGCGAAATGCGAGGGGGAACATGAGCGTTGTGGTCGATCCGGACCGTTCGAGGGACCCAAGAGAACTCGAACTTCGCCGGCACATCCAGATGATGGCACGCTCGGTTGAGCGCGCCGAAGCCGGCTCCTCCCTGACCATGGTCCTGCGGTCGGCTGCGTCCGACCCGGCCAAGGCGCTTATCGGTATGAAGGGCGCGTTGCAGGGCGCAGGCATCACCGCCATGGTAATCGTGGCGAAGTTCGATCCCGAGGACGAGCTGCGGCAGCTCTTCGCGAGCCTTTCGGAGCTTGCGCCGCTTGTGCCCGCTTCGGAGCTGATCCGCTGGGCGCGCAATCCGCGCCTGCTGGAAGCGCACGAGCAGGTTCTTTATGGCGCGGCCATGTGCTGGTCCGGCGACGCCATGCGCCGCGACGCCGACAGGCGCAATGCCTTGACCCTGTTCGACGAGGATGCACCCGATCGCGCGCGGCTTGCCCGCCTCGCCTTCGCTCGGTTGTGGGCGGCATCCTCGCCCGTCCCCGAGCGGCATCTGTCCGCCTCTCTCGCGGCGCGCCCCTACGGTGCCTACGAGCAGGCCGTCGAGGCGCCGGTCTCCGTCTCGCCCACCGCCCCGGGCCCGCAAGGCTGGCCCCTGCTTCGACACTGATTGCTTTCGGGATAGAGTTCCGCTGCCGGCAACGGGCGTAGAACTGCGCTCACGGCCGAAGGAGCTTTCCCGATGCGAGCTGCCTTTCTCTTTGCGCTCCTGCTTGCTGCAAGCAGCATCCACGCACTCGGCGCGGACGCGCCCAAAGGTCCCTATCTTTCCGATCTGATGAAGCAACCGGCGCATCGCGCCGCCTGGTATGGCATGCTCGCAGGCGAGACTCCGCCTTCATGGGTCGAGGACTATGCCAAGACCCTTGACGGCCCGCCCACGCCGTCGATTGCCGTCGAAGCGAACGATGAGACCTACACGCTCGCTTACACCTGCAAGGCCAATGAATGTGGCGACAACCAGCTTTTCGTGCTGTTCTCGCCGGGCGGGGCCAAGGCTTGGGGCCTGCTCGTCACCGGCGGCCGGCAAAAGTGGCTTGGCGCTCCCGATGAGACCATTCAGAAAGCGATCCTGAGCGGCATCGAATAGAAGAGCCGGACGGCCGATTGCCGGCGTGGCACCGGCCGCTTCCATATTCTATTGTTGCGCAATCGAGCCGGGAGGTCGGTCGTGAATCGGCGTGAATTCCTTATGTCCACCGCTTCAGCGTGCCTTGCGACCAAGGCGGCCAAGATCGGCACGGCCTTGGGCGCGGCAACGCCTGCGCCTGCGCTCAGACTTTCTCGCTGCGGGACACCGCGCCCGACGCCGAGCGAGAAGATCCAGGTCAATCGCGTGATCGGAGCGCTCAGGGAATATGGCATCACCTATCGCGGCAAGACGGTGATCCCGATCCGCTTCCACATCATCCACAGCGGCACGCGGGGGTATCTGCCTGACCGCCGGCTCAAGGCGCAAGTTGCCGTGCTCAATCGCGCTTACGCACCCGCCTCGATCGCCTTCACGATGATCGAGCCGAAGCTGCATGAGAACGAGGCTTGGTTGTTGCATCAGCAGGGCAGCGACGCCGAGATCGAGATGAAGATCGCGCTTGGCAAGGACACCGCTCGCTCGCTCAACATCTACACGGCCGAGCCGGCCGGCCTCTTGGGTTATGCCGCCTACCCGTGGTGGTATGCGGCTTCACCCCAGCTTGACGGCGTCGTGATCCATCACGCGAGCTTGCCCGATGCGGCGCGGACCTCGATCGATCCGCCTTGGCCCTTCGATCTCGGCATGACAGCCGTGCACGAGGTCGGCCATTGGTGCGGGCTCTATCACACCTTCGAGGGCGGCTGCGAGGCTTCAGGCGACGACATCGCCGATACGGCCTATGAGGAGATTGGGGCCTCCGGCTGTGCGCAGAACCAGCCGTCGTCATGCTTGGGCGAGACCGGCCTCAACCCCGTCGACAACTACATGGACTCGTCCGACGATGCCTGCATGACGCATTTCACGCCGCTGCAATATCAGCGGATCAAGGACCTGATTGTCTATTACCGGTCTGATTTGAATCCGCTGATCAAGCGCTCCGCCCTGCTTGCGCAAATCCGCAAGACCATCGAGTGAAACCGTGGCGCCGCCTGAACGAACCAAGATGATGAAGAAGAACCCTGACAAGCACAGGCCCAAGCCGCAAAAGGAAACGAGGAAGCCGCAAATCGCGGGCAACAAGCGCCTGCCCCAGCAGACGCGCAAGCTCCTCGGCAAGCACTACGCAAGCAAATACCGCGTGCGCTAGGCCAAGGCCCGCGCCTCGGGCGGCGGGCGGATTGGAGTTGAATTCATCTCGGTTCGTTGCACCATGCTTCGATGCCTCCTCCCGTCATGCAGGCGATGGTGTTGGACGCGCCCGGGAAGCCGCTCCGGGCCGCGGAGCTGAAGGTCCCGGCACCCGGACCCGGTGAGATTCTCATCGAGGTCGCGGCTTGCGGAGTTTGCCGCACCGATCTTCACATCGTCGACGGCGAGCTGCCCCATCCGAAGCTGCCGCTCGTCCTCGGGCATGAGATCGTGGGCCGTGTGGCGAGCCGGGGCGAGGGCGCCGAGGGCTTCGCAATCGGCGACCGCGTGGGCGTGCCGTGGCTCGGCGGGACCGACGGCACATGTCTCTATTGCCGCAATGGTCAGGAGAATCTCTGCGATAACCCGCGCTTCACCGGCTATCAGATCGATGGCGGCTACGCCGGCTACACTCTTGCCGACGCGCGCTACGTCTTTCCGCTGTCTGATGCTTATAGCGACGCCGAGGCGGCGCCGCTCCTCTGCGCCGGCTTGATCGGCTACCGCTCGCTGAAGCTCGCAGGTGTCCCGCCGTCGGGGCAGGTTTCGCGCCTCGGCATCTACGGCTTCGGCGCCGCGGCCCACATCGTGGCGCAGGTGGCCAAGGCACAAGGCCGCGAGGTTTTCGCCTTCACCAGGCCCGGCGATAAGCCCGCGCAAGATTTCGCCCGCAGCCTCGGGGCGGTTTGGGCCGGTGGATCGGATCAAACGCCGCCCGAGCCGCTTGATGCCGCGATCCTCTTTGCGCCTGTCGGGGCTTTGGTGCCGGCCGCTCTTAAAGCGGTCCGCAAGGGCGGCGTCGTGGTTTGCGGCGGCATTCACATGAGCGCCATCCCGAGCTTCCCTTACGAAGTTCTCTGGGAGGAGCGGATCTTGCGCTCGGTCGCCAATCTCACCCGCAACGATGCCCGCGAGTTTCTGGCGCTCGCGCCGCAAATCCCGGTGAAGACATGCGTCAGCCCCATGCCGCTTCACGCGGCCAACGAGGCGCTCGCGCGCCTGCGCCGAGGCGAGCTCAACGGCGCCGCCGTGCTCATTCCGTAGAAATGGTCATACCGGCGTAAGCCGGTATCCAGAGGCCCGCGCTCGGAGTTCTGCCCTGGATTCCGGCTTTCGCCGGAATGACGTAGGCGTAGGTGCTAGCGGTCCTTGCCGACTTCGATGTCGACGCCTTTGTCCTTGGTGATCTCGCCCGAGAAACCCGGCACATCGATCTTTAAGACCTGCCGGTTCTGCCGCTCGTAGAGGATATAGCCCAGCACGCCGAGCCCGACGATCGCCGCCCCGAGCAAGAACGCGAGCACCGGATTTGGGCTTTTCATGGCATTTCTCCTAGGTTGCCGGACGTCGGACCAACGCACCATGGAACGCCCTGTTCCGGCCCATCGACCGTCAAGCTTGAGGTTCCACTTGACGCGGGTCAAGGCCCAGGATCAGGATTGCCCAGAAGACCGACAAGCGGCACTGTTCAAAGGAGGACCCCCATGCTCCACCAAGTGATCGAGACCCTGAATGCGCGAGTGGCCTTGCGCAAGCGCTACGACAATTTCATCGGCGGCAAATGGGTCCCGCCGGTCGACGGGCAGTATTTCGACAATATCAGCCCCATTACCGGCAAGACGGTCTGTCAAGTGGCCCGCTCGCAGGCCGCCGACATCGAGCTTGCTCTCGACGCCGCTCATAAGGCGAAGGACGCCTGGGGCAACACCTCCCCGGCCAAACGCGCCGAGATCCTCAACAAGGTCGCCGACCGGATGGAGGAGAACCTCAAGGTCTTGGCCGCGGTCGAGACCATCGACAACGGCAAGCCGATCCGCGAGACGACCTTCGCCGACATTCCGCTCGCCATCGATCATTTCCGCTATTTCGCCGCCTGTGTGCGCGCGCAGGAAGGCTCGCTTTCGGAGATCGATCACGACACCGTCGCCTATCACTTCCACGAGCCGCTCGGCGTGGTCGGGCAGATCATCCCGTGGAACTTCCCGATCCTGATGGCGGCGTGGAAGCTCGCGCCCGCTCTCGGCGCCGGCAACTGCGTCATACTGAAGCCGGCCGAACAGACGCCGATGGGCATCATGGTGCTGATGGATTTGATCGGCGACATCTTGCCGCCGGGCGTCCTCAACGTGGTCAACGGCTTCGGCGTCGAGGCAGGCAAGCCTCTCGCTCAGAACAAGCGGATCGCCAAGGTGGCCTTCACCGGCGAGACCACGACCGGGCGGCTGATCATGCAGTACGCGTCGGAGAATATCATCCCGGTCACGCTCGAGCTCGGCGGCAAATCGCCGAACATCTTCTTTGCCGACGTGATGCAGGATGACGACGACTTCCTCGACAAGTCGCTCGAAGGCTTCACCATGTTCGCGTTGAACCAGGGCGAAGTCTGCACCTGCCCGTCGCGTGCTCTGGTGCAGAAGTCGATCTACGACAAGTTCATGGAGAAGGCGGTCGCCCGGGTGAACAAGATCAAGCTGGGTAACCCGCTCGAAGCCTCGACCATGATGGGCGCACAGGCCTCCAACGACCAGCTGGCGAAGATCCTCTCCTATGTCGATATCGGCAAGAAGGAAGGCGCCAAGGTGCTCGCCGGCGGCGAGCAGCTCAAGCTCGATGGCGACCTCGCCGAGGGGTATTACATGAAGCCCACGGTGTTCGAGGGCCACAACAAGATGCGCGTCTTCCAGGAGGAGATCTTCGGTCCCGTCGTCTCGGTGACCACCTTCGAGGATGACGACGAGGCCATGGAGATCGCAAACGACACGCTCTATGGGCTCGGCGCCGGCATCTGGACCCGGAACATCAACCGCGCCTACAGATTCAGCCGCGGGCTCCAGGCGGGACGGGTGTGGACCAATTGCTTCCATCTCTATCCCGCGCACGCGGCGTTTGGCGGCTACAAGAAGTCCGGCATCGGACGCGAGACCCACAAGATGATGCTCGACCATTACCAGCAGACGAAGAACATGCTGGTGAGCTATAGCCCCAAGGCGATGGGCTTCTTCTAGGCCGTCTTGGCAACGGAATTGTGCTGGCCATCCCTCCTCACGATGGGGAGGGATGGCCGCGCTTTGAGCTGCTGAATTCCGGGTATCCCGAAGTCACGCTCGCTCACTTAAACCCCTGCAAGGGCCGAGAGCGCGTCGCGGATCGCCGTGCGGATCACGGCTGCCTCCTGATCAGCCGAAGCAGCCGCTAATGAAGACGGAGACAAGCGTCAGCACAGCGAGGGTGAAAGCCAAGTGGCGGGCGGCGATACGGTTCATGGCTACCTCCTCGTACTCCGAGGCTTATCAAAGTTGATGGGGCTTCCCCCCACGTCCTCACCGCCCCCTTGCTTGTTCATCATGGTGTTGATTGGCGTACGGCCAACAACCGGCATGGTCTTGACCTTTTCCTCGATTTGAAAGAGGCGTCGCCCGAGCATCGCGCTTTGCGCCTCAGGGGCCACGAGGACGACGGCGAAGACTGCCAGGGATGTGGCGAGTACGAGCTCGATCATGGCTACCTCCGTCTACAAGGTCTGAACGTCCCTTAGACGCACCAAGCCGACGCGAGGTTCATGGGAGACGCAAGGGGGGTGCTCGCTTCGGCTGGCGCCCTTTCTATGGCGGCAGCTATGCTGTTAGACTGCTCCTATGCGTGGCTCTCTTATTGTTCAATTGAAGCAGCTAGCCGCAGATGTTGCGCACGTAGCCCAAAGTCGCATCGAGCATCTTAAGAAAGAAATCGAGGAAGCCGAGCAACTAAAGGCGAAAGCGCAGGCTGAGCTTGATATGGCTAAGTCTGCAACCAGCCAGGTTGACACTTTCGAACCGGAGTGGGGCGGAAACTATCAATGTCCTTATTGTTGGGTCCGAAGAGACACTCGCTCTTCCATAAGGCCCATTCCTTCAAGCGAAAGCAACGTCGACCGATTTCGGTGCGTAACTTGTGACGCCGAAATCGAACTCGAAGTTTAGGCAACCGCTGTCATGCCGCCAGAACTAGCTTAGACACGCGCGGGCTCTGGTCTGATCCCCAAGGCTCGCACTAAAGGCCCCCGCAACTGTCGGACGCGCACCCTGCGCGCACCGAAACCGCCGGTGGTCAAACCGCCAAGCAGCGCCCAGTAGCCCATGCCCTCAACGTTAGCGGCCAAGCGCTCGCCGCGACAAGCAAGCAGAATCAGAGGCGCTCGCTTCGGCGAGCGCTGCTCAATCCGCAGGGCGATCTCTGTCTGTCGCTGCTTTACAGTTCGCGAGCTTTCTTGTCGTACTCGTCTTAGCGTTTCAATCGGCCCTCGGGACACGCCAAGCTGAATTGGCAATGGCTCGCAAGAGCGCCTCGCGATTAGGACCGAAGAGCCTAACCTCTAAAGGTCATCGCAGCGTCAACGCATACAAAGTGGTTAGCATCGCAGCGGTTTGTACAGTCCTTGAAATACGCGGGATAGGGGGGCTGGTCTTGCACGCTCAAGAAGCAGTTATTGACACAAGCATCATAGTTCCCAATGCACTGGCTCAAGGAGATGCGAGCCCTCCTGGCGGTCCCTCTTGGTAGGACGACGGACTTACAGCTGCTCCCAACGCAGCGAACCACCTGGCACTTTCCAACCCCTACCAGCCCCTTCCTACACGAAGTCGCGGTGGACTTGTCTCCACCACCGAAGGCGATGTCATAGGGCTGTAGGAGCAAGGCCAATACCGAGATAGCCAAAATCTGAATAGCTCGTCTCATAGCTGCCTCCACTTTGCACCGCGCTTGTCATGGGACCTCTCCAATTAGCGCGGTCGTAGGGCAAGAGTACCGTCAAGACCGTGCGGCATCTAGGGGCGCACTATGGTTAACGTCGAGGAGCAAGGGCGGGCTCTCGCTTCGGCGAAACTGTGTCCTTGGTTGCCCGACTGATCACGCCTCCCCGCAGTACCAGCTCTGCTACTCGCGCTGCCTGGACCCGTTTGAGATTTGCGAGAATGTCGAAATGGAGGAGAGACCCGGCACGCAGGCCGCCCGAGTCCACGTCCAGGCCGCGAACACCGAAATCGCAGGTGGTCAAGCCGCCAAGCAGCGCCCAGTAACCCATGCCCTCAACGCCACCGGCCAAGCGCTCGCCTACGTCTATGGTCGCGACAAGCAGGCCGATGCCGACGGTGCTCACAATGGACGAGGCGCGGGGCGTAACTTGTGACCCCGAAATCGAACTCGAAGTTTAGGCAACCGCTGTCATGCCGCCAGGACCAGCTTGGACACGCGCGGCTTGTTCATGGCAACCTCCAGCCTACTCAGAGGAAGCCCGGACGCCGATGCACCACCCATCGTCCCTGCCATTCCCCGAGGAGCGCTCCTTGATATTGGCTTTGAATTTGTTGATCTGTTGCGCCCAAGAAGTACCCGCCGTCGCACCTCTTGCGGTGCTACTTTCAATGGTTGTCACCGTCACTTTGTATCCGCCGTCAGAAAAGCGTTCTACCGAAGCCGCGCCGCCTGCGGAGGCGGAGATAAACGCAAGCGCGGCAAGAACCGAAAGCGTGTGGCGAATGGCTGTGCGGGGCATGGCAACCTCCATCTCACGGGTTCGGCGTTGCCGGCTGCACAAACACGCCGAGCAGAGCACTAGGCTGGATGTAGGGCACCTTCTGTGCGGCACGGCCCTTCTTCGTGGCGAGCCCCTTGGCGGTTTTCGGCTCGACGGAAGGGCCAATGTCGCGGGACCCGACGCCAAAGATGTCGCCCGACCCGACGCCAAAGATGTCACCGGACTGTGCCGAAGCAGGGACGCCGGCAAAAATGCACAGCATCGCGAGCGCGACGAGAGCCGAAAGACGGTTAAATCTGCGGGTCATGGCTAACCTCCATCTGTGAGACCTGGATGCGTCTTTAGACGCTTCGGCCGTCTGTGAGGTTCAAGCCGTTCGAAGGCGCCCAAACGGACAAGCATCCGCATACTGGGTTTCACAGGCCGGTTTTTGCGCTATGCTCGCAGCCATGGTCGAAAGAGTGCTTGCCACTGATGAGACGCTCGAGCTGATCGAGCGCTTGCGCGCGAAACATGGGCCGCTGATGTTCCATCAATCGGGCGGCTGTTGCGACGGGTCGGCGCCGATGTGCTACCCCGAAGCCGAGTTTCGCATCGGCGGCAACGACGTGAAGCTCGGGGAGATCGGCGGAGTTCCCTTCTACATGGACGCCGATCAGTTCGATTATTGGAAGCACACGCAGCTCATCATCGATGTTGTGCCGGGGCGCGGGCACGGCTTCTCGGTCGAAGCGCCGGAAGGCGTGCGCTTCCTCACCAGGAGCCGGGTCTTCACCGACGAAGAGGTTGACGCGCTCGCCGGCTAGGCACGCCTGCGCGGGCTTGCGGCTGATCGCCGGCTGTTGAGATGCTGCTCGAGCAGACGCGCGTTGCGGCGGTTGGCCTTGAAGGCGAAATCGAACAGATCGCCGACGACGGGCACGGCGCCGATGGTGAAATCGGCGGCGACATTGCCGAGCATGCGCGCGAGCGTGAGCTTCGAGGCGCCGGACTGCCAGGCATGATGCACGATGAGCAGAGAGAGCGTGCTCGTCAGCACGTCGCCGATCCCCGGAACGAAGCCGAGCACTGAATCCCAGCCGAACCGAATCCCGGTGCCGGGAACGCGGAAACTGTCGTCCATGATGCGGGCGAGCCAGCGCACCTGCGCGAGCCTCTCCTCATGGCTCATGCCGGCGCCAACGTCGCGGAGGAAGGCGACGGACTCCCACAGCTCCTGCCCGGACCGGTTTAGGACTCCCGATTGACTTGCCATTGTGCTGCTTGCGCCTCGCAATCTTTTCCGTGGCGCATATAAGGGTTCGAGGCCCGGCATCAACCCTTGGCCGCAACCTTTTGCCTGGCGGACACTTCGACTGCCGCACTCGCAATTTCTACGGGCTAGGCTTGCGAGTCCAAGCGCCGAATTGTGCTGGCGCTAGAAGTTGGCTGCCGAGGCGAACTGCCTCCTCGATCCGACCTGCCAACGTGTGATCCGCAACGACACCGGGCGGGAGAGACAATCCCAACTGCGCAAGTCGCGGAACGACGCTGATCAGCGTATTGGCGAGCCAGGGGTACACGTAGGAACCGGGTCCTCCACCGACAAGAATTTCGGCGGCGATCGTTGGGAATGGGAGGCCGGCGTCGAGTAACGTCTTGCCGAGCCGCCTTCCCACGGGGGTCGCGCCGCCCCGGCGGAAGACCTCGCTCAACAGCATGCCGACCTGATCGTAAAGGGGGCATGGAGGGTAGCTCGCGTCCGGGCCGGGCAAGTCAAACTCATGGAAGACGACAATGCCGCCCGGTTTCACGGAACGCAGCAGCGAGCGGATGGTGGAGGACGGGTCGGGCTGGTAGAGCAGAACGTAGCGGCCCACTAAGGCATCGAATTGGTCCGTGGTCGCAAATTCATCAAGCTGGCTCGCTTGGAACTCGACCCAGGAGGAGCAGCCCTGCTCGTCTGTGCGGCGGCGGGCGTTGGCGAGAGCGTCAGCGTCGCGGTCGATACCGAGGACGCGGCCGCCGGGGCCTACGATGTCGGCGCACAGAAGCGCCACGTCTCCCATGCCGGAGCCTGTGTCCAACACTCGCATCCCCGGGGCGAGTCCGGCGGCACGGAAGAATTTTTCGGTGTAGGGACGCAGGAGTCGGGCCTGCAACATCAAGCGTTCATACTCATGAACGGATTGTCCGAGGACGTAGTTGGAGGCGGTTGGGCTGCTCATTACTGCGCATCCTCAAGGGGCGAGGCTGACGCAATATATCCGGCGCCGCACCGCCCGGCATCAAGCCTTGGCGGAAGACGAGGCTCTGCACGCGGGTATTCGCCTAACGCTCGGCGGAAGCGCGCTTCCGGCAGCGGGCCTTAGGCTGCGGCAGAAGTGACGAAGAGCAGGCACCCCGAGGGGCTGTACGCAGACGGGTGGGTGCGTCCCTTTGGCGCGAAGTGGAAATCGCCCGCCTTGAGCACCAGATCGCCGAACACGAGATCGCCCTCGATCACCAGGCACTCCTCGTCGTCCTCATGCTCGTGGGACTCGTAGCGGGCGCCGCGCTGCATGCGGATGAGCAGCGATTTGCGGTTGGCCTTTTCGTTCACCCACAGGAGGGCCTGGTCGATGCCCTCCGAAATCGGCTGCCAGTTATGGGCACCGGCACGCATCGTCACCGTTCCGGGGAGAGCGGCGTTCGCCGCTGCGATGCGGGCCTCGATGCCCGTGAAGATGCCGGCGGGGGGCGCCTCGTGCGGCGGAAGCTCGGCAAGCGGCGCCAGCATCCTCTCC
>Ga0187892_10003180_pt1 | contig 30584 bp, 23 predicted proteins | sample MA1701073metaG_FD_139345 | JGI IMG/M metagenome (GOLD analysis project Ga0187892, IMG submission 139345) | Bio-ooze microbial communities from a basaltic lava cave in the Kipuka Kanohina Cave System on the Island of Hawaii, USA - MA170107-3 metaG ...
AATTTGTCCGTCGCAATCATTGTTCAGCCCGTCGCAGACTTCGACGCCGCCGGGATAGCATGAGCCGCAGTTGTCGTTGCAGTCGTCATCGTTCCCCACGTAGCCAGACGGCTGAGCACATGCTTGCGTAGTGATGTTCGGGTTCCCGTAGCCATCGCCGTCTGCGTCGCGGTACCAGGTCGATGGCATGCAGTACGTGACGTGTAGGACCACGTTAGTCAATTGCAGGAACCAGTCGTCATCTGTCGTCCCTTCGATGCAATCGATGTCGTAGCCATTGTCGAGCCGGAACTTGTCGGAAGGGTAGCTGACCGGGAAGCAACTGGTGGTGTCTCCAGGTGGAGGCGGTAATGGATCTGGGGCAAACTGCGGAGCGAATCGAAGCACGATCCCGATTTCATTGTGTCCCTCTGCGAAATTCTGCGCGCCATTTATGTTTACGAGATCGAATTCGCTCCCCGCGCCACAGAAGCTGGTCACATTGCACCACGGCGTCGGCTGCTGAGAGAGCGCAACAACGGCGGGATTCCAACGGTTCGCAAGCGCTAGATCAAGCCACTGGCTTCGGGTGAGATTGATCACGGCAAAGTCGATGTGGTGGCATTCCCCGTCCGGATCCCCTTGGACGACGACCAGGCCATTGTAGTCAATCGACACTGACTGAACGTCGGCATTGGACGGGAGGGTAGCGAGATTGAACCACATAAATAGCCGCCAGAACCGGTTATTCGGACCAACGATATCTTCCTGGCCCACCGAGTACGCTGCGTCGCTGCCGTAGTTAGAGTTCACAGATCGGTAGATGCGACTGTGATCGAACGGCGGAACATTCAACTGTTGCCCCTTGACCCCTGCGGTTGTCGAGAGGCAGGAGACGGCTGCAATTACGATTTGTCGCGCCCCGTTTCCATTATGCATCGCGGCTCTCCTCGTCCTTCGCACGAGCGGACTCGGTGGCACCGGCTGGCCACAATCACGGCCTACTGATACGTGCGTCAAACGGCGGCGGCGGGCGCAGTAGAATCCTCGCGACATGACTCTCGGTCTGAACTTGTCGGCCTGGAGTCGCCATCTGCGTCCGCCAGGGCGGTCTGCCGCACGTACGGTGGGGCTGCGGATTGGGCCGCGGACCGGTGAGGCGTTCCAGATCAGGAGGACGACACATGTCTCTCACGCGACAGGGCATTGGAATGGGCGGCGCGGCGGCGGCGTTGCTGGCGCTGGCGCCGGGGTGCGCGACGGTGATGCACGGGACCAAGCAGGCGGTGGCAATCAATACCGTGCCGGCCGGGGCGTTTGTTGACGTGGATGGACAGCGGCTGCAGACGCCGTGCGCCCCGAGGCTGGCCCGGTCGAAAGACCACACGCTGGTCGTGTCGATGCCGGGCTACCGGACCGAGAAGTGCCATGTGGCCCGCATGCCAACGCGGGCGATCCTCGGCAACATCTGGGCGGGCGGCTTGATCGGCATGGGCGTGGACGCCGCCACGGGCGCGAACAACAAGCTCGTACCGGAGTGCTTCGAGCTGGTACTGGTTGCCGAGCCAGCCAAGCCGGAAGAACTGACAGCGATAACCGTTTCAGCCAGCGACGTGCCCGGTCGGTGATCCGGCTGGGATTGGCCGGGCTTCAGCCGGCGCGATCTTGCCACCACATTCAGGTGGAGGTCAGCGCCGAGGACCAGTCTCCTCAGCGGGCTTCAGCCGGGCTTCGGAGCGCACACAAGCCCGGCTGAAGCTGGGTAAAGGCGGAATTTGCCAGGATCGGACCCACCACCGGCTGAAGTCGGTGGCAGACGCAAGCCGGCTGAAGCCGGCCCACTGCGGCCGGCACGCCTCGGCACTCCGGTGCTCGACCTCGACCCCTTCGCCGGTGAGAGAGGCCCTTGCGATGAATCGAATTTGAGTCGCAACCGTCGGTGCTCAAGGGGCCGGCGCCGGCGCTCTGGGAGCTTCTGGTTCGACGGTGCAGTCACACGCGTGAAGGCGCAGCTCCTCGCGCTTGGGAAGCTCAGGCAGGCCGTCGCGCTCGAGCTGCATGTAGCTGTTGTTGAAGTGCGGGCCGTTGAGCGTTTCGCCAGACTCACCGATGATCCACGAAGCAGACGGTTCACCTGGGATCTTGAAATTGACGTTATACTCAACGGAATGGCCGGGGTCGCCGGGACCGCTTCCAGGAGCACTAACGGTGTGGACGTTCGCGTGTTTCAGCATCGCATTCGGAATCTGACGACACCAACGTACGCGATCGGGGCCCGCGCCGGGTTCGCACGGCATGAAGCGCGTCCCTCTGTGGCCACGGACTGGTTCAAGCGCGAGGACGAACAACGGCTCGCGATCGCGCCTGGCCGTTGCTTTCCCGTCTTCGTAGTTCAAACCGCTGTACAGCAGGCCGAAGACGAGCAACTTGGGCTTGGCGTCCTTCATCCAATAGGGATATGTCGTTCCGCCATCCAACCATGCCTGGTACCAGACGCGCCCCGAGAAGTCATAGACCCGAATCAGACGAGCAGACCAGGCGGAGGCGAAAACGGCGACCACTTCCTTGCCTGGCAAGTCGGCATCACCGAAGACGTCGGCGATAACGGCTTGATGAAGTTCAAACTCGTCCGCTGTGCGTTCGGGAAGTTCCTCTCGGTATTCCTCCGGAAGGTCCGACTGCTCCACGGGCGCGAAGACGATTGGCGCAGCGTTTGGGTAATCGGCGTCGAAGGCGCAGACCCGGCCCGCGTACGGGACATCGTCTGCTCGACCGAAGTTTAGCAGGATCAGATCCCTCGGAGTGCCGGGGAGCGACGATTGGACAAGGTCGGCAATAATAAAGCCACGTCGCGCATCGTCTGTACGCCAAGGGGGTGCCAGCGGGTACCCAAAGCGGCCCGTCAGTTCTGCGTAGCTTCTACCCTCCCGCAGGGTAATGAAGGGCGAGCTGCGATTCAGCCAATAGGCGACGCCGACCGCCAGAGCGGGAAGGACCAGTAGAGCGACCGTCAGGGAAATGACACCCGTTGTCGCGCGCGGATGGCATGCGACCCAGCGCGTAGCGCGCTCCCATGTCGTCGGCGGGCGTGCTTCGGTTGGCTCGCCGCGGAGGTGACGTTCGATGTCGGCCGCCAGCTCGGCCGCGGAGCGGTAGCGGTGCGTGCGGTCTTTGGACAGCGCTTTGCGGACGATGGCGTCAATGTCGCCGCGGAACTCCTTGCGAAGCGGGTTCGGCAACGCGTCGAGCTGGGGCAGCGGCGTCGGAACCTGCTCGACGACGAGCTTGATGGCCTTATAGATGGTCGTGTCGGAGACATCGTACGGCAGCCGGTCGGCCAGGAGCTCGTAGAGCACGATGCCCAGCGCGTAGACGTCGCTGCGCGTGTCGACGTCGTGCGGGTCCTCGCACTGCTCGGGGCTCATGTACTGCAGCGTGCCGATGAGCTGGCCGGGCAGCGTGTTCTGCGTGGCCAGGGGCACGTCGGCATCGGTGGCCCGAGCGATGCCGAAGTCGATGACCTTCGGCTCGGCAAGGCGGAGTGCTGAGTCCTGAGTCCTGAGTCCTGAGTGCCGAGTTGACGGCGCCTCATCGCGGTCGGAGACCACTGCTACTGAGCCCTGTCGAAGATCCGCCGTGGCGGAAACCCCGAGCCCTGAACCCTCTACCACGATGTTGGTCGGTTTCAGATCGCGGTGGATGATGCCCTTCTCATGGCCGTGAGCGACGGCGTGGCACACCTTGACGAAGAGCCGCAGCCGGTCGCGCGTGGTGAGCGCTGCCATCCGTGCGTACTCCGTGATCGGCCGCGCCCCAGGGATGAACTCCATCGCGAACCACGGGCGACCATGGATTTCCGATTTCCGATTGTCGATTTCCGATTGCGCACCTTCGCCCGCTGCGTACTCCGGCGCCATCGCGCCAGACCGTTCGCTCACGCTCGCGGGAAGGGATTCCCGCGGCGGTGGGTGCGAGAAGGGATTCTCGCACCAGCCGGAGGGATTCTCGCACCAGCCGGAGGGATTCTCGCACCAGCCGGCCTCGTAGATTTGTGCGATGTTGGGGTGCCGCAGGCGGGCGAGCGTGTCGGCCTCGGACTCGAATCGCCGCAGCATCGGTTTGGACACGACGCCGGGCTTCATCACCTTGAGTGCAACGGTTCGCTTCGGCCGCTCCTGCACGGCCTCGAACACCGTGCTCATGCCGCCGGCGCCGATAACGCCGGTGATCTGATACTGACCGATACGCGTTCCGATGAGCGCGGCGTCGGCATCCTGAGCCGCGGCCGGCAAGGCCTCAGAAACGGCAGAGGCGACAGCAGCCGGCAACTGCTGAAATACCGGTTCTGCTTGGGCATCGGACGCCAGCAGGCCCTCGACGTCGCGACGCAGCTCGTTGTCGCCGCGGCAAACGCGGGCGAGAAATGCCCCTCGTTCAGCCTCGCCATGCTGAACGGCCTCGGCGAAGATCTCACAGGCCTTCTGCCAGCGCTCGGGGGTCATGGTTGTCGTGCGGCTTCCGGCGCGCCACCAAGTCGCACGATGCCGGGTGCTACGAGCGGCCGGTCATCTGTGTCCTGAGCCATGCTTTGGCGGCGCGCAGGTCTGCGTCGATCTTCCGCGGCGAGACTCCCCGCATTTCGGCAGTCTCATCGATGGACCGGCCGGCAAAGTAGTGCAGGACGATCGCCTCTGCCCGCTCCGGGTCCAGCCGCTCGAAGCGCTCCAGCGCCTCATCCAAGGCCAGCAGGTCTTCAGGCGGCCAGGCGGCGCCTTGCTTCTGCGCCCCCAGTTCGCCGTGCGATGGCGAGAGGTCGTTCAGCTCCATCATCGCCTTGCCGCCGCCGCGCTTCGCGGCCCTTCTCTTACGTGCGTAATCGACGCAGATCTGGCGCATCGCTCGGCCCGCCGCGGCGTAGAAATAGTGCCGGCTCTTCCAATCGGTGGCGCCGTCGCCGATCAGGCGGATGTACGCCTCGTTGATCAACTCGGTGGGCTGGAGATACCGGCGAACGCCATCGCCGGCCAGGACCGACTCCGCAATCCGGCGAACCTCGGCATGCACGAGCTCCCAGAACCGGCCCTCGGCGACGCGATCGCCATTGCGGGCGGCCACCAACAGGCTGGTCAACTCATGGGCCGGGCTCATGCGAAGGCTCCTGCGGAGACGAAATCGCCGAGGATTGTCGCCGCGAACGGCTGGGCTTGGCAAGCCGAATGGTCCTCCTTGGGCGATCCTGGGTGCATCTCGCAAGCGGTAGCGAAAACCTGGATGCAACGCCATCGGGTGGCATGGCCAAGCGAAAGGGGTCCCCAACTGCGATCTGTTTGCGGTCGGGGTCCCCCAGCGCGGCCATGACGTGGCTTGGCGTGACTTCATGCCCGCGCTTCGCTTGGGCATGCCACCCCAAATGAGGTGCAGCCTCCTTGGCGTTTCTTCGGGGCGTCGGTGCCGCATGGCGTGAGCCTCGCGACCGGGATTGTCAGCGGAAGTACGGTTCCTCGATAATCCAGCGGAATCCGCGGCTCATGAGCGGGAAATCGGCCGGGTTGCGGCGGCACACCGCCGCGTTGACGGTGTGGCCGCCGAAGACTCCGGTCAGGGTTCCGGTGGTGCCGTCGCTACTCAGCGTCAGGGTCAGTGTTCCGGCCGCGGGAGCATCGGGCACCAGATCGCCCTTGTCGTTCAACGGCAGGAGGTTAACGGGACCCCGAGTGAGGTCGCCGTCGGTCTTGTAGCGGCGCCATGAGCCATCAGGCCCGGAGACGGCGAGGATTCCGTTCCGCAACGAAATGGCTTGCCAGCGAAGCTCGTCCGGGTTGAGAGGCGGGACGGGCCGGCCGTCCCGCTTCATGGATTCCACGCGGTACCAGCCTTCCGGCGGGACAGGCGCAGGGTCCCTCGCGCCCGTTTGCCGCTGGTAGGCTTCTATGGAATCCCAGGTGAAGTAGGTCAACGCCCCGACGATCACCAGCACCTTCGCGCCGCAGGCAAGCGCCAGCGCCCTGCCGCGCCAGTGCGGACCGAGGTCGGCTGGTTGTGTCGGTCGATTGAGCACCAGAACGTTGATCAGCCGGCCCGCATCCGGCGCCAGAAGCATGAGCGCCACCAGCAGAATGTGCATCGACCCCAGCTTGACGCACACGTCGTACGCCATGTTCAGCACCAGGACGTTGGTCATCACGCCCGCCACGACGAGCGCCCCCAGCGTCGTCGTCCGCCGGAAGAACAGCAGCAACCCGCCGATCACCTCGGTCACTCCGGTAAACGACGTGTACAGCGTGGAGGAGCCCATGAAGATCCACAGCAGCGCCATGGGCGAGAACTCGCCCAATGGCTGCACCAGCCGGCCATGCCCCGGCGGTTCGAACTGAAGCATGACGACTTTGACGACGCCGTACGTGAGCATGCATAACGCCAGCGCGTAGCGAAGCCAGATGCGCGCCCAGGCGTGCAGCGTGCGATAGTCGCCGCGCCGCCGATCCATGACGGACCATACCACCGTCGCCACGGCCGCGATCAGCGCCATGAGCAGGATACGAACGTATTCGTACGTTGAATCGCCGCTGCCGCTGCTCGAGGCCGGCAGCTCGATATGCAGCACGTCAGCAAACCATGGCACGAGCCGGCCCCAGACGGGGTCGAAGAAGCCGCCGAGCCAATAGGGTTTGACCAGCCCTTGCGGAAACGGGAAGAAGAACAGAACCAAGTAGGAAAGGAGAAACCGGAAGCCCACCCGCTGGGCTGGCGTCCAAGGCCGCGAATTGTCCTCGTTCATCGCTGCTCTCCCGCGCCGCCGCGCGATGTCATTCTGGGGGCCGCGTGTCGGCGCTGCCCGGCCGAGACTCCGGCTGGGCGTTCGCGCCAGCCTGCGCTGGCCGCAGCGTCAGGTCACCCGGCCGACTGCCGTCGGCGATCGACCAGCCCGGCGACAGCCGCAGCGTCCAGCCTTCGCCGGCCACCGGTCGCGCGGTCGGGTCCGCGGGCGCGGGAACCCGAAAGCTATGGACGCGCCCGTCGCGGCGCTCCAGCATGGCCCCGCCGCTGGTAACCTCCAGCACACCCCACGCGTCAGTCGCCCGCAGTGGCGCGTAGACGCTCGAAACGTCGCTATAGGCTTCGATGCCGTTGGGATCGAAGGAGTAGCTGACATCCCCCGAGGCGGGCAAGAGCAGAACCGGACCGTCAACAAAGCGGGCTCGATATTCGGCCAGTCGCGCCTGGCGCTGGGCTTCCCGCGCCTTCTCGGCCGAGATCAGCGCACGGCCGTCGTAGCGCTCGGCCGCGCGCAGCAGCTCCGCGTTACCCTGCGGCAGCTCGCCGATTTGCATGGCCGCACGCAGCAGATCGCCCAAGTCACTGTCCTTCGTCAGGCTCTTGCGCCAGGCCGGATCTGCTGCATCCAGCAGGAGTCCGTACGCCGGCCCTGAGACGTACGCGAAGTTTCGGACAAAGCCGGTTCCGCCCTGCTGCTGGTCCAGCCGGATCGCGACCCGGTCGGGCAGCACCGTCTCAGGCAGTCCGCACGTCTTGTAGCCGGTGTATTCGGCGAGTCCTTCATTCAGCTCCAGCGCGCGCTCCTCGTCGGCCGCGCCCGCGAAGAGCGAGCGACGGTGAAGCCGGAAGGCCAGTGCATCAGCCACGGCCCGGTGACGATCGTCTCCGGCGCGGATCAGTGCCTCGGAGAGCGCCCGCCATTCAAGCTGCAGCCAGATGCGCCCTTCGGAAACGTCCAAGTGGTTATTGGCAGGATTCGCCGCGGGCAGCCCGAGGTCATCCTGGATGCGATGGAACAATTCGTGCATCAGCAGCCGCCCACGAGCATAGCGCAATTCGGGCAGCGGCCAGACCACCATCGTCCAACGGATTCCGAGCCAATCGATGGCGGTGTTGGCGATCGCCATCTCCTCCGGCAACGCGCCGGTGAACACATTCGCAACTGGCTTAAGCGTGCCGGCCGGATCGGCCTGGTTTGCGACGACGCTGCGGCTGGACCGATCGACAAAGAACATCGGCCCGGCCAGCGGACGGCTCCACAACCGCCCTCCATCAGCCGCCGACAGCGTCTTGGCCTCATCGAATGCGCGTGCGGCCGCTTCGAGGGGAATCTCCTGGGCCAACGCACCGAAGGACGTGGCTGCAACCATCACGGCAGCAAGAACGGCTACACGATCGCTGACCTGCAAACGATGCGCGCGAAAGGCGTAACGCCGCATGGAGCAAGTCCTCCCGATGCGCCACCGACCTATCCTGCCAGCGATCACTCTGCTCCCGGCCACTCGAGCACCAGCACTTGGATTGCGCGCCTTTCGGTCGCTACGCTCAACCCCAGTTGCTCGCGGATCGCCTTCACCAGCGATGCCACGTCGCCGTCAACGTACTGCACGTCCCAGTCAAACTTGCCGGACAGTCCTGTCTGGTCGATCAGCGGCTTGCCGCCCGCCCGCTCCAGTTCGGCCATTAGATTCGAGAGTCCCAAGTTACTTCCCAGGATGATGCCTTTGTCCGTGCTGGCATGGGAACCCTCGTCGGTTTTCTCACTCGCCCGCAGGTCCGGCCCGAACCCGCGCGGAGCGCTGAGCACCACTGCTTCAACCTCGCGTTCCTCCAAGCGCCCGCGATAGCCCAGGGCTGTTTCCATGGCTTGCTGAAGCAGCGGCCGGAAACGGTCCTGCTGACTCGTCGGAACGCTGGCCTTGATGTTGTAATACTGCTGGGGGATCGGCCGCTCGCTCACGACCCGGGCCGGCGACGGCAGCCCGTAGATCATGGCCAGCGCCTCCTTCAGCAGAATGGCGCTCGCCTGGCAGCTCCGTGAGTCAATCATCCAGCCGCCGTAGATCTCATCTGTCGGCGCAATCTCGATCGTCACGTGCGGCGTGTGCTTCGTTGACTCTGGCGCGCCCGGTGCCGGCCCCGCGGGCGGCGCCGCGGCCGCAGCCGCCGCGTCGCCCGCCACAGCCGTGCCGGCCAGCACGGCCTCCAGCAAGTCTGCGGTCAGTTCGGTCGGTTGCAGGGCCCGCGCCACGCGCCCCTGGCCATCGATGATTACCGTGCGCGGACGCCAGCCGATGCCGTAGGCTTGGAACGTTGCGCCGCCCCGGTCCAGGCCGATCCATCCCTTGATGGCCCGTTTCCGCAGGAACCGATCGATCTTCTCCCGGTCTTCGTCCGTGACCGCGATGAAGCGAACGGGCCGGTTGGCAAACCGCTCGGCCAGCTCGTTCAGATGCGGTAAGGCGGCGACACATGGGCCGCACCACGTGGCCCAGAACTCCAGCACCACTACGGTGCCGCGCAGTGACTCCCAGTTGGCGACAGCGCCTTCAGGGGCCTGCAGGAGCGCTGCGAGGCTCAGTTCCGGCGCTGCCTGACCCACCACGACCGGCTGCGCGCCCATGCTCGCGAGCGCGGGTGCCAGCGCCGCCATGATCGCTGCCGTCTGTCGCATCACAGGCACCTCCCTGGGTTCTCGCGTGTGAATCCGCCGAAGCGCTCACGGTTCCAGCCGCACGGCGTCAACCGCGTCCCGCCCGAGCGTCGTGCGGAGCCGCGCGATCTTGCCCGGCTCGCCGAGTTCGAACGAGACGAGTGTGAAGTAATCTTCCGCGTGGAACGGATTCTCCCAGCGGGCCACGAACGTGTCGTCGTGCCAGTGCATCAGCTTCGCGCGTTCGCCGCCCCCGTAGCGCATGACCAGCTCATCGTCTGCGTGTGCGACAACCGCGTCCAGCCCGAGCGGATCGCGGTAGCTTCCGGCGTAGTCGCTGAGCGCGAGTGACGGAGCGGTGCCCGTTCGCCGTGAGGCCAGTCTTTCGCGCACCGAGTTTTCCCAGGCCCGCAGGTCCCTTTCCCAGGGTTCGCGCAGCTCGGCGCAATAGTCGCGCGTCGGCAACTCCAGACAGTGGTCCGCGATGCGCGCCCCCAGCGCCAGGTGCAGCCCTTCCACCTTCGACGAGTTGAGCAGGACCACTATGCCCAGACGCGCGCCCGGGAAGAGCGCCATATACGCCCGCTGCCCATGCCCGGCGCCGGTGTGCCATAGCAGCGATTCGCCCCGGTAGTCCATCACCTGCCAGCCCGACCCATAGCCCGGGAAGAACCGCACCTGCCGCGCGGCGCGCATGGCGGGTGTCGTCGGGATGATGATGTGCGGTGAGTGCATCTGGTTCATCGCTTCAGGGGATATGATTCGCTTGTCTGCGAGCGTGCCGTCACCGAGCTGAAAGATCATCCATGTGGCCAGATCGGTGACCGAGGACAGGAGCGAGCCGGCCGGCGCAGTGCTGTTGCGCGCGGTCCCACGGGGAGTCGGCCGTTGGACGTAGCCTTTGATCGACGGGTCCTCGTAACTGTTGGCCGGACTGAGCATCGCGTGCCCGCTGGCGCAGTTGCCCATCGACGGCGCCGCGTCAAAAGAGGTCGTCGTCCGTTTCATTCCCAGCGGGACGAGGAGCCGCTGGGTGACCAGTTCTTCCCAGGACATGCCTGCCGCCGCCGCAGCCGTTTCACCCGCGATGGTGTAGCCGACGTTGGAGTAAATCATTCTCGTGCGGAACGGGGCGTCGATGCGCATGTTCTTGACCAGCCCGATCAGTTGCTTAGGCGTCAGATCGGAGAACATCCACGCGCCGTTCGTGGCCGCGACACCCGTGCGGTGGCACAGCAGGTCGCGCAGCGTGACGTTGGCAGTCAGATACGGGTCCGGAAACTCCTGCGCGGGCAGCAGCTTCCGCACTGGGTCATCCCACGCCAGGCGCTGCTCATCCACCAGCGTGGCGATCGCCGCCGCCGTGAACGACTTGGCCAGCGATGCAGCGTCGAAAATTGTGTCGACATCGACGGCTTCCGGACGACTGAGCTCGAGTACCCCAAACACATACAAAGCGTCAGGCCGGCCGTCCTTTACGACGGCGATCGCCGCGCCCGGAATCTCCCACTCCTTCAGTGACTCGTCGACATAGGCCTGAAGTGCTTCTGGCAAGGCAGGCGCCGCCTGCCCGGCCGCGGCCGCGTGTTGCATCAGGGTCAGCGCCAGCGCGACCCCCCACCTGGTTCGCCCGTCACGCGGCTGGCGCTTGCCGACTTCACCGTGTTGAACTCTGCCAGCGGGCATGGGCGGCGCGTGCGGCCGATGGACCTCAAGGTTCATTCGCATTCCCCCCGGGATCGCGTTAACGGGGTGCTGCCCTAGGAGCCTGTCCGAGTAATACCCAAGAACCCGCTCCAAGCGTATGTTGTGCCTCCAAAACCCTAGGTTTTTCGACCACAACATGGCCTTCCACGGGGTTGGTGATGATTACTCGGACACGCTCCTAGCTTGAACACGTCATTGGGCCCGGCGGATGCGCTGCGGCGTCGCTCCCGGTATCCGCTTGAGCTGACCCCTGGCCTCCAGGTCGAGCTGGACGACCTTGGTGTACCAGGAGAGCGAACCTTTCTTCGGGAACAGAGCCCGCGGCACCTGGGCCGCCACGGAAGCGACCAGCTCCCTGAACGTCACGCCCGGCTCGCGGGCTGGAACCGATGCGAGAATCGCCTGGCGGATGGGTTCGTACTTCTCGGGTGTCACGGCGAATCCGCCGCTGCCCTTATTGACGTTTCTGGTCTTCACGTGCGGCTCCCTGCTTTCCTCGGCGGCGTGTTCGGCTGACTCAGCCGCGCTCTGCACCCGGTGGCAAGTCGAACGTCATCACGACCTCCGAGCTATAGATGGGAAACTCGATCCGGCAGCGGTAACCGCGCAGCGTCTGGCCGTCCCACCGCCGTTGGGCGCACACGTAGTTCAGCATGTCGAGATAGGCGGGCGAGTCGGCGGCGCGGAACTTGGCGATGCCCTGGCCCAGCGGCAGGATCGACTCGATCACGTCGAAACGGTCCACATCGCGGCTCGGGTCATTGGGGTCGATCACCGCTCCCGGCACCGACCGGTAGACGTACAGCCCCGGCTGCTGGCCCGGATAAACGTCTTCGTGCAGTAACGTGTCGAAGATGACCGACTTGGACGGTGTGGCGATGCCCGCGGCCATCATCGTCTTGCGGGTGGCTGTGGCGCCCGCCGGCCCGAACAGCTCCTTCTTGCCGGGCAGCAGCGTGGCGTGGACCAGGTCGACCGCCGAGCGCACGCCCACGTTGTGGCCGAGCAGCGTGTATTGTGCCCGGTCCAGGAACGGAGTCACTTCAAGTTGCGGGAGCGGCTTGGAGCAGAAGGGCTCCAGCATCAGACCTTGCAAGCCTTCGATGGGCTGGCCCGTCACGGTCAGCTTTCGTCCAGGCGCGTGGACGGTGTCGTAGTTGAAGACCAGGCCCGGCCGCACGCGCCGCAGGCCGCGGGTCGCCAGCATCCAGAGCTGGTCGGCTCGCCCGGCCTGCTCGCGGCTCGGGTAGAGCACCGTGGTGAAGTGCTGCGCGTCGCAAGTGGCGCCGAGCAGTTGACTCACGCCGCGGAAGACGGCCTGCTTGGCCAGCAGCTCGACCTTCTGGCGGGCATCGGGCAGCCAGCCGCTGATGATGGCGTCGAGCGAGCTGCGGTCGCCCGCTTCTTCGGCGATGAGCTGCTCGAAACGATCGACGGCTGCCCGCGCCTCACGGATTAGGGCGGCATCCACGTTCTTGCGCTCGGCCGACCGCAACAGCCGCCGCAACGGCTCCGGCCCGGGGATCATGTGGGCCACCGCCATCGGATCCCGCTGCCGGGCCGCCTTCAGGATGCGGCTGGTGACGACGGTGTTGACGCCCAGCGTCCGGGCGAGCAATTGCGGGCGATGCGGCCCGCCCGGAATGGCGTTCAGCACCCCGTTGAACGCCGATGCCAGGTCGCGCCCAACCTCGACGATGAGGCCCTCGAGCGATCGCGCCGCCGTCACAGCGGGGTGCGGCCGATCAACGTGGTTCTCTAGCTCCATCACTTCACCACCAGATGTAGGTTGACTCCTCGTCGCATTGCATTTTCTCAGAAAACAAGGACGCAATGCAAGGCGATCTTCGACTTTGAGACATGAGTGTTTGGCTGAGACGAGCCGCGCGGTAGCGTTGCTCAACGGTCTTGCTTGATGTATTGTTGCTGAGCTTGTGTTGGAGGGCGGCGATGTCGTTACGGAAGCTGAACGTCCTGGTTTGTTGGATTCCGGCGGCAGCGCTCGCCATCGCGGGCATACACCGGCCCGCCCTCGCCCAATGTCCCTCGGATTGGATCAAGACTGACGGCTTCCCGGGAGTCGGTGGTATACCGAATGTCTCCGCAGTGACGACCTGGGACCCTGATGGCGCGGGACCCTCAGGCATCGCATCGCTTCGGCGGCGATTGCGGTACGTTGCGGCAAACCTAATGATGGGCACTGCCAAAAGAAAAACCGATGACATGGCCGCATGACCCGAGGGGATAACGATGAACGCCCTTGTTGTGCCGAATCAGACTAAGAGATATGTCGCGGCAGGCTGCGCTGCCGCGATACTGCTGACACCAGGATCCGGCACGGCACGCGCGACCGCGGATGGTTTCCAGCTCTTCGACGACCACAATGGTTACGTGCCGGCGACCTTCACACACGCCCCCGGACCGGACCACATCGTGGCGGCAACCTACCAATTGCTGCGATACTTCACGAAAGAGGGCGCGCTCGAGCTTGAGATGCCCTTTAGCGCCTTCTTTCCGGGCACGAGCGGCCTCTTCTACGAGCCAAAGGCCATCTTCGATACATACGATCAGCGCTTCATGCTCGCCGGCGGAGACTACACTGGCTTTCTCGGGTTCGCGGTTTCGGACGATGACAACCCGCACGGCAACTGGATCACACACTACTTCCACGTGTCGGCGCTGCTCCCCCCGCAATACCTCACTATGCCGCCCCGCAACGCGATCATCGGCGTCGACGACGAGGCGGTTTACGTGACATGGGACAATTTCGGCGGCGACGAAGACGACACGAGCTGCATGATCATCCTGAATCGCGCCGAGTTGCTCGCCGGCCAGAATCCGCTCGCCAACGTCCTGCTGACGAGCGACATACCCGTAGCGTTCGCGGCGGCCCTGAACTATGACGCGAACGCGCCGGCCCAGTACCTCGCCACCACGTATGGTGAACCGATCGGAACATCGCGGCTGACCATCAAGGCCATTCGCAACCCGCTCGGCACGCCCCTGATCGACGATGTCGTCCTCGACTTGCCGCCCTTTACCTACGCGCCCCTGGACATTCCCCAGGCGGGGACCTCCGTCCAGATCAACAGCGGCGACAGCCGGGTACACCGGGCCGTTTACCGGGATGGCTCGCTCTGGGTCGTGCACCACGGCCGGCCGGCGGATGATTCGCGCGTGCTGGCCCGCTGGTACGAGTTTCATATGAATGGCTGGCCCGAGTCGGGATCGCAGCCGCAGATGGCCCAATACGGCCACATCGACCCGGGTCCGGGCATCTACACGTGGATACCCGACGTCGCCGTGGACTCGGATGGGAACGTGGGGTTCGCGTACGCGCGCTCGGCCGCAGATGAGCTGCCCTCCGTGGGCCGCGCTTTCCGCCGGGCCGACGACCCGCCCGGAACGCTCAGCGGGTACGCGGTGGTCAAGGAAAGTGAACTCCCGCCTTTCAGCGGCGGACACCAGTGGGCCCTGTACTCCAGCATCGGAGCGGATCCCGCGGCGATCGGACGGTTCATCGGCGGCGGGACTTATCGGCTACCGACCGCTTTCGGCGGCTATACGCTCGGCATGTGGGTGGCGCCGTTTTCGGCGGCCCGGCCGGGTGACCTGGATGGCGACGGTGACGTGGACCTCGCCGACGCCGCGCAGTTTGTCACGTGCTTGGGCGGGCCGGGCGCGGGCCTGAGCGCCGGGTGCGACGACGCCGATGCCGATGGCGACGGGGATGTAGACTTGGCCGACGCGGCCCAGTTTCAGAATCGATTTAACGGGCCATAAGGCAAATGGGAATTGGCGGACGGCTCAATTTCGGAACTCTTCGCAAAGTGGTTGATTCCGCCTAACGCGAAGGGAAAGGCCGGCAAATGCCGGCGCGATTAGTGTTGAGTGTTTTCATTAGAAGTGGAGTCTCAAACCATGTTCTACGGCAGATTTCCTTGCGTCCTCGTTTGGCGGAGCGCCCTGGCGCTGCTGGCTCTTGGCATCGTCGGTGTCACTCAGCCGGCTCTGGGGCAATGTCCTAATGATTGGATCAAGACCGACGGCTTGCCCGGGGTAGGCAGCGTACCGGAGGTTGTCGCCGCGATCAGCTGGGATCCCGACGGCGCGGGACCCGAGCAAGCGCGCCTGGTTGCCGGCGGCCTCTTCGAGATCATAACCGACAGCGTGGTCAACAAGATCGCTACGCTCAACCCCGAGACCGGCCGATGGGAGGATTTGGCCGGCGGCATTGTTTACATCTTTCTGGATGAAGAAACCGGTGAGACCATCCACGGAGGACTCGTCATGTCGCTCGGGGTTTATCAAGACGATCTGATCGTCGGAGGGGCCATCTCGCACGCCGGCGGTGTTCCCGCCAACTTCATCGCACGCTGGGACGGCACCTCGTGGTCAGCGCTCGGCTCCGGACTCAATGGCTTCGTCAATTCGATGACAGTGTACAACGGCGAGCTGATCGTGACTGGCAGCTTCATCACGACCGGCAGCGGCACAACCGTCAACCGCATCGCGCGCTGGGATGGCACATCGTGGCTGCCGCTGGGAAGCCCGGCCGGCATGAACGGCGATGTCAATAACGTCATCGTATACAACGGCGAACTCATCGTGACCGGTAATTTCAGCACCGCCGGCGGGGTGCCAGCCAATCGCATCGCGCGCTGGAACGGCTCGCAGTGGCAGGCGCTTGAACCCATCGGTCTGAACAACACTGGCCTTGGCCTCGCTGTTCTGGGCGACGACCTTTACGTCAGCGGCAACTTCATGTTGGCCGGTGGCGTCCCGCAGACGCGCGGGGTGGCGCGCTGGGACGGCGCGAATTGGCACCCGGTCGGCGGCGGCGCATTGTTCGCCGTCCGCACCTTGGGCGTCTATCAGGGCGAGATCATCGCCGGCGGCGCCTTTAACGTCATTCTGGGCGGGCAGGCGGTGAGAGGCCTGGCCCGTTTGGATACCGCGTCGCAGACGTGGGTGGTGATGGAGGGCGGGTTCGACCCCAGCGGTGCCGCATCGCAGTTTACGGTCCATCACTTTGACGGCGTGGACGAACTCGTTGTCGTCGGAAACTATTACCAGGTCGGCAGCCGCAGGGCGATGGGCATCGCGCGCTGGAGCGAGGCCACGCAGACATGGGACCGCTTCGGTCCCGGATTCGACTGGAACCCATGGCGATTCACGACCTATCGCGGCGACCTCATCGCCGGCGGCAGCTTCTACTCGGCAGGCAACGTGGAAGCCAGAGGCGTGGCGCGCTGGGATGGCCTCGAATGGCACGCGCTGGGAAGCGGCGTCGGCAACACCGCAGGCAACCTCGTCGGCGTGATTGAAGTGCTGCGGGAGTACAACGATGAGTTGTATGTTGGAGGTCACTTCTTCAATTCCGGGGGCGTGCCGACCTTGAACATCGCGAAATGGAACGGTGACACCGAAACCTGGAGCGATGTCGGTGGCGGCGTCAGCGGCGGCGAAATCCCGAAAATCTTCGCCTTGGCCGTGTACAACGGTGACCTCATGGTCGGCGGCGACTTTGACTTCGCCGGCAGCGTGCCCGCGTTCAACGTCGCGCGCTGGGACGGCACCCAGTGGCACGCGATGGGCGCCGGCACCGGCTGCGTCAATTCCATGGCGGTATTCCAGGGCGATCTTTACGTCTCCGTGTTCTGTGGCCTCAACGGCATGCAGCGCTGGGACGGCACTCAGTGGCACGCGGTGCCGGGCGGTTACAATAACTGGTCCATGGCGGTCTTCGACGGAAAACTGATTTCTGGATTCCTGCAGCCTTTTGCGTACGACGGAAACACGTGGACGCCGCTGCCGGGGTACAGCCCTCCCGGCGCCAACGCTGCCGCGATCTATGCGTATGCCGTATTCAATGGCGACTTGATCCTCGGCGGGGGCGACTTCGAGAGCGCAACGGGAGTCCCCGGAGCCAAGGGCCTGGTGCGGTTCGACGGCGCCTCGTGGCATGCGCTGGTCGGTGACAATGGCGCACCATCGTTTGTGAGCGGCCTGGGCGTCCATAATGGCGAACTGATCACCAACTCCAGTATCTTGCATCCTGATGGAACGATCTCGACTTGGTCACGCTGGGGGCGACCCATCGGTAACCTCGATTCGGTCAACGGCGTGAACCTCGCGGACTGGGCGCTCTTTGCTGACTGTCTGCAGGGTCCTGGCTCCACGGCTGCGCCCGGCTGCGACTGTGCCGACGCCGACGCAGACGGCGATTTGGACTTGGCCGACACAGCCGCGTTCCAGAACCGATTCACGGGGCCGTAATAGAACCGCTTTACATGCCGTGCAAAGAGAAGAATCCATGAAATGACCGATGCACTCGCTGCGCAAGTGTTTGCGCGGCGTAGAGCACATTCCGCCAACGAAGTGAGGAGACTAACATGACGTACGACCACACTATCGGATCATTCCGTGTGCTCGCAGCCCTGCTGGGGCTGCTGACTTCCGTCACCGCGCTCGGGTATCCGCCACCCGATAACATCCCGCCGACAACCCCGACCAATCTGCAGGTGACGGCCGTTTCGCCCACCAGCGTTTCGTTTTCGTGGGGCCCGTCCACCGACAACTCGGGCTCGTTCTTCTATGTGCTGTTCAAGAGCAACACGGCTGTGGCGAATGCCTCGATGACGGCCACGACTCTGACGTTGACCGGGCTCGCTTCGTCAACGACACACACGTTCCGCATCCGCGCCCGCGACTATTCGATGAACTGGTCAGGATTCAGCAATCAAGTGACCGTGACGACCTTGCCGGCAAACACGCCGCCCACGCCGCCGGTGCTGTCAGCCCCAAGCGTCGGCCCCACGCACATCTCGCTTTCGTGGACGAGCCCGGCCAACGGCGCCCCGTCCTTCCGCTACTGGATCTACCGCGACGGCGTGGAGATCGTCACGTGGCACCAGACGAACTCGATCACCTTCTATAATGTGGCTCCCGGCACGACGCACACCTATACCGTGAAGGTGCGGACGGGCACCGGCCTGTTCTCGGCGCTCAGCAACGCCGTGACGGTGACCACGCCGCAGCCCGACCCCAACGACCACACGCCGCCATCGACGCCAACCAATCTCGGCGAAATGCACTTTGGCGATGCGGAGTTCTGGTTGAGCTGGACCGAATCCACCGACAGCGTCACGCCGCAGGACTTCATCCGCTACGACGTCTATGTCAACGGCGAGTTGAGCGATATTCAGTTCGGCACGGGCGCTAACAGCATCAACTACGGAAACTTCGGGGAGTCAAACACTGTCGAGGTGATCGCGGTGGATGAGGCAGGAAACGAGTCCGAGCCGGCAATACTCATATTCTCCCTGTGAGTCCGGTTGAGGCGTCGCAGAATTGCCGATGCGGACCTGCACAACGCCTTTATCAGTGATTGAGCCAACGGGTTCGGACTGTTTAGGAGTTAAGTCTCATGTTCACGCGTAGTTTGACTTGCGTCTTCGTCTTGAATGCATCTATCGCAGTCGTCTCCGCACAGCGGGCCGGCGGTGACTGTCCCACGCACTGGTTGCCGGGCGAGGGTAAGCCGGGCGTCACAGGAGATCTTCCTGTCTGGGCAATCACGACGTGGGATCCCGATGGTGCCGGACCGCAGAACGAGGTGCTGATAGCCGGCGGTGGTTTCGCCGGCGCCGGCGATGTCGCCACCACCGGCATCGCGCTCTGGGATGGCGTGGATTGGCACGCGCTGGACAACGCCGGCGGTGCGAACAACCAAATCTTCGCGCTGGCGGTCTACAACGGCGACCTGATTGCCGCAGGCGGTTTCACCAACATCGGCGGCGTCGATGCCAATCGAATTGCGCGCTGGGATGGAACCACTTGGCATCCGCTGGGAAGTGGCCTCAACATCCACACCGCCAGGGCCCTCGCGGTCTACAACGGCGAGCTTTATGTCGGCGGCTTCTTTACTGAGGCCGGCGGCGTACCGGCCGAGGCCATCGCCCGCTGGAACGGTGCAACCTGGCAGGATGTCGGGGGAGGCGTTCACCTCCCGCCGCAGAACGGCATCACCGCCGTGCTCGCATTAACAGTGTTCGACAACAAGCTGATCGTCGGCGGCGGCTTCTTCACGGCCGGAGGCATTCCTGCGAAACACATCGCCAGTTGGGATGGCACGATTTGGCAATCCATGGCGAACAACAATCCGACCGAGAGCATGTCGGTCTGCGAAGCGCTCGCCGTCTACCAAAGCGGACTCTATGCCGGCGCTAACGTAATTGCGAACGGATCGTTCCTGCGCAGCATCTCGCGCTGGAATGGTACGACGTGGGTGTCGATTGGCAGCACGCCGAATGACGCGGTGTGGGTCATGACCGAGTACAACGGGCAACTGATCGCCGGCGGTCCGTTCACGAGCGCCGGCGGCGTTTCGGCCCTGCGCATCGCCCGCTGGAACGGCACCAACTGGTTTTCTCTCGGAGGCACGCGCTCGACACGTGCCCTTGGCGTCTATGGCGGTGAGCTGATCATAGGAGGCACCGGCACCGAACCCAGCGGCCTGGAAGAAAGCCTCATCTTCAAGTGGAACGGCACCAGTTTCGGTGTGCTCGGTGACGGCTTCTTCGATCCGATCGTGTACAACTTCGAGACCTACGACGACGAGCTGATCTCCGCCGGATTCTTCGGCGTGGCCCGTCGAGACAGCGCCGACCAGTGGCAGTCCATCGGCGCTGTGTCGGGCGGCGACGGGTACGTGTTCGACCTGGCCGTGTATGACAATATCCTCATTGCATCCGGGTCGTTCACGAGCATCGGCGGCGCGGCCGCGCCGAACGGCGTCGCCCGGTGGAATCCCGGCGCGCCGGGAAGCTGGCAGGCCTTCGGCAATGCGCCGGTTAGCGAGATGCTGGTCCACGACAGCGTGCTCTATGCTATCGGGTCATTCGGGCCCGCTCGGCACGTCGCCCAGTGGGTCCCCCAGACGCAGACCTGGCAAGCCATCGGTGTCTTTCCATCGAACACGGCCATCAGTGCCCTCACCTTCCACAATGGCGACCTGATTGCCGGCGGGACCAGCGGCAACGTCAACAACGCCAGTGTATGGCGATGGGATTTCAAGGAGCCGGCCTGGCAGCCGGTGGGACAGCACCTTGGCTTTACGATCGTGCACACCCTCGGCGCATACAACGGCGAGCTGCTGGCGGGTGGCAACATTGACGGCGGCATCATGCGCTTCAACGGCACAACCTGGGAAATCTTCAACGGCGGGATCTTCTTCACCAATGACATCCTGATGGACACGCTCTTGGTGTTTGACATGCGCGTCTACAACGGCGACCTGCTTATTGCCGGCAGCTTCGGACAGGTCGGCGAGCAGCAGTATTCTCCCGGGAGTGTGACCGCCCGCATGGTGGCCGGGTGGGATGGCACGCAGTGGTTCAACCTCGGCGGCAGTTTCCTCGGGGCCAATGACGCGGTCGTGACGCTGCACGAACACCAAGGCGTGCTCGTCATGGGCGGCTGGTTCGATTGGGCGGGCAGCGCCCCCAACGGTTTTTGGGCCCGCTGGGGACCGCTCGTGGGGGACCTGACCGGCGATGGCGCCGTAAGCCTGGCCGATGCCGCGCAGTTTTCCACGTGCCTGGACGGGCCCGGCGCGGGCCTCGGCGTTGGTTGCGACTGCGCCGACGCCGACACCGATGGGGACGTGGACCTGACCGACACCGCCCAGTTCCAGAACCGATTCACTGGCCCGTGAGGCGACCTGAAGCGCAATAGACAATCCGTTAGCTGACGGTCTTGACTGGTGAGAAGATGACCACGTTGCGAATGCACCGCGCGGAGGGCAACTCCGGTCCTCTGCAAAGATTGCTCTGGCCGCTGGCCGTCGCGCTCGCTGTCAGCGTCGCGCACGCCCAGTGGGAGCCAGACCGGCGCCTGACCAGCGACCCCGCGAGCTCGCTTACACCCTTCGGCTACAAGGCCATCGCGGTCGTCGACAACGCTGTCCATGTGGTCTGGTATGACGGTCGCGATGGCAACTTTGAGGTCTACTACAAGCGCTCGCTGGACTCGGGTCTGAGCTGGGGGCCAGACACGCGATTGACAAATGACCCAGGCACTTCGTGGTTTTCTTCTCTGGCGGCAGCCGGCCTGGAGTTACACGTCATATGGATGGACAACCGCGACGGCAACTTTGAGATCTACTACAAGCGCTCTTTGGACGGCGGCTCAGGTTGGTCCGGAGATGTGAGACTGACAGACAATGCTGCGCTCTCGCAGTTCCCTTCGATAGCTCTGTCAGGTTCTGTCGTGAATGTCATCTGGCAGGATTCGCGTGATGGAAACACCGAGATCTATTACAAGCGCTCCCCCGATGGGGGTGCGACCTGGGGACCGGACCAGCGTCTCACCAACGACCCCGCCGGCTCTATATTCGCCTCTGTTTCCGCTTCCGGCTCGGCCGTGCACGTTGTATGGGAAGAGTATCGTGACGGGAACGCCGAGATATATGACAAACACTCGATGGATGCCGGCCTGAGCTGGTCGCCGGACATTCGGCTGACGAACGATCCTGCCATATCGTTTTCGCCTTCCGTGTGGGTGTTGGGTTCGCACGTACACGTCGCGTGGTACGACAGGCGTGACAGCAACATTGCTGAAATCTACTACAAACGGTCATCCGATGCAGGCGCCAATTGGGGTTCCGATACGCGTCTGACTAATGATATCGGTGGTTCGTTTCATCCGTCCGTCAGAGCAGCCGCTTCGAATGTGCACGTCACCTGGTACGACGACCGGGATGGTAACAACGAGATATACTACAAAGTGTCGACAGATACTGGTGTCAGTTGGGCAGCAGATACGCGCCTGACTGTCAACGGTAGCCAATCCATACAAACGTCCGTAGCTGTTGCAAATCAGGTCGTGCACGTTCTCTGGCAGGACGAGCGCGATGGGAATACAGAAGTCTATTACAAACGTAACCCAGCGGGCAACCCCACCGGCCTGCCGGGTGATGTCGACGGAGACGCCGATGTCGATCTTGACGATCTCGCGGCTTTGGCAAACTGCCTGAGCGGCCCGGGAGTGCCATTTTCGAGCGGGTGTGGCAATGCGGATCTGGGCACCGACGGAGACGTCGACCTTGCCGATATAGCGAGCCTCGAAAGCGCATTCACCGGATAATCGGGGGACGGGAGTAGCGAACGCCAAACGACTGCGCCGACGCCGACAGCCAAGGGCGAGGTGCAGGCCGACGTCACGAATGCGGGAACGCTGCTGCTCTCGACGCTGGGCAACTTCAGCGTCTCCGGCCTTGCCGGCGCGGATGAGGACGTGTGCCGTTTTGCGCCGGGCTCGCTCGGCAGCAACACGGCCGCCAGCTTCAGCATGATGCTGGACGTGAGCCTTGGCCGGCGTCGCCAGTTCGGCCGACGTCAGCGCCGTGGAGCTTAAGGAGTAGCGGGCTCGGCGCTCATCCAGAGGGGACAACGTGCACTACTCAAGCATGATAGCCTTGCCGGTGATCCTGTTGATCGGGGCGCAGCCACCCTCCGCAGACGCTCCCCGGAACGGCTCACCCCATGTCCAGCACGGCATGAGACTGCCACGCCCTGTAGACCCGGTCGAACGGGAGTCGCGCGGGTTCAGTCTGCCCCGAAATGCCGACATCATCCTCGCCGAGATTGACGCGGCGCCGGATCGCATGCGCGCGGCCCCAGACGACCCGGCGGGCTGGCGGGCCGTGCGCCTGAACAACGAAGCGGTCAAACGCGACCGCATCGACCTCATTTCAGAGCTGGAGGAGTCGGGATACGCGGGGCCGCGTTTGAATGATCTCCTGCGCCAGAAACTCCAGGACATTCGCGCCGTATGGTCGCGCGCCCAGTTTCCCGCCGACAGCTTTGATGGCCTTCGTCGAGACATGATGATCCGTTATCGCAACACTGATCTCGCGATCGAAGCCGAGGCGGACGCGCTGCTCGAGCTCGTCCATATTACCACGCTCGGTGGCCTGCGCATCCATCCAGCGGACTACCAGAGACTTGCCGACCTGGAGCTGCGTCGCAAGAACTCCGAATTGGGTGGACTGCTGCTGCTCGAGGCACTCCATGCCGACAAGGACGCCGAGTTGCGCCGCACCTGGCACGAGTGGATGGTGCAGAACCTCGGGCCTGAGGCGATGGGTCGGCGCTACGTGATTCGTCAGCGGAGCTTCGGACAGCCCATTCAATTGGAAGGCGAAGGGCTCGACGGATCTAAGATCGACACGGCCGCGTGGGCCGGCGATGTCATTCTGGTCGACTTCTGGGGGACGTGGTGCGTCCCATGCAAGGAGGCCATGCCCGAACTGCAGCGCCTCCAAGACAGATACGAAGGCAAAGGACTGCGCATTGTGGGCGTACTCTGCGACCATGAACTGGGGAAGGCCTCGCGTTGGCTTCGCGAGAAGGGTTACGCCTGGCCGCACATTGTTGACCGCTCGCTCACGCCGCAGACGTACGACAAGCACCGAATAGCGGTCCAATACGCCGTTGGCGGGTTCCCGACGCTTTGGATCATCGACCGTCGCGGTATCTTGCGGGAGGAGGGAGATCGCGAGAATCTCGAAGAGCAATTACGTCGATATCTGGAGGAGCCACCCGCCGTGGTCCCGACTAAGTGAAGGTGCGCGAAGCCGGACTGCCCGAACGAAGCGAGGCCATCCCGGCTGCCGCAATCTCGCGCACTGATTCAGAATATTCTCACGTCGCTGACGAACGTCTCGTTGAGCGAGTCCGCTCAAACGAGGCATCCGAATGCATCCGCAAAGCACGCCCCGGCCGCGCGCGCCAGCGGTGCTGGCTGACATCACGCAGGGACGGCGCTTGTGGCACCATCGGCGCGCCGGCCTGGGCGCTCAGTTGGTGACCTATCCTCCGGCGCGCGAGATGGGGCGTCATTCGCACACGACCGGTAACATTACCCTCATCCTGGCCGGCTCGTTTGAGGAAGAGATCGACGGCCACGACTACCATTGCGGTCCACTGTGCGTGGTCTTCAAGCCGGCCGGCACGGTTCACGCCACACGGGCCGGAGAGACCGGCACACGCACACTGGTGATCGAAGTCGACCGGGATGTCGAGGACGAACTTCGCCGGCGCTTCGGGCTGTTTGGCGAGTGCCGGTGGTTTCACGAGCTGTGCGGGCTGGTGCCGTGCGTGCTGGGCTTGGGCCGTGAGCTTCGCCACGGGTCAGAAGGGTCGCTGGATGCGTGGTTTGCCCGCCTGGGCCAGGCTGCGGCGGCAGCCCCGCGCGCCGCACCGCGGCCGTGTATCGGTGGTCACGTTCGCCGGGCGGTGGACATCCTGCGCAAAGAGTGCTCAATCTCGACCGCGACGCTCGCGCAGCGGCTCGGTCTGCATCCGGTTTATCTGGCACGTCTCTTTCGCCAGGAGCTGGGTTGCTCGCCGGGACGCATGCGGCAGGGGCTGCGGCTAGCCACGGCACTGGACCAGATCGTGCGGAGCGAGCGACCGCTCGCCCACGCGGCGCTCGAGGCCGGGTTCGCAGATCAGAGCCACCTGTCTCGCCAGATCAAGCGCCATGCCGGCATTTCAGCCGGAGCCTTGCGCCGGTTGGGATCGGGCTGAGATCAGGTTTCGTTTGTTCAAGGCGCCAGCCTGTGCGTTAGCGAAAATCGAACAATAGGCCAGCGAACCGCGCCGCAGTGTGCTGCCGGTACCGCGGCATAGGGAGATACGGTATGTACGCCATAATGAACACGCTTCATTGGGTTGTGATGACTTCACTCTGCGCCGCCACGGCTGCGTCGCGCGCCCAGCCGCCCCGCCTCGATGACGTGCCGGAGTTTGCCGGAATGCAGGCACGCTGGCCAGGGCTGATGGATGAGTTCAACGTGCCCGGCATGGCCGTGGCGATCGTCAAGGACGGGCGCATTCTCGCCACTGAGACGTTCGGAGTGCGAGCGCCAGGCGAGGCGGACAGTGCGGGCGGTGCGGCGCCCACGCCCGACACGATCTACTACATCGCTTCGATTACCAAGACCTATCTCGCGACGGCCGTGTGCGCGCTGGCCGACGATGGAAAGCTGAGCCTGGACGACCCGGTCAAGAAACACCTGCCGCGGTTCTCGATGCCCAAGGCTGCCGGCGGCGGCGAACAGATCACAATCCGTGACCTCCTGTGTCACGAGCCGGGCATCGGCAGCGGACCGATCGTGGCCCTGGACGCCTACACGGGCGAGATCACTGAGGATCGATACTACCGCTGGCTGGCGACACTGACGCCCAGGGGCGAGATGGGCTACTCGAACGTCCACTACACGCTGCTGGGGCGCGTGGTCGAGGCGGTCAGCGGCAAGTCCTGGCGAGATTATCTCGAAGAGCGCGTGTTCAAACCGGCCGGGCTGACACGGACCACCGGTTATGCCAGCCGCATGTACGGCGATCAGGATTCCGCCACGCCCATGGAGCGAGTCGACGGCCAGTGGCGCGTCTGCAAGCTGCGCAAGACGGACCGGACGATGCACGCTGCCGGCGGGCTGGGAGCGTCCGCCCGCGATGCGGCCCGCTGGCTCGTCCTGCACATGAACGATGGCCAGATCGACGGGCAGCGCATCATTTCGGCCGAACGCGCCCGCCAGATGCGGACGTTGCAGTCGCGATTCGCCGAGAAGTCGGGCGTGATCCGCATCATGGAGGGATTTGGGCTGGGGTGGCAGGTGGGCACATTCCACGGCACACCGCTCTGCTCGCACGGCGGCGGCTACGCCGGAACCGCCGCGTACTACGCCATGCTGCCGGAGAAGAAATGCGGGTTCGCCCTGCTGATGAACGCGACCGGCACGGCCAACGGACTGCAGGACGTCATCGCGGTGGACATACTGGATCGTCTGATCGACGGCGACGAGCGCATTGATGTGCTCGACGCGTACCGCAAGCGCGTCACCGATCAGAAGGAGCTGATGGCGACCCGCGGCACGGAGCTTAAGGCAGAGTTGGCCAAGCCATTCGAACTGACCCGCCCGGTCGCCGACTACGCCGGCCGCTTCGAAAGCGCTGATCTCGGCACGATGACCCTGACGCCGGACGGTGGCCGTCTGAACGTGGTCATGGGCGAGTGCGAGATGGACGTGACGCCCGCCGGGCCGGACGCGTTCAAGGTGCTGCGGCCGACGTTCGAGAATGTGGTCTTCAAATTCGATGTGTCAGGCGATGGCGACGTGACGGGCGTGAGCTTGGACGTGCCGGACGACGTGGGCCCGATGAAGATAACCTTCGCTCGTGTCCGCAAGCCATAGGATTGGCCTATCAAGCAAAAAAGTCGCGCCGTTGCGCAAGCGCGACCTTGCGCGACGGAGCGCAGGACTTCAGAGATCGAGCGCGTCACCACCGCAGCCACGGCGTGCGAGTCCATCAGAGCCACGGCATCGTCAGCACCACGTAGAGTGCGATGACCGCGAGCATCACCGACGCGGCCATCAGCGGTTCGCGCCGTGCCCAGGCCTGCCTGGCCACGCGGCCCGGCACGTTCGAAAGCTCGGTCCGGATCTGCCCCGGGAGGGCGCGCAACTGCTCGACCGCGGCGCGCAGCGCTTCGCGGCGGCGTTCTTTCATCCGCCGATAGGCGAGCCGCATGGCCGCATCCGCCCGCAGCGGCCGGCCGCAATGAGCGCAGAATCGTGCGTGTCGCGGGTTGAAACCATGGCAGGCGACGTGTACGCACCGCCGGGAGCCAGGCTCCGGATGGGCCATTTCGTCGAGCCCCGGCTCGCGGCGATCGGTGTAGTCATGGCCCATCCGCCGAACGATGCGGATCAGTCTCTCGGCCAGAATGGCATGGTCCTTTGCGGCCATGGTCGTTCAGCACGTCGCCCCAAATCACCGTGCGCAATGGGTAGCCATCCGAACGGCGGGTGGCATGGGCAAGCGGCCGTTTGCTTGCCCGTGCAGACCGGGAAGCAATCGCTCGGGACCACGGGCAAGCAATCGTCGCCAAAGACCGCGACGATCGCTTGCCCATGCCACCCCGTGGCGCATCATCGCGCACGGTCACTTAGATTATATCGTCGGTCGGGGCCGGATTAAGTGCCATTCCAAGAAATCACGATCCGGCGGCCGCCCGCCGCCCGCCGCCGTCCGACGTCGGCGATCAAATCGGAAAGCCGCTCGCCTCGCCGACCGGGGCTTCGCCTTCGGCCGCCGCGGCCCGGCTGTCGGGGGGTGGCGGGGCGTCGTTGAGAAAGTTGATGAGCTGGCGCAGGCGGCCGGCGCTGCGCTTGTTGAAGTTCAGCACGAGGCGCGGCTTGTCGGGGAACTCGCCGTTCTCATCGTCGAGCGCCTGGTCGTGCTGGCGGATCACGCCGCCCGTCAGGATGTCGGCAAACTGCTTGTTAAGCCCAATCAGTGATCCGTCGTCGAGCGTGCTGTTCATCCGCAGGACCAGCTCGTCGCGCACGTAGCGGCACGAGTGATATCGGCGGTAGAAGTGGATGACCTCGCGTACGCCGTCTTCGGCGCTGTCGGTGACGTAAAAGAGGTTCATATCGTCGGGGCTGATCATGCCGGTGCGGAGCAGCTCCTTCTCGACGTACGTCCGCCAGTGGGGCCAGTACGTCCCACCCGGCTCATCGATCATCACGATCGGCATCGGGTTGGCCTTGCCGGTCTGCACCAGCGTCAGGGCCTCGAAGCCTTCGTCCTGCGTGCCGAACCCGCCGGGAAACAATACGATCGCCCGGGCCTCTTTCACGAACAGCAGCTTGCGGGTGAAGAAGTAGCGGAAGTTGATGAGCTTGTCGTCGTCGGCGATCACGGCGTTGGTGCTCTGCTCGAACGGCAGGCTGATGGCCACGCCGAAGCTGGCCTCGCGCGTGGCCCCGTGATGGCCGGCCTGCATGATGCCGTTGCCCGCCCCGGTGATCACCATCCAGCCGCGCTCTTGAATGAGCCGGGCGAACTTGACGGCCTGCACATACTGCGGATGGTCCTCGGGCGTCCGCGCCGAGCCGAAGATGCTGACCTTGGGCGTGTCGGCGTACGGCTCGAACACCTTGAAGGCGTAGCGCAGCTCCTTCAGCGATCGGCTGAGGATCTTGAGTTCGCCACGCTGGCAGCCGTCGGTGGCCAGCCGGCAAATGGTCACCAGCATGTCGGCCAGCAGGTCCTGATGCGGACTGCGGGCGAACCGGTCCAGAAACGATTTGATCGCGGCCGACCGGGCCTCACGGGCATCCGGCGGGGCGGCGATGAGAGCGTCGGAGTCTTCGAGGTTCATGGTGCGTCACTGCCGAGTGATTTCCGATTTCCGATTTCCGATTTCCGATTTCCGATTTCCGATTTCCGATTCGCGCCGCGATCCTCGAGCGAGCTTCAGCGCTAATCGGCAACCCTTGACCCGATACGGCTACGTCAAGGGCAGGTCGGAAATCGGCAATCGGCAATTCTGCTCATTCCCGTTTCTCAAACACTTTCTGGGCGGCCGTCAGCCCCGCGCCCAACTCGACCTTGTGGCCCATCGAACGCAAGGTCAGCTCCAGGCCGCCGATGACCGAGAGCGTGTCGAAGCGGTCGACGTAGCCCATGTGCGAAATGCGGATGATCTTGCCCTTGAGCGACCCCTGACCGCCGGCGAGCTGCAGACCGTGCGCCGAGCGCATGGTCTTGCGCAGCGCGCCTTCGTCAATGCCGCTTGGGACCAGCATGGCCGTCACCGAGTCCGACGGCTGCTGCGAATAGACCTTCAGCCCCATGGCCGTCGCCGCGGCCCGCGTGGCTCGCGCCAGCAGCGTGGTTTCGGCCCAGATCTTCTCCAAGCCGATCTCCTTGATCTGCCGCAGCATGAACCGGGCGCCGCGCATGAGCGTGATGGCCGGAGTGTACGGCACGTCGAAGTCTTTGATGCTCTTGCGATAGGCCATCAGATCGTTGTACAGCGCGTGCGACTTGCCCGAGTCGATGCGTGCCCACGCCCGGTCGTTGACCGCCACGAAGGCCAACCCAGGCGGCAGCATGACGGCCTTCTGCGAGCCGGTGATGTAGACATCGACGCCCCACGCGTCCATCTTCACCGGCAGCGCCCCGACCGACGTGATGCCGTCGACGATCAGCAGCGCATTGCGCTTTCGCGTGACCTTGGCTACGGCCTCGATGTCGGTCAGCGTCGCCGTCGATGTCTCGGAATGGACTGCGATCACCGTGTCGATCTTGGGATCGTCGGCCATCATCTTCTCGACCACGTCGGGCTTGCCGCCGAAGCCCCATTCGACGTCGTAGGTCACATGCGGAATGTCGAACGCCGCGCACACGTCGCGCCAGCGCTCGGCGAACTTGCCGTTGTTGACCACGAGCGCCTTGTGTCCCGGCGGGCAGCACGACACGATGGCCGCCTCGGCCCCGGCCGTGCCGCTGCCGGCGATCGACAGGCAAGTGGCCTCGGTCTGGAACAGGTATTTGAGGAGGCCGATGACCTCCTCGGTGATCTTGCGGTACTCTCCGGTGCGATGGTGGTCCATCGGCCGGGCCATTTCGAGCATGACGTCCTCGGGCACCATCGTCGGCCCGGGGGTGAACAATCGGATCTTCTTCATCGTGAGAGGCCTCATTCTTGACCCGCGCCGTTGCGGGGAGCGGCCATTATACGCGGCGTGGGACCGGCGACCAGCCGGCGAAATCGGCTGACGAGTCGCGCGCGGCGAAGGACCGGCGTTCCCGACGCGGGAGAGGCGTTTTCTGCTGGGGTGATTGGAGCAAGTGGACCAAGAAGCAGAGAAATCGGTGGCGAAACGGGGCCGATTGGCCGGGAAAACGCGCTCGGCGCTATTGGAAAGGCGTCCGAATCGAGGCCGAGCCGTCCGTTTCCGGAGCGCGAGACCGCCCGGGGCGAAGGGGGACGTTGTTAATCGTGGGTCGTGCATTTGTCACTCCTGGAGCCGCCGCCGGCCGCCGGGCGGCATGTTCCTACCCCGACAACATGCCCGGTGGTCGCAAGTCGGTTGGGTTGGAGATGGCCGGCGAACGGCCCGTGTTCACGCGGCGGGCGGACTGGACGTCGGACGGCGCGCCCAACGACTTGGCGGACGGCGGACGCCGGCTGGCTCGTGTCGAATCTTCAGCCGCAGCCCTAGCGAGGCTTCGCCTCAGACCCACGAGCGTGCTGCCAACTGTCGAGACGGACGGAGATGGACGCAGATCCGGGACACGCGCGCTCCGCTAGCGCGTCCCGGACAGAGGCGCTGAGGACGCTGAGTTGAGGGAGAGGCGAAGTGGCAGCGCGATCTACATGCCTCATGACCACCTCTCTTCGCTACACTGGAAACGTCTCGTATCTTGTTTTTCTGTCAAGCAAGCCGTCCAAAAAAAGTCTCGCGGTAGAGTAGGGAGGGTCAGTGGGACCCCTCCCCCTCATCGAACCGGACGTGCAGATTTCCCGCATCCGGCTCTCCTGGAAACCCTCAGCCGCAGGCATTCGCAGGCCTACGCAGGTTCCTGCTTGGCCTTTTGGC
>Ga0187892_10003181_pt1 | contig 30582 bp, 26 predicted proteins | sample MA1701073metaG_FD_139345 | JGI IMG/M metagenome (GOLD analysis project Ga0187892, IMG submission 139345) | Bio-ooze microbial communities from a basaltic lava cave in the Kipuka Kanohina Cave System on the Island of Hawaii, USA - MA170107-3 metaG ...
GCCCATGCCTTGGCTCGTCAATCCTTGGCCGGGTGAACCACCAACCGGAGAGCCGTATGCGGGAGATCCGCTCGTACGGTTCGGAGGGAGGGGGAGCAGTCCGCTCTCCCTACCCCTATCGGACTAGCGGCGGACACATGGTAACTCAACACCCAAGCGTTGCCAGAACTTCAATTTTTCAATGTGACAATCGAGTTTGTTGTTTCAGCAGGCTTTTGGCCGGCAGGTAGTTGGCAGCAGCGGAGCGGCGAATGAGACGCCATGCGTCTTCTGACCGCGTTCTGCGCAGGCGCGTCACGCCCAGATGGTAAAGCAGCGCTGGCGTCGTCAGACCCGAGTTGAGTGCTATTTGAAGAGAAGTTTCTGCCGCTTCGTGACGTCCCAGATAGGCATAACAAAATCCCAGCTGTTGCCAGATCTGCGGAGGTCTCAGTTTCGCAGGAACCCGTTCCCATTCGTTGGCAGCCTCCTGGTATCGACCCACCTGATACAAGACACCTGCCAAATTCTGACGCGCCCAGCTCGCGCCCGGATCCATGCGCAACCCCATACGGTAGTGCCGCAACGCTTCGTTGAGGTTGCCTAGCTGTTGGTGGCAGTATGCGATCTGCAGGATGGTAGCCACGTCAGTCGTCCGCTCGCGCGGCATCTCCACCAAGGCTGTCAACTCCCGCAGCGCGGCTCTCCATTGTCCAGATTGAAAAAGCCGAGAAGCGTGTTCGCGCTGTTGCTCAACCTGTACTTGTCGCGTCTGTTCCTGAATCCTGGTATTTCCACGACCGAGCTTGCCCGCTTTGCCGAGAACCTCCAACGCTTGACGATGTTCACCTGAAGCACGCAGGCAGTGAGCGATCCAGAGGAGAACGTCGGAATTGAGAGGATTCTCAGTCTGCACACGCTGCAAGGCAGCAAGCGCGCCTGGGTAGTCCATTGCCTCTTCCCGTTTGTAGGCTTCAAAGAGTGAGCGCGTCGAATCTTCTTCGGTAAGCTTCCCGAGTGTTCGCAGGGCCTGCTGATATTGGCCCTTTTGCACCAGGATCCAGGCAGCTTCTTGCCTGGCGGTAGACTGGGCAGGATACCGCCCCACAACCGCAAGGTAGAGATCCAACGCCTCCTGCTTACGTCCGGTTTTGGAGTAGATTCCTGCCAGGAACATCGACCCCGTAACGAACTCCGGATGCCGCCGCACGAAAGGCCCAAGGAGATCAGCAGCCGCTTGCTTTTCACCATTGGCCGCCAAGCCTAGGGCCCTGGCATAAGCTTCAAAAGCTTCCGTCAGCTCCCGAGCTCTGTTAGCTTCTTCCGCAGCGAAGTCCTTCTGCCCCAATTCTGTGTATACCTCTGAAAGCACGGAACGATACAGCGGGTTCTCTGAATCCAGTTGGCTTGCTTTTCGGAACCATTCGACACTCTCCGAAAGTCTTCCCGCCAAGCGCTCCCTTTCACCCAGCTGAAACAAAATCGAATCGTCTTGCGGATCGAGTTGGTGGGCTTCCATCAGCTGCTGGTACGACTCTTCCCTCTTCCCCTGAATGTCGAGCAGCAACGAATAGAATCGATGGAGTGCGGAATCCCGTGGGCTCAGTTCCACAGAACGGCGAGCGGGCTCAAGCGCACGCTGAAACTCACCGCCGAGGAAAAGTGCATGAGCGAGACGGTACTGGACTTGGGCATCCTCAGGCCGGTGCCATGAGACATCTTTAAGCAAAGAAACCGCCGCACTGGCACGTCCCTGACGAAGCGCGGCTTCCGCCAAAGCGTCGAGCAGCTCAAGCTGATGCGGCTGTCGCGCCAAGGCTTCACGGAGCAGCCGTTCCCCTTCGCCGGCATTGCCGGTCCGAACCAGGAGCACCCCTAGTTGCCTGGCCATTGCGAGGTTTCCAGGATGCAGACGCAGCCCGGTTTGGAGCAGTTCGACAGCTTCAGCGAAGCGGTAACTTCGTGCGAGTTCGGATGCCTGTTGCTGGTACTCCTTCGCCGTCTGTGAAAGCGCAGTGCGGCTGGCGAACAGCAGCAGGACAACCGAACCCAGCGACTTGATGGTTGAGGAACAAGTCATACCGCCCTTTTAGTCCGCAACCGGGATGAAGATCACCACTTTTGGCGCTGCAGGAGGTTTCGCTATGACCCAGCGATAGCTTGCGTTTGTCGAGAAGCTCTTTCATTCCGGCTCGCAGAGCAGTTCCAGCAACTGATCCCGATGCGTGCCCTGCATGAAGGTTTCGACAACCTGTTGCTGACTGAACAGGTCACCCATTTCTGGAATGGAACCCAAATGCGCCAGCCCGCCAACAGCGGCAATGATCTCCGCGTTTGTGCTCTCAGCCAGGTTTGGATTCTTTGGAAACCGGTTGAGGAAAAAGCCCAGAACAGGGATTTGACGCGTGCGCAAACATTCTTCCGTCATCAGGGTGTGATTGATCGTTCCAAGCGCCGAACGCGAAACGATCAGCGCTGGCAGATCGAGCGCTCGAATCAAATCCACAACGACGAGGTTCTCAAAAACTGGCGACATCGCGCCACCCGCTCCTTCGACGACAACGAAATCATGCTTCCTTGCAATCTCGTCGTAGGCCGATTTAATCCGGTCAAAGCGGATGGCAATTCCTTCGATCCGGGCAGCCAGCGATGGCGTCACTGAAGTAGCCAAGCAATAAGGATTGATCCACTCCCAAGGGTCGGTAGAGCCAGAAAACTTCACCAGCATTTCAGCGTCCTGCGAGATCAGTTTCCCGGAATCGCATTCAATCGCTCCACTGGCCACGGGCTTCATAACTCCAACATCAACTCCTTGCTTCTTCAAGAACCCAACCAGTCCGGCTGCGATAGTCGTCTTGCCAACGCTCGTGTCGGTGGCTGTGATGAAAACGCCCTTGTACTTGAAGTTCAAGCTCATGCGTTGCGGAGTCTCCAGAAAAACCAAAAATGCACTATGCGAGCCGCGCCTTGCAGGGGATGTCGACCGTGACAGCGCGGCCACCAGGAGGGGGGCTTCCCCTGCTCATCTTCACTGTATTATCCACTGTCTTGCGCCAGCCCTGAAAGCTCTTTGGCAAGCCCTTCAACTTCTTCATTGGAGTGTGTGGCACACAAGGTGATGCGCAGCCGGCTTGTGCCCTTCGGAACCGACGGCGGACGGATGGCGGGAACAAAGTAACCTCGTTCAGCCAGCCGTTCGCTCATCTGGAGCGCCGAAGCTTCCGACCCGAATGTCAGGGGGAGAATGGGTGTCTCAGCGGCAGTTACATCGAAGTCAGACTCGTTCAGCCGGCTCTTCAAAGCGCCAAAATTCTTCCAGAGGGATTTCCGGCGAAACGGTTCGTCACTCAGCAACTCCAAGCTTTCAAGGGCCGCGCCAGCCGCGGAGGGTGGCAAAGCCGTGGCAAAGATGAATGACCGTGTCTTGTTAATCAGAAACTCGCGCAGGCTTGCGCTGCAGGCGACAAAACCTCCAAACGATCCGAGTGCCTTGCTCAGAGTCCCCATCGCCACATCGATACCGTGTTTCCCAGGCACGAAGCTGCCTTGCTCCACAAAATGCTCAACGATTCCGCTGCCTGTGGAACCCAACACACCCGTTGCATGGGCTTCATCCAGCATCAGCAAACAGTCGTGCGCCGACGCCAGACCAGCCAGCCCGGGAAGATCTGCCACGTCTCCATCCATGCTGAAGACTGCATCGCTGACAAGAAGCCGCCGGCGGGCAGCCGGTGCCTCACGTATCAAGTCTTCGAGATGATTAAGATCCCGGTGACGATAAACAAAGACCCGTGCGCGACTGAGGCGGCATCCGTCGATGATTGAAGCATGATTCAACGCGTCGCTGAAAATTTGATCGCCTTGCCCTACCAGTGCCGCAATAATTCCCAGATTGGCGACATATCCGGAAGAGAACACCAATGCAGCTTCTTTCTGCTTGAAGCGCGCGAGCCGGGACTCCAGCCGTTCGTGGATCGCCAGACTACCGCAGATCAATCGGGAGCTTCCTGCCGAGGCATGAAATTCCTCTATTGCAGCCTGCGCCGCCGTTTTGACCCGCGGATGCGAAGCCAGCCCAAGATAGTCGTTGCTTGAGAAATTGACCAGTCGCCTGCCCTGGTAGTTGACCTCGCGCGCGTTCACTTGCCCCATCGTCTTAAGGAACCGACGCTGGTCCAAACTCCCAATGCGCTGTAACTCGTCAAGGACGAAATCAGTTCCTGGCATGCACGCACTCTGTTCAGAACCACCTTGTTAGCACAGACGTGCCTCATTCTGGCAGGTCTGCGGTAGTTCAATTGGTTGGGAAAAAAGTCCGCAGACCGCCTGAAGACGTCGATCTGCTCCTCAAAACAGGAATCCAGATTGATCAGTTGGCGATCCGAGGCCTCGCCACCACGATTGCTGCTTGGCCGAAGTCGAACCGCGTCCTTGCACAGTCCAGCAGGCTGTCCTGGCTGACTCCTTCAATCAGGGCGGGGTACCGTTCAAGGTAATCGGGACCCAATGCATGGGCTTCGATGTACTGCAACATTCGCGCTACTTCCTCATTGTTTCCCATCTGGACGCCCCAGGCATGGATCAGACTCCGCTTGGCGCGCTTGATTTCCTCGTCAGTGAACCCAAGCTCCTTGATTCTGCCAATCTCTTCTCGTATCAGAGCAATCGCTTTCTCAACGTCTGATGGATCGGCCAAGGCACGCACCGCAAACAATTGCTCCTGGGTTCCCTCTGTGGCCATGCCCTGAATCCCATAGATAGAAGAATCCGTTGTCAGAACTCGGTCGCCCAGGCGTCCGCCGCCAGGACCTCCTACCAGGATCTGGTTGAGAATCAGAAAGGGATGGTAGTCCGGCTGACCCCGTGAAAGACTCGCAAGGCCAGCAAGCACCAACGCGCTCCGTTTTGTGTTCAACTCGAAAGCTCTCGCCGATTTGTGGCTGGCCATCATTCGAGGCGCGGAAGGAGACGCTTGAACGGTTTCGCCTTTCCAGGTTCCGAAGGCTTTCTCCGCGGCAGCCAGAGCTTCTTCCGGCGGAATGTCGCCTGCGATACTCACAATCAGATGCTGCGGCCGGTAGTGGCGCTGATAGAACTCGCGGGCATCTGCCAATCGCAGATGCTCGACCGTGCCAAGCGCCATTCTTCGCGAGGGATGTCCCGCAGAATAGAACCGCTGCCGCAACACCTGCTCGGCCGCCCAATCAGTCTCCCCTTCCAGCTCGCGTAATTTGGCGAGCAATCCCTCTCGCTCCTTGTCAAACTCTGCCGGTTCAAACGAAGGTGATTGGAGCATTTCAGCCAGTAGCTGAAGGAAGGCTGCGCAGTCTTTGCTTAGACCGCGAACGGTGATGGTCGCGACCTCATCAGCAATCTCGCATGAAACTTCGGCGCCCAGAAAATCGAACACCACGGCCAGTGGCGCCTGGTTCTTGGCTGACATCCCTCGCAGGAGCATCGCGTCCACAAGCATGGCAAGATCAGTTTCGCTTCCTGTCCTGATGCCTGCACGGATGGTTACCGTGGAGCTTTTCGCAGTTCTAGCGGCAATTAGCTTGGCTCCATTGGACAACACTTTCCGCTGCGGTCTGGGTGCCGGCAGACTCATCCTAGAAATCTCGGCAATGAGTTGGGATTCGGTGCTTCTCTTTCGGATCCCTGGATCTGACACCCGCGAATCAAAAATGGAGCCAGGCGTCAGAACCGGCTGCAGCGAGGGCATTCGTGCGTTCAACTCCCTGGGAGCCGGGACTGGCTGCGGCGCAGAGGGTGTCCGGACCGGACTGTCCGACCCTGAAGGTGAAAGGGTTTCGACTTCGATGATCTGCCTCTTCACAGCAGGCACGAGCGAACCCACAGTCCGCACATTCTCAGCAAAATAACGTGTGGCGACACGGCGTAGATCGTCTTTGCTGACCCGCGAAATCTTGGACTCGATCTCGTTTAGGACTTGGTAACTCGCGATGGATTCAAAATAGCCAAGCTGAAAAGCTCGTTTGCCCACGGAGTCTTGCGCCAAAAACTCTCCAGCCACAAGCAGGTTCTTTGCCTTGGCAAGCTCCACATCGCTCACTTCCTGGCTCTTCAGACGTTCGATTTGCTCGAACACCGCTTCCTCCGAGGCTTGAAATTGGAACGCGTCAGGAAGGGTCAGTGTCAACTGATACAAGCCGGGGGCCTGGCTGGCAACCATTCTGGAGCGAACTTCGACGGCAAGTCCGGTTTCCACCACAGTCTGAAAGAGTCGTGAGGAGATCTTGGCCACAGCCGGGTGCACACTGGACCAATGCCTCATACCTTGGGCTCCAGTAAGAACGGCATCAAGGACCAGCATGGCATAGAAGTCGTCATTGAACAGTTCGGGGGCTTGGAACGCAAATTGAACATAGGGCGTCGTGCCTTCGTTCACCACTCGTACCCTGCGCTCGCCTCGGCGTTCTGACTCTCGAAATTCGGTGTGCCTCGCATCGGGCCTGCGTGCAATCGCTCCAAAATGCTTCTCCACTAGACCCATCGTAGTCCGGGTCTCGAAGTCACCCACCAGAACAAGAACGGCACTATTCGGGACGAAGTGTTGCCGGGAATGGCGCGTCACGTCATCGCGGCCGATCAACTCAACATCGGCCAGCCAGCCGATGGAGGGCCAACGATAGGCATGGCGCTGGAGGGCTGACGCCACGACTTCGTCGTCAAGCAGACCCGTGGGACTGTCTTCACGTGCTTGCAGCGCTGCCGTTACTCGTCGCCGCTGCCCTCTAAACTGCAGATCGTCGACGGTAACACTCGCTGACATGCGGGCTGCCTCCAACTTCAGGACCTCCTCGAGTGCGCTTATCGGAACTGTCTCGAAAAACCCGGTCTGGTCGAGCAGGGTTATCGAATGCCAGTCGCCACCTGTTTCACGCATCAATTGCCCCGCCTTGTCTCGCGAGATGTTGTCCATGTCGCGCAAGCGTAGCAGTCGTGCCAGGTTTGAAAGTCCAGCGGCGCCCGCGGGATCATCCTTCGATCCGACGCGATACCAACAACTCACAGATACCAGGGCAGTGCCGCGGTTTTCTTGCAGCAGCACCTTCAACCCATTAGCTAGCCTGGCTTCAGTGACTGGCGATTGCAGGCTGGCCAGCGAAGCTTGAGGAGTAGTCGCAACTGGCCGGAACTCTGGTGTCTTGACCCTTGGCTTCGGCACGGGCGCTGGCGCAACAGGTCTCCTTGGCCTTTGAACCTTGGGTGCAGGGGACTGCTTCTGTGCTTGCAGATCTGATCCTGGATGCAAGCAGAGCAGGAGAATCGAAGAGCAAACCATCGACAATTCAGGGATACAGTTACGCCTACGTTTATCGCCCGAAAGACTCAATCGGCATCGGTGCCCCACTCTCCAGGTTAAGGCTGTATCAAAGAACCATCCTAGGAGCGTCACCACGATTTCCTTCCGGCCAATTCGCGTCATCGACTAAAGCTTTCCACTGTGAGCAGCGGACTTCGAGGGGGACTTCAGAGTTCTATCAGCTGCAGCCAACCCCTTGCGGTAAGCCGAGACCGCGCGCTGATGCTCCACCAAGGTCCTGGAGAACACATGGCCGCCCCGATTGTCTGCCACAAAATAAAGATAGTCCGACTGTGCAGGGCTGAGAGCAGCCTCAAGCGAGCGTTTGCCTGGATTGGCGATCGGGCCCGGTGGCATGCCGGGATGCCGGTAGGTGTTGTAAGGTGAGTTCGACTCGAGGTCAGACTGGAAGATCGCCCCGCGATAGTTCCCTTTCAATTGCGCCGCATAAATGACCGTTGGGTCGCACTGCAGAAGCATTTTTTTCTTCAGCCGGTTGTGAAACACCGCTGAAATCAGTTCCCTCTCTGCATCAAGGCTGGTCTCTTTTTCAATCAAGGACGCCAATGTAACCGCTTGATGCAGGGTTAGCGAGGACTCGCGTAGACGCGGCTTGAGCCCGGCAGAAATCTCACGAAATCGTCGCACCATGATCTGCGCAATCTCGTCTGCGGTAGTTCCCCTTGCCAACCGGTAAGTGTCAGGAAAGAGAAATCCTTCGAGATTCCTGGCATTCGGGCTAAGGTCGGCTACCCAATCGCCATGGTCCGCCGCAGCTAGAAGATCGGCAGCCCGGGCGAATCCTTTCTGTTCCAAAAGAGTGGCAATCTCAAAACGTGAATAGCCTTCAGGAACGGTGAACTCATGATAGTAGATGAGGCCGCGAATCAGCTTGTCTGCGACCTGGATGACGGAAAGCGGCTCTGCAAACCGGTACTCGCCGGCCTGTAAGTGGCTTCTTGGTTTGGCAAGCTTGAGGTATGCCAGAAACGTCGCCCAATGAGGAACAATCCCTTCTCTTTCGAGCAGATGGGCCGTCTCGTAGGAAGAGGTCCCACGTGGAATCACCACAAACTTCTCAGTTCCCGGAGCTGCTGAGAACGGCCGCGACCAGAGGAAGCGCAGTAACACCGCTGTTCCCGCCAGCAACACGAGAAGCAAAAGCAAGGCCCGGATGAAAGGGCGTCTCCCGGCCCTAGTTCTGGCCATGGTCCTCCGGTGCTGGTACCCCTTCAGCCGGTGAAGAGGAGTTCTGATCATCCAGGAAACTCTGCAGAATCACGATCGCAGCCAGCTTGTCCAGCTCCTGCTTCCGTTTGGACCAGTGTCTGCCCCGTTCGATCAACAACTGCTCGGCGGCAAACGACGACAACCGCTCGTCCCACAAGCTCACTTCAACACTCGTAGCCGAGCGCAACCGCTCTGCGAAACGGCACATGTGCAACGACTGCTTACCGACCGTACCATCCATATTCAATGGGTTCCCTACCACGACATGGCTGACCTGGTTTTCCTCTACGAGTCGCGCCAAGGTTTCGAAATCCTCTTTTGCATTGGTTCTGTGAAGCGTGGCGATTCCCCTCGCGATGAGGCCGGTTTCGTCGCTTACAGCCACTCCAATCCGCGCTTTACCAACATCCAGTCCCATGAATCGCACGACAGACGCCTCACTTCGGGCAGATGCCAATCGGGAGCGGAGTATATTGCCCGCTCATGGGGGTGTCAAGAAAGGCTGGCAACAAGAGCCTGTGTCTCGCTGTGTGCCTCTTGTCGGCCCATCGGTCACTCTGGTGTCCTTGTCGGACTCGCAAGCCTGGTTACATTTGCAATCGCTTCAACAATTGAATCTGACCTGCGTGGTAGACATCATGATTCGCCACGCCGCAAATCAGCGCCAGGTTACTCACCTTGCTGGTCGGAGGCGTAAAGCGCAGCGCAGCTGGCTTGAGGCCGGCCACAACTTCTCTTAGCCTTCCATGCTCGTCATCCAGCAACGCCAAGTCATCTCTCCACGCTTTCTCGCCTAAGTCGGAAGATCTGGCGAACCAGTTACTGCCCTCAAGGGCGAAAGATCCTCGCTTCTCACCCAACAATCTGCGGCGCGCAACGTACTTCCAATAAGCAGCGTGGACAGCAAGCTCCCAAATGTTGTGTCTCTTGGGGCCGGGCCTCCACGCGGCGTTCATCGCTCTCACACCACGCAGCGATCCTTTCAAATTCGCACCGTGCCAGGTTTTCGTGGAATACCCTTCATCGAGCATCCGCAGCAAAAGTTGGATTTCAGAAAACGCCTCCCCACTCCTCATCGCACGCCCTCCAAACATCCAAACTCGATGCAGCTTCCCTGCTTTCCTTTAGGTACCATCGTATCCACCCGTTCGTTGCGGGTCAACGGGACTGACATTAGCACTTGCGCTGAGGAGTGGTCTGTCCCTATCCTTAGCACCGTTCAAGCTGCCTGGGCAGGCGACTTTGTCACACAAGGATCGGTCTTCCATGTCAAGATTTTCCAATCGCGAACAAGCCGGCCAACAACTCGCGACGCAGTTGCCACACTTCCAGAATCAACAGGTGCTGGTGATGCCGGTGCCGAATGGTGGGGTGCCGGTGGCTCTTCCGGTAGCTAAGGCTCTCAAAGCTACGGTGCTCCCTGTGCCCATCCGCAGCCTGAACGTTCCCTGGCAGCAGGAGACAATCTTTGGATATGTCACGCATCAGGGTGAAATGGTTTTGAATCAGCCGCTGGTTGGACAAATGCGTCTCACGCTGCCTGAGGTCCATCGCATCGCTCGAAAGGAACAACTGACACTGCAGTCAGACCTGGAGAGCTGGGGAGCTGTTGTTCGCGATAGTCTCCAAGGCAAGACCGCCCTGTTGATTGACGACGGAATGCACTCGGGTTGGACGATGTTCAGCGCGGTCGAAGCCGTCAGACACCTTGGAGCATCACGGATCGTTGTAGCGGTGCCAGTCACACATTTTCGGGCGAAGCGCTTTGTAAGCAGGCACTGCGATGAGGTTATCGCGTTGCTAACCGAAGACATCGCTCTCTACCAGATTGGGAACTACTACGAGGATTTCCCGGAATTAACCAGTGCTGACATCAAACATCTCCTGAAAACCGTTTCATCCGCCCGCCCGACCGCAGCCTGAATGGGAGATGGATTTTGGGCGGCTCCGCGCTTCCCGACCGGTTTGCTCGATGCCCTGAAGTCCTGATCCCAGGCCGCACACTGCACCCCTCGACCCTCTTCACACCGGCTTCCTGAAAAGAAGCACTTGACAGCTTTTCGGCAGTCTCTATAATTATGCGTCTGTTTGCATATTTATTCGTTTTGGACCATGAGCAAGCAACGCCGGCAGACGAAGATTCTCAATTTGATTCAGACCCGCCCGGTACTCAGCCAGACGCAGCTCAGTGAGCGGCTGAAGGCAGAAGGTGTGCAGGTGGCCCAGGCAACACTCTCCCGAGACCTGCGTGCCCTAAATCTGGTTAAGACGACGAAGGGCTACAAACTACCGGACCAACTGGGTTCGGCGGCCGGCAACTCGGATCAGCAACGTCTGACGATCCTGCAGTTCATGATCGAGGCTGAGGCAGCCGGGAACCTTGTTGTTGTCAGGACCCATCCGGGAAACGCTTCGCCCGTTGCTCGTTCCCTGGACACGATTGGCTGGAAGGAGATCGTCGGCACGGTGGCGGGAGATGATACGATTCTCGTTGTTACCGCGAATGCTGCCGCCGCGCGGCTGATCAGGCGACGGTTGGCAGCCCTGGGCGACTAGATTGCTTGAACTCTCGCTGTTACGGAAACGTGGCTGCAACATCCTGCTGCAGGTCAGCGGCTGGAAGCCGCTGCCACGATGGTGTTTTCACGCTCCAGGCAGTGGAGGCTGAGAGGCTAAGATGGCAGATGTCATGCATGTCGCAATTATTGGCGCCAGCGGGTATTCAGGAGCGGAACTGGCCGGCCTGCTGCTGAAGCATCCGGGAGTTCGCCTCAATACCCTGATGACAGCCAACCAGGCGCGGCAGGATGCCAAGCTTCGGAAGTACAGCGAGGAACTGCCTCAGTTTTCCGGAAGGTGTGATCTTGAGATCGAGACACTGGATCTGGATGCTTTGGTGCAACGTAGAATCAAGGCTGTTTTTCTAGCGACTCCAAATGAGACTTCGCATGACCTAGTGCCGAAACTTCTGGAACGCCAGCTGAGGGTCATCGACTTAAGCGGGGCCTACCGGCTTAAACAGCCGGATCTGTACACGAAGTGGTATGGCTTCGAACACCACTTTGCTCCTGCCCTCAAGACTGCAGTGTATGGCCTCACCGAGATTCATCGCGCCAGCATTCGGCAGGCTTCCCTGCTCGCCAACCCAGGTTGCTACCCTACTTCGGCTCTGCTGCCGTTGATTCCCTTGCAACGGGCAGGGCTCATCGACAACACATTCGACATCATCTGCGACTCAAAGTCGGGAGTCAGTGGAGCAGGAAAGTCGCCGACCGCGGGGACGCACTTTTCCGAGGTCACTGAGAGCTTCAAGGCCTACAACGTGTTCAAACACCGGCACGCGCCAGAGATCTGGCAGGAGCTGAACACAAACCGGCTCGTGTTTACTCCGCATCTGCTGCCCATCAATCGTGGCATTCTTTCCACCATCTATGTTCGGGTGCGAGACTCGGCGACGGAAGCGGCAGTGAGTGAGGGCTACCAGAAGGCTTACAGTCAGGAGCCGTTTGTGCGGCTGTTTCCCGCGGGCCAGTTTCCAGAGATCAAGTTCGTGGCGCACACGAACTACTGTGACATAGGCTGGAAACTGCAGCCAGGCGGTTCCATGCTCGTGATCATTTCAGCAATCGACAACCTGGTGAAAGGTGCGGCTGGCCAGGCTCTGCAGAACATGAATGTGATGCTGGGTCTCGAAGAAACGGCTGGGCTGATCTAGAGAGAATACTAGGATGCGCGGAGCTTCCCGAGCTAACACAAAATTGGAAATGGCCCGTCCCCCCTTGGACAAGGGGGAACTTCAGGGGGGTTACGAGATCGCGACCTGCGCAAACCTCGCTGTCCTCGTGCAACGACGAGGGAAATCGGTGCTAAAGGAGCCCCTGTGCGTGTCGTAGTCAAACTAGGGGGAAGTTTATTGACCGACCTGGACCTTCTCCATAGAATGGTCGCCCAACTTTCCGCCCTTCAGGGTGCCGGCCATCAAGTGATTGTCGTCCACGGAGGGGGAAAGCAGATCAAGGAAACCCTGGAAAGGCTGGCGATCCCAAGCCGTTTTCATCAAGGGCTTCGCATCACAGATGCACCCACCATGCGTGTGGTGCAAATGGTGCTTTCCGGTTGGGTCAACAAGGAGATCGTGGCTTCTATCCACCGACAGGGTCGAAAGGCCGTTGGATTGTGTGGAGGCGACGGGGGCAGTTTTCTGGCGCGCCAGTTTCAACCCTCCGACGAGCCGTTTGACTACGGTTACGTTGGCGAGATTTTCCAGGGCGATCCAAAGCTGGTCGAATTGCTCCTGGGCGAAGGCTACTTGCCGGTGATCGCTTGCACTGCTATTGGCACGGATGGGGCTTACTACAACATCAACGCAGACGAAATGGCCGCTGCTGCCGCGATTTTCTGCAAGGCAGAGCGCCTGGTGTTCCTGACAGATGTTCAGGGTGTGCTCGATGACCAGCGTGCTGTCATCTCACAGTTGAGTCGCGAGAAGATGACTGAGTTGCGCACATCGGGAGTCATCTCGGAAGGGATGCTCCCCAAAACACGAGCTTGCGAACGTGCCCTGGCCGAGGGTATTCAGGCAATTCATATTGTGGGCGGCAAGGAACCCGATTGTCTATTGCGGGTCCTGCTGAGGAACGAATCGCTGGGAACTGAGATTGTGTGAGTCGGGAACGCGGAGGTCCTCGTCCGCGCCCCCGGATCCTAAGGAGAGTTCATGAACCTGAAGCAGATCGTTGAAGCGGAATCCAAGTTCCTAACCGCCAACTACAAGAAATATCCGCTGTTTGTGGAAAAGGGCCGGAAGTGCATCGTGTACGACTATGCCGGTAAGCGCTATATCGACCTGCTGGCTGGCATTGCCGTCAACGCGCTGGGTTACAATCACCCGAGAATCACCAACATCTTCCGAAAGCAGCTCAAGAAGTCGGTCCATGTCTGCAACCTCTTCTACCACCCTTATCAGGCGTTGTTGGCCCAAAAACTGGTCGAGATTTCCGGACTTCAGAAAGTCTTTTTCTGCAATAGCGGTACAGAGGCGGTGGAGGCGGCCTTCAAACTGGCGCGCGGCTATGCCTACAAGAACCAACTGGGTGAAGGCAAGCACGAGATACTCACGCTCGACAACGCGTTTCACGGGCGAACCTATGGCGCACTTTCAGCGACCGCCTCTGATAAGTATCGCAAACCCTATGAACCGCTCGTGCCGGGTTTTCGGTTTGTCCGGTTTAACGACGTGGAGCACCTACGGCAGAGTTTCAACGATCGTGTTTGCGCCATTATCATTGAACCGCTCCAAGGTGAGGGCGGCATTCACGCCTGCAGCGAAGCTTTCCTGAAGGCCGCACGCGAATTGTGCAACCAGCATCGAGCCCTGCTGATTTTCGATGAGATTCAGTGCGGCATCGGACGAACAGGGCGCTACTTCTACTATGAGAAGTTCGGCATCCGCCCCGACATCTTGACGCTGGCAAAGCCATTGGGTCTCGGCGTACCGTTAGGGGCACTGCTCACAACGGATGTGGTAGCGCCAACCTTCGGGCCTGGCGACCACGGCACTACCTTTGGCGGAGGGCCGCTGGCCTGCCGTCTGGGATTCGAGTTTGTGAAAATCCTGCAGGATGAGGACATGCTGGAAGACATTCGCGAAAAAGGCGACTACTTCGAGACTAAGCTTCTCATGCTAAAAGAAAAGTATTCGTTCGTCGTTGATGTGCGCGGGGAGGGGTTGATGCTCGGCATGCAGCTCGACTTCCCTGCCCGCGATATCGTGAATCGCTGCCTGGAAGCGGGCTTTATCATCAATGTCACCAGTGACAACGTGCTGCGCTTCCTACCGCCGTACATCATCACGAAAAAGGAAATCAGCAAGTTCATCAAGGCCCTGGACAAGATCTTTTCTGAAGTTGTAGAGAGCCGTGCGGAGGGTAGCCCCGCGGCAGCCCAGGCTGGAGGCTATTAGCTGATGTCCATGCAAACCCTGTTCAGCGTGGATTCTCTTCTGAGCCAGAAACTGTCGGTCCACGACTTGATTTCCATTCATCCGTTGACTCTGCCGGATATCCAGCTCATCTTCGCCCTGGCTGAAGCGATGAAGAAATCGCCAGAGGACTATGCCGACGCGCTGAAAGGAAAAGCGCTCGCTCTGATCTTTGAAAAGCCTTCTTTGCGAACACGGGTCACCTTTGATGTGGGAATGACGAGCATGGGTGGTAGTGCAGTTTTCCTCGATCATTCCGACGCGAAACTTGGTGAGCGCGAATCGGTGCGCGACGTTGCCAAGAACCTGGAGCGATGGGTCCATGGAATCGTGGCGCGCACTTACAAGAACAAGTCGGTGGTGGAACTCGCCGAGCACGCGTCCATCCCGGTGATTAACGGGCTGACGGATCTCCTACATCCCTGCCAGGCACTGACGGACTATTTCACAGTCCTGGAGAAGTTCGGCTCCTTCGAAGGATTGAAGTTTGCCTACGTTGGGGATGGCAACAATACTTGCCATTCGCTGATCGACGGCGCCGTCAAGTTGGGTGTTGAGCTTTGGATCGCCACACCCAAAGGTTTTGAGCCCAAGGCTCGAGTGGTGACCGAGGCGTCAAAGTTCGCCAAAGAGAGTGGAGCAAGGATCAACATCGTGAACGATCCGGTCGAGGCCGTCCGTGGAGCTTCTGTCGTCTATACCGACGTTTGGGCCAGCATGGGTCAGGAAGCGGAAACGGAAGACCGTGCTGCAGTCTTTGCGGACTATCGCGTGGACAGAGAACTCATGTCTCATGCCAAGAAGAAGGCCGTCTTCATGCATTGCCTTCCGGCGCATCGAGGCTATGAGGTAGCTCCCAACGTGATCGACTCAACGCAATCTATCGTGTACGACGAGGCAGAGAACCGCCTGCATGTGCAGAAGGCAATCTTGCATTTGTTGATGAGATAGGTTTGGAGTCCTCCTGAGAATCGTCCTCGTATTGTTAGTCGAAAAAGCCGAGAACGAGGACGAGTACGATGTTTTCATCCTAGGCCGTGCCGCACGACAGCATCAAGCTGCCGCAGCTTCACACCGCCCTCCATAATTTAAGGAAGACCCTATGATCAAGAAAGTGGTTCTAGCTTACTCTGGCGGATTGGATACTTCTGTCATCATCCCGTGGCTGAAGGAGAACTACCAATGTGAAGTCATCGCCATGGCTGGCGACGTAGGGCAGGAGGAAGAACTGCATGGGCTCCACGAGAAAGCCCTGAAAACAGGAGCTTCCAAGTTGTTCGTCGAGGATCTGCGCGAAGAGTTTGTGCGCGACTATATCTGGCCAACGCTGCGGGCCAGCGCCATCTACGAACGCAAATACCTGCTCGGCACGTCGATGGCGCGTCCCATTCTCGCCAAGCGGCAGGTGGAGATTGCGCTTCGAGAAGGCGCCGACGCTGTCGCCCATGGCTGCACGGGCAAAGGCAACGACCAGGTGCGCTTCGAGTTGACCTACAAAGCGCTGGCACCGCATTTGAAAGTGATTGCTCCCTGGCGGGAATGGAAAATCAAGTCCCGCGAGGATGCCATCGATTACGCTCACCAGCACAACGTCCCCATCACGGCGACCAAACAGAAAAACTACAGTGAGGATCGGAACATCTGGCACATCAGCCACGAAGGCGGCATTCTCGAGAACCCGGCCAGCGAAGCCGAGGAATCGATGTGGAAGCTGACGGTTTCCCCCGAGAAGGCTCCCGACCAGCCACGCTACGTCGAGATTGAGTTCGACCAGGGAACTCCGGTCGGCGTCGATGGTAAGCGCCTGCCGGCTGTGGAACTGCTGCAGACGCTTAACAAGGCCGGAGGTGAGCACGGCATCGGACGCATTGACCTGGTAGAAAATCGGCTCGTCGGTATGAAATCTCGCGGTGCTTATGAAACGCCGGGCGGCACGCTGCTGGTTCAGGCACACCGCGAACTCGAATCGATTTGCCTCGACAAAGAAGTGCTGCGCATGAAGGATCAGCTCGCACTGAAGTATGCTGACCTCGTCTACAACGGCCAGTGGTTCACCCCAATCCGGGAGGCTTTGGATGCCTTTGTCGTTTCAACCCAACGATCCGTTACCGGATCGGTGCGGCTCAAACTTTACAAGGGGAACGTCCTCGTCGCAGGTCGGAAATCGGCTCACTCGCTCTACCGGGAAGACCTGGCGACTTTCGGGGAAGAAGCGATATACAACCAGAAGGACGCGGAAGGGTTTATCAATCTCTTCGGTCTACCGGTAAAGGTGCAGGCACTGGCAAGAAGACGGTGATACGTGAAACGTGATTCGTGATGCGCGAAAGAACTCCAAATCAGGTTCCACGCATCACGTTTCACGCTTCACGTTTGAGGTATCACGCTTTACGACACGTATCACATATCCCGAATCACGAATCCCGGATTTCCAATGAAGACTTGGGGCGGAAGATTCACCGAACAGATCGACGCAGTCTTCGAACGGTTCAACAACTCGTTTGGCGTCGACCAGCGGCTTGTCCTCGAAGACATCGAGGGATCGCTCGCTTACGCTGGTGTTCTCGCGAAAGCCGGCATTCTGTCCCAGCAGGAACTCAAAGAAATTGGCAGGGGCCTGGCAGACATCAAGAAGCGCATCGAAAAAGAGCCTGCCTGGCTGGCCAGTCAAAGTGCTGAGGATGTTCACAGCTTCGTCGAGGCGCGACTGGTTGAAACGATCGGCGATGCTGGCTTCAAGCTGCACACGGGACGCAGCCGAAACGACCAGGTGGCGTTGGACACGCGTCTCTACCTGAAACGCGCCATCATTCATGTGCAGGTTCAAATCAGGAACCTGCAGGGTGAACTCTTGAACCTCGCGAAGGCCAGCCAGGATGTGGTGATTCCGGGTTACACTCATCTTCGCAAAGCACAGCCCATTCTGTTCGCCCATTACCTGCTGGCCTACTTCGAGATGTTCCAGCGCGACTACGAGCGCCTGGACGATTGTTTTCGTCGAACCGATGCGATGCCCCTGGGTTCAGGTGCGCTGGCTGGAAACGGGTTTCCGGTCGATCGCGAGGCCTTGCGAATCGAGCTGGGTTTCAGTCAACTCACTCGGAACAGCCTGGATGCCGTCAGCGACCGGGATTACCAAGTTGAATTCGTCTCAGCGGCATCGCTCGTCATGGTCCATCTGAGCCGGCTGGCCGAAGACTTGATCATCTACTCGTCACCCGAGTTCGGCTTTGTGGTCCTTTCTGACGCGGTAACGACTGGCAGCAGCATCATGCCGCAGAAGAAAAATCCCGATTCGTTGGAGCTCATCCGCGGCAAGTCAGCTCGCGCCATTGGGAATCTCACCAGCTTTCTTTCCCTGCTGAAAGGATTACCACTGGCGTACAACAAAGATCTTCAGGAAGACAAAGAACTCCTTTTCGACACGTTGGACACAGTCAAGGATTGCCTTCGGGTCGCCCAGGTGGTCATCCGAACCTTGAAGGTCAATCGTTCTGCAGCCGCCAGTGCGGTTCAGGGGGATTTCCTCAACGCGACCGACCTGGCCGACTATCTGGTTCGCAAGGGTCTGGCATTCCGGAAGGCCCACGAGTTGGTTGGAAAGATAGTTCTACACTGCGAACAACGCCGCATCCAGCTTCAGGAGCTGAGTCTGACAGAATACCAACAGTTCTCGACTCTGTTTGTTGAGGATGTATTCGCTGCTCTGTCGCTTGAGAACAGCATTGGAGCACGCTCTGTCTTTGGTGGAACGTCCGCAGAGAGAGTCGCAGAGGCGTTGGAACAAGCGGAACGCTCTTTGAGTCGGGAATGAGAGCGTATCGCTTGCGAGAAATCTGAAGAATCGCCATTCCGGCCAAGCGATGCGCGAGCCGGAATCCAGGGCACCGGGACGCATAAACCACTAAATAAGGACTTCTGCATTGACCTTAAAACTCAGCACTGATGACATTGTCTGTCCCCAGGGATTCTTGGCCTCGGCGGTTGCAGCTGGCGTCAAGAAAGCCGACGGCAAGTTGGATCTGGGGTTGCTTTGCTCAACCCGCCCCTCCATTGCAGCGGCCAGGTTCACGACGAACGTCGTTAAAGCCGCTCCGCTGCTGCTTTCCCAGGAACACTTGGAGAGATCCGGCGGAGAAATCAGAGCCGTCATTGTGAATTCCGGGAATGCAAACGCCTGTACGGGCGACGCCGGGATGCGCGTGGCACGGGAAATGGCACAGCTTGGGAGCCGGATTCTGGGCATCTCAGCTCATCAATTACTCGTTGCCTCGACGGGGGTGATTGGCGTGCAGCTTCCGTTTGAACGTCTGGAGAAACAAGCCGGCGCTCTAAAGGATGGTCTCAAGCCGGAAGCGATTGGTGACGTCGCCAAAGCCATCATGACCACCGACACAGTCCGCAAAGTCTGCTCAGCGGAGGTGCTCATTGGCGGAAAGCCCGTCTGGATTAGCGGCATGACGAAAGGCGCCGGCATGATTCAGCCGAACATGGCTACCACCCTGGCCTTTGTGCTGACGGATGCCATGATCACACACAGTTTGCTGGAAGAGGCTCTTACCTGGGCTTGCAACAAAAGTTACAACTGCATCACCGTGGATGGAGACACCTCCACCAACGACACGCTCGCTGTCATCGCTAATGGCGCTTCCAGTTGCTCACTGATCGACGAGAAAGGCAGCAACTACGAATTGTTTGCCGGTGCACTGACAAAAGTTTGCCAAAGTCTGGCGCAGCAAATCGTGCGCGACGGAGAAGGTGCCACCAAGTTTATTGAGATTCATGTTCAAGGCGCCGAATCGGAGGCCCATGCCACGCAGATTGCGCGCAGCATTGCGAACTCACCCCTGTTCAAAACAGCCATGGCTGGCGAAGACGCCAACTGGGGCCGCATTCTCTGCGCCGCCGGCTATTCCGGCGTGTCCTTTGATCCCAACCGCACCGACATTCAAATCGGCAGCCTGCCCGTCTGCGAAAATGGCATTGGGCTGCGATTTGACGAAAGCCAGGCGAAACAGATCCTGAAGCAGCACGACATCCGCATCAGCCTCGATCTGAAGTCGGGCACTGCGTCTTCAACGGTTTGGACCTGCGATCTCACCACTGAATACATTCACATCAATGCCGATTACCGGACGTAGATTCATTCCGCGGTGCAGCGCCACGTTCAAGTAAGCGTCCCCCCTTGGACAAGGGGGGACTTCAGGCGGTGAAAGAGGTAGCGTCCCGCAGCAACTCATTGTGTCGCGTTCACCCTTTTGGTAGGGACACAGTTGCGACGATTCAGCCTGCTCCCCGTGGTTATTTGAACCGCCTATTTTCGATTCATCCAATACTGTTAGTTCGGAGGAAACAACATGGGTGCCCATCTGTCGCCAGAAAAAATCCTGCAAGTGGGGCTCGGCTTCTTGGCCTCGAAGACGCTGTTGAGCGCCGTGGAAATGGAGGTCTTCACCGAGTTGGCGAAGCACCCGGAAGACCAGAAGACTCTCCAGGGACGGCTGGGGCTGCACCCTCGGTCAGCCCAGGATTTCTTCGACGCCTTGGTGGCGCTGGGCTTTCTTAATCGAGTCGACGGCAAGTACCACAACACTCCTGAAACGGATCTTTTTCTGGACAAGCGGAAGCCGACGTACTTGGGTGGCATGTTGGACATGGCCAACAGCCGGCTCTTCGGATTCTGGAACCACCTCACCGAAGGGCTCCGCACTGGAAGCCCACAGAATGAGGCAAAGGAAGGTGGAGAGTCGCTCTTCGCCGCGCTTTATGCCAGTCCCGCTCGTCTCAAAGAATTCCTGGCCGCCATGACGGGTCTGAGTCACCCCGCCAACCTGGCCATTGCCGATAAGTTTCCCTGGAAGAACTACAAGCGATACGTGGATGTGGGTACTGCGCAGGGGGATTTGGCTGTCCAAGTCGCGCTGGCTAACCCGCATCTGTCTGGTGTCGGCTTCGACCTCGCAGAAGTGGAGCCAATCTTTGAAGAATACGTCCAGCGCAACGGGCTTTCCGGGAGGCTGAGCTTCACGAATGGCGACTTCTTCAAAACGCCGATTCCCCAAGCCGATGTCGTCATGATGGGGCACATCTTGCACGACTGGGACCTGCAGGAAAAAAAGACGCTCATTCGCAAGGCCTACGAGGCTTTGCCGGCAGGCGGAGCACTCATCGTTTACGAAGCGATCATCGACGACGACCGTTCCAAGAACGCCTTCGGCCTCCTCATGAGTCTCAACATGCTGATCGAAACCCAGGGCGGCTTCGACTACACCGGCGCCGACTGTATGGGTTGGATGAAAGAAATCGGCTTCAAAGAAACGCGCGTCGAACACCTCGTGGGCCCCGACTCAATGGTGGTGGGGATCAAGTAGCCATGTGAAAATTGGCGCCCCAGTAGGAAATTCGAACTTGCTGTACCCCCGGCTGGTTTCGCACCTTGGCGCCTATCCCGGAGAATGATGCCCTCGGATTCGAGTTAGGTTGTGGGGCTCTGTTCACGCCTGCTCTGGCCAAGGCATGCGGGTACTTGGATAGGAAGTCGGCTTTGGCTTTGAAGTATCCTCTGCAAATGGTCAGGAAATCGCGCAGGGGACCATGATTGCCGACCCAATGCTATTCCAGCCGGGCTATTCTCTCGGGCTCCCGGTTGCCCTTGCCTGTGAAATCTGATCCGGGACTCTCCAGACCGGGAGGTTAAATCCAGACTAAAGACCCAACCGACGGTTGACGAGAGAGGCTCTTATGGGAGACCCCCAAGTTACCATCGTTGTCGTGCCGCGTGAGCGTTTCAGCTATACCGAGCGTTCTCTACAGAGCATTTACGATCACACGACATTTCCGTTTAGGCTGGTTTACGTCAGCGCAGGCGCGCCATCCCGCGTCAAGCAGTTCCTTGTATTTGAATCGGCGCAGAAAAACTTTCAGCTCGTCAGCACAGATTATTGTCTGGCTCCGAACGAAGCGCGCAATCTCGGCCTGCGCAAGGTCAAAACCAAATATGTTGTTTTCATGGACAACGATGCCTTGGTCACGCCAGGTTGGCTCGAAGCGCTCGTGCGTTGTGCCGAAGAGACAGACGCTTGGGTGGTTGGACCTCTCTATCTCATTGGTGAGATCGAGATCGCAAACATCGAGCATGCGTTTATCCACATGGCGGGCGGTGCGGCGCACATCGAGGAGGAACAGGGCAGGCGCATCCTCTACGATGAGCACCTCCTGGCAGACCTGCCGCTAGCAGACCGCAGCCAGATAAAAAGAGGACCGCGCGACTACGTCGAGTTTCACTGCATGCTGGTCCGAACCGACGTCTTCGAGCGGTTGGGTCCACTGGACGAGCAACTCCTAAGTGTGAATGAGCACATGGACTTTTGTTTCGAAGTGCGCAAGGCGGGAGGCTCCGTCTACATGGAACCGGAAGCCCTGACCAGTTATGTTCCGCCGCCCCGTGCCTGCGATTGGCGAGATCTTCCCTTTTTTATGCTTCGCTGGAGTGACGCTTGGAACCAGGCGAGTGCGAATCATTTTGACCAGAAGCATGGATTTTCCGGCGTGCGCCACTTCGGGGATCGATCGAGTCTGGAAGAGGACACCATCGTGAAATTTGGCAGGGGGCAACGGCGGCTCATGACCGGAATGCGGATTCCCACTCATGACATGGGCGACAAGCCCGAGTCGCCTATAGAGGAAGCGGAATTGATGGTCGCTCTGTTTCAATCCGTGGACAGAAATACTTTCGATCTGACGCAGGCGACGGCGCAGCGAGTGGTTGAGCACACGCCAGGCATGGATCCGAGGGTATTGATGGAGCGGATGTCGACAATTCTCAAAGAAGCCGAAGAACAGGGCTGCAATGTGATGATACGGCCGCACGGGCAAGGCCGCCCCAACGAACCCGTGCTGCTGCGTGTTGATAATCTCGATGGGGGGGGCCTTGCCAAGTTGCAACCCTATGCCTTCCTCACACTGGAAACCGGTGTGCATGTGTATCAGTGCTGGTTCGCAGTTGTCGTCGGCCCGGCGCGAGGCGCTCTGCGCAAGCTGAGCCCAGCGGCAAGAATGTCTGGTGCGAAAGGCGATGCACTTTTGGCGGGCAGCAAGTTGTTTGGCCAGCAACAGGTTGCCAACACCAATGTTCGGGTGCGTCTGGTCAGCGGTGAGATGGGTCTGGTAAATGGTTTGGGGCAACTCGAAAGCAAAGGCCTACTACCATATCTCTGGTCCGGTCAGATTTGTTGAGAGGCAACCATGCACACTTTTGCCCAAACCAACATACAACTCGTGAACCAATTGTATCGCGAGCGCTACCCGGTCGCTGGGCTTGGCCCCTCGCTCAGGCGTTCAAAGAGACGGCTGAAGCTGAATTTGTGCCGGCTCTGCGTGGGGCAACCGAACGGAATGGGTCCTTCTTGTTGGCGCCCCAGTCCTACCAACGGGTGATGAACAAGTTGACAATGCGCCTTCAGGGCGCAGGGTCAACAATAGCTGGTGTTCCCCGGAATCAAACAGAGGCTTCCGATTGAGCAGCACCGATTCCACTTCCGCTCCAGCACAGATCGCGATAGCGGCAACGTTCGTTGCCGAACCTGTCGATCAGTCGCTAGCCTTTTGGCTGGAGGAGTTGGGCATGCCACAGCCAGTTGTCTTCGCGCCTTATAACCAAGTCTTTCAACAATTACTGGATCCCTCTGGCCTCTTTGCCGTCAACCGGAACGGAATCAACATCGTTCTGGTACGTATCGAGGATTGGCAGAGAGACCAAGTCGATCCGGCGAGCGCGACAACCCGGCACAACATTGGACGGAATGCCCGCGACCTGGCGCGCGCTTTGACTGAGGCGGCTAAGCGTTCGGCAGCATTCCATCTCGCCTTTCTATGTCCAGCTTCGCCGCGCGTGGCAGCCGATCTGGAGCAAGCGGCATTTTTCGAACAGACGGAAAGGTTGATCGTCTCGGAATTGAGGGCGGTCCAAGGCGTTCATGTGGTGACCAGTGCGGAGTTGGCGGCGAGTTATCCGGCCGTAGCGCACCACGATGCCGAGACCAACAAGCTGGCTCACATCCCGTATACGACGCTTGCGTTTACTGCTCTGGGCACCGCGATTGCACGTAAGATCAATTCGATCAGGAATGCCTGCTACAAGGTAATCGTAGTGGATGGTGACCAGACCTTGTGGGGCGGCATTTGTGGAGAGGACGGGCCTTCGGGACTGCGCTTTGGCGCGGAGCATAAGGCGGTCCAGGAATTCTTGATTGAACAGCACCATGCCGGCATGTTGCTTTGTTTATGCAGCTTGAACAACGAAGACGACGTCACCGAGGTGTTCCGGCACCGAACGGAGATGAGTCTCAATCGCGAGCATTTCGCTGCCTGGCGCGTGAACTGGCGAACCAAGTCGGAAAATATCAGATCGCTGGCTGAGGAGCTCAACGTTGGACTCGACAGCATCGTTTTGATCGACGACGATGACGTAGCCTGTGCGGAGGTGCAGGCGCAATGCCCGGAAGTGTTAACCCTGCAACTTCCGCGGTCGCCGGACACGATCCCGAGGTTTCTGCGCCATCTTTGGGCATTCGATCACTTGAAAATTACAGACGAGGCCAGAGAGCGCACGGCGTTTTATCGGCAGCAAGCCGACCGTGAACAATTCCGTGAGCAGTCGCCAACCTTGAAGGACTTTCTGGCGAGCCTGGATTTGCGGATAGATATTTCTCCCATGACCGAGCAGCAAGTGGCCAGGGCAGCCGAGTTGACGCAACGAACCAACCAGTTCAACCTGACCCCGATCAGGCGTTCGGAAGCGGAAGTTCAGGCGCTTGTTCAGCGGGGAGGGGCTGAGTGTCTGGTCGTGCGGGTCGGGGATCGTTTTGGTGACTACGGCCTGGTCGGCCTGATGATCTTTGCACTTGGCCCGGACGCGCTCACCGTAGCAACGTTTCTGCTCAGTTGCCGAGCCCTCGGTCGAGGCGTCGAGCATCGAATGTTGGCTGCACTTGGTGAGACGGCCAATCAACGCGGCTTAGGCTGGATTGATGTTGCCTTTTCGCCAACACAAAAGAACCAGCCAGCGCGCGACTTCCTAGACTCTGTCGCGGCGGACTTTGAAGTGGCGCAAAGCAACGGATCGTCGCTTTTTCGGATTCCCGCGGAGTTTGCAGCAAAGGCAATCTATAACCCATCCGTGGTTGAGCAAGCTTGCAGCGCGTCAGGCGAAAAGCCACCGGCCTCGCATCCTTCCGCTGCTGCTCCAGTCACCTCGACCGGGATGCCGCTCGTGCAATTGAGGCAGATTGCTCTGGAACGCTACGATGCTGAGCAGATCCAGAAAGCAATCTCCGCTCAGGCGCGCAAAAGGCCGGAGTTAGCCACTGTCTTCGTTGCACCCCACTCCCCGATGGAAGAGAAACTGGCAGAATTGTGGTCTGAGCTGCTTGACATCGATCGGATTGGAGTCAATGACAATTTCTTTGACTTGGGCGGCCACTCACTTTTGGCCATGCAGCTACTGTCGCGGATTCGCGACAAGTTTCAGGTGGAGCTAAGCGTTCGCTCACTGTTCACAGAGCAGTTTACCGTGTCGCATCTGGCAAGGACGGTCCTGGAACGACAAGTTCAAGGGGCAGATCAGCAGAATGTCACGATCCTGTTGAAGAAGATCGGCGAGCTGTCGGACGATGAAATAAGAGCCCTGCTCACGAAAGAAACCGATCTCATGAGAGACCAGGGCAGATCGAGCGGGTAAATGCACAGTATTCCACCCTGGGAGGCTGCGAGTCAGTTTCCTGGCGACGCGGATGAATTGGGCAATGAATGCGTTGCTTGGTTCGTCCCGTTGCCTCAGACAATCCGGAGGTCGTTGTTTACGACGGCTGAATCCGAGAAGATGGGAACTCTGGTGCTCTGAGAATTTCTTCTGCCTAGCCCGGGCACGTGTGAGCGGAGTCATTGGGTGGAGTTCTTGTTGCCGATATCAACTGGCTGCGAGTGGGTCTTGACCCTTCGCCGATGCGGCTTTGACGCTCATGCTGAGTATTCCAAGCGCGCTGGTAGCAAACAAGAAGATTGAAAATCCTCCTTACTAGCAAACTGACTTATATTCCAACTTTGAGCGGTGCCAGCAAAGCCGATCGGCAGCTCCTGGAGGGCTTGGCCAACAGGGGCCACGCTTGCCGCGCCATGATGCTGAAGCGCGCTGCGGCGACTCCCGACGAGCGCCCCGGATTTCTCACCGAACTATCGGTCCGAGGGATCGGTTTGAGCGCTTCCTCCCTAGGAATTGACATCTTTCACCACAACGGCGTTGAGGTGCACGCGGCCAGCGACAATCATCACTTGTGCGCTGAACTAGAAAATCAGATCGGTCAATTCAAGCCCGACTGGACCCTGGTTTCCGAAGACCGCTCCTTCCTCTGTCTGGCAACAGCGCTCGAGGCCAGCCCGTTCCGTGTAGCTTACGTGTGTCACAGTCAGGCAACCTTGCCGTTTGGGCCGGAATGTTTTCGAGCGGACTCGACAAAGACCGAGTTCCTCCGGCGCGCCGCCGGCATCATTACCGTAAGCGGTTACCTTAAAGACTACATCAGACAATGGGGTGGCCTCGACGCGACCGTAATCCCCTTTCCAGTATACGGACAGGGTCCATTTACGCACTATGCGTCGTTCGATCGGGGTTGCGTCACTATGGTCAATCCCTCCCCAATAAAAGGGATTTCGATCTTTTTACAACTCGCGCGAGCACGGCCAGATGTCCAGTTTGCAGCGGTACCCTCCTGGGCCACTCGGAACATCGATCGATATTCCCTTGAGCGTTTGCCCAATGTGCGGCTGCTTGCGCCGGCAGAAGACATCGATGAGATTTTCGCGCAAACGCGCGTTCTTCTTGTGCCATCGCTGTGGGGTGAAGCGTTCGGTTACCTCGTCGTGGAAGCGATGTTACGCGGAATTCCGGTGCTCGCAAGTAAGGTGGGTGGCTTGCCCGAGGCCAAGCTCGGCACGGATTATCTACTGCCTGTGCGCCCTATCGAGGGTTATGAGGATCGCCTGGATGACTGTTTGGTCCCGGCACCTGTGGTCCCAGAGCAAGACATAGAACCATGGCTGGGGGCTCTTGCGGAGCTGCTTTCGAATCGAGCGACCTACGAGCGTGTATCGACGGCGTCGCGGGATGCCGCGCACTTGTATGTAGCTGGCCTGGGAATAGGGCCTTTCGAGGATTACCTGAAGAATCTCACCCCGAAACGCACGACCGCTGCTGATACCAAAATGCAGGCCGAGCCGCAAGATCAAGCAGCAGACAGCTCCGAAGAAGTGACGAATGGTCTGTCTCTAGAGAGGCTGGAACTCCTCGCCCTAATGTTGAGATCTTCTAACAAAACTGACTAAGACACCTTGAGCGGGAAAGTGCTCTGCTAATTGGTCGAGCCCGCTGAGTGAGATGGCAAAGTCTCCCTCATGAATTTCGCGTTGCGTTCGTTTAACATGGTCTCCGGCCCCTTGGGCACTGTCAACACAAAGTGAGGTGAAGACTGACTATAGGTTTGCGCAAGCTGTATAGTTGCTCGCGTCGAGCAGCAATGCGGGTTGTGGCGGCCAGCGACATCTATTGTTTCGCTCTCGTTATAAGTTCCACGAATTGGGCGATCGTAGGCTTCCTAAAGACTGCACTGGTGGGCAACTCGACCTGGAAGGTTACTAGAACGCTCGCCACTAGTTGGGCGGCTGAAAGCGAGTCTCCGCCGAGAGTGAAGAAATCATCGTGAATGGTTATGTGCTGAACTCGCAGAATCTCGCTCCAGATCTCAGCAAGTAGTTTTTCAGTCTCATTGCGTGGAGCCTCTTGAGAGACCGCAGCAGTGGAGACCGCTTGGACCTGAGCGGGGAGTGCCTTGCGATCGACTTTCCCGTTCGGCGTCACCGGAAGTTCGTGGAGGTAAACTATCGTGCCTGGAACCATGTATTCAGGCAGCCGCTGCCTAAGGAAGGAGATTAGTTCATCGGCACGTGGCTGATGAGGCTCGCGCGCTACGACATATCCAATGAGTCGAATCGTCCCATCGTCATGGCGTTGCCCTACGACTGCGACTTCTTTGATGCCAGGATGATTCAACAACGCCGATTCTACCTCTCCAACCTCGACGCGATTTCCGCGAATCTTAACCTGAAAATCCACTCGTCCGAGATGCAACAGGGATCCGTTGGGCAGGAACTGCCCCAGATCTCCGGTGCGGTACATCCTTCGCTTGGCTGCGTCTTTACCTGAGAGAAAGCACGCCCGCGTAAGATCCGGCCGTTTCCAATATCCGGGAGAGATATGTTCGCCTCGCACCGCAATTTCGCCGACCTGTCCCCGCACCCCTTCGTTTCCGTCGCTGTCGAGTAACAACACATCGGTCCCTTCGACAGCGTTGCCTACGGGCACGACTCCTTCAGCAACCACGGTCTTGCTGTCGATGCGAAACTCCCGGAATGTGCCAGCCTCGGTTGCTCCAAGGCCATTCACCAGGACACAACTGTCCGGGAAGTGCTTGCGAAAGGCTTCCACGTCCTGGTTCAATAGAGTCTCGCCGGTGAGATTGACGACACGAAGCCGGGGAAGATCCTCCTTGCCCGAAAGGGTAGCAACAAATCGTCGAAACACGGTTGGCACTGAGTGATAGATTGTTATTCTTTCCTCTCTTAGCCAGTTGGCGAGCCGATCAACCTCCACTTTCCTCAAATTGAGCGAGACCAGCGTGGCTCCGGTCAAAAGGGCGCGGAAGAGATTCATGCCTCCGGGACCTAAAGCGGTCAGTCGATCTCCGGGACCTACACCAAACCGGTTATGTTCGGCAACCCTGGCGACTACAGAGCGATTCTGGTACATAACACCTTTTGGCATTCCCGTTGAACCCGAGGTGTAGAGCAGAAACGCAAGATCGTCGTCCCTGGGACTGTTCTGGGGATTCGTTGAAAGCTCTTCGAAAGTTGTTTCATCAATGCTCAAGACTTGAACCCCGCTGGGAAGGGGAGAAGTCCACGCTCCATCGACCAACAGAAGTTGTGACTCGGCATCGTCAATAATGCGGCACTGTCGTTCGAGCGGATTGTTGTGATCCAATGGGACAAATACCTTGTTGGCCTTCAGGCACGCGAGCGTTCCGAGTGAAAGCGCCACGCCGTGCTCGAGAAGCAGCGCTACGGTTCCGCTATGGTTCGGACATCGCGCGGAAATTGTTCTCGCCAGCCGGTTGGCTAGAATATTCAGTTGTCGGTAGGTGAGATCCCGGTCATCGGATTTCACTGCAACCAAGTCTGGATGCTGTGAGGCGATGCGCTCAAATCTCTCCGCTATCTCTGACATTGGTTCCTGTAAGAAGCCATTTGCATCTCAAAATAGTCTAGCCCGACGGATTGGAAGTCGGTCCAAAACGAACAAAAGGCAGCCGATGAAAACATTCTCCATGATTGTTCCCCGAGGGCTCATAGTATCCTGCCAGGCTCCGAAAGGGGATCCCTTGCATGGTAGCGTCTTCATGGCACGAATGGCTGTGGCCGCAGCCTTGGGAGGGGCTGTGGCAATCCGAGCCGACGGTCAGGAGGACATTCAAGCTATCCGACAAAGTATCACGCTTCCAATCATCGGCATCAGCAAGAACTTCTACCCAAGCTCACCCGTATACATAACGCCCACGTTTGAGGAGGCGGCGGAAGCCTTTCAGGCGGGCGCTGATGTGCTGGCACTTGATGGGACGGACCGACCCAGGCCGCGGGGAGAAGATCTGGGACGCCTTATAGAACGCATTCACACTGAGTTTGCGATTCCGGTGATGGCCGACATTTCGAGCCTGGACGAAGGATTGCGCGCTGCGAAACTCGGGGCCGATGCTCTGGCGTCCACGCTCTCCGGCTATGTTGAGGGGAGCCCGAAGATCTCGGAACCGGATTTGGAGCTGGTGAGGAACCTGGCGGAGGCCGTTGATGTTCCTGTTGTGGCCGAGGGACGTTACCAGAGCTCTCGGGAAGCGGCAGCGGCGATCGAGATGGGCGCTTACGCAGTCGTCGTCGGGTCTGCGATCACCCGCCCCCACCTGATCACGGAAAATTTTGCGGCGGCGCTCAAGAAGCACTTGATCTGAGTCAAAGCCTCCACGCCTGGTGCAAGAGCTGGACAGAGTTCCGCGGTGATTACCGGGACTCGTTCACATGGAACTCCGTCCAGACCCAGCCCGTGCCCAAGCAGACTACGCAATGATCTACATACCAGAAGTTGCTGCTTTCTGGCTTGCCGGTACCACGGCACCATGGGCACCGGGTAGAAGGCTGGACAACCAAGACCCTTCCCTTGCCACCACAGGCGGAACAGGGCGTCTGATCCGACCCGATTCCTTGCCCATTACAGCTTGCGCAGTCCTCGGGGCATAAACCAACGCCTGGCGTCCGTGCGGTGCCTTCCATGGGGAACCCCTTGAAAGAAGACGACAACGGCTCTCTGTGCGGAATCAAAGCCTACTCTCAAAGGACCCAAAACGCAATCGGTGGGCAGGATGGGGTGTGGAAGGGTTATTCAAATCCTGCACGAGGCGGGCCAGCATCGGCTTGATCGCGTTGGGGGCTCCATCGGACGGAAGTCATTCAAGACTCTAGAAAACACAGAGTGATCAGGAAGCAGAGTTAAGTAGCGGATGCCCAACATCGAGTCTACCAAAATCCTCAACTGGGTTTGGTGGCATCCTGACTAGATACAACATGATGGGTTTAGACGGTTTTATAGGCAAAGTGGACTCCAAATGGACCCCCAAATTCGCGTCGGTCTAGACGGCTACGGTGTGGTCAGCTCGATTTGTTTTGAAACGTCAGGACAAGGTACTTTTAGCAACTTCTTCCTTCCGCCTCAAAAACTGATACTCGATACCGACCAAGATTTCATCGGGAAGCGCGCGGTCAATCCTTGGCAAGTTGTTCCTGTCTTCTAGTATATCGTTTCACTGAATAGTATCTATATAATCGGTTCTCTGCTATGCTGCGGGCATGGCTAGACAATCGACTCGACCCAAGTTAGTACTGACCCCTGAAGAAGTGCGGTTGCTCGAAC
>Ga0187892_10003182_pt1 | contig 30576 bp, 29 predicted proteins | sample MA1701073metaG_FD_139345 | JGI IMG/M metagenome (GOLD analysis project Ga0187892, IMG submission 139345) | Bio-ooze microbial communities from a basaltic lava cave in the Kipuka Kanohina Cave System on the Island of Hawaii, USA - MA170107-3 metaG ...
TGAACGATGAGGGAGAGAGAGCAGTACTCCCATCCACGCCAATACAGCTACACAAATTTTGACGTATCTGATATTTGCGAGCATCATGTGTCCACCGACAATACACTTTTTGACCTTTCCCGCGTTGTCAGAGTCCTTCACGGGGAACGTCCCCCGTGTTAAACGCGTCCCCCAGGAACGCCTGCGTCAAGATCAAGCGAAAAGCCGATTCAATGTGCTGACGCTCGTTAAAACAGGGGACAACAACAGAGATCATATAAGTCTATTTCAACCTCACCGGCAACCTGTTGAGGGTGACAGCGAAGAGTACCGTATCTACTACAGCTGGTGACGATGAGTCCCGCTACCAACTGCGCTTCTCGCAAGCTGGACCAGTTGATACCTGAAATGATAAGAGGGGGTTATGTCTGAGACCTTAGGTGCCTGAGCTAACGTCAAGATGAACGAACCCAAGACTCTGCGACCAATACAGGCCTGGAAGGTTTGTCATTAAGCACAAAGGATGTTGAGAAGCCCACGGACGGTGAGGGGACAGCATCTGTGATCTTGGTGTTTCTCTCTTCCTACACCGGGATGGAGGGTATTGAACACAAGGCCTTAAACGGGAGCTCTGTTCATCTTCGTTGTTCTAATATTATGTATATTTAACAACAAGTTATAGATGTTGATTGGTCTTGCTCAGTGGCATGCATTTTGCGACCTTGACAAGAAAAACGATGCCCATTTAAGAAGAAGGGCATCGAAACTCAAGAACACATCATCTCCCCTTCGCTTCGGTTCCACCACCGTAATTGAGGAGGCGTCAATGCTTGATCTGAAACCTACCCTCTGTGCACTCGTCATTGCAGGCTCTCTCATGCCAACCGTTGCCGCCCAGGCGGCGACTTACTATGTCGCCACGACCGGGAACAATGGCAATCCTGGCACAGAGTCCCAACCATGGCGGGCTGTAGCGCACGCCGTGGCAACAATGGTTCCGGGGGATACGACCTACGTGCGTGGCGGAACGTACAAAGAAGGGTTGATCCGATTCGGGAAATCCGGCACCCAGGGGAATCCGATCAAGCTCCTCAACTATCCTGGGGAGTCCCCAATCATTGACTTTATCGACGCGAATCAATTCCATAGGATTGTCTTGCAGCACAATTCTGGCTCTCAGAATGCGATCGGCTGGATCACGATTGCGGGGTTTGAGCTGCGGAATGGTTCCGATGGGATCAAGATTTATAACGGCCATGATCTCACGATTCAGCGGAATTGGATTCATGATGCCAAGATCTCCCAAGGAATCGTCGGAAATGGCACTAGGATTCTGATTGATCGTAATCGGATCAGCCATAATGGAAACTTTGCTGGCTGTGCCACCACACCGTCAGAGTGCAACAAGGATCACGGCATCTATATGAATGGCACGGGTATCACGATTACGAACAATATCATTTACGACAACCTGTCCTTCGGTATTCAAGCGACCGGGACTGTCAGTTACAATTCTGCGTCCCATGCGGGACCAGAGTACGCGCTTTCTCATAATTGGGTAATAGCCAACAACACGATTGCCTACCAAGTCAACCGCGCCGCCATCGTCGTATGGGGCTCCTATCTGAAGAATCTGCGGATTGAGAACAACATTTTCTATGAGAACGGCGTCAAACTCGCTTCTGGCGATCCGCAGGGCATTGATTTCGTATCGGCTAACAGTACTGGGGTTACGATTAGAAACAACCTCTCGTATGGGAGCGGATCGGGTGCTACTGCCTTTATTGCTAGTTGGGCGATCGAAGGTGTTCAGTATACACAGTCTGGCAACATCGTGAATGGCAGCAATCCGTTGTTCGTCAAGGCCCCATCAACACTTCCAGCCTCGCCGAATTTCGCACTGGCCCCAGGAAGCCCGGCCATTGACGCGGGCTTGACCCTAGCCGCTGTCAGAGTAGATATCAACGGCACTTCGCGGCCCCAAGGAACTGCCCATGATATCGGCGCCCACGAATACAACGCTAGCGGCGATGTCCAACCGCCTGATGCGCCAACGAGACTCAGTGTTCAGTGACGATACTTAAATCCTAGGCAGAATACCAGTCGATCAGGCTCTCAATGCCTCTTCATTTCCCGCGGGACTGCCTGCTTCTAGCTATTATGGATGAAGAAAACTCTAACAAGGCTTTGGTGCCTATCCCCAGACAACTCCTGACCGTGCTTCTCTTATAGGACTCCAAAACTTGAAGATAGAAACACCTTAGTTCGAGAGAAGTACGCTCTAAGGAAAGATGTTGAACCTTTCCACGGCCAGTTATCCGGCCCCTCCTAGACCCCACAATGCTGAGCTTGGCACCTAGGTCCTGGGCATCTGGCAGTGCGATGTAACATCCTTCGGCCCCACTAATCCGTTCACGCACATCCCCCACATCCAAAGAAACAATAGGCACATCGCAGGCTAGAGCCTCTTTGATAACGTTTGGTGATCCCTCGTGCAAGGAAGTAAGCAGCACAACATTGCTAGCATTCAGCCAGATGGGAACTTCCTCATGGGGCACCCCTCGAAGTTGATGCATCTCTGCATTCAGTCCCGATCGATTGGCTATGTCAATTGCTTTTTGCGCTAAATAAAGTCGCTTACATGGATCACCGGAGTTAGCTGGGAATAGGACGTGGAACCTATTGGGGTTCCATCCTAACTGCTTAAGGCAAGCAACCTGTTCGAGAGGCTTGAACCGTTCAAGGTCAATACCGTTAGGAATAATTCTTACCTTGGATCGGTCCACTGTAGCTGGAAGAGCTTTTTCGAGGTTTCGAGCTTTAACGACGATGCCAAAAGCCCGCTTAGCCGCAAGATGCGAGGCTAAGACCCCACATTCACTTATGATCCTCCTAACTGGTCCAGATAGACGCTCTCCCAAGAGGTCTGACCCACAGAATGAAACGACTGTCGGCTTATCTTTAACGGCGCGTGTCACCCCCTCTGCCATAACGCCACCGTACATTACATGAATCACATCAGGCTGGAAGTGTTTGATACGGTTTCGGAGTTCTGCTCCCATTAACAGATATGAGCCCATGCCCCTCTCACTACGGTTAACAAACATCACATCAACAACCAAACCGATGCGTCTAAGTCCTGTGACCTGCTGTTCGACAAAGGTGCCCGAAGCCGGGTACCGCGGCGTGGGATACATGTTGGTTACTGCCAGAATGCGCAACATAGGTTAATTTCTTTCTATCCCTCAACGCCTAATGTACCCGTCCACATCTTGAGTAAGGCATGGTAATTGAGCATTGCCCTCCCTGTTCGGTTGCCAAGTGAACGGAAAGAAACATAATAACCCGACTATAATGCCCTCCACTCGAGATACCGAAGCGGTGACTGTGTTCGAAGAAAGCTTCCAGGATTAGCTAGAAGGCCAGGGGATCGAAGAACTCAGCCCCCCATTGGAGGGGCCAAGTAACGACTCTCTTAGCCGCCGTCCTGACGGCCAATCCGACCGCCAATTCCACACATGCTACCTGTCCCTCCAGCCCTCAGCCCGGTAAACCGCGAAGGTCTCTGACCTCAAGCGTTCAATCCCGAATGCTTGCTCGGCCCTGTTTCGACCGGCCTCTCCCATCCGACGGCACAGCTCACGGTCTGTCAGAAGGGTTGTAATACGACTAATGAGTGCAGCCTCATCTTCTCTTGGCACCACGAATCCCGTCTTGCCGTCATCTATCAAGTAGGGAACGTCACCTGCGTCGGTGGCGACAACGGCACGGCCGCAGGCCATTGCTTCCAGTACGACGTTCGGAAGGCCTTCAACTTCGGAGGTATGCACAAGAAATGCTGCATCAGCAAGTAAGGTTGGAATATCATGTCGGTTGCCCAAGAACCGAAACACATGTTCCACATGCAGGCTTTTTGTCATCGCCTCCAGTTCTCCTCGCAATGGTCCTGAGCCGGCATGGAGCACCTGGAGTTCTAGGCCCTTCTCGGTGAGATACGCGACGGCTCGAAGAAGGCGATCCCAACGTTTTACTGGAAGCAGGCTTCCCAAAGCCAAAATATATCCTCGTTCAGGGTGGTGCCGAGGTGAGAACTTATCCAGATCGACCCCGTTTTTGACAACATAGCTGCGACGAGGCCGAAACAAGGTGGCGTGGCGCTTCGCATTCTGTGCCGCGGTGAAGCTATTGAAAATCTGAGCGTACGGCCATCGCGCGCACAGTTTCCCAAGCAGCTTCCCATTATTTTGACGCTCTGCAATGAAGTTGCTTTGTATTGCCCCAATAGGTATGGCTGCCGTACTTCGCGCCGCCCACCAGGCAGCGATGTTTGTATAGAACGAGTACGAATGAACCACCTCCGGTCGTAAAGAAGACACTATACTGCGCAGTGCTCTTAGCTTGGCTAATCGTGTCGAGTTACTCCCTAGTGCCACCACTGGAACGTCGAGCGCACGAAATTCATGAGCGTAGTGATCGTCAGGAGAATTGCCCCAAACGGCTACAACCGGTTTGTAGCCCCCTCGATGCATTGATCGAACCAGGTAGAATAGCTGTCGCTCTAATCCCCCTAGACCTAATTGCCCAACAAGATAAAGAACACGACAGTTCATGTGGCTGGCCCCTATGCAGGAAGCTTCTACAGATCTTCCCCTATGCGTTGGAAAACAATTACGGTCCTGCGTGTTACAGTGGTCGGGAATCGTAATATTTCTATAAGGAAGGCGACCTGATTGAATCAACCGCTCCAACTACCCCCGAGTGGCGGTCTGGGTAAATGTTAATATCATATCGGCAACGACGAGCGTTTGTTTCCCACAACTTCCGACACGATGCCCATAGGCCAGATCCATTGCCGAGCACCAACCACCATGCCGACAGCAAAGGCAAACGGCTTGTCATAAAAACCGTGTATCTGAAAAAGATATAACCAGATCGCGACAATAATCCCCAGCAGCGCGAGCGAGAGCTCATCACGACCGCATCGCAATGGAATTGAACGATAAACACACCATATAATCCACAGAAACAACGAGAGACCGAGAACTCCCCAGTAGATTGCGATCGCAAGAAATGAGTTGTGCACACCATACGTAACCGTCACACCGCCACGGTGCTTGGCAAACCCCTTCTCGGCCCCCCACTTTTCAAAGTAATTTCCCGCACCGACACCGGCCACGATATATTCCGGCAGGCGGTCGAGTGCCGTGGTATATAAGTGTGCACGACTCTCCAAACGACCGTGTCGCTGCACCTCGGTCGAGTACACCATCCTGCCCCAGATAGCGTCAGGAACCAACACATAAACACCCATGCCTAAAATAGAAGCAAGGATCAATGCTTTTCCGTATCTGAACCCCTGATTATAGAGAATTGTTGCAAAGGACACGAGGATAACCACAGCGACACCTCTAGACATTGGTAAGAACGAGGCGATGAGACAGAAAGCACCTATTCCCAGCAATAAAATACGGAGATGCTTCAACCTGTCCGATAAAGACAGAGCGAATGCGACAATTGCTCCCTGAGCGGATAGAAAGGCTAGACCATTTATATTGGCCCCCAAGGGCTTACCCCCGAACGCTTGAGCGCGAAGGCGGCTAGCCTCGTCGAAATCATCTGCCTGCATTCCCTGTAGAGTTTCAAATCCCGACGAAAAGAGAACAACGGACACCCAAAAGGCTGTCGCAATATATCCGTACAGGCCGACAGTCAACGCTGAGCGATCTCTACATAGTACCGCCACACACACCGCGCCTCCGATCATCTGTGCAAAACGAATAATATCGTCATACCTGGATAGCGGACTCGAAAATTCCAGAAGGACACTGACGCCGATGAAGGCATAGGCTGCGATGAAAACGGGGTGATACCACATCTCGCCCAAGATGCGAGGACGATTCACTATGATATATGCCGCGAGCACGACAAACATGAGAAAGCTGACTGTCATCCCGGCCACCGTTGGAAAATAATTTTCCAACGGTAGAATTATCATGGCCGTCAACAGCAAGGATCTCTCAACAGGGGTGGTGTGATATTGGGGCAACATGTATCGAGCAGCGACCGGTGCCCCGCTGGCCGGCAGGCCCTGGTCTAATCTGATGGATCGGTCGAGAATAGAGGCTATCTCGGTTTTTGAGGAGCTTACAGCATGACTCGCAGCGCCTCGGCAAATCCACGGACGAGGATTTTTTTGCCGGTACCACGTCACCCACACAAGGTGGTACTGCGTCTTCTAAACCGTATGCGCGGCTTTGTGGAGCTTCCTCGCCGCCCAGCATACCGCAGGACACCGAATCTTGCTCTCACCCCCGCCCTTCCAGGCAGGAACCTCTCGCTAAAGTAGACGGTTCGTGAGTCTTTAGAAAATAAAGAGGACGCCCCTTCGTTTCATTAAACATTCTACCTACGTACTCTCCGACTATTCCTATACCAATCAGCTGCACACCTCCGAGAAACAGGATTGTGACCATCAGAGAAGGATAGCCGGCTACAGGATTACCATAGACGATGGTTTTGAAGACAATAACGCTGGCATACGCAAGCGATGCGAATGCGACCAGCAGTCCCAAGTATGTTGCAATCTTGAGCGGAGCGATCGTGAAAGACGTAATGCCTTCTAGGGCGAAGTTCCACAATTTCCAATAATTCCATTTCGTCTTTCCAGCATAGCGCGGGAGTCTCGAATAAAGAACTTTCTTCTGCGGAAACCCGATCCATGCAAACAGTCCCTTCATGAACCGATGCTGTTCACGAAGCTGAACTAGCGCGCACACAGCCCTTCGACTGAGAAGTCGAAAATCGCCGGTGTCTTCTGGAATAGCAACCCGACTGACATTTTGAATGACACGGTAGAATGCATACGCTGTCACTTTCTTGAAAGAGCTTTCTCCCTCTCTTCTGGCGCGCTGGGCATATACCACGTCGAACCCTTGCTCCCATTCTTCTGTTAACTTCGTGATTAGCTCTGGGGGATCTTGCAGATCAGCATCTATTACCACAACGGCATCCCCGTATGAGTGGTCAATCCCAGCAGTCATGGCGATCTCTTTGCCAAAATTTCTACTGAGATCCACTATCGCCACTCTGGGGTCTGCCAGTTTCAACTCCTTGAGGATCTTCATGCTTTCATCTGTACTCCCATCATTAACATAGACCACTTCCGACCTATACGGTAACGATTCTAGAACCATAGAAACCCTCCGGTGGAACTCCTGTAGCCCTTCAGCCTCGTTGTAAACTGGAACTACTATTGAGAGTTTGAGGTTTCCGCTTGTGCTCGTTGTCATATGACTTTCATCGAGGCGTTTCGTACCCACCCTCTCGGAACGTCCACCACCTATTGCCGACGAAATTCCAAATGACGACGATACCCGTGGCGAGTACTTGGCCCACTAGATAGTGTAGTCTCAGAGCATATATTGCAGATGAAAGCACGAGGGTGTTAAGCCCCAATCCGAATATGGCAACCGTGAAAAACTTCGTTATCGTGTACGGGTGAGCGCTGTAACTACGGAAAATATAATAGGTGCTAAGAGCATAGTTTACTCGTGCACCCACTATGAAACCGAGTGTAGAGGAAACAACCGGCCCTCCACCTAACTCCACACCCAACACTAACACAATGTAATGAGCGAGCGTCCCCACGGTCCCAAGGACACAAAAGGATACAAATTGCCCGACTACAGTATGGTGTGATTGAGCCACGCTAACGTAGTGTTTTTACACTTCCTCATGAGTTAGTCACGATGAACGAGGAAATGACGTTGGCCCCGTAGCGAGGCAGTACTTAACCGTAGTAGAGGGCCTTCGACGTCCCATTTTTCCTGACGTTGACTGAGGAACTCGCTCGGCGTCAGATGCCCGAGTGAGCTATGGGGACTGCAGCGTGAAGAATCACTTTAGGTAACAGTATGAAATTGGCAACGATGCACTAAGCAGAAGTCAATTCTGTCTCCACATACGAATGAGGCGCACTAATCCTATGGCTGCCAGTAAGGGAACGATCAGCTCCAGTGGAGCTCGGAGTCGTGAACCATTACCGAACGTAATCCCTGAAGGCAGCGCAAGGAGCAGACAAATGCCCAGGAGTGCTAGCAGCCATTTCCGCTTGATTATACCGCCATCTCGATCCCTGTCCGGAGCGCCGAATAGACCTAGCCCAGCGAAAATTAATAACGACGCCCAACATCCCCCAAGCACCAAAAAATCGCCAGAGAAGTTCAATCCAGCCGGTCTCAAAATACCAGGATCTGGATGAAAGATGTGTTGGGCCGAGTTCAATGCGAAGCAATAGGCCGTCAAGATAGGATATTCACGGAAAACGGCGTTCGCCCTTCGCCAGCGTTCGTCATTCACCTCCTGGGAGGAAAGGCCCTGACTCCACTGCCGTTCCTCCTCCTTTGCTGCTTCCCTCATCGCCCACCGGTCTCCTTTAGCTCCTTTGAGTTGCGCCTTTACACTGGAGGCCAAGTGAAGATAGACGTTCACTCCCGAGAGGTTACTAAGGCCATCAAACTGAGCCTCGCGCAGATTACGAGCCTTCCAAAGGTATAAGGGTGAAGCCGCGCAGACGAGCATGACCGCCACCAAAATCCAAGCCCTTTTCCGCTTATCCCCACACAAGAGAAATAAAGCGATCGCGACAAGTGGTACAAGAGGCCAGATAGGCCTCACGAACACCGCAGCGCTCGTCAACAGCCCTATGAGGGCACCGCCAGCTAAGATTGCAGAAAGTTTCGTTGCATGCTCTACCACGAGATACATCACAAAAAATAGCAGAGCAAGGTTCAGAAGATGTAAGCCTTCGGTAAGAGCAAACCCGGCTGTCACGGCGCCCCAAGGAGAAAAAGCTGCCAAGAGAGCTCCCGTGAAGGCCATGACAGGAGGAACAATCCGTCGAGCCAGCCAATAGAGGAAAACCACGCTCCAGGAAGTGATAACGGTTTGGAACACCAACACGGTTCCCAGATCCTCAGGAGCCAAGCTTTTCTCTGTGGCGACCATGATCGCCAGGAGAAAGACCGGATATCCGGGGGTGCGTGATACCTCAGGCTCCTGCCCGCTGTTTAGAACCGCTCCTCGCTCTAGAAGGCTGTATGCATTCGAAAGATAAGTCCCGGAGTCGCGGAACCAGAGTTGTTGTGGATCCGCCGACAAAGTCAGAAACAAACGCGGCACCAGTGAAGCAATCAGAACAATCACCGTTGCCAAATACACATGATCTCGGAGCCAGGTAGACAAGCTCAGACAACGAGCATTCTGCATATCATTCTGTTCAATAGTTATTTCAGAATTGGTCATTTGCTTATCGCAAGATTGGATTGCTCTCAACCTCCCCGGCAGGGTACGTACAACTGGAACCCATCCTACAGCGCCCGCGAAATGTACCAGCACCGACTTTCGGCACATTGCCCACGGAATGGCCAGACAGCCTTAGTGGTTCTTGACATCCCACTGATCCGTTTTGATTGGAATCTTATGCTTGAGGAGCACAGCAGGCCACGTCGTCCCATACTACCGGGGCTTCACCACCTCTTTACGTGCCTTCAGAAACCGGAAAGTTGACGCGCATTGATCGTCAAAAACCGGCGTTCTACGACCGGCGAGGGGCACGCCTCGATGGAGCCTGGGCAGCCACGGGGGCAGCGCCTCCTTAAAGTGGCCCACACACCGGTCCACACCGGGGCAAGTACCTCCAGGACGCGTCTCCGCATACCGGGGGGCGCGTGCCGAACCCACCAGTGCCGCTGGTGCTACGGGAGACGCCAATGCAGACGTTCATCGACAGCGTACCGCTGGCCAAAGACAAATTGCTGACGGCTTAACCCGTTAAGGACACATTGTCTGTCAGATGAAGTCCAGGCAACAAGATTCGCGCATTGGCCAAGAGCTACCGCGAACTCTTTGTACGGCTTAACGTGCCTGCTTTGGTGCACTCGAACCATTCCGATCTCGCTCCGTCTCCCACATGTGCGCAACTTCTATTGCGTGCCACTACCCCTCGTAGGAGGACATCAAGATTTCTAGAGATGGTCGTCCACGAACATGCATCGAGATTTTTGGGCTGAGGAGCCAGTCCACAAACCACATCTTTGAGAAACGATGCCATACCCTGAATGTCGGTCCCCGTAAAACTTTTCACCAATCCAGTGGGCGCGGTTATAGCTATCGCGTCACTGCCAGTGGGGGCAACTAGAAGAACAGGTGTTGCAAGGCCGATAGCTTCAAATATTTTTCCCGTAACGATTCCCTTATCTTCTAAGGTGTCTTGTTCAGCCACTGATGTGATCACTACTGCGAGGCTTGCTCCCTTGAGAGCCGATAAGGCCTCCCGCCTCGGCACTCTTCCGTGGAACACAACACGATCAGTCAGACCAAACCGATCTGCCTGTTCGCGGATGTGGTTCTCGTGCACACCATAGTAGTGGAGGTACCATTCATTAGGGTTTCCATTTAGAGACTCCTTGAGGAGTTTGAGCGCGGCCAGGAATGGTGAGATGATGCGCTTTGGCGGGTAGAAGATTCCTGCATAAACAAATGCACAATGTCCGAAGTCGTATGATTTAATGGCTGCCATCTCACCAGAGTCGTAGCCGTTCGGAACCACATGAAGTTTTGGCCCAACACCAAAACGGCGGTCCAACATTACACCCCAAGAGGGTGACACGATGGTTATTGCCGCACAGCCCTCAAGCACACTCGCCTCCCTTTGGATAGCCGCTAGTGGGGGAAGACGACCCGCGTGGGGATTTCCTGTCCAGGGATCGCGATAGTCCAGTACATAGGGCCGGCCAAGCCGTTCAGCGAGACGCTTGGCTAGACTGAAAGCCCCGAATGGCGGGCCGGATGCAAGGATTACGTCCAGATCATTCGCAGTCAAAGCAGAACAGGCTCGCTCCGCCGCTTTGATCCAACCTACATCCTTGTCGATCCCCAGGTGCCGTGCTATGGTGCGGCAAGTTCCTCCGGCAACCCAGCCCAGGGTCCCATTCCAGCAGTTCAGATGCTCTGGTACTAGACAGCGCCATCGATGGTCGGTCTTGATGCGGCTGATGCCTTCCCTCTTGAGATAAGCGTCTATCTCTTCAGGTGCATCTAGGTGGCGAAAGACGGAGGGATGAGGAGTTACTACGGTAATATCCCATTGTAGTTTCGTCAGATATTTTACAACATTCCACGTTCGCACGCACCCGGCGCTACGAAGTGGAGGAAAATTCCATGTTAGGAACAGTAGTCTAGCGTTCCTGTTCAACAGCGCCTCCCCCTAAGTCCAGGAATCGGCACGTATAGTTTTGGAAGCATATTCCTAGTTGCCACTCCCCTGTTTCGGCCATCGGGCCTCACATTGGACCTCTGCGAAACACAAAGCCTACCAAGTCTGTACACAGCTATGACTTACCAAAAGCTCTAATCCGTTCGATGCCCCATTCAGTGCTATAGAAACCGGGAGCAGGCAACCCAAGCGAAAGATGTATCCAGGCTGGTTTGTTAAGATAGCCCCTGAGACTAGAAACTCCGCTAATGTGTCAACAATACGTAGAGCTGCTTTTCCGTCACAAAGTTCAGGGCCACGGATGGTATGCACCATTCCATGCATGATGAAGACAGTGCCGCAGTTGATCTCTGACGGGGGAAGGTGCTGGAAGTAAAAACTACGTGAAGTTTCGAACTGTCGGTTTTTTCGACAAAATCTGCCATTTCTCCCCTAACTTCAAGTCCCAACCTTCTGGTCGCAACTTTAGTCCCCCCGCCACCGGCGTAAAGGTTAGCTCTCCAAAATATATTTTCCCATCGATGTTGTATAAATCAACGCGGACGAAATCAAAGCCTGCTGACAGCCGCGATGCTATGAACATCATTTGCTCAAAGTTATTCGGCTTTGCTATAGGCGGACGAGAGACACCCTCTCTATAGTACAGATCAAGTTGATTCCATTGAGTGTCAAAGAACGGGTTGATGTCATGCGCATGATTGTCCACCTGAATCACCTCTGGAATTCCTTGAAAACACCAGAATCTATAGTCCAGCGGCCCGCTGCCGTCCTGGTTTCTCAGATACCCTTCAATCATCACCCTCGGTTTGATGTGGTAGTATTGATATTCTCGATTTGACCAATAATGATTTCTTTTCAACCAGACCGCCAATCGGTTAATTATCTCGTTTCGATCGACCCTTCCCTTGACCACAATTACCTGTCTGCACGCGTGATTCGTCTTGATCACGTACTCTGCCGGTAATATGTCAAAAGGAATCGCGCTAGGGTCTTCCCCGTGCCATAAGAGTTTGATCAAATGCTCCGTTCCCACCTCGCTACTCACATACGCTCTCGCGGTGTATTTATCAGTAAGCTGCGTATATTGATCATTATTCTTTCGATTCAAGGAGATCATCCTACAAAACAGCTTCTCGGTAAATTTCTGTGGATTCGTCAGATCTGGGTGTTTCCCATGCACGCGAACATATTTTTGCAACAGAATGTCTTCGCCTTCGGATCGACGCATCAAACTGCGCTTTATACCTCGTATTCTATTAAACACATGGTGAATCCACGTGCCCCGCAATTTGTTTACAACAGAGGTCGCCCAAGTTGTTTGTACATAATGTTCCATTCCTGAACCCACATTATTCATGAACGTTTCTGCTGCAATCGCGGATCCGCCGCAACGACAAGCCTGGATGCGGTCGGCACGGCGTCCGGGCATGTGGGCTCGCCGCTCAGTTGGTCAACACACTGTTTCAAGTATGCCTCCCTCCCTCGCCGCTCCGCGCGCCTTTCTCGCTTGGCGACTGCGCGATTTCGCGACGAACCGTCATGAATAATGCTGGTTAAGTGGAGCCTCGCCCGGTTCTGACTACGCGGCGGCGAGCCGTGTCGTCAGGAGCAGTCACGCTGTTCTGGCGTATGGCCGTCAAGCGCCCTGCACGGTCTCTGCAGGTTGTAAAGCGCTGAATTGCTCTCTGTAGGGAGGACCAAGTCGGTTGCACATCGAACGGGCGATATCGTGAACTAAGGTCTCCCAATCAACCTGTCTCGCGATGCTACGACGCTTCTGGATTTGATCGATCGCAACTGCGTCTGGTGCAAGTGACTCAGTTAACGCTCGTGACCATTCCTCCTGCGTACTCGCCAGCTTCATGACATGTGCAAAATCCAAAAGCGATCGAATCGGCGTTCCCACAATCGGCTTCCCTCCAGCCAGATATTCGTGGAGCTTGAGCGGATAGATGTATTTCGTGTAATCGTTGACCTTGTACGGGAGCAAGCAGACATCCATATGCTGCGGATATGCGCAGGCGATCTCTATTGGTTTGTGTCCGAGAAAGTGCACGTTCTGCAATTCGGATAATTGATCCACCAGCGTCGCGTCCATTCCCAGATTGCCTTTAGGCCCCACAAAGACAAAGGACCACTCCAAATGACGAGTCGCTAGTTCGAGTAAGACCCGAAAATCCAGCTGCGTCTTGATGTTCCCGACATAGCCAAGCCTCGGATGTGGAATCTCTTTCAAATCAGCCGGCTCTACTTGTGGAATCGAGAACGCCCGATAGTCCACGCCGTTGGGGACAAAGAGCGTATGAGGATTGAAATGGCCTTTACGATCGAGTAAGGCTGGCGAATGGATGAACACTTGGTCTACTCGCTTGATCAGCTGTATTTCTCGGTTGTTCAGTGGCAGCTCGGATGGAGAGAAAGAATACTCATCAACGATATGGTAACAACTCAAGTCATATGAATTGCTGTCCAAAACGTAGTCGAAATATGGACGCCAGAGATAAAAGACGATGGTCTTGCACCCGCGCCGACGAAGCAATGCCGCAGCTCGACGACCTCTTTCCGCCCCAGTCCAGGACGCCAGCCAGGCTGGTCGGCCAAACTCTGGAAGCCACTTTTCTGGCTGATGCAGAACAAAACCCTGAGGAAACACCCCCGGACGATGAGATCGGTCGACCGGCTTTCCACCACCAAGCCCGAGCTCTCTCCATCCCCTGGCAGGCTCCGCCCACAGGACATGAAAATACTTCGACAGGCGGGTAAGCACCTGGTGCCGTGACATCCAGGGCCCGCCCCATTCCTCCGGCACAAATGCGATCACCCCGATGTCAGGAAAGAGCGGTCTACATAGACCGTTAGGCTTTTGGCCTTTTCCTACATTCTGCGTAACTGCGTCAGTCATTATCCAGTTGTCGCCAGACTTCACTTCAAGCCGTCTTCACGCACACCTTCCTTAGTTCTCCAGCGAATCGTGAATCAGACGTAACAGACTGGGACAAAATCACTGAACTTTTCACCTTGCACGGTAGTTAGCCAGGGATGTTCTTTTGGCGACAAATGCCTGTGGTCTTCATAAACAAATAACTGGTATTTCTTCGGCAGCGAGCCAGAACTGAACCTCTCTACTTTCGAAAAATGGCGTTCGTATCTGTCAAAATAGTCCGTGCCGGGTGCTCGCACATGGTTGAATTCATGTGGGTTAGGCTCCAGATATTCGATGGTCTTTTCCGAGTATATTGGGACGGGAAGAATGGCTATGCCGTTCGGCTTCAAAATTCTACGGATTTCAGAGATCGCTTTTTGGTCATCGGGGATGTGTTCCAACACATGCGAAGCAAAGACGGCATCATAAGTTTCGTCGTCGAACGGGAGGTTCGTAAGATCAACGATGTGATCGACACCTTTCAACTTTAAGTCCGCAGTTTCATATTGACCGAACCGCTGTGCGAATAACTTGCGAAAGAATGGTTCGGGGGCAAAGTGAAGCATCTTCAAATGAGCTGTCTGTTTATCTTTTAGAACCTCGTGTAAGACCAGAAACTGAAGACGGTGCCGTTCTGAGGCAGTGCAGTTCGGGCATCTCGCGTGCTTTCTGGGGCCCTCAGGGGTAGTGACATCCATGAAGGGGCCACTGTAGTCACAGATAGGGCACTCAAATTTCTCCTTTTGGAGGTTGCGAATCTTGAAGATCAAGAGATTGAGCATGCGCTTTAGTCCGTAATACCGCATAATCAATTCCTCAGTAACGCACTGAGGCCTCCCTTCTGCCCTCCTCCCACGGCTTCTCAAGCTTTTTTCTGAGACTCTTTCAACAGGCCTTCAACCGTTCGCTTGGGATTCAAAAGGCAATCAATGGCCATTGAGCAAACGGCTGTGAACAATCTCGGCAGGCTCAGCGGATACCCCATGCTTTCCATTTTCGCCCGGTGATATGCCCAGAACTCTTTTTCTCGTAACGTAAACACCGAGGTGGCCAGGTACTCATAGTACGCCGCCAGATAGTGCTTGAGACGCGCACTCAGTTCATCCTGACTCAAAACGGCCGGGCCGAACTTCAGAAGCCTATCAATATTATTGGGCAGATAGGTGTTATACCGCTTACTAAAACTCGTCTGAGATCCCTCCCGGACTCTGGTATAGGTCAGCACTTGGTGTACAAAACCAAAGTCCCAACTTCTCAAGAGCTTAAGACACACTTCCGAATCGCAATGGGTATTTGACTCATCGTAAAATGGGTCTGAGGCCCTTACGAGATCCGACCGCAATAGTAGAGACGTAGGGGTTCCAAACACGTACGGCCGGCCCAAAAGAGTCCATCTGCAGATGTCTCGACCAGATATCACAGTGCTGGTATACGGCAAACCATCCCACGACACAGCGTCTCCAACCAGCCCATAGGCGCCGACGATGGCGACAGCCGGATGGGCTTCCGCCAGTTCTACCATTTTCATGACACATTCGGGGAATAACCAGTCATCGGCATGGACAAGCTTACAGTACTTGCTGTTCAAGGAAATCTGCCGAAATGCAATATTTCCATTCTGGTCACCACTGACGAATTCTGTGTTGTTATGTATTCGAATCCGATTATCTTTATTGGCATATGATTCGGCAATTTCAAGTGTTCGATCAGTGCTACAGTTATTGACGATGCAATACTCCCAATTCCGATAGGTTTGCGCCAGTACGCTTTCAATACATTCAGGCAAATAACTCTGCTCGTTGTACACAGGCGTGAGCACACTCACTAAAGGCTGTGATTCAGATTTCATACGGCGGTCACCGAGTGATTATCGATTTATTGACATCACAGGAAAAAACCGAATCAGAACTGGTCGAGAGGAGAGAGGGGTGATTCAAAAATCACCGGCTGGTCTGAATGCCCTCGGGGTTAAACACGGTACTCCAATTCAAGAGCGGTCTTACGGCGCCTTTGAGCTCTCCGGCAAAGTCACCGCGTGCTGAGTCGCCCTCATAACTGTCAATGACCTGAAACGCCACGATCTGGCGTTCGTAGAATTGCATGATAACCGGATCTAGCGTCTCTAGGGCCACGCTAAGGAACATGGTCCCCTCGGCAAGGAAATTGCCAGGAATCCAGGCCGTGGTTCGGTAACGCCCGGGCGGACGTACACGCCCTCGCCAGGCAGGATCGTGTTCAACACAGTCAAAGATGCGCACCCCTTCTTCGTTGTATAACACAGTAGACGGCATCAGCTTGTATCCGCCCCTGAGCACCTCGTATTCCATTTCAAGTCCGACTGGTTTTCGGATATCAATCCTCTCGCTGGATTCACTGGTCTCGGTGCGGACTCGCACAGCTCGTAGCCGAGCGACCTCGCCCCCAGGCGCCTTGTCTGGATCCAGCCATTCGCGTGAGGACATGACGCCGAGTCCTGAGTGCAAATAGGCTTTGACCACCTGATGGGAGATCCCATCCTGACAGAGTTTACCCTCATCCAAACAGATCACCCGCTTGCAGAGCCTCGTGACGGCCGGCATGTTATGACTCACGAAGAAGATTGTGCGTCCTTCCTCGGCCACGCTTTTCATTTTTCCTAAGCACTTTTTCTGGAAGGCGGCGTCACCGACCGCCAGTACCTCATCGACAATCAGGATGTCCGGTTCCAAGTGAGCTGCGACAGCAAAGGCCAATCGCAAATGCATTCCGCTTGAATAGCGTTTCACAGGCGTATCGATGAACTGTTCCACTCCGGCAAACGCCACGATCTCGTCGAACTTGCGGGCTATCTCCGCCCGTTTCATCCCCAGAATGGTGCCATTCAAGTACACATTTTCACGTCCGGTCAGTTCGCTGTGAAAGCCTGTCCCTACCTCCAACAACGCCGACACGCGTCCACTGATTTCGATCCGCCCATGGGTCGGTTCCGTGATACGGGAGAGTATCTTGAGCAACGTGCTTTTTCCTGCGCCATTGCGGCCAATGATCCCTAGCACTTCACCCTCTTTCACTTCGAACGACACGTCCCTCACGGCCCAGATTGTCTCCGATGCGCCAACTTGCTCGGTTGATGCCATGGCGCCGGCATTTCTCGATAATGGGCTATGACCGTTGCGGCCCCATAAGGACTTCAGATTCGACATGAGGTGATCGCGCAATGTGCCATGATTCCTCTGTCGAGCCCCGATTCGGTACTGTTTCGAGAGTCCCTCGACTCGGACTGCGATATCACTCATGTCGTTTTCTTTACGCAGTTGCGCAGTGGCGCGGTTTCTGGTTTCCCAATTAAATGATGTCAGCAAATTGCCGTTCTACCCGCCTGAAATACACCATGCCGGCAATCAACACGACGAATAACACGACTACACTCCCAGCCATCACTACTGGATCCGGAGCAGTCCGTCCTAGCAAGGCCCAGCGAAAACCCTCAATGACTCCCGCCATTGGATTGAGGCCATACAATAGTCTCCAGTTTTCAGGTACCAAGCTGACAGGGTATACGACAGGTGACACGAACATCCATATCTGAATGACAAACGGGATGGCGTGACGTACGTCACGATATTTGACATTCATGGCCGAAGTGAAGAGGCTTAACCCCATGGCCGTGAGCATCGCGAGGAAAATGAATCCCGGTAGTGTGCTCACCTTCCAGGTGAATGGAATTCCCGCATACATGAGCAGGCCGAACAGCAGCACCATGGACAATGCAAGGTCGACCAATGGCGTCACGATCGTTGAGAGGGGAAGCAATAACCGTGGGAAATAAATCTTATTGACTAAATTCGTATTGCCGACCACACTCTCCCCTGAGCGAATGATGGCTTGGGAGAAATAGGCCCAGGGGAGGAGCGCGGTCAGCGCGAAAACTGGATACCACACCCCATCCGAGGGCACCTTAGCCCAGCGTCCAAATATCACCGTAAAGATCAGGATCATGATCAACGGTTGCAGCAACACCCAGCTCACGCCGATGGCGGTTTGCTTGTAACGGACTTTGATGTCCCGCCAAGCCAGAATATACAACACCTCGCGGTACTCCCAGAGTGCAGACCAGTCCATATCGAAGAGTCCGCTTCGGTTCTCGATGATGAGCTTTCGTCTGGGTAAATTCCTCGAGGATTCTCCCGGATTCTGGTTAAACAAGAGCGATCTCGCCGAAGACCCCGCGTGTGATTCCATGGCTCGTCTCATTCCCCTAGTTTGATTCCCAGGTCTTTCCATTGCGCCGTCAGCGAAAACCCCACTTGATTGCGTGAGACCTGAAACCCTGGTGTTATAAACTCATTGTCGATGTGGGTATACGAATAAAAGAGATCGACCGCTATGGCTCTTGTCAACTTATAATTGAGCCCCGCTCCGGCAGTAAAATTCTGAAACGTCTTGCTCGTATCAATAGCCAGTTGATTGAACGCATAACCTACATTCCCTTGGAGGGTGAGTCGGTCGGAGAAGCGGTGGGTGAGCCCCACCTGTCCGACGTTGCTGATCAACGCTCCTGGCTGGAGGAAGAACGACGGTGCGGCCTGGCGTGAAAGACGAAGCGTCACTACGGTCGATCGCTCCGGATTATTCGAGATCTCCATTCTGCCTATTGGGAACCACTCACTCGCTGGTTCAATGAGCACTGCCCCTCCAACCAACTCGAACCTCCAGTTCGGCATCACCCTCGTATATTCGGCCGATAGCGCCTGCGTATTGGTTTCACGTGTCCCGCCGCTTCCTGTCGTTCTATCCTGGTCCAGCAGAGCCTGCCGAAACAAGAGTGCGATGCTATCCACTGGCGTAAGCTTAAACTCTGGCCCCGCTGACCACGTGTGTACCGTGGAATTAAAAAAAATGATCCCCCCCGTGGTACCTAACGGAATGCGGCCGAACCTGCGTGTCAAAAATGAGTAGTCGCCTCGCACAGCGAGCGATCTGGCCAGGGGATAGGAGGCCTTGACGGACGTGCTGTTCGAAAACGTGTTGGCGCGAAAGTTCTGGACGCCACGAAAGAAGGCATCTCCTGCCACCGGAGCCTGCGGGTCCGCTGCCAGAAAGCCCGGAGTCTCCGGGGTGTATAGAAACTTCTCGCTCACAGTTAATCGCGCTCCCTTGGCCAACCGTTCTACCCAGCGATCCAGTATCACGTAGCCCCCCACCCGCGCCGTGACAAAATTCAAGTTTGTGTTCAAGGCATACGCATTGAAATCGCCTCCCAGGCTGAGACTCGCATCGATCTCCCGAGACTTGTGCAAGAGCTGCGCATCGCCGCCCACGGTTCCAACAAAATCGCTGATCTGCTGCCCAGGCGGCAGCCGTGATGGTGGTCGGAGAAATATATTGCTGTCGTACCGCCCGGCCCCAAAAGCCGATGGGATGATTGTGGTTTCGGCACGCACGAACGCCGGCTGCAATACCCCCCCCAAAAGCACGGTCACGATCGCGAATACGAACGGTTGCCATATCTCGGCACATTTACCTTGCCCCAGCAGAATCACCAGACTACCCTTGAGGGAGTGGCTGGAAATCGGAAGGGAGCAGTAGGCAACCGGTCCCACAGACCTACCACCCGTACGGATCGCAGGAAAAGACGACCGCGTGAGGCATGCTGGCTTTTCTTCAGATCAGGCGGTTCTTCACCCATGAGGATACGCTTGGCTTCTATTCTGATTCGCTCGCTCTCACAAAGTACTGTTCTGCCCCAAAAACCTCAGGCCCAAGAATCTGTCCGTCACATCTACTACGGCACCACAACAATATCACCGGAGGCCAACGTGATGTTGCCTGGGAAGCCACGTCCGTTCACGAGATCATCATACCTTAAGGGGATACGGATCTCTTGACGTTTGTGGTCCGAATTTTCATTCATTCGCACAACCTGCAACTTGTTCTTACTCGCGAAATTCGTAAAGCCTCCAGCCAGGGAAATGGCCTGCAGCACCGTGATGTAGGATTTGAGCTGGTACTTACCAGGCTTCGCAACTTCTCCCATGACAAACACCGCATAACTGTTGAGCTCTTTTACACTCACCGACACCGAAGGAATGTGAATATACTCTTTGAGACGCTCGGCAATCCGCTGGGCGAGGGCGTCAGCCGTAAGGCCCGCCGCCTTAATATCCCCAATGATCGGCATTGAAATAAATCCATCCGGCCGGATCGATGTTGTCCTTGATAGATCTTGATTCTTCCATACCGTGATCTCCAGTACGTCCTCTGGACCGAGGAGAAATCCGGCATGAGTATCGTATTCCATGTACTCCTTCGGCACCTCCGGGGTCTGGCAACCGGCCAGGAATACCACGAAACACAGCAAGAACCAGACTGACATCGTTCTGATCGTTCTTAGGCACCACATCGGCGCCTTCTTGAAGTGTGTGTGTTGGCTCACAAGAATCCTTTCTGTTGCTCCCTAGTGGCCAGGGAAGACCACCATCGCCTCACTCGGAACAACCACCGTATCGCCGGACTTGAGCTCAAGGTTTTCTGAAATTCCCCCGCGGAGCACAATCTCGTCGTAGCTTGCCGTCATTTTTTTTATACCAGGCGCAATTTCGGTAAACCTGAAGATGACGATTTGATTCCTCGCCGCGATCGGAGTGAACCCGCCTGCGATGGTAATCCCCTGTAACAGTGTCGTCTTGCTTTTTAGTGGATACCTTCCTGGATTCTTAATTTCACCAAGCAAGAAAACATTGGAACTATTGACCTGGTTCAGACTCACGGCAACGACGGGGTTCTGAACATATTCTTTCAGCTTGGTCGTCATTTCCTCAGCCAATTGTGTGGGCGTTTTCCCTACCGCCGTGATATCACGAATGATCGGCATGGAGATTCTTCCATCAGGACGCACTTGCACTTGCTTGGAGAGATCCGGATTCCTCCACACGGTAATGTCCAGTACATCCTCGGCGCCGATGATGTATTCGCTGCTGACCGCATTCCAGAGCTTTTCCATCACTCGCGGCGAAGCTGGATTATCCTTGTTCGCCTGAGCCACCGCCTTGTCGGCTGGGCTCGCGGGAACAGAAGCAACGCTGGCTTCAGTCGCCGGTTTCCCTGTTGCCGCCGGTGCGTTCGCGCCTGACTCACAGAGTCCAAGGCTTGCGATTGAGCCGATCGAGAGGCAAATTATGAGGGGAAATAAGGCGTTTTTCATAAAGCACCGTTCCTTCCAAGGTCAAAGGAGATTGCTTCTTTTCAGCTTTGTGATAGCACCAAAAACGTTTCATCAATGGACATCGCTTCACAGCCTATCTATCGTCAGCTTGAGGCCAGCCTTCACCGAACGAAGCGGAGTAAGCTCCACAAAGGGATTAGGATCCACACCTCGGACCGCATCAAGATACCGTCGCTGGATCGCGCTGAGGACTGGAGATTTGTCGGACAATGCCAATCCCTCAATCGATGTCGCTAGCGTCACCTCACAAAGCGTTCCGCAAATTCCTATTTCGTCTGCGACCAGGAGTTCGGTCCGGTCTATAGGGCGACGGACAAATTTGATGCCCATGGATTGAGCCAGCATCTCCACAATATCGAGTGTAATACTTTCGAGCGCCCCTTCCGTGGCTGGTGTCGTTACCACGGTTTCATCCCTCACCATAAGCAGGCACGAGCCTGTGGCCTCCGCAACCCGACCTGAGTGGTTCAACAGGACCATATCCTGACATCCCAATGGCCTTCCTTCAATCCGTGCAAGGCGCGAGACCTGATAATTACTGCCGGTCTTAATGCGCGCCGGCAAGGCAACATCGCTACTGCGTCGCCAGGTGCTCACTCCCATTCGGATCGGCTTCGGCGCCCCTTTCTCTTGATGATAGGCAGTAACAACGAAATCTGAGACGGTATTCTCTCCCCAATGTCCGTCCGTCACGAATAGCGTGGTGCGGGCCCACATATCTCGGTCGAGACTAGCTAACGCCCCGATCAGTTGATCGATAGCGTCATAAAATTGCTCGAAGCTGTACTCACAGGGGATGTGGAGCAGGCGGGCCGACCGCTTGAGCCGCTCGTAGTGCTTTCGCATCATGAGCATCTTGAACTGTCCATCGGGCTGCCAATATCCCTTGAGCCCTTCGAATACATTCAGCCCACGAATCGCAGCTTCACACCCGATGTGAAGCGTCGCTTCATCCCAGGGGACGAGCTTCCCCTTCATAAAAGCCAATGCGGGCCGCTGCAGTTGTGCCACTTGCTCCTCCTCTAACGTTCTCTTTCATTCATTTCTTTTAAACGACTTCTGGTCCAGAAACGGATTCTGTGAGCTGAAGAAAGGGCTTGAGGCGTGCCAATATCGACATAGCGACCGGTTGGGAATGTCACCCCTTCGACCCTGAGCTTGGCCTGTACGGCCGCACGTAACATGGCTCCAACAGGTATGTCACCCTGCGGATCAATCCTGCGATTTCCGATCAACCTTGGGTCCCGCCGCCTTCTTACCTGCTGCAGAACCTGATGGAGAAATTCTGTAAACGTGGGGGTCCAGACGGCGCACAACCATGCGTACTTCAGGCTGGTCTTTCTTGGCTTCAGTTGAATCGCACGAACGCGAACACGCTCGTCGATGTCGATCATGTCCATCGTCTTGGTGTCATGCGCCGGGAAGAGCCCTAAGACAACGTCAACCCCGGAACGATCGAGCCGAGCGAGGAGCTTGGCAAACACATCTTTTGGTCGAAATAGGATATCTGGGAAACCGAAGGCGACGATCTTGTCCTTTATAAATGAGTTTGCGCGGTCGATGGTGTCCGGCGGGCCGCTCGAACCTTCAATCACCACGTAGGCGAGATCGATTCCCAGCATGTGCCCATCACCCCAGTATGCCGGAATATCCCACTTGCCCTGGCGAATGACAACATACCCTTTGCGAATTCCTGCTTGCCGGAAGGATTCAAGTAGATAGTGACTGGCCACTATAGGGCGGGCCCCGCTCTTTCCAGGAACGGCCCCAAAACCAACCGGAAGCAATTCTTTACTGCATGGGAGGGGCGCCAGCCGGCGGGATCGTCCTGCCGCCGGCAACAGAGCCACTACTTCCAGCCCTCGAACCCTCACAATCGCAACACTCACTCCAAATGTGAGCGAGAAATGTTATCCGGCTTCTTTGATTTCCGTCAGGAGTCCACACTCGAGCAACGCCTCAGCCGATCGTCGCACCTCGTCGAATGGCACTCCGGAACGCGCAGCGACATCTAGTAATGAATGTCGCCCATCTGAGAGATTCAGTACCCACAAATGAACTAGCTCTCGCGTCTGCTTTTCCTGCTGCCCTGCGACTGTTCGATAGAGACCGCGCCGACCCAACTGAGGCTCACACTTCGGATTCGTATTGAAATAGGTGCGATTGTGTTCGAGCAGATCAAACACCGAGAGACACAGTTCAAAGGATTTGGCCAATGACTCCGGTTTGACAAAATCAAGATTGTCTGCGGACGAATGGTATTCGGGATACTCTCCATGGGGGGTCCGCATAAAGCACCCGACCGGCAGATTGAATCCCGGGGAACAGTATTGCCGCTCGTCATAGCCATACGGGGAAAAGTCGAAAATATCGTATGGCCCGTCCGCGTGCTTCAGGACATGGGCCATCGCTTGGTCTATTTCCGCGTGACCCTGGCGACTCCTTTTATACGTCACGTTCCCGGCATCACCAACCCCAGTCAAGACCAACCCATGCATGACACGAGAAACACGGTGCTCATTTCTCGCCAACCACGTGATGGACCCGATGGTTCCTGGGATAAAGAGAAACCGGTATGAATATCGCCTGGCGCGGCTCGCCATCGTCTGCGCAAGCATTACTGCAACTGCGATTCCGGAGAGATTGTCATTGGCAAGAGATGGATGGCACACATGGCATGATATGAGAATTTCGTCCGTGGTCTCACCCGGAAGATACGCCTCACCATAGGTGAGTGAACCGGGCTGAAGGCTCGAATCGATGACGACGTCGTACTCGACATCGGAAAGTTGTTCGAGATCTGCGTGTCGGAGGCAAAATCCCCAATTCTCCTTATAATAGGATGTTCGGTAGGGGATCCGATCCGGATGGGCCGGCAGGCTGAACAGATGCGGTTTCAGCTCTTCGAGCCGCATCTTTTTCCGAACCGGTGTACTATAGCTCATCAGATGTAAATTGTGGGCTTTGAAATCGACGACCCGTGTCCCTTGTTGATTCAAGATATACGCATCGGACACGTTCCACTCCAGCGGAACTGTCCAATCGAACACCCGAGATCCGCTCGAAACCTCATGCATTTCCAGTGGAATACGCTTCTGGACCCTGCGAAGTGTCTCCCTCACCCCTTCTCCGGTGATACTCCGGCATATCGGATAGAGTTCTGCCACGAGATCATGCATCGTTCTCCCCAAACCTTCACGCTCAAGTGTCTTCAGTGGGTCAGCGACATTCATAATTGAGATTGATGGGTTAGGGCAAATGTCGGCCATGTTCGATCTCTCTCTGACATGACCTTGATGGCTTCAGGCCAGTTGATATTAAACGCCGGATCGTCCCATCGGAATCCCCGCGCGCTCTCGGGTGCGTAGAACTCCGACATGTGGTAGGACACCTCGCTATTATCTTGGAGCGTCAGAAACCCATGGGCAAACTGCTTCGGAATATACACGGCCCGGCGATTGTCTGCCGACAGCGTTATCCCGACATGCTGACAATACGTTGGTGATGAAGGCCGTAAGTCGACGATGACATCATAGATCGCCCCCGTTGTACAGCGGACCAACTTCACTTCCTCATTCGGGGCCACTTGATAGTGCATCCCCCGCAGGGTCCCTCTGCGGCTGTTCACCGATATACTCGACTGTACCCATGTAACAGCAAGTCCTTTCGCCTCAAACTCTCGCTGGCACCAAGTTCTCGCAAACAAGCCACGAATATCCTTTATCGGCTCAATGTCGATTACGAGGACGTCTTTGAGGACGGTTTCCGTAAAAATCATGAATACACTTTCACTTCAGGTATAGGGACGACAAACTTCCCGCCCCACTCGCGAATGAAGTTCATCTGCTGCATGACTTCCTCTCGAATATTCCAAGGCAAGATAAGCACATATTCCGGACATGTCTGCCTGATATGCTCAGGCGCATGTATCGGGATACGCACTCCAGGGAGAAAGTGACCTTGCTTATGAGGGCTTCGGTCTACCGTGTAGTCGATGAAATCCGTTCGTACACCACAATAATTCAGCAGCGCATTGCCCTTGGCCGGAGCCCCATAGCCGACGACCTGCTTTCCTTCCTGTTTGGCGGAGATGAGAAAGGAGAGCAGTTTTCTCTTCGTGGCCTCGACTCGCGGACTAAACGATAGGTAGTGATCCAATCGACAGAATCCCGCTGCCTCCTCCCGTGACTTCAGTTCCCGCGCCCGGCTCCCGATCGGCTTAGAGACATCCTGATCGTGGCAGGCATAGACTCGGAGCGATCCTCCGTGCGTCGGCAGTTCCTCCACATCAAACAACCTCAGCCCATGCCCTGCAAACACTTGCTCCACGGCAAGGAATGAAAAATAGGAGAAATGTTCGTGGTAGATCGTATCGAATTGATTCTGCTCCATCAATTGAAGCAGATGCGGGAATTCCATGGTGACCAACCCACTGGGTTTCAACAGCACCTTGAGGCCTTCGACGAAATCGTTCAAGTCCGGGACATGGGCGAGCACATTATTCCCGATGATCAGATCAGCCGACCATCCATCTGCACGGAGATCGACCGCTGTTTTCTCCCCGAAGAAGGCGACTTTCGTATGCACCCCCTGCCTTATCGCTTCCTCCGCAACATTCGCCGCCGGCTCCACCCCTAGAACTGGAATTCCACGACTCACGAAATTTTTGAGGAGGTATCCATCATTACTTGCAATCTCGACTACTTTTGAATTGCGATCCAATTGGAATCGATCGACGATCATGCCTACATAGGTCTTTGCATGAGCCAGCCACGAATCTGAAAATGAGGAAAAGTACGCGTAATCGGAAAAGATGTCGTGGGGAGTTGAAAACTGTTCCAGCTGGACCAGAAAACATTTCGCACAGACATACGCGCGCAATGGATAGAAGGCCTCCTTGCAATTGAGTTGCTCCGGTTTGAGATAGGAATTGGCCAACGGGGACATGCCAAGATCGACGAACGTGTGTTCGAGCGTTGTTCTGCATGACCGGCATTGTGATCGCTTCAAATGCGTATCCCCCTTCTTCAGCATGAACTCACTACCAGTAGCGCATCCGGAGTCCCACATGACATCCGGCTCTTTCTTCACCTTCCGTTTCGATCCTTCCACACGAGGTTGTCTGTCAATTGAGCACTCTCACGTAGTCGCTTTAAGGTGACCAATCGCATGAACTCACCAGTCCGGAAATCAGGATCGTTGAATTTCATAGCCATGAGTCCATCACGGAGATCCACTATGGCACTCTGAAGATCCACCGCGGGGAGAAATCCTTGTGCCAGCTTCGAAAACTTGTCGAAATTTACACGATATGAGCGCTTGTCAGGTTGCGCATCTTTATTGATCGAGACCTCCACATTCGGCACGAGTCTGGCGACGGCCGCCGCCAGATCTTTTACTTGATAATTCCATACATCGCTTCCCGCATTGATCGTCAGACAGGTCCCCCCATCTCGATGGTCTCTCTGCATGGCCCAATCGATCGCTCGCGCCATGTCTTGGACGTGAATCAACGGACGCCATGGGGTACCATCACTGAGGATGTTGATGCGCTTGGATGCAAGCGCGCTGGCAACAAAATCATTCAACACAAGATCCAGTCGCAGACGATCACTCATCCCGCAGGCCGTTGCAAACCTAAGACACGTTACGGTGAATGTCTCCGAGGCCAGGGAAGCCAAGTCTCGCTCCGTAAACACTTTTGACTTGGCATAGGCCGTCAATGGATTGATCGCATCTTCTTCCCGTCGGGGGCCGCCTTCTGCAAAACCATACACGCTGCAGCTCGAAGCGAACACAAATTTCTTGACCCCGGACCGCTTTGCCTTGGCGGCAAGATCGACACTGGCTCGATGGTTGATATCGAGCGTCACACCTTCAAACAGAGCTCCCATGGGATCGTTGGAGATCGCACAGAGGTGCACCACAGCATCGACGCCGCGCAGAATTTCTTTCGGAACTTGTCGAATGTCCCCGAAGTATTGAACATCGACTTGACTCTCCGGGAAGCGGGGCGCCCCGGTCAGGCAATGCGCAAAATAACCCGTGTCATATCCGACAAGCTCTGAAGCGGGATACGAGTCTCGCAGGCGACGGAGCACCAATGGTCCCACATAGCCCATGTTTCCCGTGATGACGATCTTCATGCTTTCCCCTCAGTTCAATACTGCTTGGATGCGTATTACCCCAGAAACCATTTGCTGTTTTCCCGCCAGGCCAACTTAGCCATGAAACTATCGAGACTATCGGGCAAGTACAGAAGCCTTACATGAGGACTTCGCTCTTCCAAACACTCGCGTTCTGACTACAATCATTACGATGGGCTGTTAGAATACTCCGAGGAATGTGTGGCTGGGCTCACGCTTAATATTCTTTTCTTGCCGATTTGGCTACTTCCGATGATGAGGCAATCCGATCGCACGGCTACTTACCAAATCTTCCATGGCGCCCTGTCCGAACTCCATAATTCTTCCAGATAGTTCTTCTCCTTGAGCGTATCCATACAGGACCAGAAACGGTCGTGCCGGTAGCCCATCAGTTGGTTGTCTTTCGTGAGTTGTTCGATTGGCTCTCGCTCCCACACGATCTCATCGCCTTTAATATAGTCAATAGCCTTGCGCTCAAGGACATAGAAACCGCCATTGATCCAGCCTTCATCGCCATGCGGCTTTTCCCTGAAATCGACGATGTGATCCTGATCGAACACAAGGCGCCCAAATCTCGCAGGAGGCAATACCGACGTCACCGTGGCTAATTTTCCGTGAGACTTGTGGAACTTGATCGTGGCCTGAATGTCGAGATCTGACACACCGTCTCCATAGGTAAATAGAAACGTTTCGTCTTTGTCGATCCATTTCGTAAGCTGCTTGAGACGGCCTCCGGTCTGGGTATGAATGCCGGTATCAACAAGATGTACCTTCCAATCTTCGTGCTGTCTGCCGTCATGGATCGTCGTCTTTCCGCTTCCAAGATCGACCGAAATATCCTTGTTGAAGGCATAGAAGTTGAGGAAATATTCCTTGATCATTTCCCCCTTATAGCCGAGCGCAATAATGAACTCCTTAATGCCGTGGGCGGCGTAGATCTTCATGATGTGCCACAGAATGGGCTTCCCTCCGATCTCCACCATGGGCTTGGGACGGATCACTGTCTCTTCGGAGAAGCGCGTTCCAAACCCGCCTGCGAGAATAACAGCTTTCATAAAGATAGTTTCTCCATCGCCGTAAGGCTTCTTGAAGACTTCTTGCCAAAAGGACCGCGGGTTTACTTAGACGCTTGAGATCGAGAATAGGCGGCGTTCAGATGCTACGGCGTGTTGTGGTTCGAGAAAGATTGGTTGCTAAACAAGATCTTAAATTCAAGGTAAGCTACCGCCCTTCCGGTGCATCACCGGTTTCCTTTTCTCTTCCCCTCCCCTCCTTCCCCACTACAGGAAAATGGGGGACTACCGAGTCCCAGTGAAGGGAGGTTCTTTATAACCTGCCCAACTTCCTTCTCTCCAGTATGAGCAGCTGAGTGAACAGGCGAAGCTCTACAAGTTCACCACCTGTTCTAATGGCACCACTATGCGTGCCTGGTAGGCCAACGTCCGTAGCAACAATATCGCTCGCTGCTGGCCTGTCAGTTCACGCTCAAATACTGCATGAAGACCGCCCAAAGGACCGTCTTGAATCCTCACCGTTTGCCCAGCCTTCAGCACGCGATGGGGCGCGATCGCCTCACCGTTGATGAGCCTGTCTTTGATGTCTTTGATCAACTCCTCATCGACTTTCGCCGGAGTCGAGCCAAAGGCGACAATCCTTCGTACACCTTTGGCGTAACTCACAGCTCGAAACTGGTTATCCAGGTCCAATTTGGCAAAGAGATAGCCAGGAAACAGGGGAACGGTGACGACCCTGCGCACTCGACGAATGACTTTGCTTTCCTTCAATTGCGGATTGAAGGTTTCCACGCCAAGTTGTTGTAAATTCAGCTCGGCCCGGCGTTCGTGGTGAGGCTTCGTGCTTACTGCGTACCAGTACATCACCGACTCATCGTCAGCCTTCCATGGGCTGACAGTTTCAGGTCCTTCGCTCCTTACACCTATAACTGTTTTGGAATTACTCACCAGCATGCCTTAAACCTGTCACTCCGCGCTTCCTCTCTGTTCGACCAACGTTGCTGACGTAGCCCATGCCTCCCACCGAATGTGCCGCGCCTGCCTCGGTGTCCTACGACCTTGCAACGAAAGTTCAAAGAATCACTACATTGCGGTCTACAAAAAACGATGACTCGCCAGCGGGATGAGGGATAACATGAGAGCAGTTGTACGATATTGATCATGGTTCGTGTTCAGCAGTACCTTGACGAACTCAAAACATGAACTTGAGTCCAACGAAGTAGGGTCCATTCCCATTTAACCTCCCGAACGGCAACCTTCTGGTCCACCGCACTTCGGCCAATGTCGGAGTGTCAGCCTTGCTAGTCGGAGTGGGCACAGACACTCTCAGCACTTGCTCAATTTCAGGAGCATGATCCATCATGACCAGCATCCCTCCACTGCTGATATTGAGCGACAGCGCTTTTCCGCCACGAACTGAAACGGCCGGCCCTGCCTGAGCTGCCGTCATCTCGTACGGAATCGGTCTTAATAGGGCTACGCGCTCCCTGTGGTGTTCTTGACTCTCTCTCATCGGCCAGTCCCATTCCATCTGTGCCACGCCGCTCCCTCCCCGATACGACAACGTGCCCGTTGTCTGAGTGTGGTGCAATTTGAAACGGTCGCCCATCTTGAAACGGTCACCCATCCCTACCCTCGCCTTCCCTCGCACTGCGATTTTGCTGATCTTGTTCAGCCCACCTCTGACAGCGTCTCGTCCGGAGAATTTTGACCCACAGCGTAGGTGCCCAATGTATGTGGAGCGCTTAGAATGAACAATACCGATGATGTAGGCTGATTTCTCGAAGGTATATGTTGACTCCCCCAAAAGGGTTAGGTAGGATTGGATTTCGGACAAAAGTCCTTATCTCACGAACCCTGTTTGGTCGTCTTCGACCCAGCGAATAATGCGGAATTCAGCGATGCCCGAGCCCACCGGTAACCTCGACCAAACAGATGCCCTTGCAGATCAGAGAGCAGGATCTGGAATTGTGGTGCTTTCCGCATCCATGCAACTCCTGCACATGAATCGGCAGGCTTCAGAATTGGCCAAGAAA
>Ga0187892_10003183_pt1 | contig 30567 bp, 28 predicted proteins | sample MA1701073metaG_FD_139345 | JGI IMG/M metagenome (GOLD analysis project Ga0187892, IMG submission 139345) | Bio-ooze microbial communities from a basaltic lava cave in the Kipuka Kanohina Cave System on the Island of Hawaii, USA - MA170107-3 metaG ...
GCGGGGCCGGCGGGACGGCGCGCGGAGCGCGCCGGCACGACGGCCCCGCGCGTCGAGGTCGCAAGCGGCCGGAGCGAAGGCCCGGAGCGCGACAGCGCGACGGGCCGAGCGACGGCCGCGTCCGACGCGCGCTGGTCCTCGAGTCCCGCCGACCATCTGTCGGCCGCCCGGGTATACTCAGACTGAGCCGAACTCGACCGATCGAGCTCCTTTGCGGAGGCTTCGAGCAAGGCAGTCGCCCACCTCGGCCCGCTCCGTAGCTACCGGGCCGCACCGTCAACTCCCCGGGCGCGGGACTCTCACCCACTGGACAACGACATTTGCACGGCGCCCGTAAGCAAAGACGGCAGGCGAACCGGACGGTCTCGAGGTTTCACAGATCGTCCGAGAGCGGCGGATGGCCAGAAGCCGTGCTGTGTAGCCATTGTCTCACTTGTCTGTCTCACTTGTCTCATACTGAGACACACAGACCGCAAACGGTCGTGGGTGCTGCGTGGGTACTGTGCCTTCATGAGCAGATCGCAAATCCAAGCCGGTTGGGAACATTAGCCGCCCATGAACGAGGCAGCGCATTGCACCGGCTCGGGGGTTGCGCTTGCGTCTTGGTCCTCAACGTGGAACGCCTACGGTCAGTCGCTTGTAAGACTGAACAAGTCGCGCAACGTACACCCCCTGAACTGGGGAGGAAAGAGGGGTTGGCATGCACGTAATAGCTATGCAATCGTGCGTCGGGAGCCTCCGTCTCCGGCGCTTGCTGTTGCACGCCGCGATGGTCATGGGCTTCGCAGTGCTTGCCCTTGGCCTCGCTCGAGGTGACTTCGTCCAGGCGGCAGAATGCTGCCCAGGCTTCGCCGATGGACCAAGAGAGGTAACGGCCGAGGTAAGGGACAACGGGAATCCCCTGGCGCAGCCGACCGGCGTTACAATCGACAAGGATCAGAACAAGCTGAAGTTCAACACGCCACTGTGGGTGTTGGGCGCGGAGGTTTCAGTTCCGCAGGATTGCCCTGGGCACTGGGTCGGGTTCGCACAGCTCATGACGCGGTATACCGCCGGGATCACGCTCCGCTTCTGTGACGGAAGCGGGGACGCGACTGTCGAGAAGACTGTCACAGATCCCTATTGGGACGTCAACAGTCTGTCGAACTGCCCCTGGTACGACGGTCCTGGGCGTGGCCCCGTCTTCGTCAAGGCTGGCCATAGAGATCGGATAACAATGACCGACCAGCCTCACGCGGAGTGGACAGTCGAACTGGCCTCCCTGGAGACTTATCCGGCATCGTACGAACAGTTGCTCCGCTTTACACAGTACGTGTTGGCCGTTGCGGCCGGCGACGAGATTCCAGCGCCGAAAGAAGGCGAGTCCGACTATCATCCGGGGAGTGACGGCTACAACGAGAACAATCCATGGCCGTACGCCACCGATGCCGTGGAGGAGAAGGAAGCACCAAAGGAGTATGTCGGGCAGATCGCATACAGGATCCTTGCGGAACGCGAGGTGACGCTGCATTACACCTGGACCGTCGACAAAGAGGTAACGACCTGCGACAAGTTCAAGGAGAGATTCGAGCGGCAGGATGTCACTCTTTATAAACGAGAGACCGGGAGCGAGCATTCGTGGCAAGTGGCCTGGACGCCGGTCAACTGCAACCCCTTGGAAGGACCGCCATGCGGAGAGAAGACGGCAGCCCAGGCCATAGCTGATGCCTGGAGTGGCCAGTGAAGTGGGGGCAAGCAAGCAGCCGGCGCGCGGTAACGGTAGTGTGAGCCACGCCGACGGTGACCGCACTGCATGTCTCGAAGCGTGGACCCGTCGGGAGGGTTAGATGCTCCGCAGCCGAGAGAGCTTGATGGCGGTGGCGATTGCCGCCCTCGTTCTGGCATGCCTCGTAGGCCTGCTGCGTGGCGCTACGCATAGGCAAGTTCGTTTAGTCGAACGCGACGTCGAACTATCGCGCGATGCTCCTACCGCGCGTCCGGCGGACGTCGTAACATTGCGCGGGTCGGCTATCACACCCTTCGGTACGCTTCCGCGGACGCGCGTGCAAGTGTTTCACGCCTCCGGTGCGAGCGAGGCTGCAACAGACCCGTCGGGACGATTCAAGATCGATCTGAGAGATCCGACCGGTCCGCTCCAAGTGCGGGCGTTGCACCCTCGTTGGGGCGAGGCGGTAACGCAGGTTGCGCCGCCGATCACTCAAGATGTCACCGTGGCCTTCGACCCTCGTTGCGCCGTCACGATTGCGGTTATATGGGAACGAACATTGGACGCCGGCTGGCCCTTCTATGTGTCACTCGAGCGATCACCCGATGACCTGAGGATCGAGCCTCAGATCTTGGACCTGACGCCGGCGTTCGTGCGAGCTTGGAAGGAGCAGCGGAGGGAGATGACGGAAAGGGACCCCGCTAGATCGTACCCTCCCGGCGGCGTCGAAATGATCAGGTTCAGCATTCCAGCCCTACCGCCTGGAATCTATCGCGCCGAGGCGCGCTCGTCCAAGCTGCTCACCACTGCATTGGCCCGCCTTCCCATCAACGGATCCTCAGCGGCGGTGTTTTTAGACTATCGGCTTGGCCAGCGAATCGAACGAGACTGCCTGATCGAGGTTGCGCTGTCCTCGCGTGGGGAGCCTCTTCCGCACTCGCTTGCGGAGTGCGAGCTTGTGACGCCCTCAGGTTCTGGCGTCCACGGCTATTGGCGAGCCGATCATCGAGGTGTCTTGGTCATTCAGTCTGAACCCAGTGTGCCTGGGAGGGTTCTCCACATAGACGTGGAAGGCTATCGCTCAGCGTCCCACACTTTCTCAGGCTTCACTTGTGCCGAGCGGCTCGATATTGACTTAGAACCTCTCTCGCGCGAGCGTCGGGTTCAGATCCTCTCTCGACATGGAGACCCGATCCCGCACGTGCCAGTTTGGGTCAATCGACAACCGCCTCGACAACCCACCTCACTGGTCCGCCGTGCGGATGACGAGGGATTCGTGGACATGGATGGATTCTCCCCGTCAAGCTTGCTTGGCGTGGGTCCATACTCATTCACGTCCCTTGGCTCCGTCTGGCGCGAGCTTGGTCATGACCGCGCGGAGTTTCGGCTTGAGTATTATCAGGCAGGTTTCCCCGTTCATGTCCCAGGTCCTGACGAGCAAGCTTACCCCGTGCGGATCGATGGTATCGATCGATTCCTGGTGATTCACACGAACCTTCTGCCTCTCTATCCTGACGTCGTCGGGTGGCAGCTCCTGGTTCGCATCCGTGACCGTGATGGGACGGTCTCCCCGTGGATTGCGGGCTCAATAGGGCACATGGCGCCTGTCGTGCTCGTGAACCATCCGCCAGAGTCGAGATTGGAGATCCTGGGCATTGCCTTTGGCGGTGGCCCTCCTCAGGGACGACGACGTCTACTTGCGAGGGCAGTGAGTAGCGCGCATGTCGAGTCTGGGCGCATGGATCTCATCTTCGAGCACCCGGATCGAACAATGGTCTTCGCCATCCGTGATGCTCACGGAAACCCGGTTCGGGACGCTCAAGTTCTGCCCATCCCTGTGGGCTCACTGGACTCCTCAAGGAACACGCTGGCGCTGTCGGGCTTGCTCCGCGAGCCATTGAAGCCGGAGCTCACGGGAATGTACGAGCTCTACTTGTTCCCGTCCCTTGCCGAAGAGGACTTGATGGTACGAAGCTCCGCGGGAACGGTGCTCGTCCTTAGGAAGGAACTCGCGCAAGACAGGCACCTCGAAATTACGCTCGAAGGCGTCATCGAAGACCGCAATCAAGAGCGTCCTGCCGTGCCGACAATGAGATATCGGTGAGGTTCAAGGGGTGTGATCCATGTCCTCGGCCAGTTTCCCTCGCGAGCACCCCGATTGAACGGAGCTTGGGAGCGTTGGCCTCGCGCTGCAGTGAGGGCCCGAAGGCTCAACCTCTTCACTACCACATGGTTCGATACTCCCTCTTTCCCCCGCGCCCAAGGCCCGACGGCAGCATCAGCAGCTTCTGTGCTGTCTCGGTGAGGCTCGCCGACGTAACGAGCCCTTGCGCGTGGATGCGTAGGCCACGATACACCTGCCATGCCGGCATGCAGGGACGCCCACGCGCCGCTGCAGACGCCGCGAGCGAGCGCGTCCTAGCGCTCGGCGAGCGAGCGGCGCCCCCGCGGGCGGTTCGCCAACGCGCAGGCGCGGACGCGGAGCGGCCGCGCCGGTATCCGGAGACCCCCGGTAGGGCTTCGTGACGTCTGCCCGGGAATCGGGCCTAACTCTTCGGCCCCGCGGACGTTCGCGAACACAACCGAATCATCAAAGTGTCACGGATGGGGTTGACGCTACAGCCCATGAACCCATAGCCGGCGCGGCTTTCCGGCCATCGGTCCTCGCTCGCTCTTCATCACGGGTCGCGAAGACAACGGGAGAGGCGCCCGCGTCACGTGACACGTGACACGTGACGCAGCGCCCAGCTCGCCTCTCCACGCTCTCACCCTCGATCACGTGGATGGCCGGCGGCTACGCGGCCGCCTTCGCTGGTTCAACGAGACCATGAGAGCAAGCTGCGTCTTGTTCCACAGGAATGGAGTAGTCCAATAGAACCGTCTTCGCGCGATGGGTGAGCGAGAGCGCCCGCGAAGGCTCCGCCCACGAGGATCTGGCGCGTATGGGCAGTCGTGTCCGGACCCCCGGACCAGCTGACGATCGCCCCTGAGCATCGGCGCCGCGTCACGTGACGCACGGATTTCCGCACCTGCGAGAATGGCATCACGCCTCCCGGAGCGCGCTGACGATACCCGTCACCTCCGCGAGCAGCTCCTCCGCGAGCGAGCCCGGGACCGCGGGCTCGAGCTCGAAGCCCTGGGCCCAGGCGAGGGAGGAGAGGGCGCGGTCGAGGAGCGGGCGCGGCACGCGGTCCGAAGGGACGAGGTGGCGGCGCACGGCGGCCGGGACCTGGGGGTCGGGAGGAACGGGAAGGGCGTGGCGCGCGAGGAGGTCGGCGAGTGCGCCGACGATCGCCCGGCTGGCCTGGACGACGGCCTCCGCGCCGAAGCCGCCGTCGCGGAGGTGGAGGGCGACCTCGAGAGCGCGCTCCGAGCGCGACGGAGGGGCGGCGGGCGGGGATCCGGCGTCGGTCCGGGGTCCGATGGCGGAGCCGGCTCCGTTCCGGGTGACGGCCGCGGAAGGAAACGGCCCGTGGGCGCCGTCGCCGTCGGCGCTGCCGCCGTGGTCGCCGTTCCCGTTGCCTGCCTGTTCGGGCGCTCGCAGCCGGTCGGCGCCGGCAGCGGCCGATCTCTCGAGGCAAGCCTCGAGCAGGTCGCCGACCTCCTTCGAGACGACGAGGGGCTCCGGCTCCGCGGAAGCCGCGCGGGCGGCGGCGATCCCGGCCTTGACCCTCGCGGTCGGGTCGGGGACGACGATGACGGCGCGCGCCGCGCCCTCGAGGCCGCGGACGCGCAGGACCCGGTGGTCGCCGCCGAGCGTCCTCGCGATCTCGGCTTCGAGGGTCGGCCGCGGCGCCGGCGAGGGCCGGCTGCCGGCGGCCGGGGCGCGACGCTTCGCGGCGTCGAGGTCCACCTCCGCGATGATCTCGGAGAGGAGGGTGAGCATCGGCCCCGAGAGCGACGGGAGGTCGACCTCGGTCGCGGTCGCGCCGGGGCGAAAGACGGCGTCGAAGAGGGCCCGCTTCGAGGCGATGAGCGACTCGATCCGCGACTCGATCGAGTCCTTGGCGACGAGCGTGATCGCCTGGACCGTGTGCCGCTGCCCGATCCGGTGCGCGCGCCCGTTGCGCTGCTCGAGCCGGGCCGGACTCCACGGCAGGTCCATGTGGATCACGACGGTCGCCGCCTGGAGGTTGAGCCCGAGGCCGCCCGCCTCCGTGGAGAGGAAGACGCGGCACGTGGGGTCGGTCCGGAACCGGTCGCAGAGCGCGCCGCGCCGTGGCGTCGGCACGCCGCCGTGAAGATAGACGTGCCCGAGCCGCCGCCGGTGGAGCCGCCCGGCGACCTGGTCGAGCATGTCGGTCCACTCGCTGAAGATGATGGCCTTGCGACCGCCCGCCTCTACGACGTCGTCGAGGATGCGGTCGAGCTCCTCGAGCTTGGGTGAGGGACCGGGCCGCCCCTTTCCCATGGTCGAGTCGTCGCATGCCCGGCGCATCATCAGGAGCAGCAGGCTCAGGCGCTTCCTCTCCTCCTCCGTGAGGGGCCGCCGCTTCATCAGGGCCATGAGGATCGCGACCCCCCGCGCGTGGTCGTCGTGCGCCTCGCGCTGCTGCGGCGTCATCTCGACGTAGAACCGGCTGACGACACGGTCGGGCAGCTCGAGCTGGACGGACTCCTTCGTCCGCCGGAGGTAGAGGCTCGAGATCCGCGACCGCAGCTCGTCGAGGTTGCGGTAGCCGCGCGTGCGGCCGTCCTCGTCGAGCCGGCAGTACCGGTCGTGGAACTCCCAGAGCGGGCCCAGGACCTCCGGCCGCACGAACTGGCAGACGGAGTAGAGGTCCTCGAGGTTGTTCTCGAGCGGCGTCCCCGTGAGGACGAAGGCGAACCGGCACCGATCGCGGAGGTCCTTCACCGCGTTCGCCGTCTTCGTCCGCCAGTTCTTGATGCGCTGCGCCTCGTCGAGGACGACGACGTCCCAGCGGAGGTCCGATGACCGGAGGAACCGTCGGTCCTTGAAGATCTGCTCGTAGTTCGCGACGACGAACGGCGACGCCGCCGACTCGTAGAGGGCGTGACGGGCCCGCGGGAAGCCCTCGACGACGGTCGCCTCGATGCCCGCGAACCGGCGCACCTCCTGCGTCCACTGGTGCTTGAGCGAGGCCGGGCAGACGACGAGGACGCGGGCCGCGTGACCTTCGCGGATGAGGAAGGTCGCCGCGGCGATGGCCTGCACCGTCTTCCCGAGGCCCATCTCGTCGCCGAGGATGGACCGCCGCCTCTCGAGGAGCTGGATCGCGCCCTGCACCTGATACGGATAGAGCGCGCCCGCGAGGAACCCGAACGGGTCCTTCCCCGACTCCGCCCGGCGCCGGATCGCGGCGGCGGTCCTCCCCCAGCTCGCCTCGTCGCGGGCCCGGGCGACGTCGGCCAGGACCTCGGGCCCGACGGCGAGGCCCCGGTCCCCGAGGCGGGCCGCGGACTCGAGCAGGCGCGCGATGTCCGCATCGGTGCGTCCCCGGAACACTCCGTCCCCGTTGAAGAACGCCCGCCGGAACTCGGCCGCGAGGCCGTTGCCGCGTCCAACCGCGGGGTGGATGGCGATGGCTCCGCGCGCGCGGTCGACGTAGAGGAACGCCCGCGGCCCCCCGCCGCGCTCGCGGAGGCGCGGGCCGTGCCGGGCAAGGACGGTCTCGACGTGCTTGCACGTCCCGAGCCCGTTGATCCGGAAGTCCGGACACGAGCAGGTGTTGACCCGGTGGGCGGGGTCGCGGACCTCGACCTCGTAGCGGCGCTCGCTCGCCGACCGGACGCCGAAGCGGACGCCGATCGGCCCCTCGCCGAGGGCGTCGATCCGCATGGTCTCTTTCTCGGCCCGTACGCGCCTTAGGTCGAGCTGGACCTCGGGTTCCGGACAGTACTGCGGATCGCGCATTCGCGCCTCCTCCTCCCCGGCCGATCGGATACCTCGCTGCGCACGAGGCGACGCCCTCTCGTCGCCCGGTCCGTTCGTCGGGGGAGTTTACCCGTTACCTCCGACACGATCGCCGGGCTTGTCGGGCGAGAATGGCCTCCGTGGCGAGCGCGATGGGATCGTCCGGCGTGGCCGGGAACCGGAGATCGGCGAGCCCGATTCGAACCGGGTTCACGAGTCCTCCTGGATCCCTTGCCGCCACCGGGCGACCCCTCGATGCCGGGCCCGGCGGCTCCGGCCCCGTCACTCCCGCCAGCGCGGCACCCGTGCCAGCACGGCCTCCTCGCCGATGCCCGCCGCCAGCCGCGCGAGCGCGTCGCGGTGGGCCCCGCGCCACTCGAGGTCGGCGAGCGCGTGCGGGATCGGCACGTCGGTCCGCTTCCGCGCGAGGTTCCGGCAGAGGATCGTCTCGAGGCGGTGGAGGCGGAGCGTCAAGGCGAGACGGGGCGCGCCGCGGACGGCGACGTCCCAGGCGGCCGGGTCGTCGGGGATCGCCTCGATCGTTTCGTGGCGGGCGAGGAGGGCCGCCGCCGTCTTCGGGCCGAAGCCGGGGACGCCGGGCAGGCCGTCGGAGGGGTCGCCCGTGAGCGCGAGGAAGTCGGGGATCGACGAAGGCGCGACGCCGAAGCGGCGGCGCACCTCGGCCTCGTCGCTGAGCGTCTTGTGGATGCGGTCGAGGAGAACGACGCGCGTGCCCAGGACGCACTGGGCCAGGTCCTTGTCGGTCGTGCAGATCACGACCTGCTCGACGCCGGGCAGGTCCTTGTAGAGGGCGGCGCCCGTGGCGAGCGCGTCGTCGGCCTGGTACCGGATCATGGGCCAGACGACGAGCCCGAGCGCCCGCGCCGCCTCGGCCGCGAGCGGGTACTGGGCGCGGAGCCGCGGGTCGGGGCCGGGGCCGGCGAGCGGCGCGGGTGCGCGGCCCGGGCGGACGACGTCGACGACCGCGTCGAAGGCGATCGCCACGTGCGTCACGTCGGGCTGGCGCAGGAGGGCGACGAGCGTGTGGAGGAAGCCGCGCGTCGCCCCGACCTCGCGCCCGGAGGCGTCCTGGGCCTCGGGCGCGCCGAAGAAGCAGCGGAAGAGCTCGAACGTGCCGTCGACGAGATGGACCTTCACGCCGGTACCGGCGCACGATACCGGGACTCAGGGGCCTGCGCAAACCGTCGTTCGGGCGCTCAGGCGGAGGGCGACGGCGCGACCCGCGGCGGCCCCTCCGGGTTGAACGGCGACGGGCCCAGGAACCGCCAGCTTAGCGGCACCGCGCCGGCCGTCTCGCGGACCGAGTCCACGTGGAAGACGACCGCCCGCTCGGCCCCCGCCAGCGCGCCGGCCCGGGCCGGATCCCAGTCGACCTCGGCCCGGCCGCCGAGCGCCAGCGCGCCGCCCGCCTCGAAGTCGAGGAAGAGCAGGCCCGCGCGCCCCCCGACGGCCAGGTTGCCGAGCGTCTGGAACATGCGGTTCCCGGAGTAGTCGGGCCAGACGAGGGTCCGCTCGTCCGGCGCCCGCACGAAGCCGGGCGGGCCGCCGCGGTGCGAGGCGTCGGCCCCGGCCGTCGGATGGGCGGTGGCGATGAAGAACGTGTCGGCGGCCTCGATGAGCCGGCGATGCGCGGGCTCGAGGACGCCGCCCTCGTGGACCACGCGCGCGCCGGCGCCGCCCGCCCCGTCCGCCCCGTTCCCGCCCGCCCCGCCCGCGTCCAGGGTCCACGCCCGCGCCTGGATGTACTTCGGGCAGTTCGAGAACACCTCGTCCGGGCGGACGACGATCGCACCGTCGGCCGCAACGGCCGCCGACCCGTTCGCGCGCATGCGCCGGCGGGCGGCGAAGTCGATCGCGAGCAGGCCGACCGTCCCGGTCGCCCGGACGTTGCCGAGGAGCGGGTCGCCGGGCGGCGGCGCCGCCCCGATCCGCAGCGTGGTCGCGTCGAGCGCCGCCAGGAAGCCGGGCGCGCCGGCGACGACCGAGGCGTCGACGCGCCCATCGCCCGCGACCGACGCCACGACCAAGAACGGCTGGGCCGCCAGGAACCCGGCGGCGACGGGCGGGATCGCCGCGCCGATCGAGCGGCCCACCCGGGCCGCCTCGCGAGTGACGCCGGCCCGCCGCTGGACCTCCAGCTCGCCCTCGTGAAAGACCGATCGGCTGCCGGTCACGACCCACCTCCTCCCGCTAGAAGAACCCGCAGGCCGGCCCCTCCGCCGGGGCCGGGCGCCCCCCGGCCCCCGAGGCGGCGAAGATCTCGAGCCGCGTCCCGTCCGGGTCGGCGAAGAACACCCCGCCCGAGGCGGCGCCCTCCGCATGGGCGACGATCCCGCCGTGGTAGACCCGTACGCCGAGCTCGCGCAGGCGCCGCACGGCGTCCTCGACGGCCGCGATCGACGGGGCCTGGAACGACAGGTGGTGCAGCCCCGCCCGCCGGCCGTCGAAGGGCGCCCCTGCCTGCTCGAAGAGCGTGACCACGATCCGCCCGCCGCGCCCGAGGAAGGCGTAGCGACGGCCCGTGGGGGCCAGGCCGTCCTCGGCTACGACCTCGAGGCCCAGGACATCCCGATAGAACCGCTTCGACCGCTCGAGGTCGGTGACCGAGAGCCCCACGTGACCCGTCTCGAGCTCTCCGGCGCCCTTGAACGTCTCCGCCATGATCGATCCTCCTTCCTTTCCTTCCTCCAGGATAACCGTCTAACTGTACATTTGAAGGTTACACAGGCTTCCGTTACTCTGGTAACCTGTTTGAGCCCATGACGATGGTGACGCTCCGAGACGCCGACGCCGGAGGCCACGCCGCCCCATCCCGGTTCCTCCGGGTCGGGGACCACGTGGCCCTCGACTTCCTCAACACGCTTCCGGCCGACCGGACGGGCGCGCGGATCGAGCGCCTCGACTCGTTCGCGAGCCTCGTCGCCTGGCTCGAGGAGGCCTCGCTCCTCGACCCGGCGGCGGCCGCCCGCGTGCGCCGCGCCTTCGCCCGCACGGGCGAGGGAGAGCGCGCCCTCGCCGCCGCCCGGCGCCTCCGCGCCTCGCTCGCCGCCGCCGCCGAGGCCCACCTCGCCCGGCGCCCCGTGCCGGCCCGCGCGCTCGCCGACCTGAACGCGGCCCTGCGCCGCCCCGCCGGCCACGACGAGGTCCGCCGCGCCGGCGACGGGCGCCGGCTCACGCTCGTGCGCCGGTTCGAGCCGCGCCGCGCGGAGGACCTCCTCGCCGGGCTGGCGCGCGCGGCCGCGGACCTCCTCTGCGGGCCCGATCTCGAGCTCGTCCGCCGCTGCGCGGGCACGGGTTGCGTCCTCTGGTTCCTCGACCGGACGAGGAACCGGCGGCGGCGCTGGTGCGACATGGCCCTCTGCGGCAACCGGGCCAAGGCCGCCGCCCACCGGCGCCGCCGGGCGAAGGGACGCCGGCGCCGCCCGCGCCGGGCCGCCGCTGGCGCGGCCCGCCGCCCATGACGTATGCTTGCTCGCCGTGATCTTCTGGCTCGACGGCTACCCCGACCGCCTCGACCACGCCGATCCCGGCGGCCTCGTCGGCTTCGGCGGCGAGATCGAGCCGCGCACCGTCCTCGACGCCTACCGGGTGGGGGCGTTCCCCTGGTCGTCCGACCCCGTCGCGACCTGGTGGTCTCCCGACCCGCGCCCGGTCTTCGAGATCGCGACCTACCGCCCGCACCGTCGCCTCCGGCGCCGGATCGCGCACGCCGGCTGGCGCTTCACGCTCGACCGCGACTTCGGGGCCGTCATGCGCGCCTGCGCCGAGCCGACGCCCGAGCGCGAGGAGACGTGGATCACGCCCGACTTCATCGCCGCCTACGGCGCGCTCCACCGCGACGGCCACGCCCACAGCGTCGAGGTCTGGGAGGGAGAGGCGCTCGTCGGCGGGATCTACGGGCTCGCGATCGGCGGCTACTTCTGCGGCGAGTCGATGTTCCACCGACGCCCCGACGCATCCAAGGCCGCCCTCGCCCACCTCGTCGAGCGCCTGCGCGCGGGCGGCTTCGTCCTCTTCGACGCCCAGTACCCGAGCGGCCACCTGATCCGCATCGGGGCGACGCTCCTCCGCCGCCCCGCGTTCCTCGCCCGCCTGCGCGCCGCCCTCGCCGTCGAGGCGCGGCTCGCGCCCGATCCCGCGCCGGCGCTGGGGCGGTGAGGAGCGAGAAGGGGAGCGGGCGCGCCGCTCGCCGGACGCGACGGCGGGTCGCGCGGGCGCTCCACGGCCTCGTGCACCACGCCTGGGCGCGGCCGAACGAGCGCGGCCGCGTCCGACGGCTGGTCGAGAACCTCGTGCCCGGCACCCGCGGCGCCTTCGCCGGCTACGGCCGCGAATGCCTGGACGCGATCGATCGCGAGCTGCCCTGCGCGCCCGTCCCGCGGTGAGAGCCGCCGATTGCCGGCCGCGCCGGCTTCTCGTATCCTGTCCTCGTGTCGACCGCCGGCGCGATCGCGAGCGGAGCCGGGGGCGAGGACGGTCGCGCGGGAGAGCCGGGGGCGCCCGTCCCGCGCGGCGCCGCGCTCGCCCGGGCCCTCGGGCTCGAGTACCTGACGGTCGGCTGGAACGTCGTCGAGGGGACGATCGGGGTCGCGGCCGCGCTCGCGGCCGGCAGCGTCGCCCTCCTCGGGTTCGGGATCGACAGCTTCATCGAGAGCCTGTCGGGCGCGATCCTCGTCTGGCGCCTGCGCGCCGAGCGCGGCGACATGGACGGGGAGGCGATCGAGCGCCTCGACCGGCGGGCGCGCCGGCTCGTCGGCGCCTCGCTCCTCGCCCTCGCCGCCTACGTCGCCTTCGACGCCGTCCGCACGCTCGTCGAGCGCGAGCGCCCCGAGGCGAGCCCGGTCGGGATCGCCCTCACGACCGTCTCGCTCCTCGTCATGTACTGGCTGGCGCGCGCCAAGCGGCGGGCGGCCGCGGCCCTCGGGAGCGGCGCGCTCGAGGCCGACGCGTTCCAGACGACGGCCTGCTTCTGGCTCTCGATCGCGACCCTCGCCGGGATCGGCTTGAACGCCGCCGCCGGCCTCTGGTGGGCGGACCCGGCCGCCGCCCTCCTCATGACCGCGCTCATCGCGAAGGAGGGACGCGAGGCCTGGCGCGGCGAGGCGTGCGAGTGCCGCCGGTAACCCCGCCCCCCGAGATCGAGGCGCTCCAGGCCGAGCGCCGGCGCGCCCTGCGCTTCGAGCCGCCGAGCCCGATCGCCGACGCGGGCGAGGCCGCGGCGTTCGTGCGCGAGCGGCGGATCGTGTGCGTGTCGGCGTCGCGCACGGGGCTGCCGGCGCTGACCGAGGCCATCGCCGGGCGCCCGCTCCCCGGGAGCTGGATGGCCGATCCCGAGGTCCACCGCGTCTACGAGGTCCTCTGCGACCTCGACGAGCGCGGGAAGGACCTCGTCTCGGGCGCGATCGTCAACGGGAAGCGCGCCATGGTCGACGCCTCGCTCGCCCCGGCGGTCGAGCGCATCGCGAGCGACCCGAGGCGGCGCGAGGGCGCCGTCCGCGTCCTGCCCGCCGCCTCCCGCGCCCTCCTCGCCCGGATCGACGCCGAGGGGGCCGTGCGCGCCGACCGGCTCGGGCTCCCGGCGGACGAGGTCCGGGCCGCGCGGCTCGCCCTCGAGCGGGCGCTGCTCGTCGTGAGCGACGAGCTCCACACGGAGTCGGGCTACCACACGGCCGTCGTCAGGCCCTGGAGCGCGTCCCCGTTCGCCCGCGACCCGGCCGCCGCCGCGGCCGCGGCCCGCCTCGACCTCGCCGCGGCCGAGGAGGCGCTCCTGCTCGCCGCGCTCCGCTCGGCCGTCGTCGTGCGCACGCGCGACGCCCGCCGCTGGTTCGCGTTCGCCCCCGCCCGCATCGACGCGCTCGAGGCGCGAGGCCTCGTGGCGCGGATCGGCTCCGGCCGGACGGAGCATCTCGCATGTCGGACGTCCATGGTATAGTGGGCGGCCTATGACCCCCACACCTGCGACGACCGCCCTCGACCGCGACGCGGCGACCGGAGGATCGATGCCCGAACGGACCGCCACGAAGGTCAAGCACTTCGTGATCGACACCAACGTCATCCTGCACGACGCCGAGGCGCTCCACGCCTTCGCCGAGAACGCGGTCGTGATCCCGATCGACGTCATCGAGGAGCTCGACAAGTTCAAGGCCCAGACCGACGAGCTCGGTCGCAACGCCCGCGAGGCCATCCGGATCCTCGACGGCCTGCGCAAGAACGGGCACCTCGGCGAGGGGGTCCTGAACCCGCGGAGCGGCGGGACGATCTCGATCGACATGAAGGCGTCGTCGGTCCGCGACGGCAGCTCGCTCGCCGGCGACTCGCCGGACAACCGGATCCTCGGCGTCGCGTTCAAGCTGCACCGCGAGGGCAAGGCCGTCACCTTCGTCTCGAAGGACATGAACATGCGGATCAAGGCCGACGCGCTCGGCATCCGCGTCGCCGACTTCGAGAAGGAGAAGGTCAACATCGACCGCCTCTACCGCGGCTGGCGCGAGATCCAGTGCCCGCCGGGGGCGGTGGACGAGTTCCTCGAGCGCGGGACGATGCGCTCGGAGGAGGCGCTCTTCCCGAACGAGCTGGTCCTGCTCCGCAACGGGAGCCGGCCGCGGCACACGGTCCTCGGCCGGCGCAGCAAGGCGGACGCGAACGAGATCACGCCGCTCAAGTCGTCGAACGACGCGGTCGTCGGGATCTGCGCCCGCAACCTCGAGCAGCGGATGGCGCTCGAGCTCCTGCTCGACGACGACGTCCCGCTCGTCACGCTCGTCGGCAAGGCGGGCACCGGCAAGACCCTCCTCGCGCTCGCCGCCGCCATGCAGAAGACGTTCAAGGAGGAGCAGTACGAGAAGATCCTCGTCGCCCGGCCGATCATGCCGCTCGGCCGCGACATCGGCTACCTCCCGGGGACGAAGGACGAGAAGCTCGAGCCCTGGATGAAGCCGATCTTCGACAACCTGAAGCTCCTCCTCCGCGACCGCGGCGCGAGCAAGCGCATCCAGGACCTCCTCAAGGCGGGGGCGATCGAGATGGAGGCCCTCACGTACATCCGCGGGCGCTCCATCTACGACCAGTTCCTCATCGTCGACGAGGCCCAGAACCTGACGCCGCACGAGGTGAAGACGATCATCTCGCGGGCCGGCTACGAGACGAAGCTCGTGCTGACGGGCGACCCCTACCAGATCGACAACCCGTACCTCGACTCGAACTCGAACGGGCTCACGTACGTCGCCGAGCGGATGAAGGAGCAGGACGTCGCCGGCCACATCATCCTGACGAAGAGCGAGCGGAGCCCGCTCGCGAGCGTGGCGGCCGAGATCCTGTAGCGCGATGCCCGGCCGTGCGGCTGGATGAGCCGACCCCGCCGGAGCTCGAGACGATCGAGCGCGACACCGCCTCCGTCTGGGCGCACGGGCTCTCGGTCGACGAGTACGCGGCCCGCGAGGTCGCCCTCTTCGCCCACCCGTGGGCCCGGGGCGCGCTCCGCAAGCGCGTCCTGCGCGAGCGGACGGGCGGGCCGGTGCTCGCGTCGTTCGACGCGCTCGAGACCGAGTGCGCGGCCGGCCGGGCCCTGACGATCGCCTCGGTCTTCGTCGAGCCGGCGCTCCGCGGGCGGGACCACGCGCGGACGATGCTCGAGCTCGCGCTCGCGGAGGCGGCGGCGGACGGGGTCGTGCTGGCCGTCCTCTTCTCCGACATCGGCTTCCGCTTCTACGAGCGGCTCGGGTTCGGCGGCGGGCCGGCGTCGTACGCCTGGTTCGACGCGCGCGGCGCGGCCCCCCCCGCCCCGCCCGCCGCCGGCGCGGGGCCGCCGCTCGAGCCCGTCGCCCTGGCCGACCTCGGGGCGGCGGTCGAGGCGGTGCGCGCCTTCCGCGCCTCGCTCGCCCGCGACGTGACGATGCTGCCGACCGCCGGCCTCCTCGGCTGGCACCTCGAGCGGTTCCGCTTCTTCGCCCGCCTGCGCGGCGCTCCGTGGCCGCGGACGCTCGGGCTCCGCGCGCCGTCGGGCGCGCTCGCGCTCTTCGCGCCGAACGCCCGCGACCGGACGCTCGAGGTCTTCTCCCTCGTCGCCCGCGACCCCCGGGACGCGCGCGCCCTCCTCCTCGGCGCGCTCGCGGCGGCCCGGGTCGCCGCCCTCGCCCGGGTGGTCGTCTGGCTCGGGCCGGACCACCCCGATCCCGGCCCCGACCTCCGCCCGGCGCGCACGGCCTGCGCCTTCGCCATGGCCCGGCCGCTCGCCCCGCTCCGTCCGTCGCCCGCGGCGATCGCGGGCTTGACGTTCGCGCCCTTCGAGCGCATAGATTGGGCGTGAGCCAGCAGCTCGTCACCCTCGGGGCCGCCCTCGCCGTCGGCGTGGCCGCGTTCACCGTCGCTCACCGGCTCCGGGTCCCCGCGATCGTCCCCCTCCTCGCCGCCGGCGTGATCTTCGGGCCGTACGCGCTCGGCCTCGTCGTCCCCGCGACGCTCGGCGCCGGGTTGAAGACCCTGATCCTCGTCGCCGTGTCCGTCATCCTCTTCGAGGGGAGCCTCTCCCTGCGCCTGCCCGAGTACCGGGCCCACCGCGGTCCCATCACGCGGCTCGTCACCCTCGGAGCGGTCGTCACCTGGGTCGGCGCCACGCTCGCCGCCCGGTTCTGCTTCGACATCACGTGGTCGACGGCGCTCCTGCTCGGCTCGATCCTCATCGTCACCGGCCCGACCGTCGTGATCCCGCTCCTCCGCACGGTGCGGCCGCGCGCGAACATCCGCGAGATCCTGCGCTGGGAGGGGATCCTCATCGACCCGATCGGGGCGATCGCGGCCGTCGTCGCCCTCGACTTCGTCCTCGCCGGGGAGGCGGCCACGCTCGGGGGCGCCGTCTTCAGCTACCTCCGGCGGGCGGCGGTCGGGACGGCGCTCGGCGTGGCGGCCGCGCTCCTCATCGACCGCGCCCTCCGCGCCCGCAACGCGATCGTCTCGCCCGACCTCGTGAACCCCTTCGCCCTGGCCGTCGTCCTCGCGGCGGTCGTCGGGGCGGAGGTGATCGCGCCCGAGTCGGCCCTCTTCACGTCGACGGCGGCCGGCGTCATCCTCGCGAACCTCCACCCTCCCCGCCTCCACGAGATCGAGCGCTTCAAGGGCGAGCTCACGACCGTGCTCCTGGCGCTCCTCTTCGTCGTCCTCGCCGCCCGCCTCGAGCCGCGCGCGCTCGCCGACCTCGGCGCGGGCGGGGCGCTCTTCCTGCTCGCGCTCCTCGCCGTGCGCGGCGTCGCGGTCTTCGCGTCGACGGTCGGCGCCGGCGTCACGGGCGCGGAGCGCGCCTTCATGACGTGGATGTCGCCGCGCGGCGTCGTCGCGGCCTCGGTCGCCTCCCTCTTCAGCGAGTACCTGCGCGAGCGCGGGGACCCCGACGGCGGACGGATCGTGCTCTCGGCCGTGTTCCTCGTGATCGGCGGGACGGTCATCGTCCAGGGGCTGCTCGCGCGCCCCGTCGGACGGCTCCTCGGGGTGCTCGCCCCCGACGCGCGCGGCGTCCTGATCGTCGGCGCCGGACCGTTCGGGATCGCGCTCGGGAAGGCGCTCGCCGACTCGGGCGTCGACGTCGTCGTCCTCGACCGGAGCGACCTCAAGGCCGGGCTGGCCGAGGGCCTGGGGCTCGTCGCCTACGCCGGGGACGCGCTCTCCCCGGCGACCTACGCCGACATCGACCTCGAGTCGATCGGCGCCTTCCTCGCGGCCACGCCGAACGACGAGGTCAACGCGCTCGCCGCCGGGCTCGCGAGCGAGACGCTGCGCGTCTCGGCGGTCCTCCAGCTCCCGACGGGCAGCGCCGCCGTCGGGGCGGCCGGGCGCTCGGCCATGGTCCGCTTCCCGCTCGCCTTCGGGGAGCGCTTCACGCTCGAGGCGCTCGAGACCGCGCTCGAGAAGGGCGCGCGGATCGTCGCCCGCAAGGTCGAGACGGCGACGCGGGCCGCCGACCTGAGGCTCGCGGTCGGCACGGACTTCCGGCCGCTCATCGTCCTCGACAAGTCGCGGCACCCGGGCTTCGTGCGCGACCGCGGGGCGAAGGTCCCGGCCGGGATCGCCGTCGGCATCGAGGGGCTTCCCCCCGAGCTCGGGTTCCTGGACGACTCGCTGGCCGGCGAGCTGCCGGCTCCCGCCGCGGCCCCGGCCCCGGCCCCCGCCCCGTCGAGCGGGTCGAAGCCCTGAGCATCAGTCATCGGGCGGCAGGTCCCAGTCGATGATCTGGGGCTCGCCCGGGTCGATCCGATCGATACCGGGATCGCCCGCGCCATGGACCGCCTCAGAGCGCGTGTCGGAAGCGGGGACGCTCGCCTGGTCCTTCGCGTCTTCTCTCTTCCGGCCGCCGTTACGCTTCGCCGTCGCCATGCCTTTCCCTCCGCTGGTAGGCCCTCGCGCCTAACTCAATGAAACGCCTGAGTAGCAAGCGCCCTCCCAGGATGGCACGCCGGCCGGACCTTGCAACGTCTTGCGGGCGGGAGCGTCCGGCCGGGCACGCGCCGTGCGGGCCTTGAGCCACGGCACCCGAGGGCTGGCTCAGCCCGTGAGGAGCAGGACGACCCGCTCGCCCGGCCGGACGGCGCCGGCGGCGATGGCGCGCTCGAGGCCGGCGAGCGTCGTGGCGGCCTCCGGGCCGCAGTGGACGCCTTCCTCGCGGGCGAGGCGCGAGGCGGCCCGGTCGAGGTCCGCCTCCGAGACGGCGACCGCGAGCCCGCCGTCCCGGCGCAGGATCGAGAGGATCATCTCGTCCGCGAGCGTCCCCGGGACGCGCAGGCCGAAGGCCTTGGTGCGGGCGGCGCCGGGGTCGACCGCCGGCGGCGACGCGCGCGCCGCCCCGGTCTCGAAGGCGCGGGCGATCGGCGCGCACACGTCCACCTGGACGGCGACGAAGCGCGGCCCGCGCGGGGCGAGGCCGAGCGCCGCCAGCTCCTCCGCCGCCTTGGCGATCCCGATGAGCCCGACCCCGCCGCCCGTCGGGTAGACGACGACGTCGGGGAAGGCGCCGTCGAGGTCGGCCCAGAGCTCGAGCCCCATCGTCTTCTTCCCCTCGACGCGGCAGGGCTCGCGGAAGGTCGCGAGGTTCGCGAGGCCGGCGCCCGGGTCGGCGGCGATGTCGCGCAGCAGCGCCTTCCCGGCGTCGGTGACGAAGCCGTCCACGGACTCGATCTCGGCGCCGTAGGCACGGCAGCGCGGCTCGACGCTCTCGTGGACGTCGCGCGGGAGGTAGACGCGGGCCCGGACCCCGGCGCGCGCCGCGTAGGCGGAGAGGGCGACGCCCGCGTTGCCGGCGCTCGGGGCGGCGACGAGGCGCGCCCCGAGCTCCTTCGCCCGGGCGACGGCGACGGCCATGCCGCGCGCCTTGAACGACCCCGTCGGGTTCCGGGCCTCGTCCTTGAGGAGGACCGTCACCCCGAGCGCCGCCGACAGCCGCGGCGCCGGGAGGAGCGGCGTCAGCCCCTCGCCCAGGCGCGGGGCCTCGTCCGGGCGCTCGAGCGGCAGGAGCTCCGCGAACCGGCGCAGGTCGCGCGGGCGCTCGTCGAGCGCGCGCGCGGAGCGCGGGAACGTGCGGGCGGCGGCCTCCAGGTCGTAGCGGGCGAGGAGCGGGCCCCCGCAGCGCGCGCACGGGCCGTCGAGGGCCGCGGCCGCCGGGAACCGGGCGTCGCAGCGCGGGCACCGGAGGTGGGTGTGGGCGGAGGGCGGCGTGGGCGGCGTCATCCGGCGGTCGCGACCGCGCAGCCGGCGTCTTCCACGAGGAGCGCCGACCCGGCGAACGTCCCGGCGTCGATCCCGACCGCCGCCAGGCCCGCCTCGCGCGACCTCGCGATCGGCAGGCCGGGAACCGGGTCGCCGAGGTCGCGCGAGGCGACGACCGCGACCCGCACCCCGCGCGCCGCCAGGCAGCGGAGGCGCACGGCCTTGTGGTCGCCGAGCCGGTAGCCGCCCGCCTCGAGGCGGGCGAGGGCGTCCTCGAGCGTCGGCGCGGCCCGCAGCATCTCGATGAAGCGCGATGGGCCGAGACCCTGGTCGCACGGCGCCTCGACGACGATCGCCCCGCCGTCGCGCACGGCCGGGCCCGTGTTGTGAAAGCCCTTGTCGGCCTGGTAGAGGGTCGCGGCCAGCGGCCCCTCGACCCGCGCCACGACCAGGTCCGCGGGCGCGAGGAGGTGCAGGGCGTAGGACGCCCGGCAGACGGGGGCGACGGCGTCGAGCGAGCCCCGCCACGAGCCGGCGGCCCGCGCGACCTCGCGACCGCCGCAGAGCACCTGGTTCACGCACAGGAGCCGGCGCGAGCCGGCCTCGACCGCGCGCGCGAGGACGGCGATCCCGTCGAACACGGGGTTCCCGTCGAGGGCGAGCGCGCGCGCCCGCTGCGAGAGGGCGTGCGAGTGGTTGCGGGCGATGTCGCGGCGCGAGAGGGCGCCGATCGTGGCCGTCTTGTGGGCGCCCGTGAGCCCGGCGAAGTAGTGCGGCTCGACGCTCCCGAGCGCGAGCACCGCCCGCGCCTCGGCGAGCGCGCGGTGGACGTGCGGGGCCGCCCCCTCCGGCCCGGCGGCGCCGAGCGGGACCAGCGTCTCGGGCGGGACGTTGCCGCCGTGCCACGCCACGGAGCCGACGCGGTCGCGCCCGATGCCGAGCGCCCGCTCCTCGTGGGCCGCCCGGGCCGCGGGCGGCGGCAGGGGGTGGCTCCCGCCCGCGACCAGGACGTCGAAGCGCACGTCCCGGGCGACGCGGTCGCGCGCGGCGAGCGCCTGCGCCAGCATGGGCTCGGTGTCGGTCGCCCGGTCGGCGTCGTTGACGGCGACGAGCACGCGCCGCGTCCCGTCGGCGACGACCGCCTCGAAGAAGCCTTCGAGGGCGCCGTCGACGGCCTCGAGGTCGGGCGCCGCGAGGCCGGCCGGCGGGGCCGGGCGGAAGGCGCGCCAGCAGGCGTGCGGCAACAGCCGCTCCCAGGAGGTGGGCATCGGGCCCGAGTCTACTACATCGAGCGTCGTCCTTCACGCCAGACGCGTCGCCCGGGCTCGGGCAAGAGGCACGGGGCACGGACACGGGCGCGGCAGGCACCGGCGGGGTTCGCCGGGTCGCGAGAGCTTCCGTCCACGGCGCGGGACGGCCCCTCTCCCCCCGGGCGCCACCCTTTTGGTATCCTCGGTCCCCATGCGCACCCGGCTCCTCCTCGCCGCGGCGCTCGCGGGCGCCGCCGCCGCCGCCGCCGGCTGCGGCCCCGACGAGAGACCCGAGCCGTCCCCCCTCGTCCGCCTGAAGGAGCGGCTCGTCGCCGAGAACCGGGCCGCGCCCGAGGAGGCACCCACCGCGGTGGCCGCGCGGGTGGCGCGCTCGAACGCCGCCCTCCTCCGGGCCGCCCTGCCGGGGTGCGCCGACCTCGCCGAGCAGGCCCGGCGTACGGGCCGGCGGATCGCGACCCGCCCCGATCCGGGCGGGCCCCTCCAGCCGGCCGAGGCGGAGGATCTAAGGCTCCTCGCCTTCACGTACGTCCAGCACACGAAGGCGCTCGCGCGGGTCGTCGAGGACCACGGCGCCTTCGCCGGCGCGGTCGAGCTCGACGCGCGCACGCGCACGCTCGGCGTCGCCGAGCGCCTCGCCGCCGGCCTCGCCCAGCAGGACCTCTCGCTCGCCTTCGTCGGCGCCTTCGACGACGTCAAGATCGCGCGCGCCCAGCTCGACCGGCCCCTCGAGCGCGACGGGCTGCCCTCGCGCCTCTACGCGAAGCTCAGGGACTCGTCGCGGGCGCTCGGCGGGCGGGCCGCCCTCCGCGACGCGATCGACCGCTTCCAGGCGGCCGAGGTCCAGCGGCTCGTCCTCGCCGACCCCGAGGACGGCGACCTGCGCTGGCTCGCGGGCCGCATCTACGCCAGCGCCTCGTACGACGAGCTGCGCAAGGACGAGGAGCTCGGCCGCATCCTGGCGCGCGGGCCCGAGAAGATGGCGACCCTCTTCGTCGGCGCCGGCGCGACGGCCGACGAGCGCGTCCGCTACCCGGCGCAGGTCTTCATCGCGAACGTCATCGGCGACGCGGTCACGAGCCCGCGCGGCCCGCGGATCCCGCCCGAGCTGGCGACGCGCGTCCGGCGCGAGACCGTGCGCCCGGGCGACATCCTGCTCCGGCGCTGCGACGTCTTCGTCTCGAACCTCTTCCTCCCCGGCTGGTGGGGCCACGCGGCCCTCTTCGTGGGCGGGCGCGCGGATGTGGATCGGCTCGGGCTCGCGGACGACGCGGGGGTGCGCCCCCACCTCGAGGACATGGAGCGGCGCGGCCTCGACATCGTCGAGGCGGTGGGCGACGGAGTCACGCTCTCGACGCTCGCGCACTTCCTCGAGGCCGACCACGCCGCCGTCCTGCGCCCGCGCTACCCGGACGACGAGGCGCGCCGCCTGGCGATCCGGCGCGCGTACGCCCACCTCGGGAAGGCCTACGACTTCGAGTTCGACTTCGAGTCGGACGATGTCCTCGTGTGCTCGGAGCTCTGCTGGCGGGCGCTCGACGGCATCGTCCCGTTCACGCTCACGCGGCGCTTCGGCCGCTTCACCCTGACGCCGGACGAGATCGCGGCGCGCGCCGTCGGGCCGGAGGCGATGCTCGACCTCGTCCTCTTCATCCAGGACGGGGCGGAGTCGGACCGGAGCGGGTTCGAGAGACGGATCGAGTAGGAAGGTCGGAAGGTCGGAAGGTCGGAAGGTCGGAAGGTCGGGAGGGAGGGAGGGAAGAGCATGAGCATTCGTGGAGTGGGCGGGCCGCGCGTCCCCGAGGACGCGTTCTCGCAGGGGGCGGCGGCGGATGCCGCCTCGCTCAAGGAGTCGCAGTCGGGACGCAAGGCGACCGCCCCGAAGGCCGGGACGATCGACGCCCTCACGCCGCGCGAGCAGACGCGCGTCCGCGCGGCCGTCATCGCCGCCGACAACCGGAGGTTCCCGTCGCTCGTCGGCGCCGCCGACCGCGACTACATCAAGATCGAGGCGGCGAAGAAGACGGCGAAGGGCCTGGAGGTGACGCTCGTCAACACGCGCGCCTCGTTCCCCATCGGCCGGCCGGCGGGGCCCCAGGGCGACGTGGCGGACACGCGCCGCACGTGGCTCCTGAAGTCGAACGGGCAGGTCGAGCTCGTGAAGCCGCCGAAGTCGGAGCGGATCGGGACGGCGACCCCGCCGCGGCCCTTCACGCTGCCGGCCAAGGCGCGCGACGCCGTCTTCGCGGACGACGCGGCTCGCTTCCCGGCCCTCGGGAACAAGCCCGACCTCCAGTACGTGGCCGTCACGAACGTGAAGCCGGAGCCGGGCGGCGGCTTCCTGGCCACGCTCGCGACGCACCGGACGTCGATCGCCGGCCCGATCCCCGGGCACAGCGGCGTCATCGAGGGCTCGGAGCGGACCTACCGCGTCTCGACCGACGGCAAGAAGGTCGAGCTCGTGGACGGGCCCGAGGTCGGCGGCGTCAAGCCGAAGCCGAAGAAGGAGAAGACGGGGGCCGAGCTCGCCGCCCAGGTCGAGCGCATGCTCAAGGGCAAGGTCACCGACCGCGAGCGTCAGAAGATGCGCGAGATCGCGACCTCGGTGCCGATCGTCATGGGCCACGCGAACCCGCGCGACCCGGGGCTGTACGCCCCGAAGCACGTCCTCGACCGGGCGAAGGCCTTCGGCGACATGGTCCTCAAGCTGCGCGAGGACAAGAAGCTCTACGACTTCCTCATCAACGTCGCCGACATGCAGCTCGAGCGCTACCCGCCGATCCCGGCGGGGCCGACGATCGACCACGTCCGCCAGACGCTCGGGCGGTACGGGCAGACCGAGGCGCTCAAGGCCTTCGAGGCGAGCATGAAGCTGCCCGACGACTGGCCCTGGGACCGGAACCAGCGGTGATCCGCGTGCCGGGCGGCGCGAGGGCGGCGGCGCGCGCCGTCGCCCTCGCCGCCTCGCTCGTGGGCGCGGCGGCGTGCGGCCCGGCGGTGCGCTCCGGCGCCGCGAGCGGGACGCTCGACCTCGCCGAGGGCCGCTACCAGAAGGTCCAGTACCGCACTCCCGAGGGGCTCGACGTCGGCCTCGTCGGCGACGGCCGCGACCTCGTCGTCGAGCGCGGCGACCGGCGCATCGTCCTGAAGGACGCCGCCGCGCTCGGCAAGGCCCGCTTCGGGATCACCGGCGTCGGCCGGATCGAGGTCGAGTTCACGAAGGCCACGCTCATCCTCGAGGACCGCGTCCTCGAGTTCGCCGGGAAGAAGCACCTCCTCCCGGACGCGGGGAGCTACGCGCTCGAGCCCGACGGGAGCCTCTCGCGCGGTCCGTAGCGACGCTCGAGGCGGCGCCCGCGAGCCGCTACGGGAAGTGCTCGAACCGCAGCAGGTAGGGCTCGTCCTCGTCGCTCTGCCCCTGGAAGCCGCTCACGCGGACGAAGATGTCGCCTATGTAGTTGGCGACGGCGACGCGCTCCGTCTGGTCGCCGCGCTGGGGCGGCGGCATCGGCAGCGGGTTCAGGCCCGCGTCGAAGATCTCGAGGTCGTAGTCCTCGTTGTCCGGCGGGTTGAGGGTGATCTCGACGAACTCGTTGCCGATGAGGTCGACCTCGATCTCGTACCAGTCCTCGTCCCCCGGCGTCTGGATGGCCGCGAGCAGCTCGAGGGTCGCGCCGTCCGGCAGGTCGCCCAGGTCGGCGCCGGTGTTGGGGAAGTCGCCCACGTCGCCGTCGGAGCAGCCGCAGAACCCCGTGGCATCGAAGAAGAAGGTCGACGAGAAGCCGATGCTGCCGCCGCCGTCGCTGCCGCACCCGGAGAGGGCCGCGCCGGCGACGCCGGCGGCGACGAGCGCGAGGGCCGGAAGCACCGGAAGCGGAACCGAAGGCTTTGCGACCATCGTCCTTCCTCCTACGCGGTGGTAACAGCCTTGGACGCGCCCGGGGCGGGGGCTCTTCACCGGAGGTGGGCGTCGACGTGGTACGGTAGTTGCTCTTTCGTCCCCTTCAAACATTTGCGGCCGATATGCGTTTCAAATCTCTTCCAAGGAAACGGAGGAGGAAAAGGGGATCATGACACGTCTCGTGCACCGCGCCGTCTCGGTCTTCGCTCTCGCCGCCGGAATCGCCCTCGTGGCGGGCGCCTCGGCCGAGGCGAGCCAGTACATGCCGAACCGCCAGGGCGACATCTACCGCTACAAGAACAACCGCTACCAGAACGAGCAGACCTCGAGCGTCACCCAGACCTCGGGCGGCTGGCGCTACTGGACCCAGTTCTCGGGCCTCGGGCCGCGCTGGATCTGGACGGCGACGGGCAGCGAGACGGTCTACATCTGGAACGGGACCAACTACGAGGTCTTCTGCAACTTCAGCGCGGCCGCCGGGGCGTCGTTCCGGATCAACATCGGCTGCAACATCGGCAACGTGACGATCCGCTCGAAGGGCCGGACGGTGACGGTGCCGGCCGGCACGTTCACGGACTGCGTGATCCTCGACCTCCAGACGGCCTGCGCGGACGCGGGCGTGACGTCGGCGGTCTTCGCCAGGGGGATCGGCCCCATCCAGTTCTTCTCGGACAACATCGCGGGGTCGGTGACGGACGACCTGATCGGCGGCACGATCAACGGCGTCGCGTATCCGCAGGCGACGACGGCCCTCGAGGTGAGCGGCACGATCGACGGCTACCAGGTCACGATCAACCGGATGCCCTCGATCGGCGGGCCGCGGCCCCCGAAGGTCGTCAACGCCTACATCAAGGTGACGAACAGGACCGGCGCCGACATCGCGTACATGACCGGTCGCCCCTTCTTCGACGTCGAGGTGCAGAACAGCGGCGGCACGATCGTCTCCACGTGGTCGCGCGGGCGCCTCTTCACGCGGGACCTCGTCCAGCTCACGCTCCGCAACGGCGAGACGGTGACCTACGGCGGGCCCGTCGAGCTCACGGACGGCAACGGCGCGCACCTCGCGCCCGGCCTCTACAAGGTCGTGGTCCGGCTGTCGTCGGACCTCACGGGCTGCCAGGTGAGCTTCCCGATCGTCGTGACGCACGCGTTCTAGCGCGCGTCAGTAGGGCCCCGGGGTCGGCGCCGGCTCGCGCGGCTGCGCGGGCGGCGCCGGCTTCGCTTCCGGGGCCGGGGCCTCGGCCGGGTAGCGCCGCGCCACCTCCCCGAGCAGGTTCTCGAGGTAGCGCCGCACGCGCGGCTTCAGCAGCGTCACCGGGTTCTCGTCCTTCTGCCGGTACCACCAGTCGAGCGGCCGCGTGAGCCCGCAGTGCGCCTCGAAGCGGATGGCGCAGGCGCGCCCGTCGGCGACCGGGAAGACGTAGAAGGTGTAGTCGAACTGGGAGACGAGGACGTTGGCGGCGCGCAGCTCGTAGCGGAGGACGAAGACGCCGCCCCCCTCGGCCCCCTCCTGCCGCTCGGTCTCGCGCATGTTGACGGTCCCCTCGGCGAAGCGGAGGACGCGCGCCCGGATCGCGAGGTCGCCGCGGCGGTCGCGGGTCATCGAGAGGATGTCCGTCTCCCAGCGCTCGCCGCGCGGGTGGATGGCCCGGTCGTTGAGCCCGGCGATCGCCCACCCGTCGTAGGTCTCGAGGTCGGCGGCGACGGCGATCACCTGACCGGGCGGGTGCGCGATCGCGACATCGCCGGTCACGTGATAGATGTTGGCCCCGCCGCGGCCTCCGCCCTTCACGTACTTCATCTCGAGGTCGAGGCGCGTCGCCTTCGGGCGCCCGGCCTCGTCGACGGCGAGGACGCCGCGGGCGTCGAGGTCGGCCCGCACGGCCGGGGCCCGCTCGACCGCGGTCGCGTCGGCGAGAGCGGGCGACGGCGGGATGAGGACGGCGACGAGGACGGCGACGGCGACGGCGACGAGGACCGCGACGAGTAACGGAACGAGCGCGAGGGAGACCGGACCATGGTGGGCCCGCAGATGCGCGATCATGCACCGGCATTGTATACTGCGCCCGTGGTGAGCGCGAGGAGCACGAGCCGGCGGTTCCTCCTGACCCTGCGCGAGTGGCTCCTGCTCGCGCTCCTGGGCGGCCTCGGCGGGTGGTTCTGGCTGAACCAGGTCCCCGACGAGCTCGCCCTCGAGGGCAAGCACGAGGAGCCGCCCGCCGCCCTGCGCGACGTCGTCCTCGAGCGGGTCGCGTCCGACCTCGACAAGCCGCTCCAGGTCGTGTCGCCGCCTCGCGACGAGCGCCGGCTCTTCATCGTCGAGAAGACGGGACGCGTGAAGGTGCTCGAGGGCGGGAAGGTCCGGAAGGACCCGTTCGTCGACCTCGCGCGCCGCGTGAGCTTGCGGGGCGAGGAGCAGGGGCTGCTGTCGCTCGCCTTCCACCCGAAGTACGCGGAGAACGGGCGCTTCTTCGTGAACTTCACCGACTCGAAGGGGGACACGCGCGTCGTCGAGATGCGCGTCCGCAAGGACGATCCCTACCGGGCGGACCCGGCGACGGAGCGCCAGGTCCTCCAGGTCGACCAGCCGTTCTCGAACCACAACGGCGGCCTCGCGATCTTCGGCCCGGACGGCTACCTCTACGTCGGGCTCGGCGACGGCGGCGCGGCCGGCGACCCGTTCGGCAACGCCCAGGACCTGGGGACGCTGCTCGGGAAGATCCTGCGGATCGACGTCGACGGCGACGGGCGCGCGCCCTACCGCATCCCGGCGAGCAACCCGTTCGTCGGGCAGCGCGGGGCGCGCGGCGAGATCTGGGCCTACGGGCTCAGGAACCCGTGGCGGTTCAACTTCGACCGCGAGACGGGCGACCTCTACATAGCCGACGTCGGCCAGAACAAGTTCGAGGAGGTCTCGGTCCAGCCGCGCGCGTCGAAGGGCGGCGAGAACTACGGCTGGGACATCGTCGAGGGGCTCGGCCACTGCTTCACGCGGCGCAACTGCGACCAGACGGGCCTCACCCAGCCGCTCGTCGAGTACGGCCACGACGTCGGCCTCTCGATCAGCGGCGGCGCCGTGTACCGCGGCCGCGAGATCCCGGCGCTCCGCGGCCACTACTTCTACGCGGACTACGTGACCGGGGTCATCCGCAGCTTCCGCTACGCCGACGGGAAGGCCGAGGACCGCTACGACTGGACGAAGGTCCTGAACCCGTACTCGCCCGAGACGGGGAAGATCGGGACGATCGCGTCGATCGACGAGGACGCGCGCGGCGAGGTCTACATCGTCGATCACCACGGCGGCGCGGTCTACCGGCTGGCGCGGAAGGTGCACTGACCTGACCATGGGTGCGGACGGCGAGGACGCGGTGGTGGATGTGGGCGTCGTCGGCGCGGGCCCGGCGGGCCTGCACGCGGCCCTCAAGGCGGCGCTGCTCTATCACACGGCCGTCATCTTCGACAAGGGCAAGAAGCACAGCCGGATCTTCTTCGCCCCGAAGGTCAACAACATCCCGGGGTTCCCGGGCGGGATCTCGGGCGCGGACCTCATGCGCCGCCAGCGCGAGCACATAGCCGCCTACGAGGAGGAGCAGGGCCGGAAGTTCGTCGAGCTCGTCGAGCCGGTCGAGGTCGTCTCGGTCGCGCGGGCCTCGCCCGAGGAGCCGTTCGAGATCGTGGCCCGGGACGTCCGCACGGGCGGAGAAGTGCGGCGGAGGGCCCGCGTCGTCGTGCTCGCGACGGGCGTCGTCGACCGCCAGCCGTACATCGGCGACTGGGAGCTCAAGGACATCCGGCCGATCCTGCCCTACGCGAACAAGGGGACCGTCGACTACTGCCTGCTCTGCGACGGCCACGTCGTCGCCGGGAAGACGGTGGCCGTGATCGGCAACGGCAAGAGCGCCGTCGGGATCGCGACGGCGCTCCGCGACCGCTTCGAGGCTCGGCCGACGGTCGTCGCGTGCGTCACGTGCACGGACGTCGACGAGGGGACGGACGTCGAGGCCGCGAACGAGGCGATCCGCGCGAGCGCCGGGAAGCGCGGGATCCCGGTCATCCTGAACACGATCGACTCCCTCTACGGCTTGAAGGAAGGCCGGCTCGGGCTCAAGTTCCAAGACGGCACGACCGCCGAGTTCGACAAGGGGTTCCTGAGCCTCGGCTGGCACCAGATGAACACCGACCTGGCGCGCCCGCTGGGCGCGCTGTTCGACGACGACGGCTACGTGCGGACGACCCACGACTGCGAGGTCCTGGGCGAGGGCGAGGAGCCGATCCCCGGCCTCTTCGCGATCGGCGACATCCGCTCGGAGTCCTGGAAGCAGATCCCGATCGCGCTCGGCGACGCCGAGAGCGCGATCATCCACGCGTTCGCGGAGCGCCTGTAGCCGGGCGCGGGAGGAGCCGATGGCGAGAGAGCCGAAGCCCGACAGCCTGCTCAAGATCAACAAGTTCATCGGGGCGTACTGCGACAAGACGGGCATGACGACCGGCCCCGACCAGGGCATCACCGAGGCCGTGGCCAAGGGCCTGGCCGTGAACGTCGAGGACCTCGGGCGCCCGCTCTGTCCCTGCCGCTTCTACAAGGACAAGAAGGCCGAGGTGAAGCACCGGACGTGGATCTGCGCCTGCGACGACATGCAGATCTACAAGTACTGCCACTGCCTCCTCTTCGTCACGGCCGAGGGCCTCCCCGTGACCGAGTACCTCCCCGAGGACCACGAGGGCCGCGTGGCGTACGGTCTCGTCAAGGACCCGACCCCCGACAAGGGCCGGCCGCTAAGGAACAAGACCGCCGAGCGCGAGGCGGAGCGGAAGGCGCGGCCGTCGTAGGCCGCATCTCCGCGCCGCGCCGGGGGCGATCCGCATCCCAGGGGACCCGGATCAGGCCCGGAAGCGCCCGCGCAGCGCCGCCGCCAGGTCGCGCACCCGCGCCTCGTCGACCGGCGCGCGGACGTCGCCGCCGCGCTTGAGCCACGTGCCGACGATCGCGCCGTCGGCGAGCGGCGCGAGGTCGGCCGCGTTCGCGGGCGAGAGGCCCGAGCCGACGAGCACCGGGCGGTCGCCGGCGGCGGCGCGCACGGCCTCGAGCAGCGGGCGCGAGACGGGGGCGCCGGTCGCCTCCCCCGTGACGATCACGGCGTCGGCGAGGCCGCGCTCGAGCGCGTCGCGCGTCGCCTGGGCCGGGTCGAGGGGGGCGAGGGGCGTCGCGTGCTTGACGAGGATGTCGGCGAGCACGGCGACGCGTCCCTCGGCGCCGAGCGCGCGCCGGTAGCGGAGCGTCGTCGCCGCCTCCCCCTCGATGATCCCCTGGTCGGTGACGTACGCGCCCGTGTGGACGTTCACGCGCACGAAGGCGAGCGAGGCGGCGGCGGCGATCCCGACGGCCGAGACCGCGTCGTTGCGGAGGCAGTTGACGCCGACCGGCAGGCCCGTGTGTCGCCCGCACTCGCGGGCGACGAGGGCGAGGGTCGCGACGTGGTGGGGCGGGATCCGCTGCCCCTCCGTCCCCTTCGGAAACGGGGCCGAGCCGAAGTTCTCGACGATGATGGCGTCGGCCCCGCCGCGGGCGAGGGCGGCCGCGTCCTCGAGGGCGCGCCGCTCGACGCCCGCGAAGCCCTCGTCGCCCGCGTGGAGCGGGTCGCCGGGCAGGGGGGGGAGGTGGACGACGCCGATCAGGCCCCGGGGAACGGTCACGCCCGAACGCGCCGGGGGACGAGCGCCCACGCGCCGAAGGCCGCGGCCGGCAGGAAGACGGCCGGCGGGTAGAGGAGCAGGGTCGCGAGCACGGCCCCGACGGCGAGGAAGAAGATCCCGAGGTCGGCGTCGCGCGAGCCGAGGAGCCAGCCCGCGAACGGCAGGGCGGCGAGGAGCGCGAGCGCGTCGAGCGCGGTCCACGGAAAGAAGGCGAGCACGCGTCGGCCCTCCCGGAGAATGATTCTCCGCGGTCATTGTACCGGCGGCCGCCACGCGCGCCAAGCCGGCCGCTTTCCCGCTCCCGTTCCCGCTCCCGTTCCCGCCCCCGCTCCCCGCCCCTCGCCCCTTTCCCCCTCCCCTGCCCTATCCCCCTCCCCCGCCCCTTCCCCCCGCTCCCCGCCCCTTCCCCCTCCCC
>Ga0187892_10003184_pt1 | contig 30563 bp, 27 predicted proteins | sample MA1701073metaG_FD_139345 | JGI IMG/M metagenome (GOLD analysis project Ga0187892, IMG submission 139345) | Bio-ooze microbial communities from a basaltic lava cave in the Kipuka Kanohina Cave System on the Island of Hawaii, USA - MA170107-3 metaG ...
ACGGCTTTCGAACATTTCCCGGCATAGACAGGCCGGCGAATAGCGAACTTATCATTGGCATGCTTGAACTGCACGCAATCGGTCGCCATGCCGACTCCGAATTTTGCCGCCAATCTTGGTAGAAAGTCTTTTCCCTGTGAGGTGGCGCCGCAAATCACTGCCCCGCATTGTTGCGTCGATAAATAGGTGAACAAGGCATTCGCATAGCCTTCCGTCGTGTACTGGGAGAGTTGCTCGCTTTCCAAAAGAACGACATGAGTGGCTCCTTTTTTTCCCAGTTCCGCGGCTAAATTATCGAGCCCTTTCGAGCCAAGCAGGATGACACTGGGGCTAACCCCTTGCTTTAGAAGCTCTCCCAAAATTTCAAGCGTCACGCGCTTGAGCTGTCCGTCCTTATGTTCCCCAATCAGAAATATCTTGGCCATACCGTCCTCTTAAATGACTTTGGCTTCCTCGCGCAGAAGCCGAACCAATTCTTTCACTTGAGTTGCCGTATCGCCTGAAAGTTTTTTTCCGGCGACACGCTCGGGGGGGAGCTCGAATGAAGACCCTTTCACGGATGGGCCCTCCGATCCCAATCCCAGATCCCCCAAAGAGTACGCTTTAATTTCTTTTTTCTTTGCTTTCATGATGCCAGGGAGACTCGCATAGCGGGGAGTGTTGATGCCTTTATTGACAGCCACAACACAGGGGACGGGCATCTCGATGACGTGCCTTGCTCCTCCCTCAACTTCCCGTTCCACCCGGATGCTTTGTTTGTCATTAGCAATGTCTACTTTAACGACCACTGAGGCCGATGGCACATTCAAAAGCTCCGCCACGTAACCAAACACCGCTGCCTGATCGTCATCAATGGCCTGCTTGCCGGTAAATATGAGCGAGGGATTTTCCTTCTTTAACATTTCCGCAAGCGTTCGGCCGACGAGAAAAGTGTCGTGAAGGTCGGCATCGGTCTTAATGTGAATCGCATGATCGGCTCCCATGGCCACGGCCGTCCGGAGTGCTTCCACGCAACGATCCGGGCCCAACGCTACTACGGTGACCGATCCGTCTTTAAGTTTTTCCTTTGTCTTTAATGCCTCCTCGACGGCGAATTCATCGTACGGATTGATGATCCACTTGATATCCCCTTTTTCAATCCCTTGTGAATCCGAGGTGAGGCGGATTTTTGTTTCAGTGTCAGGTACTTGTTTCAGAAGAACAAAAATATTCATGGTTTCTTCTCTTTATTTCTCAAGGAGGTGTCTGGCAATGACAATGCGTTGGATTTGCGATGTTCCCTCGTAGATTTGTACGAGTTTGACGTCCCTCATGATTTTTTCGACGGGGTATTCCTTGGTGTAACCATATCCCCCAAAGATTTGGACCGCATTGGTGGCGGCTTCCATCGCCATATCGGCGGAAAAACGTTTGGCCAGCGCGGAGTAATAGTTGCCTTCATCCAGCTGATTTTGATCGAGATACCAGGCGGCCTGATAACAGAGAAGCCTTGCGGCCTCGATATGGGTTGCCATATCAGCCAGCATGAACTGAATGGCCTGAAAATTCGCAATAGGCTGGTTAAATTGTTTGCGCTCTTTCGCGTATTTGATGGAATACTCCATAGCGGCGCGCGCTGCACCAACGGCTCCCGAGGAAATCGGCGGTCGGGTGCGATCGAGTGTTCGCATCGCGACTTGGAATCCCTCCCCCGCTTTTCCGATGAGATTTTTTTTCGGAACCTTCACATTTTCAAACTGGATTGCCCGAGTGTCGGAAGCGCGCTGCCCCATCTTATTTTCTGGTTTCCCCATATGAACACCAGGGCTATCCGTGGGAATGGCAAGGCATATCAGCCCTTTCTTTTTGAGTTCCTTGTTGACGGTGCAAAAAACCGTCAGCAGTGAAGAAAACCCCGCGTTCGTAATCCACATTTTCGAGCCGTTGACGACATAATGATCCCCCTCATCGTGGGCAAGAGTTGAAAGCGAGGCCGCATCCGATCCCGATCCCGGCTCTGTCAGGCAGAAGGAAGCTAAATTGGGCTCCTTTAGGAAGGGGACCACAAATTCCTCTATCTGGGATTCGGTGCCAAACAAGACGATGGGATAAAGGCCGAGATTATTAACCGTGATGCTCGTAGTGATGCCAAGGCAACCCGCTCCCAGCTCTTCATTAATAATGACATCTTCGAGTACGCCGCAACCAAGGCCACCGTGTTTTTGTGGAACAATCCCATTCATCAGCCCCACTTCCCACGCTTTTTTGATGACCTCTTTGGGAAACTCGCCGGATTCGTCGTATTTCGCGGCGACTGGAATCACCTCTTTTTCCGTAAATTTCCGGACGGTTTCCCTGAGCGCTTCTTGTTCCTCTGTTAGTCTAAAACTTATCATGCATTATCCTTTTATGCTGTCACTTGACAAACACAAGTATCGGCAAAAGTATGCACAAAACCAAGAGTTTTCAATCATTTTCTAGGGGACTTAAAGACGGTGGCAAATTCAAAAACGGGCATTCTGGTCATTCTGGATGGCTTCGGAATCAACCCCGATCCGAAGCATAATGCCATTGCCGAGGCAAACACTCCTAACTGGGACAGACTGTTGGAGCAATATCTCCACGGGCGATTGGATGCCTCGGAAAGTCACGTGGGGCTTCCTCAGGGGTTCATGGGAAATTCCGAGGTGGGACATTTGAACATTGGAGCGGGAAGGGTCGTCTACCAAGATTTTTCCTTAATCAGTCGTGCGATTGAAGAGGGAACTTTTTATCAAAACAAAGCCTTTATAAATCTTTTTTCCGAGATCAAAAAGAAGGATCGCGTCCTTCATTTGATAGGGCTCGTGTCCGATGGTGGCGTCCACAGCCACATCAGCCATCTGCTAGCGCTCATTCAATGCGCGAAGAGAAATTCAATTACGAAGATGGCGATTCATGCGATTACGGACGGGCGAGACACTTCCCCCACCTCCGGAGTGGAGTATGTGACCCGTTTAAGCAGTTTCTGCGAAGATGCCGGGGTTGGCGCTATTGCGACGGTCATGGGGAGATTTTTTGCGATGGATCGGGATAGCCGGTGGGACCGTACCGAAAAAGCATACCATGCGGTGGTGATGGCGGATGCGGAGCAGAGCTTTAATGCGCCAGTCGCTTATCTTCGGAAAAACTATGAGGAAAATGTGACCGATGAGTTTATTCCGCCAGCGGTGAGCAAGGACTATCGCGGAATCGAAAATGGAGACGGGGTGGTGTTTTTCAATTTCCGGGCAGATCGGGCACGGCAATTGACGCGCGCCATTACCCAGAATGAGTTTAATCATTTTCGAAGAACCGAGCGGCCGGAACTGGGGGGATTCGTCTCGATGACTCCCTATGATGGGACATTTCAGTTAGCTTCGGCTTTTGAAAAGCCCAGGATACGGAACACATTGGGTGAAGTGATCAGTCAAAAAGGTTGGAAGCAACTTCGCATTGCGGAAACGGAAAAATATGCTCATGTGACGTATTTTTTTAATGGGGGTGACGAAAAGGTGTTTGAAGGGGAAAAGAGAATTTTGATTCCGTCGCCTCGTGACGTGAAAACGTACGATTTAAAGCCGGAGATGAGTGCGAGTGAGGTCACCAAGATTCTGCTGTCGGAGCTTAAGACGGGTGAGTACCGGTTTGCGGCGGTGAATTTTGCCAACCCGGACATGGTGGGACACACGGGGAATTTTCGTGCCGCGGTAAAGGCCGTAGAGTTCGTAGACGATTGTCTGGGGAAAATTGTGGATTGGGTTGAATCGAATGACGCATTTGCTGTGGTGACATCGGATCATGGAAACTGTGAGTTGATGGAAGATGCGAGGGGCATGCCGCTCACGTCTCACACCGTCCTGCCCGTGCCCATTGTAATCGTTGACAAGGAGCATAAAAAGAGCTCGTTGGCCAAAGAGGGACGACTTTGTGACATTGCGCCAACCCTACTTGCGCTCTGGGACATTCGCCCTCCCAAAGAAATGACTGGCAAAAGCCTTATCTAGGCACCTAACAAAATCACCCGGAAATTCCGATAGAAAGATTATCAAGGAACCACCATGTCCGGGAAACTGGGAGAACTATTAGTTTCGCAGGGATTGATTAACCGCGATCAACTGACGTCCGCTCTCGAGTTACGCAATAAAAATAAGACTCGGCTTGGGGCGGCGCTGGTGCAACTGGGGCATATTAATGAAAAGGTTTTAGCCACTTTCTTAAGCAAGCAATATGGGCTTTCCGCCATTTCGCTCGATGATGTCAGAATCTCCCAGGACCTCGTCAAATTAATCCCGCGCAGTCTTTGCGAGCGGCATTGTTTGATTCCGCTGGGCATTGAGGGGAATCGCCTTTCGATCGCGCTCGCGGATCCGACCAATGTCTCTGCAGTGGATGATGTTCGATTCCTCTCGAATATGGATGTGGATGTCTATATCGCGACGGAAACGGCGATTCGGGCGGCTATCGATACGGCTTACACGTCCACGACCGAGCTCGAAAAGATCGTCCCGCTTCAGGAGGACGAGGAAGATCTGAAAACTAGCAACATTGAGATCGCTTCCCTGGAGCAGGCGGCCGTTGAAGTGGACACAGAGAAGGCGGGTGAAAAACCCGTCATTCGGCTGATCAATAAACTTTTCCTCGAAGCGGTAAGGAGAAAAGCCAGCGATATACACATTGAGCCGTTTGAATCCTACAGCCGAATTCGTTTTCGCATTGATGGAGCGCTCTATGAGTTGATGCGGCTTCCCCCACAGCTCAAAAGCGCCATCCCCACGCGCATTAAAGTGATGTCCTCCCTGGATATCTCGGAAAAGAGATTGCCCCAGGATGGCAGAATTCAGGTGCGTACCCGACATAAGAAGATCGACATCCGCGTGTCGGTGCTCCCGACCATGTTTGGTGAAAAGGTGGTGATGCGTCTTCTCGATCAGGGGGCTACCACGCCGGATCTCGCGGCGCTCGGTTTTGAGGAGGAGCAGCTTAAAGTCTTTCGAACGGCGGCAAGCCAGCCCTATGGCATGGTGTTAGTGACGGGGCCGACGGGAAGCGGAAAATCGACGACATTGTACGCTGCGCTTTCCGAATTGAATGGGCCCGATGTGAATATTTCCACCGTCGAGGATCCTGTCGAGTACAACATGTTGGGCATCAACCAAGTCCAAATGAAAGAAACGATTGGGCTTAGTTTTGCGGCGGCTTTGAGGTCACTTCTCAGACAAGATCCCGACATCATTATGGTCGGAGAGATACGGGATCAGGAGACTGCCGAAATCGCTATCAAAGCGGCTCTCACAGGCCACATGGTTTTTTCGACGCTTCATACAAACGATGCGCCGAGCTCCGTGAGCCGCCTACTCCATATGGGAATCGAACCCTTTCTTATCACGGCGGCATTGAGCGTGGTCCAGGCCCAGCGGCTGGTCCGGGTCATTTGCGAAAATTGCGCGGAAGCCGACGATAAAATCACCAAGGAAATGATTCTTGCCGCGGAATTGCCGGCACATTGGATCGATACCTGCAAACCCATGCGAGGGAAAGGGTGTGATCGGTGTGCGAAAACCGGCTATCGGGGCAGACAAGGAATTTTTGAAGTCATGCCGGTGACGGAACGGATTCGCGAAATGGTCGTTAAGGGCGCCAACGCGGATCAACTAAAAAAGGCTGCCATCGAAGAGGGGATGATGACTCTCAGGCAGAGTGCTCTCCTGAAATTTTATCGCGGAGAGACGACCTTGGAAGAGGTACTGAACAACTCAAGGCCCGATACGGATCTAAAAACATGACAAATCTCTCACAGCTACTCAAAGCGATGTTGGAACATAAAGCCTCGGATATGCACATCACGAGCGGGACACCGCCGACATTCAGGGTGCACGGCCAGATCCTGAGGGTGAAGTCGAAACCGCTATCTCCGGCCGACACTAAGGAGCTGTGCTATTCCGTTCTTACGGACTATCAGAAGGCGTTATTTGAAGAACAGAAACATTTGGATTTTTCGTTTGGAATTCGCGATCTCGCCCGCTTTCGCGCCAATGTTTACTACCAGCGGGGGGCGGTGGCGGGCGCATTCCGTCATATCCCCTATGAAGTTCCTAAATTAACGACATTGGGGCTTCCTACATCCGTGCAGGGGTTACTTGGAAAGCCCAGGGGCTTGGTATTGATCACCGGGTCTACGGGCTCTGGAAAATCGACAACCTTGGCCGCCATGATCGATTCGCTGAATGAGAGCGAGAATCTTCATGTCATCACCATCGAGGATCCCATCGAATACATCCATCAGCACAAGCAATCGCTGATCAACCAGAGGGAAATTGGACAGGACGCGAAAACGTTTGGACAGGCGCTCAAGGCTGCCCTGCGCGAGGATCCCGATGTGGTGTTGGTGGGTGAAATGCGGGATCGGGAAACCATCGAGACGGCACTCACGCTGGCGGAAACAGGCCATTTGGTCTTCAGCACCCTGCACACCAATAGCGCTCATCAGACGATAACCCGTGTCGTGCAGGTATTTCCCGCGGACCACCAGGATCAGATCCGACTTCAACTATCCATGGTGCTTGAGGGTATCGTCACGCAGGCGCTGGTGCCGCGTGCGGATGGACAAGGGAGGACGGTGGCGGTGGAGCTTCTCATTCCGACCCCCTCGATTCGCAACCTGATCCGGGAGAATAAATTATTCCAGATTCCTTCCGCGATGCTGATAGGCCAAGAGCATACCGGCATGGTCACATTCAATCAATCCTTGGTTCAGCTCGTGCGCAAAAGAATGATCACACCGGAAGCGGCGTTGGCAGCGACTCCCGATCAAGAGGACTTGGTGAAAAGTCTCACCGAGCTCCGACGAAGAGTCGCGTAAGGTCCTGAAAGGTGCCTATCAAGGTCCTGAAAGGAGGTCCTGAAAGGTGCCTATCGACTTTCAGGACCTTACCAGGTCCTGAAAGTCGATAGGCACCTTTCAGGACCTCCTTTCAAGACCTTTTACCGAGGTTTTAATGAAATTCAGCTATGTCGGGTTAACACGACAGCAGGAGAGGGTGCGGGGGACTGTCGACGCGCAAGACGAAGTGGAGGCGCGGATGCGTCTTCGCGCGATGCAGGTCCGCCCCCTTACCCTGGGAGTAACGCGCGGTAAATTATTTGAGCTGGATCTTAAGAACTTAAGTTTCGGAAAGACGATCGATCTCAAGGGCATGATTGTGTTTACCCGTCAATTCTCATCCCTGATCGATTCCGGCGTGCCCGTCGTTCAGTGCCTCGACATTCTTTCCTCCCAGGAAAAGCGAGCGGCATTCAAAAAAGTGTTGCTCAAGGTAAAAGGGGACATCGAGGCGGGAAGCGGTCTTGCGGAAGCCCTGGCGAAACACCCCAAAACTTTTCCCGATCTGTTTGTCCGCATTGTGGAGGCGGGTGAAGTGTCAGGGACTCTGGACAAGTCATTAAAGAGAGTCGGGATTCAACTGGAAAAATTGGGAAAGCTGAGATCAAAGGTCGTGGGTGCCATGATCTATCCCGTCATTACCCTCGTCGTCGCGGTACTCGTTCTTGTCTTTTTGCTTGTGAAAGTCATCCCCGAGATTTCAAAGCTTTATACGGAGTCCGCGGCAAAACTTCCCGAGCTTACCGTCAAAGTGCTGGCACTGTCCGATTGGATGCAGCAGCAGTATCACCTTCTTCTCATCGGTCTTGGCGTGATGGTGGTGGGCGGAAGTTTCTTGTATCGGGTGCCTGCATTTCGGAGAATTTGGGATCCGCTCGTGGTGCGAGTCCCTCTGTTTGGCTCGCTCATCAAGAAGGCCGCGATCGCCCGTTTTACCCGAACCATGTCGACACTCATTGCCAGCGGCGTGCCGTTGCTTAACGCTTTTGACATCTGCATCCGACTCATCGGCAACCTCGCGGTCAAGGATTCCATTCGCCAAGCACAAGCTTCTGTCACCGAGGGAAAGAGCATCGCCGCAGGGCTGGGAGCATCGAAGGTGTTTCCGCCGATGGTGGTCCACATGGTGTCCATTGGTGAAATGACAGGACGGCTCGATGATTTATTGGCAAAAGTTGCGGAGATTTACGATGACGAAGTGGATGACGCGGTCTCGGCTTTGACCGGGCTGTTGCAGCCGGCGCTCATCATTATCGTCGGGGGTATTGTCGCTTTCTTGCTTTTGGCCATGTACCTGCCCATCTTTCAGCTGGCCGAAAAAGTCACGGGGGGGGCTTGATAGAGGAAATCAAATCGTGGCGGCTTCGTTTTGCGCTTGGGCTTCCTCCTTCGACTGGCATGCGCGAGGCACTCCAGTGGCTTACCCTCGCGCGACTGGGTGTTCTTTATGTTCTTCTTTCCGTGCTCGTCCTTCAGCAGGTGTTTCGCAGGGAATCCTACTCTGAGTTTCAGTTCACGCTCGCTTACGGGCTTCTGGCCTTAAGCTTCGCCTTCAATCTTAGCTACAGTATTTTTCTCGAAAGGCTTCCCACCCAATGGTGGGTGGCTGGCAGTCATATCTTTTTTGACTCGCTGCTTACGTCGATCTGGCTTCTGTTGTCGGGCGCGAAAGACAGCCTCTTTGCTTTGCTTTACCTGATTCAGATTCTTCTTGTCTCACTGATTCTTTATCAAAAGGGCGCATTGGTGGCTTCGATTATTTCCTGCCTGTGCTTCGGGCTCGTGACGGTGTTAAACCCCAATCCCTACCCGAATGCGATGCTGGGCTGGGCTATTTATTCGACGATTTTTTTAACACTGGGGATCGTGGGCGGGTATTTGAGCGAAGAATTGTTGAGAACGACGCAAAGTCTTAAGGAAAAGCAGCAAAGAATTGAAAAATTGATGGCCCTTCATGAGCGCATCATCTCCGATATGCCCACGGGGCTTCTTACGGTGAATGAGGCCCTGAGGGTTAACTTCATCAACCCGGCGGGGGAACACATTTTGGGTCGAACGTCCTCCGCGATGGTCGGTAAGTCCCTCGCGGAAGTCGAGCCGGGGTTATTGCCGTTTTTTACACAGATAGAAACGGAAGAGGTCGTCGAAGAGCCGGATCTTTCGGCCACTGGGCCGGAGCATCATCGCTCCTTTTTTGTGCAAAGCCGATCGGAAAAGGGAAAAGCACGGCTTCAACAATGCGTAGAGATTGGCGAGGGTTTATCTAAGCGAATTCTTCGGGGAGATGTGGCCGAGCTTGAGGTGGGGGCAGGTTTGGGAAAATTGCTGGGGAGCGAGGGATCCGGGGCGCGTGTGCTCTTGTTTCAGGATGTGACGAAGCTCCTCCATTTGGAGGAAAAACTAAAACAGCATGAAAAGCTTGCGGCAGTGGGACAATTAGCGGCGGGCATCGCGCATGAAATCCGAAATCCACTGGCCAGCATGAGTGCGAGCATTGAAATGTTAAAGGGCTCTTTGCCCTCGGATCGCGCGTATTTCGAGAATCAGAAACTGATGGAAATCGCTATTCGTGAAATCGATAGGCTCAATCGCTTGGTGTCGGAGTTTCTCGACTTTGTAAAGCCGGAAAAATTTCGTTTTGAAAAGGTCAGCATTGAAAAGGTGCTTTCCGAAGTGGTTCTTTCAGCCCAGAAGCTGAAGGAAGTAGGGCAGCAGATCCGGATCCGCGAAAGTTATGAACCCAACGTTTTTGCCCATGGAAATGCGGAGAAGCTCAAACAGGTGATTTGGAATCTGCTGGTGAATGCCATCCAGGCGATGGGCGGGAAAAAGGGAACCGTCGAAGTGGGCTGTGCCAGAGCCCGAGAGCATCGGGTTCGCTTCTGGGTTTACGATGAAGGGCAGGGAATGGACGAAGAGGTCATCGCTCATTTGTATGAGCCCTTTTTTACGACGAAGGAGAAGGGAACGGGTCTCGGTTTAGCGACGGCGTACAAAATTGTCGAAGCCCATCAGGGAGAAATTAAAGTTTCCTCACAGGTGAACTTAGGAACGAAATTTGATGTTTTTTTACAGGAGCCAGCCGCATGAACTGCCTCGCGATGATTGCTTTGATCCTGAGTGGGTGTGCGTTGGCGCAAACAGCGTCGCCAGAAGTCGCTCCTGATGCCACTCCTACTCCTACCGCGGAGTCCGCGCCCGCAGCTCCACCCGCCCCAGCTCCCGTTCAGGTATCGCCACAGGTAGAAGAGAGAGCCGAAGCGCTAATGGAGATGGTGCCAGAGGAGGCGAGCACCGAGAAGAGCAGACTTTTGAACTTGAGTGCACGCATCGATGCTAGCTTTAATGCAGGAAATCCGGTGCAGCAGGGATTTCAGATACCTTCGATTAGGCTCTCCGTTTTCGGGGAGGTAGGGGATCACATTGATTATCGATTAGCCCTGGGGCAAACGCGAGAATTTTCCACTGTCATGCTCCCTCAAGTCATGCCCGTGGAGGCTTTCATCCGAGTAGCGACGGGCGGTTTGAGTTGGCGCATGGGAATGTTTACTCCGTCGTTTAATCCATGGTGGAGTCCCGATCTTTCCGACCTGGAGTACCCAGACTACTTTGAGTCCCATCGAGCGGTGTTTTTGTCGCGTGACATCGGTGCCGAGGTGGCGTTTGAGGAGAAACCAAGCGGAGGTTTGAAGGCGGGAGGAGGTGCCTTTAATGGAAATGGTATTCTAGGAATGAACAGTAACAATGCAAAAGCACTTACGGCATTTCTAAGCTATGCGTTTTTTTTGGGAGACACGAAAATAACCCTGGGTGGAAGCGGTTACACGCTCCTGCAGTCAAGCAGTGGAAATGTGAATTACAAATCGAATCAAGTGGCGGCAGCTTTTATTTCTTTGGATTTTCCATCTTTGGGAGTTTTTCTGGGAGGAGATTTTTTTGTCGGAAAGTTTGAAGACAGCACTCGTAAAATTCTTCCCCGAGGCGAGACAGCCACCGTGATCGTGCGAGTTTTACAGGATGTGAAGCTGTTTGCGAGGGGAGAGATACTCCGTTCGCCTCCGTCGGGGGCACTGAATCCCGAAAAACATTTTCAAATTGGCCCCATGCTTATTTTTAATGAATCCCTTAAGGCTTTCGTCCTGTACGATTATTTTGACTCCGGAAGTAGCTCCATTTCGAATTCCTTTCAGGTACGCGTGAGACTAACGATTTAAGAAATACGGGCAATATTCTTGAACGGGGCACTCAGGGCACAGCGGTTTTCTTGCCTTGCAGAGCCGTCTTCCATGGAGGATCAGCATGGAGTTCACTCGGCTCCAAAGATGCTTGGGGATGAGCTCGCAGAGCTCACGTTCGATCTTTTCCGGATTGGGATGGTGGGCCCAGCCCAGCCGATGACTTACTCTTTTTACGTGCGTGTCCACGGCGATGGCGGGCAGATCAAACGCCTGGTTAAGCACCACGCTTGCCGTCTTTCGCCCGACTCCGCGAAGTGACGTCAATTCGTCCATCGTTCGGGGGACCTTTCCTCCAAACCGCTCCACAAGATCTTTCGACGTGTTGATAATTGCTTTTGCTTTCATTCGATAAAAGCCGCAGGAGCGTATCAAATTTTCCACAGCAGCCTGTGTTGCGTTGCCTAATTCGTTCGCGGTGCGAAAGCGTCGAAACAGCTCCGGCGTTGTCTTATTCACTCGTTCATCCGTGCACTGCGCGGATAGAATGACGGCGATCAGCAACTGGAAAGGGTTCTCATACCGCAGTTCCGTGCGAGCATCCGGGTATTGCTTTTCCAATAGTGAGAAGACTTTTAGGGCTGTATCCCTATTTACTTTCACGGATTTCACTCCCTTTTTCACGAAAATATGGTTATCTTGTGGCAAAATCAATCAACTTTGCCGCCGTGGTGGAATGGCAGACACGTACGGCTTAGAACCGTATGGGGAAACCCATGGGGGTTCAAGTCCCTCCGGCGGCAGATCTCCGATCTGACTCCTTGGGAATTTCGTAGAGTTCTCAAGACCTCAGGCATTCCTGGGATCGCTCACGGTAATCGGCGCGGATAAAGGGTTGTTATGATAAAATTTAAAAAAATGATTCTATTAGCATTCTTTCTTCTGTGGCAGGGGACCATGAGTTCGTTGTGCGCCGAGCCAATTCAAAAAAAGGCGCGCATTGAAATCCCTAAGTTACCATCTGACCAAGAGCCGAGTTGCTCGCTCAAAGCCATACCGACAAAGGTTACCGTAAATCACTGCACGACACTGACGATGAAAGTCCGATTTCCGGAATCTGTCGCATCCGCTGTTCTTAACAGTCAACCGCTGGCAATGAACCCCGGTCAGGACATGTATACAAGAAACGTCTGCGTCGGCTCGGTGGCAAAAAACTATACTTATTCAGCTTCCCTCAAAGGAACAAATGGAAGTGTTAACGACTGCTCAACCACGGTTATGGCAAAGGCTCCCCCCCCACCGCCGCCCTCTTGCACGTTAAAAGCTTCGGTCGATCCCGTACGCTACGACTGCGGTCGCCCGGAGGATCACGCGACGATACTCCGTTTGTTTCCCAAGGGAGAGATAAATTGGGCTCGTATCGATGGGACCCCCGCTCCCCCCTATCAAAAGGTGATTTCATGGGATCCGGACTGGAAGCACGGCAAGATGTTTGTAGGAAGCGTCGGAAATTCAAGCGGAAGCGGAACTTGCACGCAGAGGGTGGGAGTTCGTTGTGCCAAGGGCGGTGTGATTGTGGAAAATGTTCCTGGGTGGGGCTTTCGCCAGGGAGCCAATAACCCACCAACTTGTGATTACGATTACCACTGCAAAACTGAATCCTGCGCGGAGGAGGTGGGAGGGTGGGTGGGAAAGAGAGGGTGCAAAATTCCAGGTTGTTTTGCGCCGGAAACTCGGCTTCTCACAGGAAATGGTAGTCTGAAACGAGCCGACCGAATCACAAAGGGGGACACCCTATGGAATCCTGTAAGAGAAAAGGCTTTTGAAATCGAAACCATGGTTTTGGGCCCCGAGCAACATCCACTCGTTCTGATTGGTTACGGCGAGAAGTCGGTCACCGTCACGTCACAACACCCCATGATAACCAAGGATGGACTTAAGAGCGCGGGGGCCTTGCGCTCTTCAGATTATATTCTTGGCGCCGATCAACAATTTTACAACGTGACTCAACTAAAGCTGCTGCCACAACGCATAGGGGAGACTGTCTATCACTTCAAGGTAAATACTTCATCCAAGGAAATTGAGGATCATCTCATCGTCGCGGAAGGTATCCTCACAGGCGATCACTATTTGCAAGAGATGCTGGAGACATCACGCAACACTTATGAAAATCCTCATCATTAGCCTGCTGGTCGTACTGCTAGGTGTCGGAGGTTTCTTGGTCTTTAAGTCTCAAAAGGTTACCAAGACCGCGACAATGATGCCAGAGCTCGCGGGCAATCCACGCTTAAAATACGGCGCGATTTCTTGTGGGGCCTCCGGTTGTTCTCTTACGATCGAATTTAATGTGCCCGAAGTCTGTCACTTGGGGGATTACAACTTCATGCGGGTCGATCTGAACAAAGCTAGTAGTAAGCCCAATTTTCTTTTGTCGATCGAGCCGATGTCTCCCGTCGATAGTTCCGTCCCACCATTTTCTCAGGAATTTACGCTGAAGGCGCTTCAGACCGGATTAAAAACAACACTTCATTTCCCAAAGTATAAAAAGCCAATTCCGTTCGGTGTCTTCGTGTGCAAAGACGCAAGGGCGGAAAAACGCTGCTCGGAAAAGCAGTACATGGACTTAGATGAGATGATGTCGTCTAATTTTTCGGCGTTCGCCGCGAATCCCGCTTACCGGTCGCCCGATCGGATCTACTTTTTCCAGTTCTTGCTTTGGGAATCCGAGAATCGGCTTGTCGCCATGGATGACCAAGATCCGATGCTGCTGACAGATAGCTTGTACGCGTTGCGGCTTCAATATTTGAATCAAAGGGCACCGACGTCGGAAAACTCAACGCTGATGGATAAGGTTAAAGGTTTATCGCAGACACTGCGGTCAGTCCCTCTCGATTTTGGGGCGGATTCAAAGATTGTGATCACGCTCCCTCGATACAATCAAAAGAACTGCCCGCAATGAGAAAAAACCCATGAACGACCATCGCGGCTTTACCCTCATTGAGGCTATTGTAGGCATTTTGATCCTTGGGGTGGCGACTTGGTTTCTAATCAGCAGCTTTGGCCTTTTTGTTCATCGGAAGTCTCTCGCTCGCTCGAAGACCGCCATCTGGCAAATAGAAGAAGGAGTACGACGCGAAGTTCTTTCGACCCTCTCACAGATCTTTCGAGATATGAGCGGCTCCTCTTGCGTATTGCCTCAACCTCTTAAAGCGAGACTTGAATCCATTGCGATCCCGGGGACTCGCCTTACCGTCGTGGGAGACCAGGACCGTAATCGAATGCTCGCTAGTCTCAAGCACCCGGAGCGTGCCGGAAATTTTCAAACAGCTCTTCAACGCTGCCAACAATCGCAAGCAGCTAACCTTTCCGTTGAGTTCTTCCAGGAAAAGGCCCAGCTCTATTTTTGTTTAAGCATCACTGAAAGCGACGAAACTAGCGCCGTGGCAGGGCGATCCATCCGGTCACTATCTCCGGTGTTCGCGGAATTCTTATACACAAATATTAACTTAGCACTCGGCACGCCACTCACCTGTCCTGACTTTGCTCAGACGCTGGCAAGCTCACCACAGATCCCGTCGGCAGGAGTACTTTATTACACCTTCTATTGGTCCGGAGGAGGAGCAATAGCCGAGGCACTAACCCATCAATCCGGAGCGCTACTCATTGGAAATATTTAGACCAAAGAACGAGGGAGGCGGGGCTCTCGTCGTTATCTTGGTGCTTACGACTCTCCTCTCACTGCTAGCCGCGGGGCTCTTTCAGGTATCGGAAGTGGAACAGAGAAACTCTTCGCGGCGCCTCGCCGCCAAAGTCGCGAATGATGCGAATATTTCAGCGATAGAAATCGTCAACCAATTGGTGCGCACAAGGGCCATCCGAGGAGTCTACTCGAACACCAGCAAAACGACGTACTGGCATCCGGGCCCCGATGGAGACGGATGGCGCTGGCAATTTACGGAAGGGTATACCCGCGATGCTGCTAAACAACCCGTTGCAAAAGTGGACATTCAGATGTGTAATCCGCTCGTCTTCACAAAAGATGAGCTCAGAAAAATGTACTCTCCCACTCCCGAGTTACCCCAGGGCTGCTCTACTCTGCAACAAACCGTGACATTTGAAACCGCAAAGAACGGACAGTACCTGGAACTTAAAACATCGGTTGAAGTCAATGATTGAAAAAGGGGTCAGTCTAATTGAGATCCTCATCGTCATCGCTATCCTCGCCGTCGTTTCAGCGGCAATTTATAAGCTGACAGGCGTTACAACCCGAGAAACAAGCGTTACCCGGACTGAAGCAACCGCCCATGACGAGTTGGAAATTTTACTTAGCGATGTCCGCAGGCATTTTCAGTTGCGGATAGCCGGTGCGGGCTCAGTTAAGGGGCTCAATGCTGCCGCCTTTAATGCGACGGGTGTCACCCCTTGCCAAGATATTCAAATTGACGAAGTGGATGCAAAAACGAATACCACAATCTCCGTCCAGTTCCTTACACGATGCCGAGCCGATACCCATCCCAACAAGCCGGATGCGCCGCTTGTTCACCCAGACATCCAGTGTTCACAGAATCAGCGCAGTGAGGTTGTGTTTATCCAAAACGGAGTTGAATCAAAGACATACCCGGGCACGGAACAAGGGATCTCGATGGCTCTCTGTTCTCGATTGCGCCCCGCCAGCGCTGACATCGAAGCTGGTAGTGTGTCTTATTCGGGTGACAAGGCAAGGCACGTGTCGAAAAGAATCGTGCTCTCCTTCTCCGATCGTGGGCAAGGAATTCAATACCTTTCCCCGCAATAACCGAGCGGGGGCTTGGAGGGGGTGACCCCTCCTCGCTACCCGGACGCCTGCTATCACGTGACCCGCTGTCATTTTTTCTTTTGTAAATCCAAAAAATTAGAAGCGCGATGGTCGCGCGTGGTCGAACCGCTCTCACCGGAATTGAAGAAAACGGCTGGTGACACACTAAACCGTTTCGCAAGAACATCCATCTGGCGCGCATTGAGTTTTCTCTTTCCTGCAAGGATTGCGGAAACATTAGGCTGTCCGCCTAAGTCTTTTCCTAGATCAGACTGAGAAAGGCCATGCTGTTCCATTAAGAATGCGAGCATCTCTGATCCGCTCACCTGTTTGCTATTCTTTGGAAAGCGAGTTTTTTCGTAATTCTCAATCAAAAGCCCAAGTGTTTCAGCGTAGGCACAAAGGTCCGCCTCTAATGGTTTGTGCGCCCCCGACGCAATTGCCTTAGAAACCACGGTCAAAACACGAAGTGCGCCTTCATAATGTGACTTCTTTCCAATGGGAATAAGCGGAAAAAAATCATTCAACTCACTATAGAGATTACCATGGGAAGGAAGGCTCTCTTTATTTAGCTCCTGAGCTAGTTCCCTAAATATTTTCTTAACCGCCACACTCATTTCCAACCTCCGGCGTTGTATTCCTCATGCGTGAGCACATGAGTAACGACCACCTGTCTGACGCTGTATGTGACAATCACGATACAACGGTATTTATTCCCCCCGACATTGAACACTGTCTTACCACCTGCCTGATCCGCTGAAGGAAACGTTTTCCTAAGCTCCACAAAGTTCCCAAAGCTATTAGCTTCAATCACCCTAGTCCAGGCATCCAATGGCTTTCGCGATTGAGCATGTTTACGTTTGAATTCCTCTATGATGCCTTTACCGAGGAGCCTCATTCAATTATATTGTATATCATATTGATATAACGAATCAATAGAAATATATCAGATGGATATATTAGCCAAGACACCCCATGTTCGAGTGCTGCGCTTAATTGGCGGAATTGACAATGTGACCTAATTAGGTCACAATAGGTCACATGAGGTCAGTAAAGACAAGTGAGCTTAAGGCAAACCTTGCAAGGTATTTGCGCCTGGCTCAGGCCGGGGAGACGATTGAGGTGCTTGATCGAGGACGCCCCATTGCCACGCTTCGTGGGATTGGGCGCGAAGGAGAGCTGGTTACGCTCCCTCCCCTCAAGGATCCTGGCGAGCTCGGTCGCTTGAAGTCGAAGGTGGTAGCCCCTCCAAGAACCGATGTCGTCAATTTGCTCTTGGATGATCGGCGTCGCCGGTGATTGCTTATGTTGATAGCTCGATCCTACTTAGACTTGCGCTGAAACAGCCGGGTGCTTTGAAAGATTTCAGCAAGATCCAGCGAGGAATTTCTAGCCGTATTCTGAAAGCGGAATGTCTGCGAACGCTGGATCGTTTGTTGGCTTTCGAGACTATCTCGGATAAAGACCAGAGTGCCGCTTCGCTGTATCTGTATCAGGCCTTCGATCATATTGAACAAATTCCCGTAGAGCCGCTTCTCGACAGTGTAGGAAACCCCATGGGCTTAAAGCTTGGGACACTGGATGCCCTGCACCTCGTTTCCGCACTCAAATGGAGAGAAGGCAAACGGGCCGGGATTATGTTCCTCACTCACGATGAGCGGCTTGGCCAGGCAGCTGAGCGGTTTGGATTTCGTGTGCTGGGTTTGTAGGAAGGGCACGGTTGAGCCCAGCGTTTTCACGGCGTGTCAAGTTCACTTTCGAGTTATAATTCAGCCACATTAGAAATTCGAAAGGAGCCAAAATGAAAACCATGGGAATTATGTTGCTGCTTGTTTTTCAAGGGTGGGCTTATGCCGACCACGATTGCAACCCGTTACAAGTTTCCTATCATGGGCGTGATCTCAGTCGGGCGACTATTCGGTTCGAGCGCGCGGTCAATGGGGTGCCTTACTATGACCATCTGGCTCGCTATGCCTATGAATTAGCGTATGAGACGGACCGTTTGGTCAATTCCGCAAACTTCGGCGCAAGTTGTGCTGAGCTCGATTATCTTTTCACCTTTGTGCGACGGACGTTTCTGAAACTCGAACGTGAGCACAGTTATACGCAGGCGGTGAGTCCAGACCTTCTTATTGAACGAGACTTTCGAGACGTTGAATATGCATTTCAAAGAGTGAAGCAGGCTTTAGGCGGAAGTGGGATGTCTGTTACGACGACCATCACCTGTGAAAGCAACCAATACAAGTACCGCGAATGCCCCGTACCGGGACCGATCGTTTCCGCGAATCTCGCACAGCAGCTTTCGGTTGCGTCTTGCCAGGCCGGGAGCTCGTGGGGATATCACGCGAATATCGTGTGGGTGAACCGGGGATGTCGGGGGCATTTTCGAGTGACTTACGCTCGATAATTCAAGTCCTGTAGCGGATCTCGATGAAATCGCCTGGTTTTAGCTGCGAGACGTCGATGAGGGCCCAGTAGATGACGACTTCGTTGGTGGCAGGATCGTAGTCCCATTTGTCGGTCGCAACGCTGACGCCTCCGATCGAGACTTGGATGTTTTCCGGATCGCTCGGGGTTTTGCTGAGTCGAACGCGGTGCTTTGCAAAGACGTAAGCGCGAAAGATCACTCGAGCCGCGTAGTCGTGGATGGCTCGGCTCAAGTCAGTATCGTACTTGAACGGATAGTACACTCCCCCCGTGGCACGATCGATTTCACGGTAAGCATCTCCCGAATCTTCACGGCAGTCGGAATCCTCCGCATCTCGGCAATCGATAGGTCCGATGGAGCTTATCCGGTAGGGTTTATTTCCCAATGCATGAACAATCATGAAGTCTCGAGCGTAATCCGTGGGCGTATAACCTGCCTGGGGCGCGTTTTTCGAGTAGTACCTGTATTCATCCCTTTGCACGCTCGCGGTTAAGACTTCCATCGGGATGTTGGGGAGAAAGTAATAATGGGGATAAATGTCGGTGAAAGTCGGCAAAAGCGTGTAGAAAAGAAACATCGACCAGATCGGGGAATTTTCACTTCCAAAGCACCGTTCTCCGCGAGAGGGAGACGCTTTCATCCGGCTAAGAAAGTCATCCGTCCAAGACGGATTCGACGATAAAAGAAGCGTTTCGCCCGTTTTGCTTCGGATGGGTTTCCCAGAGTATTTGTCAGGAGCGGAAGATAAGTACACGCCTCGATGCTGTATTTGCGCGCGGGCCAGGTCCTCTTCATATAGATGAATTTGCCTTTTGAGCTCCGCAATCATTTTTCGGCTGCACCAGGAGTTATCGATGACCCATAGATTTTCAACGGCCGCGCCGGGTACCGCCTGATCGACTTGAAACTTGTCGGTGACGGGAATGTCGTCTTGGGGAATGACGCGCACGGTGAGATTGCTTTCCGCAAAAGCTCCTTTGTTATCAGTGACCCTAAGAACGAAGGCGTGGGTTCCCAAATGCTGATGGAGTGGCTTGAGAACGAGCTCTCCGGTGATGGATAGCGTGATCCAGGAGGGGATGTTAGCTAGCTGAAAGGTGAGTGGATCGCCGTCGGGATCGCTGACGAATTTGGGTTGATTCAGGTTTTCACGAAGGGTGTCGTTTTCCTTTACCACGAAGAAAAGCGCGGCGGATTGAATGACAGGCGCATGGTTATTACTTTGCTCAACGACTTTTCCAAAAGCCCCCGCCTCCGCTTTTGCTTTTCCATCCGAGACCTCAAAGATGGCCGTGAACTCTCCCAAGTCGACTTGACGAGGAGTCCCGGTGACGAGGCCGTTGCTCGACACATTGAGCCAGCCGGGACCATTGACTTTGCGGAACGTGAGTGCATCCCCGTCGTCGTCCACGGCGAGCGTCGAAAGATTAAACTGAAAGGGCTGGTCGATGGGAGCATTTCCCAAGGGAATGGGATCTTTGAGCCAGCGGGGTGGCTTGTTTTGGGGCACTTCCACGGTGATTTCAGCCACGGTATCGGAAAACGCGCTGGCCGTATCGGTAACGCGCACGGTGATTCGATTGACTCCTCCATCGTTAGTCGTCGGAGTGCCGATGAGAAGACCGCTCGTTGTCACAAAGGCCCAGCTGGGGCCCGAAACTTTGCTGAATGTGAGGGTGTCGCCGTCATCATCTTTGGCGTACGGGTCCACGCGATAGGAGTATGTCTTTCCGGGTGTGCCTTTGGGCAAAATCAGAGGATTCGCCGTCCAGTAGGGAGGAGTATTGACGTACTCAACCGTAACATTGACAGTCGTGGTAGCCGAAAGTCCACCCTGGTCAGTGACCTTCACCGTGAACGTATTAATACCCACATCCGTCCGCTTGGGGGTTCCGGAGATTTTTCCATCGGCGCTCGCCACAGCGGCCCAGCTAGGACCCGTCACCTTCGTGAAAGTGAGCTTATCACCCACATCGGGATCTTTGGCGAAGGGAGAGAGATTTTCGGACATGAGCGTCTTTTCTTTCACGTTGGGAAGTTGGATGGGATTTTGTGTCCAAAAGGGAGGATGATTCACGTGAGAGACGGTGATGATCACATCCTCGTCCGCGGAGCCGCCATTTCCGTCTGACACTCTCACGCGAAACGTGTTTGGCCCCTCATCCGAAGACGTGGGGGTTCCCGTAAAAAGACCCTGCGGCGTCAGAGAGGCCCACGCTGGACCACTCAACTTTTCAAAAGTAAGGACATCCTGGGGATCGGGATCTTTGGCATGGGGAGCGATACTCTGCTGCATGGGTTTTTCGCCCGGCACGGTGAACTGTACGGGGTGGCTTGTCCAGTAGGGCGAGTGATTTACGTGGATGACCCTAAATCTTATGTCGGCATTTCCCCCATCGAGAAGCTGGCCATCGACGGTGGAGGTGACACGCACGGTAAGGGCGACAGACCCGACGTCATTGCTTTTTGGCGTGCCGCTCAGCTTACCTGCTGTGCTCAAATGAAGCCACTGCGGGGAAGGACCGATCAGATTAAATACTAAAGGCCCTTGCTCGGGGTTTCTAACATAAGAAACGAGGTCCCTTTCATAGGCCGAGTCTTCGAAAGCGTCGGAAAGCGTGATGGGATTTTGCGTCCATTCGGGAGGTTTAAGGTGTTTTATCACCTCTCCCTTTATGGGAACAGTGGCCGAAAGCCCGGAGAGATCGGACGTGACCGTAAAGGTGAAGCCGCTATACTTTCCGACATCTGGCCGTTGGGGTGTTCCTGATAGGTTGCCGGTTCCGGCTAGATTCATCCAAAGGGGTTTGTTAGGTGAAGCGGTGAAGGTAAGGGACCCTCCCCAGGGATTTTGGACGGAAGCATTGAGATCGCGCGAATAAAACGTGCCTTCTTTCTGGGTGCCGAGATTCAGCGGGTCTTCTATCCAGTTTGGCGGTCCAATCACCGTGATTTCCGCGGGGTGATTGAAATCTCCCTGCTCGCCACTCGCCGCAAGCACCGTAATGGTAAATGTTTTTACTCCCTCATCGTTCAGCGAAGGGTTTCCCCACAGGCGATTGCCTGGAGAATCCAAGTGAAGCCAAGAAGGAGTGTTATTTGATACCGACCACTGCAGGCCGGGCTCTGACGGGTCGACCAGTTTCGTCCTTAAGTCTATGTCGAAAGCTTTGGTCGCAATCGCGGTAAATTTAACGACTGGGTCTTTGAACTTAGGGCCGCGGGTGTCGGCATGGATCGATCCTGCTAAAATAATAGAGAGGAACAGAGTCGATAAAATTGGCTTCATAAAAGGCGCCTCGATTAGGTTTTTGGAATGAGTGAGTCGGACGGGAAGAAATTAATTTAATTATAGCAATAACGTCTGGAAAGAGGCTGTGCTGTATTGCATAAAATGGATCGAATGTTAAGGGCCGATCTTGATTTGTGGAGAAAGCTAATGATACAGCAAAAAAAGAGCCGATGCGTCATTATCCACACCCGTTTCCCATGATGCTTAAAGAGACACCGCTCGCGCACCCCCGCGCTCTTACCCAGCCAACCGTCGAGCAAACTCATACATCAAAATAGCGCCTGCCGCGCTTACGTTGAGTGACTGGATTTTTCCTTTCAAAGGGATTTCCGCTTTCCAGTCGCAGAGCCCGGCAATGTGATGGCTGAGGCCTTCCGGTTCCGCGCCCATGACGAGAGCGATTTTCTGAAACGTCGGGGTTTCCGCGAGAGGTTTCGCATCCGATCCGATGGCGGTCCCGACAATCCAGAATTCGTGCTCTTTTAATTTTCGCAAGGCCTCGCCCAGATTTCCCACCAAAATAACGGGAACCGTTTCCACGGCGCCCGCAGACGCATGATAGACTCCCGGGGTGACCAGTACCCCCCGATCTTTGGGAATCAGGATGCCGGATACCCCAAAGGCATCCGCCGACCGGCATAGGGCTCCAAAATTCTGAGGGTCCTGTAAATGGTCCAAAGCGAGCACCAGCCTGGAGGTTTTACTGCGTGAAGTCTCAATGAGGTGATCGAAAGTTGAATAGATAAAAGACGAGAGAAATGCCGTGAGGGGCTCCTCCTCACGTCGAGACGGCTCATCATCGACAGGGATGCGGTGAGCTCTTGCCGTTTCCTGGATTTTCAAAAGGCGGGGACTCCTTTTATGAGAACGCGAAAATACCAACCGTTTTATTCTGTCCGGTTTGTGCGTCAGAATGTGTTCGATCGCGCTAAGAGAGGTGATCTCAATCATATTCTGAGTGCATTCAGCCTGTCTTCAGCCATGGGCTGAAGGATCGTCAACGTGCCATTATCTTCCCTGGATTCGTACGCGATTTTTCTTTCGGTGGAGGTGGCTTTTCCATATCGCACGATCATCTCGCCTACGGCGGTTTTGTCCTCGGCGGTGACTTTTCCGATGGCGACTGCGGAAGGGCCGTCAAAGCTCATCGGTTTAAAATGGATGCCGTTAGCCGCCTTCCATAATCGTTCTAGTTCGATGTTTTCGGGATGGTTTCTCCCTAAAACAACTTTGGCGAATTTGGACAGACGGAAATGCCGGCCGAGCCTGAGGAGTTGGCTTTGAGTCAACCTTTCCGTTTCCGATTCAAACTCCCCGTGCTCAAAGAAGTCCTTGAGTTTGGAAGAAAAGCCCGACTCGGTGAGCAGGCAACCCCCGCCTGGATTACTAAATTCCGTAATCCCATGGGATTGAACCATCGCGAGTTGTTCTCTACGGCTTCTCCCCACGATCTTAAAAAGCATCTCGCGATCGACCCAACCTTTTTGTTCGGGAAGTGTTGGGGGCAAACATTGTGCCGAAAGTGGCCGCAAAACAAGTCCCTCGAGATTGCTTTTTTTGTCGATCAAATCCATGGCGTGTCGAGTTTGAGACATGGGCCGCTGTCCAACGACTTCACCCGTGACGACGAAGTCGGCCTGTTCATCTCTCATGACAACGTCGGCCAGTTGGAACATGAAGATCCGACAATCGATACATGGATTCATGTTGCGTCCATAGCCGTACCTGGGGTTTTCGACCAGATCAAGATACGCTTTCCCCTTTTCTTTAAAAATGAGCGGGATGCCGACGGCGTCAGCGCTCTTGGTGACCTCCGTGCGGCAGCCAAAGGGAGAAACCAGATGGAGGCCAATGACCTCAATGCCCTGATCTTTAATGATTTTCGCAGCCAAGGTGCTGTCGAGCCCACCTGACATAAGTGCGATTGCTTTTCGCATGGTTACGATCTAACAAGGTGTTCATTACGTTTCAAGAGGTGCCTATCTACTTTTCACACCTCTTAAGCACATTATGAAAGCAGCGATTTTTAGCTTTTGTCTTCCTGGATTGGGGCAGATTTATCAGGGGAATTATTTTCGGGGGTGTACGTTATTCTCGGCTTTTCTTTTGTTCTTACTTTTTCCGTCTGTCCGCCTGATGATCCCTTTGGTAGCCATTTATGCTGGTTGGGAAGCGTTTAAGGTTAAGGAAACGTTTCCGGAGAAAGGTCGGTTTCGGACGTTCCTGTACACGACGGCAGCGATCGTAGGTTTTGTGGCGTGGGTGATGCTCTTTTCTCCTCTGTTGTCGCCGTTCGGCATCCAGACTCGAATAAACCACCGCGCGGATCGGCTGGCGGATCGGGTGAGAGGATTTGCGAGAGAAAATGGTCGTTATCCCACCACACTTTCAGAATGTGTTGAGCACGCACCCTGGCTGAAGGATCCGTGGGGATCGGATTACCTTTTTCTGCAAGCCGGGGAGAGTTTTGAGATCCGTTCTGCTGGTCGCGACAAACAACCTTTCACCAAGGATGATTTTGTTTACCGGTATCGCTAGTAAGGTTGCCAATAACGAGAGGCGGCCTGAGTCTGCTCGGAAATCATCTCCCAGGAGGACTTTTTCTCTCGGTATGTTTTTTCTGGATTTTGCGAGAAGGCTCTCTTGATAAGAGCGATGGGGGTCAGAAGCAAAAAATAAATAAGGGTCAGCAGTATGGTTGTGTTAATGACGGCGAGAACTTTGGCAAAAGCCATCCAATAGCCAAAGAGTCTGGACGCCACAGAGGTCAAAAGAAATTCCAGTCCCAGAAACACGAATCCCAGACTGATCAGAATGGCGGCCGGGGTGGTACGGTTTTTAAAAAGCTTCCACACTCCGAAACCGACAAGGGCAAGCGCAACGATGATAAAAAACTGGCGTTGCTGTTTCGCAAGATGTTTGGGATTAATCGAGCTCAAATTTATCTTCCTCTTGAAGTTTTTTCCTCAAGCTTTCAAGGTGCGCTTGATCCTGCTCATCTCTTACGACCACATAAGGTCCAATGGCTAATGCCTCGATATCCGTTTTGATAAAGCATCGGACGGCATCACGGGGGGCACAGACGATCGGCTCTCCCCTTACATTAAATGAGGTGTTGATGAGCACGGAGGATCCTGTTCTTTGCTTAAATGCCTCGATGAGCTCATAGAACAGAAGGTTCGTATTCTTCTCGACGGTATGCACGCGCGCAGAGCCGTCTACATGGGTAACGGCGGGAATCTGGCTTGGAATGGCGCTCAGCATTTCGCTCATCCAGTTTTTGCCGTTTCCTGAGGCAGCCCTTTTTTGAACGGCCACATTTTCTTTTACGCTGCAGGTGAGGAGCATGTAGGGACTGGTCGCGTGTAGATCAAAATATTTTTCCGTATCTTCGGAAAGCACGCTGGGGGCAAACGGCCTGAAAGATTCCCGGAATTTTATCTTGAGATTCATTCGCCGCTGCATTTCCGGATTTCTCGCGTCTCCGATAATGCTTCGGTTGCCAAGCGCTCTGGGGCCGAATTCCATTCTTCCCTGAAACCACCCCACTACCTTTTGCTTCTCGAGAAGCTCGGCAGTTTTTTCGAGAAAGTCTTTTCTAGGAAGATTGTGGTACTTGAGCTGATACGTCTCTAACTCCGGCAAAATCTCGTCATCCGCATAAGAAGGCCCTAGAAATGAACCCTGTTGGCGATCCATGATCGCTCTCGTTCTCGGTGCACCATGAATGTGGTGCCAGGCGATGAACGCAGCGCCCACGGCTCCTCCGCTATCCCCAGCCCCTGGCTGGATCCAAAGATTTTCAAAGGGGCCCTCGCGCAGAATTCTTCCATTAGCGACACAGTTGAGGGCCACTCCGCCCGCAAGGCACAAATTCTTGAGTTTCGTCTGTAGGTAAACATGTTGCGAAAGTTTGAGCATCACCTCTTCCGTTACTTCCTGAAGGGATCTGGCGACATCCGCGTGAAAGTTTTGAAGGGCGGTCTCCGGTTTCCGTCGAGGCTGCCCAAAAAGTGCATCGAACCTGGTGTTGATCATCTCTCGCCGCGTGTTGTAGCTGAAGTACTCCATATTGAGAAGAAAGGAGCCGTCGGGAAATATTTCAATGAGATGGTTTCGGATGAGATCCGTGTATTTCGGCTCTCCATAGGGAGCAAGTCCCATCACTTTGTACTCCGCGGAGTTTACCCGGAATCCCAGATATTGCGTGAAAGCACTATATAAGAGACCTACGGAGTGCGGGTAGCGAATCTCGGCTTTCAGTTCGAGTCGGTTACCGTTGCCCACGCCCCAGGTTGTCGTGCTCCACTCTCCCACACCATCGACCGTGAGGGTAGCCGCACTTTCATAGGGACTTGGGAAAAACGTGCTTGCCGCGTGGGCTTCATGGTGGCTGCAAAAGGCAACCGGAATTTGCCGCTCCAGAGTTCTCCAAATGATCTTGCGGAGCCACAACCGATCCTTAATCCAAACGGGAAGCGCCTTCATTGCAAGCGCATAAGAGGCGGGTGCGTATTCCATCAGGGACTCCAGGATGCGCTCAAACTTAATGAAGGGCTTTTCGTAGAACGAGATGATATCAATGTCGGAGAGTTTGAGATTTCCTATTTTGAGGCATGACTGAATGGCGTTTATCGGAAACGCGGGGTCGTGCCGGATGCGGGTGAATCGTTCTTCTTGAGAGGCCGCGATCACTTGCCCGTCTTTAAGCAGGCATGCGGCACTGTCGTGATAGAAAGCTGAGATACCGATGATGTTCAAAGTCTTTTCAGTATAACACATAGATTTATGACTCGTCGCAGAGGATAAATCTCTTGAATTTGACACGTCTTTCCAGCTATGAGGAGTCATGGGTGTGTTGGGGGGAGTGCGGCTTTCCTATGCCTTTCTTTTTTTTGTCATTGGTTTCTCGGTTCAGGCCAGGGACTTTTATCGGATCTTCTATTCCGACAAGCCGCTCAATCAACAAGATCATGATTTTTTACGACAGCTCTACGGCAGCGAGCTGTACGTTGTTCCCAGTTTCGCCAAGCCGCCCAAGTTGCCAAAACACCTTCAGGGCATTGTGCTGCATAATGACGACGACGATATTTTGTGGGTGAAAGGGGATGAAAACCCAGCGTTTGAGATGCCCGATTTTCTAAGCGATAAATGGAATGAAACTCAGTTTCTCTTGCGGTATGCCCCGGAGCTTGCGCCGCAGGCGGTTTTGGCGTCGGTATTTCTTAAAGGTCCCTCAAAGAAAGAGGCGCTCGAAGCGATACGTCGCCGGATCGAGCGAGAGATGGGCCCCTCGATATTGAAGACACGAAATGGTTACGGCAGTGACGGTCATCTTCCAAAGACGACGGACCCTTGGGCTGTCATTTTCGAGTCTTATTTGAAGGACACAAAGCCAAAGATCGAAGAGCTCAACCGGCAAGGCCTTGTCGAAAACCTGCACGAAACGATCATGGAGTTGCCTTTTAGTGAGGCACTGGTGCTGGAGGAGCTGTTAAATAATCCTGGTGATGTTTTGATTCAAAAACTTATCGACATTGAGAAAGAAGTGAGGCTCCACATCGTTCGAGGAAAGATCCTAAAAGGCGGAACGTTTCTGCGCTTTTCACCCCTCGGAGTTTATCTTAGTGAGCCTGAGATTGAGCGGATCGAGGAGGCGATCACTCGTTTCTTGTTGAGCAGACTGCCGGCAGAATACCGAAACCTTTCTTGCGGGATGGATGTTGCCATGGAAAAGAAGACGGGAAAGCTTTTTATCATCGATTTGAATATTGGAAATTATTCTGGATTCTTTTTTCCGGAGTACGAATTATTCACAACACAGCTGATCGCTGAATATTTCTCTGGGCATGAGACGCCGTTTTTAAAGCAGTTCCGCGAGTTTGAAAAGGCACCTTTTGAGGAAAAGTATCTTAAGCTGCGGCCTCTTGTCGCGACTTATGGAGCGTACGTTGCTTCCACCGAGACGATGGGGTTGTGGGATCGGGCGGCTCGAGCTTACATCAGAGATCTTTCGGAGAATCCCACGCCGGAGCGTTTCGATCAGATCTTGTCTCAACTGTCACAGTTGGGGCTTCAGGACGTCCAACTTTATCATCAGATCTGCGCCGAAATTCAGGATCGGTTTCCCAACTTGCGGCTAGCGCCGTCACGATTGTGGTACTGGGTCCGCTTCCTCAGCGAACAAGACACCGATATCGTTACCTACACCGAGGGCAATCGGCTTCGTGGAGACGATTCGTGTGCGGAGATCCTCGCCTTAGCATCTTAAGGTGGTCAAAATCTGTGTTATGATTCCGGCAGCTGATAGGGATTGCGTTCCTCGGCGAGTTGCACCGCTTTCTCGACTTCATTGGTGGGAAGTTGGCACACAGAATGACTGCAAATAAATGCGGTGGTCTTGTTGCGTTTCATCTCCTTATGGCCCAGTAAAGGGATTCCAGGCTGGTTTGGCAATCCGGCGGCCACGACCTTGTTCGGATTAAAGACGGAGGTCAGTGCGTGCAGCATGCGACGAGTGAGCGGATCATCGAGACGACCAACGACTGCGATTTCCTTGGACCGATCCAAAGAGTAATCAATGGCCATCATGAGCTGTGAAAAAGCCTCAGGATAGCTAAGCAACATTTCCGGCGCCGCTTTGATGATTTTCAGCGCTGCCACGCGGTACTCCTGTTTCATGAAAAGGTTTCCAAGACGTAGCAGGTTGAGGGCCGATATTGAGTTTCCCGACGGAACGACGGTATCGGTGAATTCCTTCGGGCGAACGACAAGAGACTGGTTCTCACCGGTGCTGGCGTAATAGGCGCCGAAGTTCTTGTCGGTAAACAGTTCGTCCTGAGTTCGTTGCATGCGCTCCGCCATCGAGAGCCAAGTAAAGTCGAACGTGGCATGGTAGAGCTCGATCAGGCCGTCGATAAAGAAAGCATAATCGTCCAGGTATGCGGAATGCCTGGCGACACCTCCCGCCCAACTTCTGAGAAGCTTTCCCGAGTGGTCACTGTTGAAACTTAAAATGAACTGGGCGGCTTTCTTGGCACTCTCAATATATCGAATATCTTGTAGTACGGCGCCCGCCTTTGCGAGGGCTGAAATCGCAAGCCCGTTCCATGCGGTGATGATCTTCTCGTCACGGTGGGGTCGCTGACGTTTGTTTCTCTCCGTTCTCAGTTTCTGAAGAGCTTTTTCAAGGAGGGGGGATCGGTTTTTTCGATAAAATGAGGACTGCAAGCTCAGTACATTTTTTGTCTCAAAATTTCCCGTTGCGGTGACGCCATAGGCTTTCACGAATTCAGTGAGTTCGGGCGCCGAGACGAGCTTTTTTATTTCTTCAAGACCCCATAGGTAAAAGGCGCCTTCTTTTCCCCCACTGTCCGCATCTTCCGCCGCATAAAAACCCCCTTGGGGAGCCGCCATGTCAGTCAACAAATAATCCAAAATTTCTCGGACAATCAGCGCATATTCCTTTTCTCCAGTTACCTGATACAGCTCGAGATAAGCACTCGCTAAGGCGGCCTGATCGTAAAGCATCTTCTCAAAGTGTGGGATGAGCCACTGGGGATCTGTGGAATAACGGTGGAAGCCTCCGCCTAAATGATCGTAGACGCCTCCCCTAGCCATCTGTGCGAGTGTTGTTTCCGCCATTTTGAGAGGGCGCTTGTCCTTTGAGCGTTCGAAAATGCGAAGCAGCATACGCATTTCGTGGGACGGATAAAATTTAATTTGCCCTTTCATCCCGCCGTGTACGCGATCAAACCTTTTTTCGATGTTCTTAAAGAAAACAAAAAATACCCAGTCCGTCAGGGCTTCTGAGGGTATGGGTTTTTCGTATTGGATGAGCAGCATGGATATTTTCTGAGCAAACTGTTCAATTTCTTTGGGCTCATATTTCCAGGCGTCTGAAAGACTTTTGAGCAGGAGAAGAAAGTTCTCCTTCGTAAAATAAGTGCTACCAAGAAACGGCTTCCCGTCGGGCGTCAGGAATACATTCAAAGGCCAGCCGCCGGATTTTCTGAAAAATTGGATTGCCTGCATGTAGACGGAATCAACGTCCGGGTGCTCTTCCCGGTCGACCTTGATTGAAATAAAAGATTCATTAAGGGCGTCAGCCACTTCTTTGGTGGAAAAAGATTCTTTTTCCATGACGTGACACCAGTGACAGGTTGAGTAACCCACGGAAACGAAGAGAAGCTTGTTGGCGCGTTTGGCGGCCTTGAAGGGCTCCTCTCCCCAAGCGTACCACCAGACCGGGTTACCAGCATGCTGCTGCAAGTAAGGGCTTTTCTCAATGCCAAGACGATTCTCACCTTTGGTCTTGGTTTTAATGCAGGAAGAAAAAGAAAGAGCAAAAATGAAAAGCGCGAAAGAAAGGGGGAGACGAAGCATGAGGTCTTATCACTGTAGCATTATTGACGTTGCAGTTGTATCGCGTTATGCCACACACCGATATGGTGCTTGTTTCTTCGATATCGCTAGTGATCTTGCTAGCGCTTGGCTCTCACGATTTTGTTAATCTTAGGTCATACGACTTCAGTATTAGGCTCGATATTCGGTACGCTACGCCAAATAACTTTACGAAAAAGGTCGTTTATCCTGAAAGTAAATGCGTCCTAAAAAGGGAGGTGGCGGAGTCTCTTTCACGGGTACAAGCGGCGCTGAAGCTGAAGGGTTTCGGGCTTAAGGTGTTCGATTGTTATCGCCCGCTTTCGATCCAAAAGAAATTCTGGGATTTAGTGCCGGATGAGCGCTATGTCGCCGATCCCAAGAAGGGTTCCCGTCACAATAGAGGGGCTGCTGTCGATCTGACGCTCGTGGATGCTCAGGGAAAAGATCTCGAAATGCCATCGGACTACGACGATTTTTCAGAAAAAGCACACCGGGACTATAGGCACTCAAGCAGTGTGGCAAAGAGGAACATGAAAATTCTTGAGAGTGCGATGGTGGCTGAGGGCTTTGTCCCCATGGAAACCGAGTGGTGGCATTTTGATTTCAAA
>Ga0187892_10003185_pt1 | contig 30546 bp, 30 predicted proteins | sample MA1701073metaG_FD_139345 | JGI IMG/M metagenome (GOLD analysis project Ga0187892, IMG submission 139345) | Bio-ooze microbial communities from a basaltic lava cave in the Kipuka Kanohina Cave System on the Island of Hawaii, USA - MA170107-3 metaG ...
ACGCTTCGCCCCCGCCCTTGCGAGCGCACACGCCTGACTCGGGGCCGGTGTGGGTCGCTACCCCTTCACCGTGTGACTCTTTCATTCACTACACCTCGCCGGTTTAACCCGGCGCACGGAGGACGATCCATGCGATGGCTCGCGCGCTCGAGCGCGCCTGACGCCCAGACCACCGCGCACGGAGGCGCCCATGGATCGCAAGCGGGTCGGCATCCTGATCTTTCCCGAGGTCGAGGTCCTCGACTTCTGCGGCCCCTTCGAGGTCTTCTCGGTGACCCGGCTCGACGAGGAGCGCCGACGGCAGGAGCCGTCGCCGTTCGAGGTGCTGCTGGTCGCCGAGCAGATGGGGCCGGTCGTCGCCACCGGCGGACTGAAGGTGCTGCCCGACGTCACGCTCGAGACGTGCCCGCTGCTTGATGTCCTCGTCGTGCCGGGCGGCTGGGGCACGCGCAGGGAGATCAAGAACACGCGCTTGCTCGACTGGATCGCCGAGCGCGGCCGTCAGGTGGAGACGCTCACCTCCGTCTGCACCGGCTCGATGCTGCTCGGCCAGGCCGGGCTGCTCGACGGCCGGCGCGCCACCACGCACTGGCGCTCGCTCGGCTGGATGCGCGAGTCCTTCCCGGCGGTCACCGTCGAGGAGACGCTCCACGTCGTGGAGCACGACCACATCCTCACCTCGGCCGGCATCTCGGCCGGCATCGACATGGCGCTCCGGGTCGTGATCCGCTACTTCGGCGAGGAGGTCGGCCGCGCCACCGCCCGCCACATGGAGTACCCCTTCCCCGACGACAACCGCCGCCGCGTGTGAGCTGGGCCCGGGACCCTTCACTCACCGGCCTAGAAGGAGAACTGGGCCCGGTAGGTGATGTAGCTGTCGTCGTCCGCCTCGACCTCCGTGATGCCGAGCTGCGAGTTGAGCAGATCGGCGTGGAGGATCCAGGCGGTCAGCCCGCCCTTGCCGGCGCTGAAGGTGGTGATGTCGATGGCGCCTCCCACGGATCCATCCGAGAGACGCTGAAACTCGAACACCTTGCCGGCCCAGGGCTGCAATCCGAACTGGTGCTGTACAAACGCCGTCCCAGTCTCGTTGAACTGGTTCACGTCCACGCTGACCGAGTCCGGCGTCGCATTGTAGCCGAGGAAGAAGGACGTCGCGACAATCGGCCGCCCGCTTCCGATCGTGTTCTCCCAGAAGGCCGTCCCATCCCCGAAGCCGCCCGCCCCACCCGTGATCTGGCCGACGGCGCCCGAGCTTATCGCGCCGAATTGCGTCCCCGCCGCCCCGAGCACGCCACCGGCCCCGGGCTGTCCCATCGCGAAGCTCACCGCCAGCTGCCCCCCCCATGTCAATCCGCCAGTGCCAGCAGAATCCGATGTCGCTCGGCAGCTCGTCGTCGCGGATGACCTTCTTGGACAGCGGTGGCATCGTGTAATCCAGCATCTTGGTGACTCTGCCGGCGAGATCCCAGCACACCATATCGACTTCCGCCGTCGTCTGTTCGGCGTTGACCGCGATCTGATACGTGATGATGCGCGTAGGCTGGTTGATGTTGATATACGGGGCCGCGACCACCGTCGATGCACCCAGCCCCGCGGACGCATCCCCGACGCTTGCGAGCACTGCGCATCCCGCGACGAGCACCGACAGAGCGAACACGGCCCACCCGCGTATCAGACGTCCCATGGTCCCCTCCTCCCGGGCTTCCAGCATTGAGGTCTGCCCGACAGCGGTCGCCCCAGTGACGACGCTGCCAGCGGCGCGATACTCAGTCAGGGCGCGCCAAGCTGTCAAGTCGCCGACCCTTCGAGGCCGACATGCGCTCCAGCGCTACACCGTCTATGCTCGTGGGGAGCTCGAGAACCTCATCATGAGTTTTGGGAACGTCGCGATCGTGGAACGCACGCGTATGGATCAAATGACGAAAGAGCTCGCGTTCGGCAACTTCTCCGGAATGACCGACCCGGCACAGGCCGCCAAGTTCGGCAAGATGGCCGGCGCCAATATTCTGGTGACAGGCTCGCTTCTCAAAGTCGACACCGAGAAGAAACCGCTCTTCACCACCAAGGAGCCCGGCAAGGGCACCGGCCTGGGGCTCTCCACGGTCTCCCAGATCGTGAAGCGGAGCAATGGACACATCGCGGTGTACTCCGAGCCCGGCGCGGGCGCCACCTTCAAGGTGTACCTGCCGCGCGCCGACGACGCGGCCCAGCCGGGCGCGCCGGAGGCGGCGATCGCGCGGGCGCGCGGGCGCGAGGTGGTGCTGATCGCGGAGAACGACCAACCAGACCACGATCAACGGCTCCAACGTGTACAACAACTGGAGCAAGACCACGGTCACGAGCGGCGACAAGAGCGCCACGGTCTATCGCGGGCCGGACTCGGCGGTGGTGACCAACAACCAGAACAACAACGTGTACGCCTCGCACGACGGCAACGTCTACAAGAAGAACAGCGACGGGCAGTGGGAGAAGTGGGACGGCGGCGGCCAGGGCTGGCAGCCGGTGAACACGTCATCGGCGAAATCGCCGACGGGGACTGCGCCGGCGTCGAGCCCGTCGGGCGCTTCGCCGACGCGCCGCGAGGGGTCCGGCCAGGCGCGTCAGCAACCGACGACCCAACCCTCGCCCGGCGCGGCCCAGTCGCGCCCGGACACGATGGCCCCGTCGCGGGAGCAAGGCGCCGGACTCGGAGCGCAGCAACAGCAGCCGCGCCCGCTCGCTCAGCGGGCCGGCGCTGAAGGCGCGGGCCAACGGTTCAGCGGGCGCTTTGGTGGCCAAGGCCTGCAGTCGCTCGACCGCGAATCGATGGCCCGCGATCGCGGGTTCGAGCGGTTCAGCGGAGGCCGCTCGGGTGGCGGCTTCTTGCGCCGCTGAGGGCCCGCCGCGACGAAGATGGACCCCTCACCCCCGGACGCGAGGCAGAAGGCGCTGGCCCTGAACCTGGACCCGGCCAGCTACGGCACCATCGCGGAGATCGGCGGCGGGCAAGAGGTCGCGCGCTGGTTCTTCCAGGTCGGCGGCGCCGCCGGCACCGTGGCCAAGACGATCTCGGCGTACGACATGGCGGTGAGCGACGCGCTCCAGGAGCTGCGCGTACTCGTGCTTCAGCATCGCCTGCAGGCGCTCCCGGCTGACGTAGCGCTGGGCGTGCCCGTGGAGCGGCTGGGCGACACCCGCAGCCCCACCACGACGTTCTTCGCCTTCGCGGACACGGTGGCCACGCGCAGCTACACGCACCCGGAGGACGGCCGCGGCTGGGTCGGGATCTGGTTCCAGACGCGGCCGCGTGAGGACCCGTCCGAGATCCTCGTCCACGTCAATCTCCTGGATTCGACGACCGTGCTCCAGCAGGCGGCGCTCGGCGTGCTCGGAGTCAACCTCATCCACGGCGCGTTCTTCCACCACGCGCGGCCGGACACGTTGATCGGATCGCTGCTGGACGATCTGTCGCGGGCGCGGCTCGACGTGGACATGATCCGCTTCTCGGGCCCGGCGTTCGCGGGGCTCGACAACCGGCTGATGAGCCTCCAGCTCGTCGAGCAGGGTCTCACGGACGCTATGCGCTCAGCCGCGTGATGGGGGCGCTGATGTAGTAGGCCTGGGCCACGGTGGGCCAGATCAGTTGCTTGAGGTTCTCCATCGGATCCACCGTGAAGGCGACGAACTCCAGCGGCGGGAGCCATCGGAAGAAACGGACCAGGCCGTAGAGGATCAGGACGCCGGTGAAGAAGATCGTCTGCGGCCCGTGCTTGATCGTCTGGAAGAAGCCCGCGCGTTTCGTGGGATCGTGCCGGAACTGGTGACAGAGGACCCGGAAGGCTCCGGAGGAGTAGCCGAAACGGTGCGCGACGACGTGGGACGGGGCGCCCTCGACGAAGAAGCAGCGCAGGGCTTCATACTGCCGGTGGAGGGAGGCGTCGGGGGCGAGAAAGAAGCGGGCGTCGCGGGAGGATGGCGTTAGTGCTTTACGAGGAGCGGTCGCCATGTGGGCATCATACTATCGCCGATGCCCTGGATGGCACAGATATAGTGGGAGCGCCTGGGCTCTCCCCCACCGGTGGGCGCAAGGGCTACTACTTCGATACGGGCGAGGACGCGCTCGTCATGGAGGCCAAGCTGGCCCCGGAGGAGCAGCAGACCTCCCGCGGGAACCAGCGGAACGGCTGAACGGTTAAGGGGTCGGATCGTGGAGCGACCGCTGACGGCGGCATGCAATGCCACAATACCCACCCCAGAGGAGACTGGCGCCATGACACGTCGACTGATGCTTTTCGCAGGGCTGGCCGCGCTCGGGATCGCGGCGTTTCCGCTCGAGGTCCTCGCGGACCCCATCGCCTTCAAGATGCTGCCGACCTACTCCAGGGCCACGTTCAAGCTGGACGCGCCGCTCGAGACCATTGTCGGCAACACGGCGGGCCCGGGGGTGAGCGGCAGCCTGACCGTGGACCCGGCCAAGCCCCAGACCGGTAGCGGCACCATCAAGGTGGACCTGAGCACGCTCAATAGCGGCATCGCCAAGCGCGACGAGGACATGCGGAGCGCCAGCTACCTGGATACAGCCGCCGGCGACGCCAACCGGTTCGCGGTCTTCGAGATCAAGAACGTAGAAGTGCCCGGGCCGCTGGAGCCGGGCAAGGAAGTGCTGGCGAAGGTCTCCGGGGTGCTTACGATCAAGGGCAAGCCCGTCCAGACGGTGGCCGACGCCCGGGTGACGTACGTCAAGCTCACCACCGACCAGCTCGAGAAGGACAACCAGAAGCGCTTTGGCTTCACCACGGACAACCTCAAGGTGCGGGCCAAGTTCAACACGAAGCTGAGCGATCACGGGATCCCCATCCCACAGCTCCTGATCCTCAAGGTGTCCAACGACGTGCAGCTGGAGACCGACCTGACCTTCGTCAAGCAGTAGGTCCTGCCGGGGCGGGGGGGCGACCCGCGCGCCGGTCGCCGCCGAGCATCCGCGTCACGAGAACCGCATGCCCGACGTGCCCGAGATCATGCACACCGTCCAGCCGCGGACGGGCCGCGCCTACGTGCTGGGCGTCACGGGGCCGCCGGGCGCCGGCAAGTCCACGCTGGTCGATCGGCTGACCACGCTGCTCCGCCGCGACGGCGCCGCCGTGGGGATCATCGCCGTGGACCCCTCGAGCCCGTTCACGGGGGGCGCCGTGCTGGGCGACCGGATCCGCATGCAGACCCACACCCTGGATCCGGAGGTCTTCATCCGGAGCATGGCGACGCGCGGGAGCCTGGGCGGGCTCGCGCGCCACGGGCGACGTCATCAAGCTCATGGACGCCTTCGGCTTCGAATGGGTCATCATCGAGACCGTGGCCGTGGGGCAGACCGAGCTCGATATCGTCCGGCAGGCCGACACCACCGTGGTCGCGCTCGTGCCAGAGTCCGGGGACTCCATCCAGGCCATGAAGGCCGGGCTCATGGAGGTGGCCGACCTCTTCGCCGTCAACAAGGCCGATCGCGACGGCGCCCACGCGCTCATGGCCGAGCTGCGCTTCAGCGCGCACCTGCACCATACCAGCGGCACCGGCGCCCGCGACGTGGACTGGGAAGTGCCGGTGCTGGCCACCGAGGCCGCCCACGACGTCGGCATCGCCGAGCTCCTGGCCGCGGTCAAGCGCCACCGCGCCGCGCTCACCGAGGCCGGCGCCCTCGAGACGCGCCGGCAGGCGCGCCGCCGGGCGGAGCTGGAGGCGCTGCTGGCCGAGGAGCTCCGGGAGCAGGTCATGGCGCGGGCGCGGGCCGACGCCGAGCTGGCGGGGACGCTCGCCGCGGTGGCCGACGGGGCGCTGGACCCGTACTCCGCCGTGCGCCGGATCCTCGCCGGCACGCTGCGGCGGCCTTGACACCCGCCGGGCACACTGTCGGAGGGAGGCGCCGGCAGCATCGGGGCAGTCCAGGCGCAACCGGAGGGGAGCAGAAGAACAGGCGCCATCCACGCGAGCAAGCCCTTGCACCCACGACGCTGGTTCGAGCGGGGGAACGATGCGCTCGACGGATGGTCTGTTGGCGCGCCTGTGTGAACCTCGAAGCGGCGATTCTCGGCTCGGAAAGGCCTGCCCAGGCCGCGACCGGCCACTACGATACCCGATAAGCGCTGCCGTTTACAGAAGTCTCGACGCGATCGGCAAGCGAGGCGAAGACCGATGAGCCGCGGGCGCAGGGACTGCCGTGTCGATTGCGGGCGCTGCGCTTGACATCCCGTGGCGTTCGGCTGATCCTCGGACCATCCACGAACAAAGAAGGATTTCACAAGGGTCTGCATGAACGCGGCTGGGTCGAAGGCCGGAGCGTAACAATAGAGTACCGCAGCGCGGAAGGGAGCCGAGAGAGGCTTCCCGCCGTCGCGACGGAGCTGGTCCGTATGTAGCTCGACGAACGCGGCCACTCCGAGAATTTCGCGCGTGGCCGTTCTCTCGATCTCGAGCAGTGGGATGCACGAGTTATCTCGCAGCAAGCTACAGGCAGTCGCGCCAGCCATGGGTGTGACGTTGGTTCCGGTTGAAGCAGGGACGCCCGGGCAAGTTGAGTCAGCCTGTGACGCCATGCTCACGGGTCGGGCTGAGGGACTCATTGTGCTGCCCGCCTCCTTGTTTGTCCGTCAGTCGCCGCGTTCGCCTGAAACATCGGCTGCCAACGATGTACGCGGCGAGCGAGTTTCTGGAGGGCGGCGGTCTCATGTCGTACGGGGCACGCCGCACCGACCTCATGCGCCGGGCTGCCGGCTACGCTGTTACGCGCGGACCAGGTGATCGAGTGACTACCCGGCGCGCGTTCATCAGAACCGTGGCCGCCGCCGCCGTGGTGTGGCCGGTGGCCGCCTACGCCCAGGCACCGGCGAAGGTCCGCCGCATCGGGCTGCTCATGACGACGACGCCGGCGGCAGCCTCACATGTCGTCGCGGCGTTCGCGGATCGCCTGAACGAGCTGGGTCACGTCGAAGGCAAGAACGTCGTCTTCGAGTACCGCTGGGCCGAGGGCCGCCGCGAGCGCTTCGCCGAGATGGCCGCCGATCTGGTTCGGCACAAGGTGGACGTGATCGTCGCTTCCTCCCAGGCGCCGGCGCTCGCGGCCAGGCAGGCGACGACGACGATCCCGATCGTCATGGTCAACGCCACCGATCCCGTGGAGGCCGGGCTCGTCGCCAGCTTGGCCCGGCCCGGGGGCAACGTCACCGGACTGAGCCAGCAGCTCACACCCGAGATCCGAGCCAAGCAGCTCCAGCTCCTCAAGGAAATCCTGCCCAGGGGCGCACGGGTGGCGGTGCTGCGCAGCCCCGCCACGACCGTGGGACTGCGCGAATACGAGGCCGCCGGGCAGGTGCTCGAGCTCCGGGTGCAGGTCGTCGAGGTACGCCGCCACGCCGAGCTTGCGGGCGCGTTCGCAGCGATGGCGCGGGATCGCATCGACGCCCTGCTGGTGCCAGGCGATACGTTCTTCTTCACAGAACGGCAGCGCGTCGCCGAGCTGGCGCGCGAGCACCGGCTGCCGAGCATCTATTCGCAGCGGGAGTTCACCGAGGCGGGAGGTCTCATGTCTTACTCGGCGCGGCTCACCGAGCAGTTCCGTCGCGCCGCCGTCTATGTCGACAAGATTCTCCGTGGCTTCAGCCCGGCCACCCTCCCCGTGGAGCCGCCGAGCCACTACGAGCTGGTCGTGAATCTCAAGACCGCCAAAGCCCTCAACCTCACCCTCCCGCCGGCGCTCCTGTTGCGGGCGGATCAGCTCATCGAATGAGCCGCCGCCGGCTCGACCGCGATGGTCGCGGTTTTCGGCCATCTCACCGTCCAGCATCCGCGCCCTTGTCGATCCACATCAGCTGCAGGACCCATCGCGCGCTGTGGGAAGCGGGGTCGTCACTCAAGGCCCGCTCCAGACGTTGCCCAAAGCGCTCGATGAGGCTGGCTCGCTCCGCGGCGCTGCGATCCTCGCCCAACGCCACAAACAGCGCCGGCTCGAACGCGGCGCGGAAGAATGCGCCATCCGCCGTCGCGAACGCGCCGGCATCGTGGCTCTCATCGTACTGATCGACGAACACGTCAGCGAGGGCGAACTCCTCATAGTGTCGATAGATCGACGTGCCACTGGCCGACACGAAGAGGTTTGGCTGATCGACGACGTAGCTCTCCGGTGAAGAGAGGACGGTTTGAAACAGCGTCGTCCAGTCGTTGGTCGGCAGATCGGTATGCGTGACCGCGACGGGCAGGGTGCAGCCTCGCGCACGGACCGCCGAGAGCGCGGCCTTGATCGGCAGGAGCGAGTTGTGTCCCTGCGCGGCGCCATAGTCGGCGATGCGAAAGACGTCCCCGACGCGCGCGAAATCGACCTGATGGATAGCCTGCTGGATCAGGTCCAGACCGAAGCGATTGGCGGCCGCTTGCGCTTGGGCGTGCTTGCTGTAGAAGCCATGCCCGAGCATGTGCTCGGCGGAGGGCGCGTCGCGGTCGGTGGCCTCAGGCATGTCGCATCGCGGGAGTCGAGGGCCGAGCGCGCATTGAGGGTGTCGTCCAGACGAGACGAGTGTACGTCAAGACGCCTGCTATATGCTTCTGGCCCACCGCGGCGCGCCCACCGGGTCGCCCAGGACACCGTGCCAATCGGGTAAGATCAAAGCGCTCGACCCTCGTCGCAGAAAGGACAGGCCATGACAGCGCTAAGTGGCTCGGAAATCCTGGCGCGGTCGCTCGTCGATCAGGGGGTGGACACGCTGTTCTTCCTCATGGGCGGGCCGATGCTCGAGACCGAGGGTGCGCTCATGAAGCTGGGCGTGCGCGCCATCGACACGCATCACGAGCAGGCGGCCGCGTACATGGCGCATGCCTGGGGGCGGATCAAGCGACGCGCCGGCGTGTGCATGGCCTGCTCGGGGCCGGGCGCGACCAACCTGGTGACGGGCGTGGCCAACGCGTTCGCGGACGCGGCGCCGCTGGTCGCGATCGGCGGGTCGAGCCCCAAGATCAACCAGCACATGGACGCCTTCCAGGAGATCGATCAGGTCGGTGTCTTCCGCCCCATCACCAAGTGGTCGGCGAGGGTCCTCGATGCCCGGCGCATCCCGGACCTCGTAGCGAGCGCGTTCCGCCAGGCCATGACGGGGAAACCCGGGCCGGTCTATCTGGATCTGCCCGGTGACGTGCTGGGCCAGCCCGTCGAGGAGAGCACGCTCAGCTTTCCGCCGCGCCACCAGCCGCTGCTGCGAAGCCTCGGGGATGCCGGCGCCGTAAAGGAGGCTGTCGCGCTGCTCGCTCGCGCCGAGCGCCCGCTCGTCATCGGAGGCAGCGGCGTCTGGTGGTCGGACGCGGCGGCCGCCTTCCAGCGGCTGGTCGAGGCCACCGGGATCCCCTTCTACACCACGCCGATCTCGCGAGGTACGGTGCCCGAGGACCACGAGCTCGCGTTCCTGAACGCCCGGGTCAAAGCCTTCGCCGAGGCCGACGTCCTGCTCGTCGTCGGCACGCGCTTCAACTACGTCATCCAATTCGGGCAGCCGCCTCGCTTCGGCGCCGACGCGAAGGTGGTCCACGTGGATATCGATCCCACCGAACTCAGTCACAATCGCCCGGCGGACGTGGCGATCGTCGGAGATGCGCGCGCCGTGCTGCAACAGCTCCTCGCCGAGGCCACCGGCACGATCGATCCGAGCCGCTACGCAGCGTGGACCGGGCGGCTCCGGGTGCTGGACGCCGAGAAGCAGGCGGAGTCGGACAAGGCCATGTCCACCGATCAGCTGCCCATCCATCCGCTCAGGCTCTGCAAGGAGGTGCGCGATTTCTTGCGCCGAGACGCGGTCTTGGTCGTCGACGGACAGGAGATCCTGAACTACGGCCGTCAGTCGATTCCCACGTTCGTGCCCGGTCACCGGTTGAACTCCGGGGCCTTCGGCTGCATGGGCGTGGGGCTGCCGTTCGGCGTCGCCGCCAAGGTGGCCAAGCCCGATGCGCAGGTGGTCGTGCTCCACGGCGATGGCTCGTTCGGCATCAACGCGATGGAGATCGACACGGCCGTCCGGCATCGCGTGCCGATTCTGGTCGTCATCAGCAACAACGGCGGCTGGTCGGGCGACCCGCAGGGGAACAAGCCGGGCCGCAACCTCGGCCACCTCCACTACGAGAAGATGGCCGAGGCCTTCGGCGCTCACGGTGAGTTCGTGGACAAGCCCCACGAGATCCGCCCCGCGCTAGAGCGGGCCGCGGCCTCGGGGAAGCCGGCCGTGGTCAACGTCATCACGGACCCGAAGGCGCGGGCCCAAACCGTGCGCTTCTCCGCTTACAGCACGTAACCAACCCGGTGAAACTGCGTAAGCCATGAGCCAGGCCCTCAGCGGCGTGCGGATCGTCGACCTCACGCAGTTCGAAGCCGGAACCTCGTGCACTCAGCTTCTCGCCTGGCTCGGCGCCGAGGTCATCAAGGTAGAAGAGCCGAGCCGGGGTGAACCGGGCCGATATGGTCGCGCCGAGAAGCCGGGTGTGGACAGCAGCTATTTCCTCCTGCTCAACGCCAACAAGAAGAGCATCACGCTCAACCTCAAGCATCCCGAGGGCAAGACCCTGCTCCTCGCCCTCGTTCAGCAGGCGGACGTCTTCGCGGAGAACCAGGCGCCCGGCGCGCTGGAGAAGAACGGCCTCGGCTACGAGGCCCTCGCGAACGTCAACCCGCGGCTGATCTATCTTTCGGTCAAGGGCTTCGGCACCTATGGCCCGTACAGCGACTACAAGAGCTTCGACATGATCGCCCAGGCCACGGGCGGCGCCATGTGCCTGACCGGCTTCCCCGGTTCGCCGCCGCTCAAGCCGGGCCCGACCATCGGCGACTCGGGCACCGGCGTGCACGCGGCGCTCGGCGTCGTGGCGGCGCTGTGGCAACGGCAGGCAACTGGGCAGGGGCAGCGCGTCGAGGTCTCGATGCAGGACGCGGTCGTCAATCTGAGCCGCATCGCCATGCGGCTCGCCTACGCCGGCGGGGAGTTCGAGCCACGACGCGGCAACGAGATCGCGAATACGGCGCCGTCGGGCATCTACCGGTGCCGGCCGGGCGGGCCTGACGATTATGCCTACGTCTACCCGCAGCCGGTGCGACCCCACATGTGGGATGCGCTCCTGCTGACGATCGGTCGCGCAGATCTGATCGGCCATCCCGAGTGGTCCGATCCGAAGTGGCGCGGCGCCCACAAGGACGAGGTCAACGCCTTGGTCGAGCGGTGGACGATGACGCGAACCAAGCACGAGGTGATGGCCGAGCTCGGCGCCGCCGGCGTGCCGGCGGGCGCCTGCCTGACGCCGCCCGAAATCCTGTCCGACCCGCATCTCGACGCCCGCGGCATGGTGACGACCATCCAGCATCCCGGCTGGGGCGAGTTCAGGATGCCCGGCAACCCCGTCCAGCTGTCGAAATCGCCGACCGAGATCCAGCCCGCCCCGCTCCTCGGCCAGCACAACGCCGAGGTGTACAAGGAGTGGCTGTCACTCGGCGTGGAGGACCTCGCGCGGCTCAAGGCCGACGGCGTGATCTGACCGCTCCGCCACCACACACTGCGCCCGCAGCACACCGGCCTCTGATGACGTTCGACTGGCAGCCGGTAGCAGAACGGAACATTGAGCTCCAGTGCAGGATTGCCGCTAGGATTTTGGGTACCGATACCCCCAGCCTCTCGGGTCCGCGCCGCCGTCGGCTACCCCTTGAGGCCGCCGGCGCCGATGCCAGTGACCAGGTAGCGCTGCACCAGCCCGAACACGATGGCCATCGGCAGCGTCACCAGGACGGAGGCCGCCATCATCAGCCCCCAGTTCACGTCCGTGGCCGAAAGAAAGCGCATCATGCCGGGCGGCAGCGTGCGCAGCGACTCGTCCGAGATCAGGATCAGGGCGAAGAGGTACTCGTTCCACGCGAACAGGAAGGCGAAGATGCCCGTGGCGAGAATGCCGGGCAGGGCCTGGGGGAGCACGACGTGCCAGAGCGCCCCCAACCGCGAGCAGCCGTCGAGCATCGCCGCCTCCTCGAACTCCACGGAGACGCTCCTGAAGAAACCGCGGAGCACCCACATCACGAATGGCAGGGCGAAGGTGATGTAAGCGAGCGCCAGCCCCTGGTGCGAGTCGGTGAGCCCGAGGCGGGAGAAGAGCAGGACGAGCGGGATGATGAGCAGGGCGCCGGGGAACATGTAGGCGACCAGCACGGAGCGGCCGTAGAGCTCCCTGCCCCGCACCCGGCAGCGCGCGAGCGCGTAGGCGCCCAGGGTCCCCACGGCCAGCGAGATGCCGGTGGACATGAGGCAGACCTTGAGGCTGTTCACGAAGAGCTGGAGAAAATCGGTCAGAGCGAACAGCTCGCGGTAGTGAACGCTGGTCCACGTCCGCGGCACCCACGAGGGCGGCACCACGAAAATCTCGGTCTGCGGCTTGAGCGAGGTGACGAGCATCCAGTAGAGCGGGAACCCGACCGCGATCAGCACGAGCAGGGCCAACGGATAGGTGCGAAGGCGCGCGACCATCACTGCTCCGACGAGAACAAGCGGAAGTACAGCGTCATCACGCCGACGAGCAGCACGAACATCACGACGGCGATCGCCGAGCCCTTGCCCACCTCGTAGAGCGCGAAGGCCTGCTCGTAGACGAGGATCGGCAGGGTCATGGTCCCGCGCAGCGGGCCCCCGCCCGTGAGGAGGAACACCACCTCGAAGTTGTTGAACATCCAGATCGTTCGGAGCAGCGCCACGACCAGGAGCACGTCCTTGATCTGCGGGAGCGTGATCTCCACGAATCTGGCCCAGGCGCCGGCTCCATCGATCCGCGCGACCTCGTAGAGCTCCTGCGGGATCACCTGGAGCCGGGCCAGGACCACCACGACGACGAACGGGAAGTACTTCCAGACGCCGACGAGGATGACGCTCCAGAGCGCGCTGCCCGGTTGCGAGAGCCAGGCAATGGGCTGCGACACCAGCCCCGCCTTCAGGAGCAGGTAGTTCACCACGCCGTAGAGCGCGTTGTAGAGGAGCATCCACACGAGGACCACGGCGACGATGGGCATCATGTACGGGAAGAGCACGAGACCGCGGGCCAGGGTTCGCCCGGCGAACCGCTGGTGGAGGAGCAGCGCCACCGCCGTGCCGAGCGCGATCTGGAGCCCCACCGTCCCTCCCGCCCAGACCACGCTGAGCCACAGCGCGCTCCAGAACTCCCCATTCGTGAGCAACCAGACGTAATTGCGCAAGCCCACGAACGGGCCGGTGCGCTCCAACAAGTGAAGCTCGAAGAAGCTGGTGTAGATGCCGTAGCCGAGCGGAAATGCGAGGAGGCCCAGGAACAGCACGGCGCTCGGCAGAAGGAGGATCGCGCCGAGGTGCCGGTCGCGCAGGCGGCCGAGCGCGGCGGTCATGGAAGAGGCGGGCCCGCCCTCGGGGCCGGGGCCCGCATGTCCCGTCAGTCCTTGATATCCTTGGTGGCTTCCACCATCTGCTTGTGCGCCCACTCCACCGCCTTGGCGACCGGCTCCTTGCCCAGGACGATCTTCTGCACGCAGTCGGTCAGGATGTTCCTGGCCTCGACGACCTCGTACTTGTAGTTGAACGGATGCTTCGGTGACTCCAGCGTCGGAGCCACGGCATAGTCGGTCGGCGTCAGCAGCGTCTTCACGATGTCCGGATTGTTCTTGATCCATTCGTGCCGGCTGTACACCGGCTCCACGGACTTCTGGGTGGGGACGACGTGCCCGACCACGGGGGTGAGCAGGCGGACGACCTGCTCGGGTTGGAGCATGAACTTCACGACGTCCAGGGCTTCCGTGGTGCTCGGCGTCTTGTGGACGTAGAACTCGTCGAAGTGCAGGGTCGTCCGGAACTGCTTGTCGCGCGGGATGTGAATCGTCGCCGACTCGGGGACGAGCTGGGGCGCCTGCGCGTAGAGGTGCGCGAGCACCCGGCCCCAATAGAAGGTGGTGGCCGACTTGCCGGAGGTGAACGCCGCCGACGCCTCCCGGAAGCCGTACTGTCCGACGTCGGGCGGCGAGAACCGGGTCGCCATCTCGGCATAATACGTGAGCGCGCGGCGCGTCTCGGGCGAGTCGAAGACGACGTTCAGCTTCTCGTCGAAGAGCATCGCGCCCGCGCTCCAGATGTGGATCAGCGCCATGAGGTGCGTGTTCCAGGTGCGGCCGGCGCTGAAGACGGCGCCGTACGTCCCCTTGGATGAATCGGTGAGCTTCTCGGCCGCGGCGCGGTAGTCGTCCCAGGTGACGGGCGGCTTGAGGCCTTTCGCGGCGAACAGATCCTTGCGGTACCAGAGCACCGGCCACTGGCTGCCGTAGGGAATCGCCATCTGGACACCGCGGTACTGCCAGATCTTGAGTGCCGCCGCGTTGAAGTCGCTCCGTCCCAGCGCGTCCACCACCGGGGCCAGGTCGACGATCAGCCCCCGCTTGACCTCCAGGGCGACGAAGTCCGGCTTGCTGCTGCCCGCGACGATCTCGGGGGGTTTGCCGGCGGCGATGTCCGCCGCCAGCTTCTTCGTGATGTCGTCCCACTTGGCGAATTCGCCCTTGATCACGACGTCCTTGTTCTGCTTCGCCGTGTAGTCCTCGAAGATCGCGTTCCACATCTTGATCTGGGCCGGATCGGCTTCGGGCGTGAACAGGCGGAGCGTCTTGGCCGCCTGCGCGCGGCCCGGCCGGCCGAGCGCCGCCCCGGCCGCCGCCAGGCTCGCGGATACGACGAACGCGCGTCGGTTCATGGTCGACCCTCCTCGGTTGCCGAAACGTTCACTCCGATCGACACGGCTGCCCACGCCCTCGGCACTTGGCTCGGAAGCATAGATCAAGGCGGGGTTGTCCTCAACCGCGCCTCCGGCCGGATTGGAGCGGCCCCGGTCGCCCGTCCCCGTTCACCTCAGGATCCGCGCGGCGATTCCAGCCGGTCCACGAACGGTCACCCGGCGTGCCGTATTCACTTCGTCCGGTACACGACCAGACGGTCGACCCCGGACTCCGGCGCCCAGACTTCGCCGGGCCGCCCGAGGATCTGGCGCACGTTCGCCCCCGGCCGATCGCTCGGGAAACGCTCGAACTTCCCGGTCCCGGGATCGAAGCGGACCATGGCGTTGGCCCCCCAGTCGCTGAGCCACACCATGTCCTTGTCGTCGACGTAGACGGCGTAGACGCGCGGCGCGTCGCCGGGCAGCTTCCAGCTCTTCCAGCTCCCGCTCTTCGGATCGTAGCGGCTGACGTTGCCGGAGTTCCACTCGCTGACCCAGATCCGGCCCCGCGAGTCGGACCACACGCGCCGCGCGCCCTGGTTCGGCGTGGGGGGCTGGAGCACGGTGGCCGTGCCGCTGTCGACGTCGATGCGCGCGATGTGGTTGCCGGCCAGCGAGGCGTAATAGACGTCGCCGTCCGGTGTGGTGGCGATGCCATAGGGGCCGCGTCCACGCGGCGCGTCCCAGACCTTCATCTCGCCGGACGTCGGGTCGAGTCGGCCGTAGACTCCGCTCTGGCCGGTGAACCACACGCGCCCTCGATTGTCGAACGTGCAGGTGTTGAGATTCACGTACCCGCGCGACTCCGGCACGGGCCAGCGTTTCACCTCTCGGGTCGTCGGATCCACGCGCACGATCGAGTTGGTGCCGCTGTCGGTCACCCACGCGCCGCCGTCCGGCCCGACGATCACGCCGTGCGGCGCCGAGCCGGCGCCGAGCGGGATCAGCTCGACCTTGCCCGAGGCGGGGTCCAGCCGCCCGAGCCGGCCATCGCGCTGGGCCGTGTACCAGACGGTCCCGTCGGCCCCAACCGCCACGTCATGCGGAGAGCCCCCGCCTTTCGGGAGCGCGTATTTCTGAACGCCGACCTCGGCGGCCGCCAGTGGCGGCAGCGAGAGCACGACGAGCGCGAGCGCGAACACTGCGCGACACATCAGCGCCTCCATCCGCGGGCAAGCCTTGACATCACTTGGGTGTCAGTCTACGGCAGTCCACGAGGTTCACGACTCCGCTGGCCAAGTATAGTGGAATCCGCCGCCCTTGACGGGGCGCGCGACGAATCCTACCGTCTTCTGGTTGGCTGATCCCGGCGCCGCGTGACCGAACGCTCCGAGGAGATGCATCAGTGCCCAGGGCCATCGACATGCACGTCCATCCAGGCACGCGGGAGTACGTCATCGATGCCGGGGGCGAGTTCCACCACCACGCGTTCGAGAGCGTAGCTCTGGCTGCTGGCGGTGATGTTGCGGCGGTTCCGCCGTGCAGACGGGCTCTGAGAGACCGCCTGCGTCTGAGTCGTCGTATCTCGAAACCCGCTGTTTGGAAGCCTGCGACGTTTTCCCGGCCCGAGATCCGGGGAGCCCGGACCTCAGACGGCGACCCGGACCTCCACGCCAAGCTCGCGACGGAAGAATCTACGCTCCCGCCACCCGCCGAGTGTGTCCGACCCAAAATGGCTCGCGAAGCTCTCGCCGCTTGATCTTGCCGACCGGCGTCTTGGGCAGCGGCTCGTCGCCCACGATGACCTTGCCCGGCTTCTTGTAGGAGCCGAGCCGGTCGACGCAGAGCTGGATCACCTCCACCTCGTCGAGGTGCCCGCCCGGCTTCGGCACGACGATGGCGCACGGTGTCTCGCCCCAGCGCGCGTCGGGGACGCCGAACACCGCCACCTCCATCACCGCCGGATGCGCGGCGATGGCGTTCTCGAGCTCCATCGGCCAGATGTTGTAGCCCCCGGAGATGATCACGTCGTCGGCGCGGTCCAGGAGGTAGAGGTAACCGTTCCGATCGATGGTGCCGATGTCGCCGGTCAGCACCCAGCCGTCGACCATGCGTTGCTTGGTCGCCTCCGGGTCGTTCCAGAAGCCGGTCATCTGCCCGTCGGCGCGGGCGACGATCTGGCCGGGCTGGCCGAGCGGCACCGGCCGGTTGTCCTCGCCCCAGATCTCGACGTCGGCGAACGGCATCACGATCCCGCACGAGCGGAGCGGGGTGGAGCCCTCGACCTCGGCGAACCACTGCCGCGGCCCCATGAAAGAGAGCAGCAGCGCCTCGGTCTGGCCGTAGGCCTGGTAGATCCGGTCGCCGAAGATCTCGTGCGCGGTCAGGGCGGTGGCGTCCGAGATCGGCGCCGCTGCGATCAGCATGCACTTGAGCTTCGACCAGTCGCGACGCCGCACCGTCGGCTCGTGGTTCAGCGCGTTGAGCATGGTCGGCACCGCGAACAGGTACGCGATGGCCTCCTGCTCCATGATCTCGACCACCTGGGCCGGGTCGAACCGGTCGACCATCACGTTGCACCCGCCCCACACCCAGATCGGCACGAAAAGGTAGCCCGAGCCGTGGCTGATCGGGCCCACGTGGAGACACTTGTCCCCCGGCTCGACGGGCGGGTAGTTGTAGAACCAGTCCCGGTTGCAGGCGAGCCACGCCTTGTGAGTGTAGGCCACGCCCTTGCTGCGGCCGGTGGTGCCGCCGGTGTGCCGGATGATGTAGTTGTCCTCCTGCTGGATCGGGAGCATCGGATCCTCGGGCGATTGTGCAGCCAGCCAGCCCTCGTACCCGTGGTCGCGCACCAGGATGTGCCGGAGGTCAGGGAGCTGCCGCGTGAAGTCGGCGACCTCGGGCGCGTGGTCGCCGCCCACCACCAGCGCCTTGCAGCCGGTGTGCCCGACCATGTGCAGGTGCGCCTCGCGCGAGTTGCGCGGGTACAGGGGGACGCGCACGAGGTTGGCGATCCCGGCGCCGAGGAAGAAGTCGGCGGCTTCTTTCGAGTTGTCCTCCAACACCGCCACGCGATCGCCCGGCGCGAGCCCGAGGGCGCGCAGCCCGTTCGCCATGCGGCAGCCGCGCTCCCAGGCGGCCGCGAAGGTCAGGCGATCCTTGCCGTGCACGACCGCTTCTCGATCGGCGAAGAACGTCGCCGCGCGCCGCATCGCGCTCGTCACGTCCATGGCTCCCCTTCTCAAGGTGCGGAGTCTCACGGCACTCGAGGTTCGCCGCAAAGGGCACCAGGGATCGCCGTGCCGTTGGCTCCGGCAAGCCGAGGCTAGCCGGAGCAGGGTTCACGGTCAAGGAGGGCTGGCGGCGTCGCCGCGCGCTCGCCCGCCGGCCCCGGCCGCTCTCCGCCTCGCTTACTGACGCCGCCATCGACAACTTCTGCGCCCGTTGACCACGAGCTTGCTCGGCCCCTCGGCCTGACCCCACCGAGGGCTCAGCCCCCGCACCCTCCCTCCCCGGTTTCGCCGTCTGCGCCGCGATCGGGTCGCCTGGCCGGCATCCCGCGGGACCGACGACTGATCGGTTCCAATGCGCTTTCGGCCGAGCGGGCCACATACTTCTATCCGCCGGGAACGAGCCGCCAGGAGTTGCTTGGCCAGTTCCGTCCGGTCGGCGAGGGGGGCCGGCTCATCGAGATGGGAGCGGCGGGCATCGCGATTACTCGTGGCTAACGCGGCGGGAGCGCCGTGCAGGCGATGTCGCTCGTGAGGGTAATTGTCAAGAAGTAAAAGCCTGACCCCCAATCACACGCCCTTGGGTCCCGCCCGTTCCATCAGACGAGCCAGCTCGGCTGGGGTCAGGAAGCCCCCCGACTGCGGCAGGTACATGTAGCCCTCCCGGTCCCCGCCGACGACCTGCCCGACGCGGGGCACCACGCGGCGGAAGTAAAAACCGGAACGCCGGCGTGAAACCTGGCCGCGTCGAGCAGGCTATGCGCCGCGGGCGCGGGCCCGGCTCCGGGATGCGTGGAAGGGGGGCGCGCGTGACGGCTGCGGTACCATGGCCACGATGATCCCGGGCGAGATCGCGGGGCAATACCCAGATAGCGGTCGCGGGGTCGCCGACCCACAACAACCGATGGCCACCCAGGCGCGGCTCGGCGTGCTCGTCCCCGCCGGCAATCCGACCGTCGAGCCCGAGCTGTATCGGATGGCGCCACCTGGGCTGACCATCCACTTCGCGCGGCTCGATACCATGGCCGGCGAGCCGGGCGGCGCCGACGGCATGGAGCAGCGCACGTTCGGCTACCTCGATTCGTTGCCTGCTGCCACGCGCTCGCTCGCCGCCGTCAAGCCTGACGTGGTTGTCCTGTCGCACACCGCGGTGAGCTACCTCAACGGCTTCGCCCGCGAGCCCTCGCTGCTCGCGCGCCTGGAGGCGCTCGCGGGCACCCGGGCCTTCACGGCCGCCGGCGCGATCCGCGCGGCGCTCGCGCACCTGCGCGTCAACCGACTCGCCCTCGCCACGCCCTACCCCGAAGCGATCAGCGCGGCCAGCCGCGCGTATTGGGAGGCGGCCGGGTTCGACGTCGTGGCGTACCGACGGCTCGACGGCGTGGCGAACATCTACGAGGAAACCGAGGAGCGCGCCTACGCCCTTGGCCGTCAGGCCGACGCTCCGACCGCGGACGTGATCCTCATCAGCGGTACCGGGCTGCCCACCGCTGGCATCGTCGAGCGGCTCGAGCGCGATCTCGGCAAGCCCGTCGTCACGAGCCAGGCGGCGACCCTCTGGCATGCGCTCGCGATGCTGGGGATCAAGGACGCGTTGCGAGGCTGGGGCCGGCTTCTGGCCCGCGGCTGAGGAGCCCGGCGACCTCTTCCGAGTCCAGGCCGCGGCAGCGCCCGAGCGGATCGCCTGAGGCGACGGGGGCGAGACGCTGATCTCTCGAAGGGGTCGGTTCGCTCTCACCGGGGGTTTCTCGAGTGACGGCAGGTTGTCCCGCGGCGGGATCGACGCGGGCAGGTCCTGCTGGCGCGTGAGCGGCTACGCCGAGAGATAGTCGAACGCCGACAGCACGTGCATGCGAACGATGTGCAGGTACTCTTCGATCTCGACATGCTCGTCGGCCTGAGCCATGCCGCGCGGGAACGGGCCGTGGACGAGGCCGGGGATGCCCCGCTGTCGCCAGAGCCGGGCGTCGGTGCCACCGAGGCTCACGATGGGCGCGGGCTCGGGCCGGCCCAGCGCCCGGGCGTTGGCGCGCAGGATCTTCACCATCGCGTGGTTCGGATCGCACACGCTGGGCGCCGAGAAGTTGATCTCCTCCATCGTGGCTTCCGGGTAGTCGGCCGCGATCTCGCGCACGCGCGCCATCACCGCCTCCTTGGCCACGCCGGGTGGCAGGCGAATGTCCGCCTCGAACCAGCAGGTGCCGGGAACCATGTTGACCTTCTGCCCGCCGTGGATCACGCCGATGTTCACGGTGACCCGCTGCAGGATGTCCTTGGCCCCGGGGCCCTGCGCCTCGTCGATCGCCGCGGCCGCGCCCGCCAGCGCGTCGGCGACGTCGATGGGCACCGCCGTTGGGAGCGTGGTGAGGTCCTCGAGATCGATGATCATCCGCGCCGCAATCTTGGTCGCGCTCGGCGTCAAGTGCGTGTAGGCGCCGTGGGCGCCGCGCGTGCGCACGGTGAACCGGAGCCATAGCGGGCCCTTCTCGCCGAAGCGAATCGTCAGGGGGCTGCTCGGCTCGCCGTTCAGCAGGCAGTCGCCGTGAACCTCCGGGTGATGTTCCATGAGGTAGCGGGCGCCCCAGGGGCCGAACGTCTCCTCGTCCGAGACGGCGGTGAGCGTCAGCCGGCCGGCGAGACGCTCGCGGAGTCGGTGGAGGTAGCGGTAGGTGAAGATCGATGCCGACGTCCCGGCCTTCATGTCGGCCACCCCGCGGCCATAGATCTTGCCGTCGGCGACCGCCCCGCTCCACGGGCCGTGCGTCCAGCGCTCGTTGGCCTCGTCGGCCGGGAACACGTCGATGTGGCCGTTGAGGACGAGGTGGGGGCCGGGCCGCGCGCCCTCGAACGAGCCAACGATGTTGGGCATCGTCGGCTGGGGCGCGATGATCCGGAACGGAAGCTGGTTCCGCTCGAGGAAGCGCGTGACATGCGCCGCGGCCAGTGTCGTGTCCCCGGGCGGGTTCGGGCTCTTGGCCCGGACGAAGTCGCAGAGGAATCCGACGATCTCGTCACGGTCCTCGTCGATCCAGCGCAACAGCTGAGCCTTGGCGTCGTCCATCGCGGTCACCTCGCGGGCGAAGATGCCTGAGAGCTTACCTCAATCCGGGTCGTGCGACCGCTCCGTCGAGGCCGGGGACGCTGCCGCCACCGAGCGAGGCCCGGCGGCGCGCAGGACGCCCGGCGGGCGCGGCACGGGGGACAAGGCGGTTGCCATCGCTCGTGCCGCGCGGCAGACTGCGCCCGGACGAACCTCGCCGGGGCGCCGATCCTTGGCGTGTCTCTATCCGTACGACGACTCGCTCGATGCGCTGCTCCGCCCCGCTGCCTTGACATGCCATGACTTCTATGTAGAAGTGTGGCACGAGCACTTCCTGTCAGTGGTGCCCTTCCCGGTAGCGGTGCGGAAGGTGCTGAAGATCCGGCAACAGATAGCTGGCTGTCTCTGGGAGTTCATCGCCTTCAGCTACCGCGACTACCTATCGAGTATCGCCGCTCGTACGTGCGCGAGATGCCCCGGCGGCCGCGGGTCGGGTTCATGAGCTTCTGATGACTCATTAGCGTGTCGCGATCCGCGAGACAGCCGACGGTTAGGGAGAACCCGATGAACCTACTTCTCAGCGACGCGACGATCATAGACGGCACGGGGCGGGTCCACGACCGAGGCTACATGTTGATCGAAGGAGCCGTCGTCCGGCGTATCGGGGCCGGGCACAACCCGAGGCCGTCCCGCCAGGAGTGAAGCGCGTCGGCCTGGCCGGCAAGACAGTTTTCCCCGGCCTCATCGATTGCCACGTTCACGTATGTCTGGACGGTGGTCCCAGCCCCTCGCATCAACTCGCTTCTGAGACCTGTGCAATCACCCTTCTTCGTGCCGCTCGGAACGCTCAGCGACAGGTACAGTCTGGCGTCACCACGGTTCGCGATCTCAGCTCTCGCTGCTGCAGCGAGCCGGCCGGCCCGAGCGGTGTAGCGTTCAGTATTCGGCAGGCGATCACCGAGGGCATCTGCACCGGACCTCGGATCGTGCATGCCGGACGCGCCATCTGCATGACCGGGGGCCACGGGTGGTGGTTTGGGCATGAAGCTGACGGGCCTGACGGAGTGCGCCGCGCCGTCCGGGGCGAGTTGAAGGATGGGGCGCAAGTGATCAAGTTCATGGCGACAGGAGGTATCGCGACGATGACCTCCGGCGACCGGTTCGCCCCCCAATTGACGGCCGAGGAGATCGCCGCGGGAGTAGAGGAAGCCCGAAAGATTGGCACCCGAACGGCCGCGCACGCTGAGGGCGCGGCGGGAATCAAGAACGCGCTCAGGGCGGGCGTGGATTCCATCGAGCATGGCACGTATCTCGACGACGAGGCGCTCGAGATGATGCTGGATCGAGGCGTCTACTACGTCCCGACCTTCGCCATACGCCGCCGCATCGCGGAGGAGGGTGCCCGGGGAGGGGTGCCAGGGTTCATTCTGGATATCGTGAAGCGGGTCCTCGATCGCCACTTGCAGAGTCTGGAGAAGGCCCGCAAGGCCGGCGTCCGTGTCGCGCTGGGAACGGACGCCGGCGCCTCGCTTTTCGGGCACGGTGAGTCGGCCAGAGAGTTGGAAGATCTCGTCGGCGCGGGATTCTCGCCGATGGAGGCGCTGCGCGCTGGGACCGCCCATGCGGCCGAGCTGCTGGGGATGCAGGAGCTGATCGGGACGCTGGAGGAGGGCAAGCGGGCTGACCTCGTTGTCATCGATGGCGATCCGTTGTCGGACATCCGAGTGCTCCAGGATTCGCGCCGGATCGGAGCGGTGCTCGTCGATGGGCAGCCGGTGGTCGACCGGCTCTCCTTGGGCCCGGCGGCTTCCAGCATCCGATGAGTCACGCAGGGAAAAGGGAGGACTATCTGTCCGTGTGGCTCCCCCGGCGAGCCACCGAGCGACGCGCCGTCTTCGAGCGAGTCGGCAAGACATCTCGCTACTGGTTGGGGCCTTGATGACGGATGTCAAGACGCGTCTCCTCGCCGAGCTCCGCCGCCGGCGCAAGGAGCTGATCGAGCTGTGCGCGCGCCTCGTTCGCATTCCCAGCGAGAATCCTCCCGGCGACACCACGCGGATTGCCGCGTTCGTGGTGCGCCATCTGCGCGAGCGCGGGATCCGGCCAGTCGTCCACGAGCCGCGGAAGGGCATGCCCAACGTCGTGGCCAGCCTCGGCCGGGGTGCGCCCAACCTCGTGCTCTCCGGTCATCTCGACGAGTTCCCGGCCGGTGAGGGGTGGAGCTTCCCGCCCTTCGCGGGAGCGGTCCGCGGCGGCCGGATCTGGGGTCGGGGCGCGGGCGACATGCGCGCAGGGCTGGCCGTCGCGCTCTTCGTGATGGGCCTCGTCCGTGAAGCGGGCCTGGCGCTGCGCGGGAGGCTCACCCTGGCCTTCGCCTCCGACGAGGAGACGGGCGGGAGGTGGGGCACGCAGTGGCTTCTCGAACGTGTCGGGGCCGTGCGGGGCGATGCCTGCCTGATCGGCGAGTCCTCGGGGACGTGGTCGGTCGGCATCGGCGAGAAAGGCGTGCTGTGGTTGCGCGTGCGAGCCGAGGGCGTATCCGGTCACGCGGCGTACGGGCTGGGGGAGAGCGCCCTGGCGAAGATCCTCGCGGTGGTTCGCGTCGCGGAACACCTTCGAGGCCGGCCGGGGCGGCCCCGCGCGGACGTGGCCCGTGTCATGCGGGCCCAGCGTGCTGCGGCCGAACGGCAGTGGGGAGCGGGCACGGGAAGGATTGCCGAACGGCTCACCGTCAACGTAGGGACCATCCAGGGAGGAGGGCAGGTGAACCTGATTCCGGCGCGCGCCGAGGCCGACATCGACTTTCGACTCCCACCGGGCCTGCGCACTACCTCCGTGCTGGAGGCGGTGCGACGGCGCGCGAGCGGTCTTCGAGGCACGGCCATCGAGGTGCTCAACCAGTGCGAGTGCCACGTGACCTCGCCGGGCGATCGCCTGGTGCGGCTGGTCATCGACAACGCCCGCGCCCTGCGCGGTCTGGAGACTCTGCCCGTGGTGCGGCCGGGCTACACCGACGGGCGCTTCTTCCGACGAGCGGGCATTCCCACCGTCGTCTACGGGCCGAGAGTGCGAGGGTTGGGTGGACCCGACGAGTCCATCGACGCGCGCGAGCTCATCGACGTCGCCACGGTGCACCTCGGCGTGGTGCTGGACTACCTCGGCCTGGGCGCGTGATGGCTGACCCCACGACGATTGCCGGCGTGACGGTCCCCCCGGCACGGCCTGCGCCACGCGATGCCGCTCGTCGAGGGAACCGGGGTCCGAAGATCGTGAGTCATGCACGCCGATCTTCGATTGACGGGTGAGCGGAACTGGCAGTACACTCGCGCGCGTCACGGCCACGGCTTCCGGGAGATCTCGCACGGGGCCGCGGTAAGCTGGGCAACCCGAGCCAAGCAGTGGAGGGACACCATGGGAACCCATCTCGTCCGGCTCGCGCTGATCGCACTCGCTACCCTTGTCGCGTTCACCCCGGCGTTCGCCCAGCAGAGCCTCACGTGGACAGCCGGACCGCTGGGCGGCGGGTGGTACCAGATCTCGAGCGGCCTCTCCGAGCTGTTCAGGGAAAAGGCCGGCGTCACCATCAAGGTGATCCCCGGCGGGGGAACCCAGAACCCCGCGCTCATCGAGAAGGGGGACGCGGATGCCGGCTTCGCGATCCCGCCGCTCCTGTCGGCCGCGACCAAGGGCGAGGATCCGTACACGGGCAAGGTGCATACGAACCTGCGGGCCCTGGCCGGCAACATGATCGTCAACACCGCGCACTTCTACGTCGGCGCCGACACCCCCTACGCGACCATGAGCTTTGACGACATCTTCAAGGGAAAGAAACCGATCCGCCTGGCCATCTCCGCCTCGGGCACCGGCGACGAGTGGGTCTTCAGGCGGATCCTCGATTTCTATGGCACCTCGTATCGGGACATGGAGGCGGCGGGCGCCAAGTTCTTCCGCGGCAGCTATCCCGAGCAGGCGGGGATGTTCAAGGACCGGAACGTCGACGGGATTGCCTCGGTCTTCCTCGGTCTTCCCGCCGCCGCCGTCACCGAGGCCTCCGTCGGGCGCTCCCTCAAGCTCATGTCGATCTCGGAGCCCGTCCTCCAGCACCTGGCGAAGTTCGGCATGGGAACGGGCACGATCCCGCCGGGCACCTACCCGAAGGCCGCGAACCCCAACGACTCCGTCGTGACGCCCACCTTCGGGTCGACGATCGTCGTGTCGGCCAAGCTGCCCGACGCTCTCGTCTACGCGCTGACCAAGGCCCTCAACGACAACCGGGACCAGGTGCGCGCGCTGCACGCGAGCCTCAACCCCTACGATCCCTCGAAGGCGTGGATGGCGCTCGGGGTACCGCTCCACCCCGGCGCGGAACGCTACTACCGCGAGAAGGGCTACCTGAAGTAGGCCAGGTCCTCTCTGAGGGGGACTGCCGCCCGGATCCGCCGGCGCTGATCCTTTCCTCCAAGGGACCCCGGGAAGCGATTCCTTGAGACAGTTGCGCGGACCGGTGGGATGGGGCGTGGCTGCCTACGCCGTCGCGGCCTCCCTCTTTCACCTCTACACCTCGGGGTACGGTGTCTTCCAGCCGCGCACGATGCGCGGCGCCCACCTCATGTTCCTCGTCCCGCTGATCTACTTCTTCTTCCCCTTCAACCGCCGCTCGCCTTCTGATCGGCCGAGCGCCGTGGACTGGGTCGCGGCCGGGACAGCCTTCCTCGCCAGCGCCTACCACATCTGGGACGTGGAACGGCTCAACGAGCGCTGGCTGGGCGCCTCCGACGTCCTGCCGCTGGAGGTGCTCCTGGGCTGCGCGATGACCGTCCTCGTGATCGAGGCCTGCCGTCGCTCGCTCTCGCGCTGGATGGCCGTGACGATCTCCATGTTCCTCGTCTACCTCGCAAGCTCCCAGTGGATGCCGGGCGTGCTTCACTTCAAGGGGTATTCGTTCCCGCGCATGGTGGAGATCATGTACCTCGCGGGTGACGAGGGGATCTTCGGATTCCTCACCGGCATCTCGGCGAGCATCCTCTTCATCTACGTGCTCTTCGCCTGCGTGATGATGAAGGCGGGCGTGGGGAGCTTCTTGATCGACTTCGCCGTGCGCGCCGCGGGATGGATGCGGGGAGGGCCGGCCAAGATCGCGGTCGTCGGCTCGGCGCTCTTCGGCACCATCAGCGGGAGCACGGTCGCCAACGTCTACGCCACGGGCTCCTTCACGATCCCGCTCATGAAGCGCGCGGGGTACGTACCGCGGACCGCGGCCGCCATCGAGGCGATCGCGGGCACCGGCGGCCAGATCATGCCGCCGATCATGGGCGCCGGGGCCTTCATCATGTCCGAGGTGACCGGCATCTCGTACCTGGACATCATCAAGGCCGCGGCGATTCCGGCGATCCTCTACTACGTCGGCCTCTTCGCCATGGTCCACTTCATCGCGCTCAGGGACCGCATGCGACCCGTGGCCCCGTCCGAGCGCCCCGCGTGGCGGCCGGTGCTCCGCCGCGCGTACTACGCCGCACCGTTCCTGCTGATCGTGTATTTCCTCGCGGAGGGGTATTCGCCCACCAAGGCCGCGTTCTACGTGATCCTGATCAGCGTCGCGCTGTCGTATCTGGATCGCTCGACCTGGATGACCCCGTCGAAGATGGCCGAGGCGCTGGTGGAGGCCGCGGCGAGCGCGGCCACGATCGCGGTGGCCCTGGCCGGCTCGGGCATGGTCGTCGCGACCCTGACCCGGACTGGCGCCGCCCTCGCGTTCGGAAGCGTGGTGGTGGGAATGGCGCAGGGGATCGTGCTGATCGCCCTCGTGCTGATCTTCGTCGTGGTGAGCGTGCTCGGCACCGGCATCCCGACCTCCGCGGCCTACATCATCGCCGTCACCATCGGGGCCACGGCCCTGGGCAAGCTCGGCGTCGCGGTGCTCGCGGCGCACCTCTTCGTCTTCTACTACGCGGTGCTCTCCGATCTGACGCCTCCCGACGCGGTCACCGCCTTCGCCGCCGCCAACATCGCGGGCTCGGAGATGATGGCCACGGGGGTCGAGGCGTTCAAGCTGGGTCTCGCCGGCTTTCTGGTCCCCTTCGCGTTCGTGTACCACGCCGAGTTGCTGCTTCAAGGCAGCTGGCCGGCGATCTTCACCATGTCCAGCCTCGCGGCGCTCTCGGCGGTCGCGCTGGCTGCCGCGATCGTGGGCTACGGCGCCCGGCCCCTCGGGGCTCTGGCGCGCCTCGGGTTCCTGGCGGCGGCGGGCTTGATGATCGCGAAGGGCCTCGCCTTACAGCTCTTCGGCCTCGCCTTGTTCGTGGCGATTCTGGGCTCGGGAGTTCTGAGGAAAGGCGCGATCGCGACTCGCGCCATGCCCGATTCCGAGGGCCGCTGATGTTTTCTGGGGAAAGCAGATCCGATGAGCAAGATCCTTCACGTGAGGAACGGGCCGATCGTACGCCTCACCATCAACCGGCCGAGAGGCGATGAACGCCCTCGATCTCCCGGACTGGCACGAGCTGAGCGAGCGATCTTCTTTCCTTCAGAAGCCAGTCGACGACGGCCTGCGGGTCTCGGGCCGCTCGCGCCCGTCCACTTCCGGCGTCCGGTCACAGACGCCTAAGCTGCCGGCGACCGCCGCCTGCGATTCGCCGGCGCACCAGCTCGGCCATCAGAGCCCGACTGTGGGGCGTCGTTCGCGTCGCGCTCAGCAGCAGCCACGGGTCGAGGCGGCGGGGAGGGCGCGGTCGGGTTCCCAGCCCCAGGGGCGGGGGCCCCAGTCGGGGGTGAACACCTGTCCGCGTTTCACGGTGAGGAACGGGACCAGCGCCTGGGCCACGCGCAGGCCGGCGCCGAGCAGGCGGGAAACAGCACCCCACCGAAGCCGTCCCGGAAGCCCTCGCCGAGGCGGTAGCCACGCGCGGTGAGCTCGCGCCGCAGCGCGGGAACCCCGGAGCGGAGCGCGACCCAGAAGTGGTCGCCGGTCATGTCCGATGTGCCCTGGACCCTCTTCGTCTTGAACCGCTCGTCGTGAGCCTCGTGCAGATAGAACGCGATCGTCTCGTCACTGCTCTCGATCGTGTAGACCATGATGCCGCCCACTGGTGACGGCTCGGCGCGCATCATGCGATGCACCAGCGGCTGCCAGGCGTTCTTGCCGGAGCTGTTCATCTCGCGAATACCGGCGAGCGCCGTCCAGGCCACCATCTCAGAATGCCCAGTCGAGCCCCACCAGCACAGGATAGAACGTCGTGTCGTGATGCTTGCCGAAGGGCTTCGGCCCATAGTTGCCCGACACGTCGACGCGCCATCCGGGACCATCCCGCGGCGTGGTGTCCACGTCGGCCGTGAAGAGCCACCGCCCTTCGACGCGCAGCCTCAGCTTCGAGACGAGGGGGACCGAGATGCCGGCCACGAACTGGAAGCCGAGGTCCCAGTCACTCGCACCGTGACTCACGCTGCTGTACACCGGCCCCATTCCCGCGCCCAGATAGGCGAACGTGTCGCCCCCGGCTCGGGAGAAGCGACCCGGGTCCGGGTAGATGGGCACGCGCGCGAGCGCGCTGAACAACACCCCGACGCGATGCTGGTCCACGGTGAAACGGGGCGCCGGGGGGGTTGGCGAGGGCTGCGACCGCACGTACCAGTAGAGCGTGTCGAGCTGGAACGCGAAGTACTGGAGAAAGCTCGAGTCGCCCCACGCAGTGGCCGTGAATCCGGCCAGCGGTCCGAGCGATTCGTCGACGGCGTCCTGGCCGATGACCGTTCCCGCGGGGCCGCCGCCCTGGGGATACTCCTTGAAGACCAGATCCTGGTGATTGGGAATCACCACCCCGCCGGTGAAGCCGAGCGTGAGCTCTGCGGACGCCGGAATCGCCGCCCCGAGGGACAGGACCAGCGCCACTGCGAGAGCCAGCTTGCGCATCCGCCATCTCCTCTCCAGCGGCCTCCCCGGCCGGGGGAGGGGCGCGCGGGAACGATGAGCGGACGCGATCCTAGCACATCTTCAGCGCGAGGCTTGCAAACTGCGTGAAGCTTGGCCCGGCTATCATGAGCGGCGCTGTGCGCCGCCGGCCGGGTGGCGTCGGCCAGCGGGTGAGCACGCCGAGCCGGGGGGACGCCACACCGGGCAGGGTGGCTCCGCGGGCGCACCACCTGGCCGACGACAGGACCGCCTCGCGCCTGGTGACGTTCAGGAATAGTCCCGGGTCAGGCGGGAAGGACCGGCGCGGCCTCGGCTGAACGATCGCCGAGCGGTATCGCGACCATGAGCTGGACGCTGTGATGATGCGGGGTGCCGTCCTGCGCGCACGAGATGTCCTGGTCTTCCCGCCGCAGGATCATCCAGTCGACGTACGCATGAGCGAGCTCGGTGGACGTGAAGTACTCGATGCGCTCGCCGCTCTCGACATAGACGTGCCGGTCGGTGAAGACCAGGTGTGCGTGATGGCCGCCCGGCTCGGTCAGTGCCTTCAGGCGGGAGAACAGCCTGGGCCGGCGACGGCGCGGCACGTAGTGAATGGCCCCGCAGGAGTACACGAGATCGAATCGCTCGTTCAGCGCGCACCGGGCGGCATCCGCGTGAATCCACCGGACGTGGACGCCGCGCATGCGCGCCAGACGCTCGGCCTTGTGGAGACCGGCGGCGGAGACGTCCACGCCGGTCACCTCGAAGCCGAGTCCCGCGAAGAACACGCAGTCGCGGCCTTCGCCACACCCGAGCTCCAGGATGCGGCCGCCCCGGGCCGGGAGCAGTTCCGAGACTTCGCGAGCAAACTCCGAGGGTTGCGTGCCCCAGATGTACTCGTGGGGCGTGCGCATGTAGGCGCGAGCCCACGGGTTGCGAATCACCCCGACACCTCGAGCCCGGATCGACGACTGCTGCGGCGCCGGTGAACGGGCCTTTCACCGGTCTCCGACGCCGCAGCCGTGCGGCGATCGGAACGACCGCTATCTTAGCAGTTCGCCGGCTTGTTCAGCTTGGCTTCGATCCGGTCCCCGACCTTGAAACCCTGCAGCGTCTCCTTGGAGACCTCGAACTCGTGAGTCGCGCCGTCAGCCCCCCGTACGGCCAGCCTGTTCCGGGCGGTATCGACGCTGGTCACCTGGCCGTCGATCTTTGCCGGGGCCTTCGGATCACACCCGGGCTTGGCCTGCTGCTGTTGCTGCCCCAGCACGAGCCCGCCCCACAGCATCGGCACCGCGATGACGCTCGCCGTGAGCACCTTCGATAACCTCATCGGATTCCTCCTCACTTCTTGGTGATGTCGTAGATGGCCCCGCCGGCGGCGCCGACCCCAGCGCCGATCAGCGCGCCCTTGCCGGCCCCGTACCCGGTGCCGGCGCCGATCGCGGCGCCCGCGCCGGCGCCGACCACCGCGCCCGTCGCCGTACCGCAAGCCGTCGCCGTCATGGCGACCAGTGATAAACCGACCACTGCTGTCGCTATTCTGTTCTTCTTCATGCTCATTCCTCCTTTCGAGATCCCTGCTGATGGCTCCTCGAGATCCCTGCTGATGGCTCCTCGAGATCCCTGCTGATGGCTCCTCGAGATCCCTGCTGATGGCTCCTCGAGATCCCTGCTGATGGCTC
>Ga0187892_10003187_pt1 | contig 30523 bp, 27 predicted proteins | sample MA1701073metaG_FD_139345 | JGI IMG/M metagenome (GOLD analysis project Ga0187892, IMG submission 139345) | Bio-ooze microbial communities from a basaltic lava cave in the Kipuka Kanohina Cave System on the Island of Hawaii, USA - MA170107-3 metaG ...
CGCCGATCTCGAGCAAACCTCCCGTCGCGTCGATGTTCAATCCGTTCATTGTCAATACGCCGGTCACGGTTAAAGTTCGTCCGCCGCTGATCGTCAGCGTCCGGTTTGCTCCGACCGAGAGATTGATCACGCTTGCATTTGCCGCACTCAAATTCGCCTGATTCGTCACGCCCGCCGAAGGCAGGCTGACGCTGTGCACGGAGGTCGGAGCGAAGTTCGTCGTCCAATTCGCCGCCGTGTTCCAATCTGCGCTTGCCGAGCCGTCCCATGTCGCGACGTTGTTGACGACCTGCGGATTGCCGGTCAAATTGCCCGTGCTTGTCGCAAAACCGCCGCCGCCCGCGCCGATCGACACGCCGGCATACTGAGCCGTGATCGTGTGCGCGCCCAAGGTCAAAGCAGACGTAGCGACGCTCGCCTGACCACTGCCATTTAGAGCGACGACGCCAAGTGAAGTCGCTCCGTCAAAAAACTCGACGTTTCCGCTCGGCGTTCCGGCAGCCGATGTGACCGCTGCCGTAAACGTAACCGGCTGAGTCGTAAGCGATGGGTTTTGCGATGATGTGACCGTCGTCGTCGTTGCAAACGGCGCGACGGTGAACGCCACGCACCAACTCGATACAGGCGTATTGGCTCCGCCGACGGCATCATCGAGAGCGTATAAACTCCACGTTCCATTCGGGCTGCTGCCGCCATAAACCGATGCGAATGTCGCCGCGCCGACCGGAGCCGCCTGACTCGCGCCCGCCGGTGCCGGTGCGGGGAACGAATCCGGTATCAAAGTGTCGTTGTCGGTCGGGCGATACGTGCCGCTTGCAAAGGCGCTCGTCGGCAGCAGAGTTGCTCCGCTGTCGCTTAAAACCAGATTGACATTTACAGCGGTTACCGAATCGCCCGCGTCCGACATAAACTCAAACGCCTGATTGCCGCTGCCGACCAACATAAAGTCGATGTTGCCGGGACGCGGTGAGTTAAAGCCGTTGATCAGGACGTTGACATTCGAGATCGTTCCGAACAAACCTGCCACCGATATGTTCGATGGATAAACAGGCGCGGCCGTTCCCGCATCGACGATCGTTAAGCCGCCGTTGTTACAAAATTGCGCACCTGTAACCACTGTCGGGCTGTTGACGACCTGCGACAAATTGCCGCTGCTGACACCGAGCGTTGCGGTGCCTGAGTAATTCGCAGTTATCGTTCGCGTGCCTTCGGCTAGCGTCGTCGTACACTGTGCATTTCCAGAGGCATTAACGGCTACATTCGTGCAGCCTGCTATCGCCATGCTGTTTTGCGTAAACGAGATCGTTCCCGCGGCGACGGGGTTGCCGTTGCTGACCACCGTAGTTGTCGAAGTAAAAGTAATATTGTTAGTCGTCAGCGCGGGATTTAGACTTGAAGCGACCGAAGTATTTGTCGCCGCAATCGCTCCGGCGGTCGTAATGTCGATCGACCAGCCGCCGGAGATACTCGAAGAACTACCGGCCGGCGTATTGCCTAACGAATCGTCAATAGCGTATAGACTCCAGTTGCCATTCGGATTCAACCCGTTAAAGACCGACGCAAATGTCGCCGCTCCCGTGGGCGACGGATGATTATACGGTCCTGCCGGTGCCGGTGCCGGAAAATCGTCGCTTTCCACCCCAAAGACGATATTTGTCGGGCGATATGAGCCGGTTGCGATCGGGACACCGGGCGGACATCCCGTACCGTCGTGATTCGGAAGTTCCGTAGCGGCTGAGTCATCCAACGTGATATTTACGTTACTAAATCCGCATCCTGCCGTTCCGCCAACGTCCGATATTATGACAAACCTTTGCCCGGTTGGTGCGACGAGGAGCATTTCGATGTCACGCGGTCGTCCTGTCGAAAAGCCGGTAAGCGTTACATTCACGTCAATGATCGTGCCGCTCAGGCCCGTAACATTGATCAATGACGGATACGGAGTAGCCGTTGCGGGCGGCATGGCATTTTGTCGGTCAGGGATCGAGATCGCCGTCGCATTGGAAAAAACGATGAAGGGAGAACTTGATGCGGACGACGGAGAGAAAATATTTGAATACGAGTATTTAAATCCCGTAAATTCAAACCCAAGCGAGATCGCCGGAAGCTGAATCAACACAATCACCAAAACACAAATCAAACGTAACAAAATATGAAGCGACGGAGACAATTCTTTTTTCATTTTTTACCACCTGTTTTTTGCGTGTTGAGTTATTAAATCTCGCAGGATTTGATAACGGCAGAAAATTTATCGTTAATTTCTCGAAGGGAAAATCCCTTGAATTGCAATAATAAAATTGACACAAGTATAAGGTTGTATGTTGGGATGCGGTTGACTGCCGCCTGCGATGCCGATAGATGCCGCGTTCATTTGGGCATTCGGAGCGGCACTTGTATAGATCGTGCTATCGGCCAGAGCATTTCCATTCGGAAGGTTGTCATTCGGTGCCGTATTCATTGGCGACTAACGAATGATTGTGCGCCGGCATTTGATTGGTTGTAAGCGTTACGGTTTCAACGCCGCCTTGTTGTCCGAGCGAGTAAGGACTTAATCCAGGACCTTGTCCCGGATGAATCGGCACTCGACTCCGCAGATCGGGCAAGGCAAAGGTCGTCTGTCCGTTGCCTCCGTAGGTCGTGCCGAGGATCGAGAACAAGGCGGTATTTTGCGCAATAGGTAAAATTTGTCCGCTGCAAAACGCCCAACTGCGAGGAGCAAAGTTACCACCGAACATCACAATCATTCCAATAAATGGAGTAGCCATGGTTTCCCTCCGAAAGTCTCTTTAGTTTTAAAATAAGCCTACAGATAGAGTATTCCCTTTTTATCGCATGTTCAAGCCGTCGTCGATGACGGACAAAGAGATTAGGTCGCAGATTTTGCGCAGATGACGCAGACAAAGAACATTCTCGATCTGAGTCATCTACGTTTATCTGCGGCCAATTCTCAGTAGAGTGGTGGGCAGTGTCCTAAACTTGTAGTGTCCGATGACTTTTCCCTTTGTGTTCTTTGTGTCCTCGCTCGGTGCACTCTGTGATTACTTCCTTGTTTTAATCACAGAGTTCACGAAGGCAGGACACAAAGGGCACAAAGACTGAACACCACAGGATTAGGACATTACTGAGTGGTGTAAGAACTGAGACTCAATTGAAAAACCGCAAACACCGTGATAGTGTTGGCATCTGGCAGCAAAAAGTGTAACAAGGAGAGCGAACGAAATGTTTAATCGGCGAAATTTTATCAAGTTGACGAGTCTTGCGACGGTCGGTGGTTTAGCTCTCAGAGGGAATCTTGCGGTTTTTGGCCAGACGGCAAAAGATTATTTTCCGATACCGGTCGAAGCGTTGTCGGACAAAGCACATCTTTTCAATCCGCAGACCTTCGAACCGCTCGTCAACACGCGCTTTTTTATTCAGGGAAACGAGAACTCAGCGTCGATGCGTCTTGTCGAAGTGGTCGAACGAAACGCGAAAATGGGTTTCTCAAATCGATTTGCGACCGATGGCTTTTCGCTGATCTTCGAGGCCGATGGCAAGGGTAAGCTGGAAGACAGAATCTATGAAGTTTCGCATCCGGAACTCGGTGATTTCTCGATGTTCGTCTCGACCGTCGGTCGTAGCGGCAAACGTTATCAGGCTGTCTTTAGCCGCGTTTTCTTTTAGCTTCGCGGAAGCAGGCGATTAAAAACGGCTTGGAAAAGGATGCCGTCTGACGCCTGCTCGACCGGCACGACAAAAATTTCGTGCACGCCGAGCCGGGGATGTTCGAACCGATAATTTCCCTGAACCGGCGGAAAATCGGCGGGAAATCGAAAGAGCATCGTAAAGCTGTTCTGACGAGGATAATCTTTTAGCTCGGAAACCTCGATCAGTTCTGCTTGCGTTTCTTTATCGACGCGAAACATTGTATTGATCTGTGCCGCGAAATCGTCGCGGTCGATCTTTTCCAAAAACTCTCGCAGGTTTTCATCGCTCAGATTCATGATCCTTATTCAAATGACCGGCCTGTCGGGCGTCGGCAAAACAACCGTATCATATACCGTCAAACGCGAACTCGAAAGACGCGGGTTTCGGGCCGAGGTCATCGACGGCGACGAATATCGCGCAACGCTCTGCCGCGATCTGGGATTTTCAAAAGAGGACCGTGCTGAGAATATCCGGCGGCTTGCCTTCGTCGCCCGACGGCTGACCGAGCACGGCGTCATCGCGATCCTTTCGGCGATAAACCCGTACGACGAGATCCGACTCGAAATAAAGCGAAGCTCGCCGACGATCAGGACCGTCTGGCTCGATTGCGACATCGAAGTTTTGAAACGACGCGACCCAAAAGGACTTTACCAAAGAGCTTTTTTACCCGACGATCACCCGGAAAAAATTCATGATCTAAGCGGCGTGAACGATCCTTTTGAAAAGCCGTCGGACGCAGATCTGATTCTCAAAACCGATCGGGAAACCGAACAGGAATCGACCGAAAAACTTCTGCAATTTATTCTCGAAAACATTTCGCCGAAAAAAGAAAAACCGCCAAAGGCCCTGTTTATCGGGCGTTGGCAGCCGTTTCACAACGGACACCGATGGCTCGTCGAACAAAAACTGATAAAAAATATTCCCGTCCTGATTGCTGTCCGCGACGTTGAAGCCGATGAAAAAAATCCTCTGACAACCGAACAGACCGTCAAAATCCTCGCTAAATTTTACGACGGCGAAGATGTCGAAATAATAATTATTCCAAATATCGAGAGCGTAAATTTTGGGCGAAACGTCGGCTACGAGATCAACGAATTCTCACCGCCCGCGGACATCGGCAGCATCTCGGGAACCGAGATCAGGAACGGTCTGCGCGAGCGGGACGACACTTGGAAAGAATCAGTTGACGAGAAGATTCACGACCTGATATCAAAATATTTCGGACGATAGAGCTACTGCTTCCAGGCTAGTTGAAAATGCGTATTAACGTCGGCGACCACCTCGAAACCGAGTCGCCGGTAAAGCCGAAATGCCGGATTGCCCTTTTCGACATAAAATCTTATCGGCAATCCGCTCCGACGGCTCTCGTCGAAAAACCATCGGAAAAGTTTTGTGCCGATGCCTCGCCCGCGAAATTCGGTCAGTATCGCCATCTCGATAATATGCAGATCGCCGTGCTCCGTCGAATAGATAAGACGCCCGACGCGCTCCGCGTTGAATAAGACGATGTTGTTCGAAACCAGCGGATAGTTCTTTTCATAATCCAGACTCTGCGCCTGATACTGAAACTCGATAAGGTTGTCTGTTTCACTTTCCGGCAAGTTCAACGACAGAAAATGTGATCTTACGGAATCGTAAAAAATCTCGCGCCAAAATTCCGTCTCATCCTCGCGGAGCGGACGCAGAGTTATTTCATCCGTGATCTTTTTCATTTTGAGCCTTCCAGTTTTTTATAGAGCGGTGCGACAAAATCCTCGACACAGCGAAGTGTCTCGGCACTTGCCTCTTTTCGTTTTTGCGCGCCATCGGGTCGAAATGCTTCGCTCGGCATCTTGGCGTTAAATCTTGCCGAGTTGCGCATCGTCGAGCCTTCCGTGTTCGTCAGACTGACTCCGAAATGGTCGGCGATCTCGCCGGTAACCGCGTCGGGAAGCCGCGTGTAATTGACAAATTTTCGTCGCACGCTGTCCGCACTCACGAGCGCCGCCCCGCAAAATGCCGCGATCGTTCGGGCAAAGCGCTCCTCGGTCGAGAGCTGTAGAATATCGTTAATACTCATTGTCGAAAAAATCTTCTCGATCTTGCCGGGTATCATTTGCATGCCCGGCTCGCGCATGTTCGACACGATCACCTCGACCGGATCGCGATACAAAAATATCCACGGCGTGTGTGGAAACGCCCGCTCGATCAACGGCAGATCGAGCACGCCCCAACTATCGAATTTTACAAAAAAATATTTTTCACGGCCCGATCGCTTTTGAGCCAAGGCGTTAATCAGCCAACGCAGCCAGACCGCTTTTTGTTCTTCGGTCGCGTTTGCTCGAATTACCGTGTCGATGACGGACGCCTCGGAAATGACGATGTTCGTCTCGAGCGAAGCAAACATCCGCGACACCAACGTCGATCCGCAACGCGAAACGTGAAAAATAAATCCAGTCGGCTCGATGCCCTTCGAGTCGTGAAACAACTCGCCGAGAAACTCGATCGGTGTCTGATGTCGGAACAGCAGATTGAATGGTTCCTGCATGAGAACCTGGATCGTGTCGTCGTGAAATGGTTCGGTAAAACTCCCTTCGCCCAAATAGACCCAATCGACAAACAGCGTGCCGCCCGTCGGATAAACGCGAATGGGCGACCAATTATGAAAGCTTTCGATTGTCAGATCCATCGTTCCACCCACGCCCGACGGCTGTCGCGCATTGCCTCGGCAATGTCGTCGCTGTCGATCTGTAGCCCGAAAGAGAGCGCCAAATCGATAAGCTGATTTATAAAATCTTCGCGATCCGAGACCGCACGCAGCTCCGTCTGAAGAGCAGAGTTCTCCAAAACTATCCGACGCATTCTCTGAAAATCGCGGGCTGACATTTTTTCTAGGATAGGCGAGGAGCGCGGCATTTGAAAACCTGACGACGCGCGTTTTATCGTATAACCGGGATGAAAAATACCGCGAGTGTCACGACTCTCAAGTTGCCGTTCACATTCGACGCGACGCGTCTGCGTGCGGACGCCGGGCGTTTTGCCGCAGGCGAATGGACGCCGCACTTTAACACCGGCAACTACGAAGGCGACTGGAGCGTCGTTCCGCTTCGCGCGGTAAAAGGAGGCGTTCTCGCAATCTATCCCGACCCGAACGCACCCGACGGCTATGTCGAGACAGAGCAAATGACACGCTGCAATTATGTGCCCGAAGTTTTGCGTGCATTCGAATGCGAGCTCGAGACCGTGCGGTTCTTAAAACTCGGCGCCGGCTCACGCATCACGCAGCATCGCGATTACATGCTCGGTTTTGAGGACGGTTTTGTCCGCGTTCATATTCCAGTCGTGACAAACTCCCAGGTCGATTTTGTTCTCAATGACGAACATCTCGACATGCAGGTCGGCGAAGCGTGGTATCTGAACGTCAATTGCCCGCACAGCGTCGTTAACGCCGGCCCGACCGATCGCATTCACCTCGTCGTCGATTGTGTGGTCAACGACTGGCTGCGAAATTTCTTTGCGTGAAAATTACTCAGCCGCGTTTTTGCGCGAGCAGCTCGAATAAAGCGTTCTTGAAGAATACTTTTTTTAACACGGCGTCGGCGTTCAATGCTCTCGCGGAGCGTTGTGCCGTGCGCGTCGCCGCGACGGTCGAGGTTTGCTCGATCACGTTCAGCGGCAGATGTGAGAACACGTCGGCGATCTGCTTCTCGGTTAGATGAACGGTGTGATCGGAAAAGGCCGACAACTCGATCTTCAGACCGAGAGCGTTCCACGCGCCATGCGCTATCGATGCGTATTGATAGATCGGGTGATGGACATTGACGGTGAAAAAAAACAGTCCGCCCGGTCGCAACACTCGCATCATCTCGTCGATGATCGCAAACGGTCGCGTCCCGTGGTCGATGACGTTATCACTCAGAACAATGTCGAACGCGGCGTCGGCAAACGGCAATTGTTCACCGATCGCGGCAGCGGTGTCCGCCATCGATTGTATCAACGGAAACAACTGTTTATAGTGAGCCGCCAACGGATCGATCCCGATCTTAAAATTATTGCCGAAACCGAAGATCAGCCCGCCGGTGCCGCTGCCGACTTCGAGAATGCGCGTCGTCCCGGTGATCGGATTTATTGCCTCAAGACGATTGCGAATCAGCTGCGAACGCAAAAACTGAAAGCGTGCGATTTCGTCTTCAGACGTGTTTTTTGTCGCTGCCTTTTCGTGCTGATAATCGAGCTGCCGTTCAAGCGCGCGACGGCCGCGCTCGGCGCGTTTTTTAGCCAACCAGTTTTGGCTTTTTGAATTGTTTTGAATTGATGACATCGCACCGAACTGGCCGCCCACTCACGCAGGCGGTTCTGACAGTTTTGCTTTCACCGCATCGCTGACAGCTTTGCCGTTGGCTGATTTGCCGGCGAGCTTTACCATCGCGGCTTTCATAACATTGCCCATGTCCTTGATCGACGAAGCGCCTGTTTCGGCGACGGCGGCTTCGACCGCGGCGGCGATCTCGTCGGCGGTCGCGGCTTGTGGCAGATAAACTTCGATCACGGCGATCTCGGCGGCTTCTTTTGCAGCGAGTTCGGTGCGGCCGGCTTGTTCGTAACTCTCGATCGAATCGCGACGCTGCTTGACGAGCGTCTGTAAAGACTTCGTCACTTCGTCGTCGGTCAGTTCGCTGCCTTTGTCGATCTGCCGGTTCATCAGCGCGGCCTTGACCATTCGCAGCGTGCCGGTTCTGTCCGCGTTCTTTGCCTTCATCGCCGCCGTCATGTCGGCGACTATCGTGTCTTTTAAACTCATACTTTTACTTTAACAAAGTGCGTCCGTAAATTTCAGTGAGATCGCGAAGACGTTTACCGTGTTCCGGTTTGATCGCGTCTTTCGTCATTCGCCATTGCCAGTTATTCGCAGTCGTTGCGGGAAGATTCATCCGCGTCTCGCTGCCTAAACCAAGAACGTCCTGCATCGGCACGATCGCGATGTCGGCGACCGAAGCCCAGATCGCTCGAATGCAATCCCAATTTATTTTATCGCCATCGGTATCAAGATACTCGGTTGCTTGCGCGCGAGCTTCTTCGCCCAGCGTTCTCCACCAACCGACCGTCGTGTCGTTGTCGTGCGTGCCGGTGTATGCGACACAATTTTTTATGTAATTGTGCGGCAGATCGTGATTGTTCGCGTCGCCGCCAAACGCGAATTGCAAAATTCGCATACCGGCGAAATTAAATTCGTCGCGCAGCTTTTCAACCTTCGGCGTCACAAAGCCGAGGTCTTCGGCGATGACCGGCAGATCACCGAGCGAGCGTTTTAGGACAGTAAATAACTGCTTTCCCGGCACATCGACCCACTGTCCGTTCTCGGCGGTTTTGTCCTCGCCGGGCACTTCCCACGCCGCGCAAAACCCACGAAAATGATCGATGCGAACGACATCAACCATCTTTAAAGTGAAATGCATTCGCGCCGTCCACCACGAAAGATCATCGCGCTGCATCGCTTCCCAATCGTAGATCGGATTGCCCCAGAGCTGACCCGTTTTTGAAAAATGATCGGGTGGCACACCGGCGACTACCTTCGCCGTGCCGTTCGAATTTAGTTTGAACTTATCTTGATTGCACCAAACGTCTGCCGAGTCGAGCGCGACAAAGATCGGAAGGTCGCCGATGATCTTGATCCCGTTCTCGTTTGCATACTCCTTGAGCGCGAACCATTGTCGAAAAAAAAGAAATTGGTAAAACTTCTCCGCTTGAATTTGATCGACAAATTCATCGGTTGCCTTTTTAATCGCATCTTTGTCGCGCAGTTTTAATTCATCCGGCCACTCATACCACGGCTTTTGTTCTTGTTCAGATTTGATCGCCCGAAACAGTGCGTAGTCATCGAGCCACCATGCATTCTCTTCGGCGAATCTCGTAAATTCATCACGAAGATCGTCATTCGTCGATCTCTGAAAAGCATCGAAGGATCGTCGCAAAGTTTCGTTCTTCGATCTATAAACTGCGCCGTAATCGACTTTCGTTTCTGTTTGCTGAGTTAGATCCGTTGCTAAAGCAGGCAATTCCGATAAAAAATTTTCATCGACAAGTTTCTCAGGCGAAATGAGGAGCGTGTTTCCGGCAAAAGCTGAGAAAGATGCATACGGCGAGTCACCAAAGCCGGTCGGTCCGAGCGGCAAGATCTGCCAATATGTTTGACCGGCTTTATGTAAAAAGTCGACGAACTTGAACGCCTCGCCGCCAAGATCGCCGATCCCGAACTCGCCAGGCAAACTCGTCGGATGCAGCAGGATACCGGATGCACGATCAAACTTCATAACACTGTATTTGATACGTAAATACACTAAAAAGCGAGTGAGTATGCTGGAAGACAGTGATTTTTTTACACGTGTTACAAACTAGGGTAGTGCGTCTCGGTATGTAATTCATAACCTCCCGAGCCGCAAATTTTAATCTTATTCGGAGGCAATTTTTATGACAGGATTTACAAAAGGAAACGGAACAAACGGCGTCAGCCATGTTGGCACCAATCTCGGCTACCTACTGATAGGCGGTGGCATCGGTGCCACTCTTGCGTTGCTATTTGCACCAAAAAAAGGATCGGAGCTGCGGCATGATATCTCAGAGATCACGCTTAAGGGCTATGACGAAACGCTCGATCTCGCACGTAAGCTCAAGGATCAGTCAAGCGATCTTTATAAGGCATTGATGGAGAAAAAGGACGATGTTTACGATTTCGCCGCCTCCAAATTAGCACGTGTCGAAAACGTAGCTGATGACGCTGCAAAAAACGCAGGCAACGCGGCCGATAAAGGGCTTAAGAAAGCATCGAACGTGATCGACGGTAAGAGTAGCGGTCGCATCAATGCTTCAGACTCATTTTAATTTTTAGGAAACGCGAATCTCGAAAGAGAACATCGTATCACACACTTTCCTCGAAAAACTCAAACAACCTTGTGTGAGTTTTATAAATGAGGGGGAAATTACAATGAAAAACAAATTAACACGACTTACATTTTTAGCAATCATAACTTTTCTGATCTCTTCGAGTTCGATAGTGATCGCGCAGACACGCGTGTATTACGTTTCGGATCGAGAGGTACAGAATTTACTCAATCGTATTGAGAGCGAGACCGATCGTTTTCAGACGACTATCGACCGCTCGCTTGATCGCAGCGTGGCGGACGGTACGAATCGCGAAGATTCGATAAACAACCGCGTCAGTAATTTTGAAACGGCGACAAATCGTCTTCGCGACAATTTTAACGCGCGCCGATCGACCGCGTCCGACGTGCAGACTGTCCTAAACAGCGGTGCCGATGTGAACCGCATTGTCGCAAATAACCGCTTTCCGAATGTTGTCGAGAATCAGTGGCGAACGATTCGCACGCATCTCGACACGCTCGCAAGCTATTACAGAGTGCGTACAAACTGGAACACGGGCGGTGTTTACGATCCTGGCGACAGTTACACCGTGAGTGACGCGCAAATGCGTACCTTGCTCAATCGTTTGCAAAATCGCAGTTCAAGTTTTCGCCGTAATTTTGAGCGGTGGAATCGTAGCGGTTCGACCGGGATCGTTCAGGACGTAGGCGCATTTGATCGCGCGGTCGACGACCTCAGACGAAATTTCGCCAATCGAAATACGTCCGCCGACGCCGTGCTGCGCAGCGCGTCGACGATCAACAGCTACATCAGATCCAATCAAACGAATTACTCGCTAACGAGTCAGTGGAATTTGATCCGCAGCGATCTCAACACGCTCGGCGGTTACTATTCGATGAACTGGGATTGGAACAACAATACTTGGCCGGGAGGCTCCACGAGCGGCGGATTTGACGCGATGCTTAGCGGCACGTATCGACTCAATTCATCGCGCAGCGATAACCTGAACAGCGTTATCGACCGCGCGGTGAACAATAGCCGCTATAACGCGAATCAGCGCGAGCGCATTCGCCGACAACTCGAGCGAAGACTCGCTTCGCCCGATACATTTGTGATCGAGAAGCGCGGTCGCGACGTCACACTCGCATCGACGAACGCTCCGTCGATAATGCTAAATGCGGATGGCGTTTCGCGTAATGAAACTTCGCCAAACGGACGAACGGTGAGAACAGTAGTCACCTCGACGACCCGCGATCTGACGATCAACTACGAAGGCGATCGGATCAACGATTATTACGTTGCGTTCGCGCCGATAAATAACGGACTGCGAGTCACGCGTCGCGTTTATCTTGAGAATCAAAACGAAACTATCACGACGACAAGTTTCTACGATAAGACAAACTCGGTCGCGGATTGGAATGCGGTTGGTTATCCGAATAACAACAATACCGGCGGTTACGTGTCGAACGGGAAATTTATCGTTCCGAATAACACTGCTATTGTCGCAACGCTGAACACGCCGCTCTCGACCAAGACGGCGAGAGACGGTGATCGTTTTGCAATGACGGTGACATCGCCGTCGCAATATAACGGCGCGATCATCGAGGGCAGCGTCATCGGCGAGCGTTCGGGCGTTATCTCGGGACGTGCGAATTTGTCGCTGAGCTTTGACACGATTCGCCTGCGAAACGGACAAACATATAGCTTTGCCGGAATCGTCGACCGAGTGACCGAGGCCGACGGCGACACCGTGAGCGTCAATAACGAAGGCGTCATCCGCGACGGCAGCCAGACGACTAAAACGGTCACACGGGCTGGTATCGGCGCCGCTCTCGGCGCCATCATCGGAGCAATCGCAGGCGGCGGTAAAGGCGCGGCCATCGGTGCGGGCGTCGGCGCCGGTGCAGGTGCCGGAACCGTCGTCTTACAAGGTCGCGACAACCTCGAACTCGAAAACGGTTCTCAGTTTAATATCACTGCGACCGCACCGGCTTCGACGAGTCTGTATCGAGTAAAAATCGTAGCCCGTTTGCGGGCGGCAGAAACTATTTAGCTTTTCTGTCGCCCGCAAGCGGGCTTTTTACTTCCTTACGCTCACTACACGCTTACGCGTGTAGCTATAATCCGCCGTCCGCAAAGCGGACTTTTCTACTTGGAAACCGTTACGTTATTCACGTCGAGCGTTTTGCCGATCGCGCGATTAAATTCGGAGATCGCTTTGTTGAGATCGGTGCGGGCCTGTAGCTCGCGACCGCGGGCGGTGGTGAGATCGATCTGGCGTAGTTGGACGAGATAAAACGTCGTCGTGCCGCTGCGAAATTGTCGCTGTTCGCTCGCATAAAGTTCCTCGGCGGCGGCGCGAGCTTCGGTGGCAGCCCGAAGCCGCGACTCGGCCGAGCGAAGCGTCTGAAGCGCGTTTCGCACCTCGGCCTCGATCACCTGTTCGGTTTGTGCGCGAAGGTTTGCGAGACGATTTCCCTCGACGATCGCACGTCCTAAGTTCGCCTGCGCCGTGCGATTGCGAAGCGGAAACGAAATCTGAACGCCGGCACGATAAGTCGGGAAATTAAGCCCAAAAACACTTCCCAACGAATCGGTCAAACCGCCGATCAGACTTGGCGGCGGCGTGCCGGTCGATGTCGGATTTCGCGTGCCCGCCAGTCCGGCCGAGGTAAACGAACTCACGATGTCGATCTGCGGTTTTGTCTGATTGCGAAAAAACTTTTGATCGATGCGGTTGATGTCTTCGCCAAGTGCAAACTGCTCGATCTCGGGACGATTTTTAAACGCCTCGCCCATCGCAACTTCTAATCCGATGCGCGGAATATCGAGTTCGGTCGCCGTCACCGGCGTCAGCGGACGCGACCATTCGGCAGCACCGCGATCGGGCAGCAGAAAAGTTTTCAGCACGTTCTCGGCGCGAGTGACGGCTTCTTGCGCGAGATAAACCGCCTGTTCGAAAGTGGAAACTTGCGCCTGTGCGGCGACGATCTCGATCGGCGCCAGCACGCCGCGATCGGCAAGCCGCTTATTGCTCTCGAGCTGTTCGCGCGCCTGAATCAGCGTCTCGGTTTGCACCTGCAAATTGCGCAGCGCAAAACTGAGATCCCAATACGCCTGCTCGACGCCCGCGACGATGTCCATCGCACGCTGCTTGAGCTGCGAATCTGAGATGTTGATGTTTTTTTTCGCGATCTCGATCGTGCGGCGGTTGCTGTCGATGCTGCGATTGCGCACGAGCGGCTGCACGAATGTTGCTGTCAGACTTGACGGAAACTGCGGATTGAGCGTCGGATTGCGGCTCGTCGATGTGAGGCGCGACGCGCCTAAAACAACGTCGTACGAACCGCCGTATTTTGGCACAAAACCCGTCAACCCGACGTCGCCAAAAAACTGTCGCTGCGTTATCGAGTCGGTCGTCGTGCCGCCGATGATCGAAGCCGTCGGCGTCGTGCGGTTCTCGAAATATGTTTGCGAATTCACGAGCGGATCGTAGATCCCGCGTGCCGCACGCAAGGCAAACTCGGCAATGCGCGCGTCATTACGCGACGCATCGATGTCGTTGTTATTCTTTAGCGCCATCTCGATCGCCTGTTCGAGCGTGAGCGGAAGGTCTTCGCCTAAACGCACGCCGATTCGCGTCGCGTCAGGCATCGGCGGCAGCGGCTTTGCAAACGTCGGCTGTGTCGGCGTCATCTCGACCGGCGTCGGCGTCGGAGTTTGCGAAAACGCGCCGACCGCAAAAATAAGCGTCGCAAAGATCGACGCAAAAAAAATATCTGTAACTTTCAAAAAAAGCATCTGTAACAGTAACGCATTCGTCTTGACACTCCTTTGCGTTCTTTGCGGCTTTGCGTGAGAAAGATTTTTTCACGCAAAGACGCAAAGAACGCAAAGCGAAAAATCATCAGCTTTAGTTCTCGACCAACTCCTCGCTCGACCGTTTTTTCCTAAAGATCGAAAATAACTTATCGCCAGCCGAGCCGATATTTCGAAAGACGCGAAACTCTTTCGCGTCGTCGAACAGCGAGTAAAACACGGGCACCGCGAGCAGCGTTAGCAGCAAACACATCGACTGTCCGCCGACGACGAGAATTCCGATCGAACGATTTGTCGCCGCACCGGCGCCGCTTCCTAAAGTCAGCGGAATCATACCCGCGACGAGCGCGAGCGTCGTCATCAAGATCGGCCGCAACCGGTCACGATTTGCCTGAATGATCGCGTCGTAACGCGCGAGCCCGCGTTCGCGCAGCGTGTTTGTGTGATCGATCTGCAAGATCGCATTTTTCTTTACGATACCGAAGAGAAGCAAAATTCCGAGTGCCGAAAAGATGTTCAGCGTCTGCCCGGCGATCGCCGTCGAGAGAAGCGCAAACGGAACGGAAAGCGGCAGAGTGAGCAAGATCGTTATCGGGTGAATGAACGACTCAAACTGTGCGGCGAGTATCAAATACATGAAAACGAACGACAACAAAAACGCATAAAGGAACGCCTCGTATGCCTTTTGCAATTCCTTTGATTGGCCGGTGACGCCGGTCAGATACTCGGCGGGCATGTTGATATCTTTTGCAAACTGCTCCATTTTAGCGACTGCGTCGGACTCGGATGCGTTAGGCGGCAAGCCTGCAGAGACCGTGACTTGTCGCTGTCGGTTGAGGCGGTTGATAGACGAAGGCGACAGACCTTCGTCGATCTTGACGACGCGTGAAAGATCGACCGTTCCGCCCTTTGACGAGCCGACGGTGAAGTATTGAAAGCTGCTGCGATCGCGCCGAAACTCTTCTTCGGCACGAACGATGACGTCGTATTGTTTTGAACCTTCGCTGAATGTCGATGTGATCTGTCCGGCGGACAAGATGTTTAGCGCCTGTGCGACATCGCCGGCACGAACGCCGAGATCGGCCGCCTTTGCACGGTCGATCGTGACGCGAACCTCAGGATTGCCGACTTCGATCGATGTGTCCGGATCGCGATAGATCGGATCCTGCTTCATCTTTTCGACCATCGCGTTTGCGTACTCGGTGAGTTTCGCCATGTCGGGTCCGGCGATGTAATAACCGACGCCCGAACCGCCGCGGCCGAGGCCGATGCTGCCCGCGATCGAAGACGCCGCCGAAACCGTCACCTGATAATCTTTAGACGAATATTTTTTTGCGATGCCGCGCACCTGATTTATCAGATCGGCCTGCGATTTTTCGCGCTCGGCGACAGGCAGCAGAGCGACGTTGATAAAACCGTTATTTGAACCCGACCCGCGACCAAAACCTGCGAGCACAAGCGTGTTATTTACGCCGGGAACTTCGGCGCGAATGTCGCGTGCGATGCGATCCAGAATCGATTGCGTCGCCGAGAGCGACGTGCCCTGCGGCCCGCGCAAATTTACCTGAAAGAGCGACTCGTCTTCATCGGGCAAAAACGCCATGCCGACAAATTTATACAACGGCACGATCGACGCAACCGTTAAAATGCAGATCAAAACAACCGCCCAGCGAAAACGCATCGCCAATCGCAGCAGCCACGTGTAAGTGCCGTCGATCTTGCGCCAGAACCAACCGGACTTTGAGTCATTGCGGATTGCGGACGTCGAATCATTGCGGATTGCGGATTGCGGATTGCGGATTTCGTCGTCGTCAACTTCGTGAGTTTCGACAAAAGTCTCCTCTTCTCCTCTTCTTCTTTTCTCCTCCTCTTTCCTCTTTATCCACCGCGCCGCGAGCATCGGTGTCAGCGTGAACGAAACGATGAGCGACACGGCGATCGCCGCCGCTGATGTTAAGCCGAACGACGACATAAATCGTCCGACGATGCCGGTCATAAAACCGACTGGAATAAAAACAGCGAGCAAGCTGAGCGTCGTCGCGAGCACGGCGAGGCCGATCTCGCGTGTGCCTTCGACGGCGGCTTGAAACGGGTTCATGCCTTTCTCTTCGACAAATCGGTAAATGTTTTCGAGCACGACGATCGCGTCGTCGATCACGATGCCGACCATCAGCGTGAGCGCGAGCATCGTCATTTGATTCAGCGAAAAACCAAACGCTGCGATCGCCGCAAACGCAGCGATGATCGAAACCGGAATCGCGAGCGCCGCGATGATGGTCGAGCGCCAATTCCACAAAAATAAAAAGACGACGATCGCGGCGAACAATCCGCCGAGCACGAGATGCTCCTCGATCGCCTCGAGCGAGTTGTTGATGAACTCGGATTGATCGCGAATCGTCGCGACTTTCATATCCGACGGCAGATTTGGAATGATCGTCGCCATTCGCGTTTTGACGTTGTTGATGACGGCGATCGTGTTTGCTCCGGCCTGTTTGCGCACACCGACCGACACGCTCGTCACGCCGTCTAGGGAAGCGGCCGATGACGGTTCGCCACCTGTTTTAACAACGCTGCCGATGTCTTTGATCTTAATCGGAAAGCCGTTGCGCGTCGCGACGACGATCTCGTTAAACTGCTCGACCTCGGTAAGTTTACTCATCGTTCGCACGCCGAGCGTGCGCTGGCCTTCGACGATATTGCCGCCGGGCAGCTCCTGATTTTGCGAACGCACGGCGGCGGTAACTTCCGTCACCGCGAGATCGAATGCTCGCAGCCGATCGGGATTAACATTTATGCGAATCTGCGGCGTTCGCGATCCCCACATAAAAACTTCGGCGACGCCATCGGCGCTCTCGATGCGTTTTTGAATAAGCAGCTCGACCTGTTCGGTCAACTCGATCACATCACGCGGTGCGCTGATCGTGTACATCAATATCGGCTGCGAATCAGAGTCTGACTTTTGCGCAACCGGCGGATCGGCGGTCTCGGGCAGACGGTTGACGATAGTGCTGAGTTTTTGCTGTATCTCCTGAAAGGCAACGTCCGGATCTTTTTCAAGATTGAACGTGAGCGTGACATTCGACGAACCACGCGACGAGCTTGAGCGCATTTCTTCGACGCCCGGAACGGTATTGAGCGCGCCTTCGACGATGTCGGTGATCTCGGTCTCGATCTCTTCGGGAGCCGCGCCGGAATTCGACGTGCGCACCGAGATCGTCGGCAGATCGATCTTAGGAAACCGATCAACGCCGAGCGTAAAAAAACTAAAACCGCCGACGACCGTCAAAAACATAACGATCACGGTCGCAAAAACCGGACGATGCACACAAATTTCAGCCAGCCACTGCATAAACTAGAAACTCACTTTGGCGCCCTCGTAAAGTTGTTCGAGGTTGCTCGTTGCGACGTTCTGATCAGCTTCGACGCCGGTAACGATCTGCTGGAAGTCACCTTCTTCACTACCGAGTTGAACGACTTTAAGTTTTGCGACGCCTTCGACTATGACGAACACGCGGTAGGCCTGTGTCGCCTGATCGTTGTAGATCGCGGACTTTGGCACAAAGACGCCTTTGCCGCCGCCTTCGCGGGTTATTTTGGCGGTTGCGAACATTCCCGGACGAAGGGCGTTGCCGTCGTTCTCGACCATCGCTTCGACGGTGGCGGAACGCGAGTTCGGATCGACAGCCGGATTCACCGCCGTTATGCTGCCGGCGAATTTGCGATCTTTATAAGCATCGACCTCGAGCGAAACGCCGCGACCGATGACGGCGTATGGCACGTCGGCCTCGGCGACCTGAATCTCGGCCTTGATCGGATTTGTGCGAAGAAGCGTGACGATGATCGACGACGACGAAACGTATTCGCCGACCGCCGTCGGTCGGCTCGAAACATAACCCGCAAACGGAGCCTGCACAACCGTGTCGGCGATCGCCTTTTGCGCCTCGGCAACCTGCGTGAGCGCCGCATCGACGCTCGCCTGCGCACTCGCAATGGCCTGATTGTTTTGCTTCGCCGTGTTGACCGCCGCATCGAGCTGCTGCTTTGCGGCTACTGAGCGTGCACGCGCCGTGTCGCGGGCCGTGCGAAAAGTTTCGTAAGTTACCATCGCGACATCACCGGTCTCGGTGAGTTCGCGATAACGCTTTTCGTTTGCCTCGGCTTGTTTTTGTTCGGCGAGAGTTTGCTGATAGTTTGCGTTTGCCGCCCGCACCTCGGGAATCGTCAAGGCCTCAAATCTTCCGCCGCCGAGCAAGCCGAGGCGCGCCTCAGCCTGGCTAACCGCGGCGCGTGCCTGTTTTACGCCCGCCTGTGCCGAAGCAAGTTGCAACCGCGCGTCGCGGTCATCGACCTTCGCGATAGTGGCGCCGGCACCGATAAACTCGCCGACGTTCGTATAAATGTTTGCGATCTTGCCGGCAACTTTTGGTGCGACGTCTGAGGTTTCCAACGCGACGAGCGTGCCAGTCGCGTTGATCGTCGAAGCAACGTCTCGCGATTCGCTGCGACCGACGGTTATCGAGATCGCGCTCGATTGATCGGCATTAACGTTGGTCGGTTGACGGTCGGCTCCGCCCGAAGCGCACGAAACAGCCGCGACTGCGAGAGCGGCGCACGTTAAAACTTTGACGCGTCTGATCCTCATAATTGTCGTCTAACTATCGATTTTACAATACTTGGCCGTGCTCGAAAGTGTTGTGTGTGTAAAGTTTTGTCAATCTTTGCCGAGTTGCTAAAATGCTTTTACTTTATTTTTATGAACCAAATTACAGCTACCGAATTGAAAACAAGAATCGATGCGGGCGAGGACATTCAACTGATCGACGTGCGTCAGCCCGACGAGTATGCGTTTGCAAAGATCGAAGGTGCGAAGCTGATTCCGCTCGGCGAAGTTTTGAATCGAATGAGCGAGATAGACGCGTCACGCGACGCCGTCGTCCATTGCAAAATGGGCGGTCGCAGCGCCCGCGCCATCGAAGCTCTGCAGCAACGCGGCTTTGCCGGCAATCTGATCAACCTCGCCGGCGGCATCACCGCTTGGTCGAACGACGTCGATCCGAGCGTGCCGAAATACTAACTTAACTTTTGATGACGATCGACGAACAACTTGAATTTTTGAAAAAAGGCACGGTCGATTTTGTGCGTTTGGAAGATCTTCGCTCGAAACTTGAACGATCTGCAAAGACCGGAAAGCCTCTGCGGATAAAGCTCGGGCTTGATCCGACCGCACCGGACATTCACGTCGGGCACACGGTCGTGATTCGCAAACTCAAGGCTTTTCAGCAACTTGGACACACGGTTATTTTTTTGATCGGTGATTTTACGGGAATGATCGGCGATCCGTCGGGCAAAAATGTCACGCGGCCGCCGCTCTCGCGCGAAGAGATCAACGCCAACGCCGAGACGTATAAACGACAGATGTTCAAGCTGCTCGACGCCGACAAAACCGAACTGCGTTTCAACGGCGAGTGGATGGACAAATTCACCGCCGCAGATTTTGTTCGCCTGTGTGCGAAAACGACCGTCAAACAAATACTGGAGCGCGACGATTTTGAAAAACGAATGGACGCTCAGCAGCCGATCTCGCTGCATGAACTTTTGTATCCGCTGGTGCAAGGCTACGATTCGGTTGCACTCGAATGCGATGTCGAACTCGGTGGCACAGATCAAAAATTCAACCTTTTGATGGGACGAAACTTACAGCGTGAATTCGACCAAGAGCCGCAAGTCATCATTACAACGCCGCTGCTCGAAGGCCTCGACGGCGTGCAAAAAATGTCGAAATCGCTCGACAACTACATCGGCATCGACGAGCCGGCCGGCGAGATGTTTGGCAAGGTTATGTCGATCTCGGACGAACTGATGTGGCGATATTACGAGCTGCTGACCGACCTCTCGCAATCTGAAATTTCAAATTTGAAATCTAAAATTGCAAACGGCGAAAATCCGCGCAACGTGAAAGTTAATCTTGCGAAGCTGATCGTAAAAGATTTTCATTCATCCGCCGACGCCGACGCGGCTGAAGACGAATTCAACCGCCGCTTTGTGCAGAAAGAGATTCCTGACGAGATCGAGGAAAAACAAATTGCCGCCGGAACCTACAATCTCGCGCAGCTTCTCGCCGACGCTGGCTTGGCCGCTTCAAAAGGTGAAGCCCGCCGTCTGATCGAACAAGGCGGCGTAAAGGTGAATGGCGAAAAAGCGACCGCTGCAAACACTGACATCGCGATAACCTCCGAAGACGTTATCCTGCAAGTTGGGAAACGCAAATTCCTCAAGATCAAGTCAGAACCACCTGCGGTAGCGGGTGGTTGAAGAAAAAACCATCGACTTTTGTGCCTAATGTTAAACCGCCAGCTTCAGCAGGCGGTTCCGACTGCTGTGTTATAATCACGAAACATGGCTGACACAGCGACACGACGCAAACGAATTAGCGAAAAATTTAACGGCTACGTTAGTGGCGAGTTTAAGTTACGCGACCTGGCCGGCAGCGTGTCTAAGGTTGCGAAGACGGCGATCGACGAAGCTAACAGCCTTTCGCTCGAACATATTCAAATCACGTTAAAACGTCTGCCAAATAAACTTGACGGCTTTAAGATCATTCATCTTTCGGACACGCATCACAGTCCGCTCACGGGTCTCGCGCACATCGAGCGTGCGGTGAAAATTGCAAATCGCCTCAAGCCCGACATCTGCTTGCTCACCGGCGATTACGTCTCACACCACAGCGAATACATCGCACCGGTCGCCGCTGCTCTTGCGAAATTAAAAGCAAAGCACGGCGTTCACGCGTGTCTCGGCAATCACGATCACTGGACCGACGCCGAGCTCGTCACGCATCTTTTTCGCGGTGAGGGAATCAACGTGCTCATCAATGAAGGCTTTCGCATCGAGACTCGCCGCGGCGCTTTTTGGCTCGCCGGCGTCGATGATTACATGGTCGGCAAAACCGATGTGCCCCAATCGCTGCTCGGCTCATACCCCGACGAAATGAAGCTGCTTCTCGCCCACAACCCGATCATCTTTCGCGAAGCCGCACGTCTCGGCATCGATCTCACTCTGAGCGGCCACACACACGGCGGGCAAATAAAATTGCGTGACGACGAAAAGCGCATTCTGCCGCGACGCCGCTTGAAAGCCGGTCTTCACAAACGCCGCAATTCACAGGTTTACATCACACGCGGCATCGGCACCGTCGTCGTTCCGATGCGTTACCAATGCCCGCCGGAGATAAGCTTGCTGGAGCTAAAATGTTTGTAATTGCGGATTGCGAATTGCGGATTGCGCCTTATCGAACCTGGCGTCACTTAGGTCATTACTGCGCGGAGAAATAAGCCATGAAACCCCACGAATCCGCAATCCGCGATCCGCAATCCGCAATCAGTACCCGCATCATCACAATCCCCAATCTCCTGACATTCATGCGAATGGCGTTGATTCCACTGTTCGCGATCTTGCTTGTCTATCACCGAACGGGCTGGGCGCTCGCAGTCTTTACGATCGCCGGCGTGTCGGATGGCATCGACGGATTTATCGCCCGCCGAATGAAGCAGGAGAGCGAGCTCGGCACAATAATCGACCCGATCGCCGACAAACTTCTGATGACGACGGCGTTTGTCATGCTAACGCTTGAGAGCGTAATGGGCACGCCGCGACATCTGCCGGTGCCGTTTTGGGTGACGGCGGCGGTTATCGGCCGCGACATCGCGATCATCGCCGTCGCCGGTGCGATAAATATGATGACCGGCTTTCGCGGCTTCAAACCGTCATGGCTAGGTAAGGCCAGCACGTTCGTTCAGGTCGTCGCCGTAATTCTGATCCTCGTCGCCGCAGTTTATCCCGAACTTCGCGGCTTCTATCTCCCGACGGTTTACACGACAGTCGCCGCGTTTGCCGTGTTCTCAGGTATTCATTACATCTTCCACGTCGCCAAATTAATGCGCGAGTCGGAACCGCCTGCGTGAGTTGACGGTCAGCTTCGTAAGAAATTAGCCGCAGATTTGCGCAGATGATGCAGATAAAGAGAATTTCTTTTTATCTTCGTGATCTGCGTTTATCTGCGGCTAATTCCTCTTTTATACTTGACAGTAACACACTCAGATATTATAGTTTGACACGGCTCAAGTTATTGATATTTCACTTTAGCCAAGCAATCATAAGGTTTTGGAGATTAAATTATGGGCAAAATTATAGGAATTGATTTAGGAACGACAAATTCAGTCGTCGCTGTTATGGAAGGCGGCGAGCCGGTCGTTATTACAAATAGCGAGGGCGGCCGCACGACGCCGTCGGTCGTGGCGTTTACAAAGGACGGCAATCGTCTGGTCGGCCAGGTCGCAAAGCGTCAGGCGGTGACAAACCCCGAGAACACGCTTTATTCGATCAAGCGGTTTATGGGACGCAAGTATGACGAGGTTCAGGGCGAGATCAAGCAGGTGCCGTATAAGGTCGAAAAGGCCGGAAACGGCGATGTGAAGATCGACGCCGAGGGCAAGCAATACAGTCCGCCTGAGGTTGCGGCGATGGTGCTGCAAAAGCTGAAGCAGTCGGCCGAAGATTATCTCGGCTCAAAGGTCGAGCAGGCCGTCATCACTGTTCCGGCTTACTTTAACGACGCACAACGTCAGGCCACGAAAGACGCTGGCAAGATCGCCGGGCTGGAAGTTTTGCGTATCGTCAACGAGCCGACAGCGGCTGCGTTGGCTTACGGTCTGGATAAGAAAAAGGACGAGACGATCGCGGTGTTCGACTTTGGCGGTGGAACGTTCGACATCTCGATTCTCGAAGTCGGCGAAGGCGTCGTCGAGGTCAAATCGACCAACGGCGACACGCATCTCGGCGGTGACGACGTTGACGAAGTGCTCGTCGGCTGGATCATCGACGAGTTCAAAAAAGATCAGGGCATCGATCTGCACAACGACAAGATGGCGTTGCAGCGACTCAAGGAAGCCGGTGAAAAGGCAAAGGTCGAGCTGTCGTCTGCTATGGAAACTGAGATCAATCTGCCGTTCATCACTGCCGATGCGAGCGGCCCGAAGCATCTCGTGATGAAGCTCACGCGAGCAAAATTCGAACAGCTTGCCGAGCCGATTCTTAAAAAGTTGATGCCGCCCGTTGAACAGGCGATCAAAGACGCCAGTCTCACGCCGAAGGATATTGAAGAGATCGTCCTCGTCGGCGGCTCGACGCGTATCCCGAAGGTTCAGGAAATGGTCAAAGACTATTTTGGCAAAGAGCCGAATAAGTCTGTTAATCCTGACGAAGTCGTCGCTCTCGGCGCGGCTGTTCAAGCTGGCGTGCTTGGTGGCGAGAAGACTGACATTCTGCTGCTCGACGTGACGCCGTTGAGCCTCGGCATCGAGACGCTTGGTGGCGTTTCGACGGCGATGATTCAAAAGAACACGACGATTCCGACGCGAAAGAGCGAGATATTTTCTACAGCGTCGGACAACCAGACGAGCGTCGAAGTCCACGTGCTGCAAGGCGAGCGGCCGATGGCGAGTGATAACAAAACACTAGGTAAGTTTCACCTCGTCGGCATTCCGCCCGCACCGCGCGGCGTTCCGCAGGTTGAGGTGACATTCGACATCGACGCAAACGGCATCGTCAACGTCTCGGCAAAAGACGTCGGAACTGGCCGAGAGCAGAAGATCACGATCACGGCTTCGTCGGGTCTGTCGAAAGAAGAGATCGACAAAATGATGAAGGACGCCGAGTCGCACGCCGGCGAAGACGAGAAAAAGAAAGCAGCGATCGAAGCTCGCAATCGTCTCGACGGTCTTGTTTACAGCGTCGAAAAGACGATGTCCGAGAACAAAGACAAGCTCGACGCGACGTCTGTCGGCGATATCGAAACCGCGATCGCCGAGTCCAAAACCGCTCTCGGCGGTGAAGACTCGCAAGCGATGGGCAACGCATTCGAAAAACTGCAGACGGCATCGCACAAGCTGGCCGAAGTTCTCTACAGCCAGGCTGCACCGCCCGAAGGTGAAGAACCAGCAACTGAAGAACAAGCTTCGTCAGCAACCGCCGGAGCCGATGGTGAGGCTGCTTCGGCAGCCGACGATAACGTCATCGACGCAGAGTATGTCGATGTCGAGGAAGAGAAGAAAGACTAACGTTTGTGTTATAAAGAATGAGCGGTGACACGAAGAAGCCGCTCATTTTTTCCAAACCAGGTGTGGACATATGCAAGCAGTTGAAATCGACGAAACTCTCGCAGACTGGGCTGGTAAGGTCGCAAGCGCTGAAAATAGAACGCTAAACGAGTTTGTTAATTCGGCCGTCAAAGAATTGCTCAGAAAGAAGAACGCGGAAAGATCGGATGAAGATAAGATTCGGCGATTCGCTGAGAGTTATTCCACTTTTCCCCAAAAAGCCGCCGAAGTCGAAATCTGGCTCGATGAACAGGTCTGGGAGGATGAATGATTCAGGGAGATGTCTATTGGTACAGGTTCAAAGAACCCAACAAGGAACGTCCAGTCCTGATTCTCACTCGCAGCGATCTGATACCGCTTCTAAATACGGTCACGGTTGCAGAGATAACCACTTCAACTCGCAATAACGATGCGGAGGTGTGGCTCGAACCCTCTGAGGGCGTGCCTGAATTTTGCGTCGTGAATTTCGTCAACATTCAGACAATTCCTAAGTCTCGAATCGGGAAGCTGATAACGCATCTTACACCGGACCGTTGGAGCGAGGTTCGTTACGCAATCGAATTCGTTTTCAACTTCAAACGGTTTTGAACCATTGCGAAGATAAGTGGCCAAAAAAGATTACTACAACATTCTCGGCGTAAAAAAGGACGCTAAGGCCGACGACATAAAGAAGTCGTATCGCCGGCTGGCGCGCAAATATCACCCCGACGTAAATCCGAACGACAAGGCCGCCGAGGATAAATTCAAAGAGGTTCAAGAGGCATACGACATTCTCTCGGACGATAAGAAGCGCAAGGTTTTTGACCGGTTTGGTTACTACGCGGACAATCTCGACGCGGACTCGCCATTTGCAAGCGGAGCGAGCGCCGGTGCGGGCGGGGTGCCGCCGGGTTTTGATTTTTCAGGTTTTGATTTTTCGAGTAGTTCGACGAGCAGCGGCGGCGGCGGTTTTCGCGACATCTTTGCCGACCTTTTTGGCGGCGGCTCAAAAACTGCGCAGCCCGAACCGCCGCGTCCTCTTCCAAAAAAAGGCCGCGACATCGAGATGCCGCTTTCGATGAGCTTCGAGGAATCGTTCACCGGCCTTACGCGCAATATCACCGTAAATCGCAGTGAGCAATGTTCACGCTGTCAGGGTGCGGGCGACACCGGCGGCCCCGTAGTTCAATGCTCGACGTGCAAAGGCACGGGACAGGTTATGCGAACCGGCGGACGTCTGCAATTTTCCGCGGCGTGCTCGGATTGCGAAGGCTCGGGCCGTCGTCGTCAGCCGTGTTCGCTTTGTAACGGTAAAGGCGTCACGCCAAAGACCGAGCAGGTGAAGATCAAAATTCCCGCTGGCGTCGATACAGGTTCACGTGTTCGTGTTCCAAAAAAAGGTCACGGCGGCCGTTTGGGTGCGCAAGCAGGCGATCTTTTTATTTTGACGAACGTCGGCAAACACAAATTTCTCGATCGCCGCGGCGACAACATCTACATCACGGTGCCGATCACCGTCAGCGAAGCAGCTCTCGGCACAAAGATCGAGGTGCCGACCGTCGAAGGCAAAGCTCAAGTCAAAATTCCGGCGGGAACCGAGAGCGGACAGAAGTTTCGCCTGCGCGAGCGCGGATTTCCTTCTCTAAGAAACCCGACGCTTCGCGGCGATCAGTTTGTCGAGGTCAAGATCACGCTGCCGCGCGTGATCTCTGAAGAGACTAAAGACGTGCTGAAGCAGTTTGAAAAACTGAATCCCGAAAATCCGAGAAAGGTGATGGGTTTAGAAAACAGCTAATAGCTTTCAGCTAATAGCTAACAGCTGTTTTCTAATTTTTCGTTGAGACGAAATGAAGCGAAAGATAAAGACATACACGATCAGCGCCGTCGCGGAACTTTACGAAATTCATCCGCAGACGCTGAGGCTGTATGAGCGCGAGGGTCTGCTAAAACCGTCGCGTTCGGTCGGCAACACGCGGCTCTACGAAGACTCTGATCTCGAACGTCTCGAAGTTATCCTCTCGCTCACGCGCGAACTTGGCGTCAATCTCGCGGGCGTCGAGATCATTCTCAACATGCGCGAAAAGATGGGTCAGATGCAGCGTGAATTCGAACAGTTTTTCGAGTATCTCAAAACCCACGCCAACGAATTCTCACGCCACAGCGAAGCGTTCTCGTCGAGCGAGGCACTGATTCCTGTTTCGCGTATTCGCGTCACCCGAACGCGTGAAATTTTTTCTGACGACAAGTAGCAATTAGCTCGCTTTGCGATTGCTTTTCGCCTGCCTTCTGCGTTACGATTTCTGCAATCGAATTATAATCACCAAAAGCAGGAGTCTATGATGTTATTTAGAAGTTTGTCTCGAAGTTTTGCGCTCATTACCGTAATCAGCGTATTTGCCCTAACCGCTTTCGCTCAGGATCTCGACAACGTGACCGTCGCCGGTAAGATCACCGACGCCAACGGCCTCGCCGTCGTCGGTGCAACCGTGACCGCGACCTCGGTCGAAACCGGCACCGAACGCACCGTCGTCACAGATGATGACGGACGCTACAAGATCGTCCAGCTTAAGCCCGGCACCTATAAAATCAAGGTCGCTCAGAGCGGCTTTGGCTCGCAGGAAACGACGCCGATCACAACGATCGCCGCGCAAAACGTCCAGCAGGATTTCAAACTCTCACCCGCCGATGTCCGCGCCGAAACAACCGTCACCGTCACCGAAGATGACGGCCCCGCCGTCGATACAACCCGAACGATCGTCGGCGGCACAGTCACACAGCGTGAGATCGAAGAACTTCCTGTTGATTCTCGAAACCCGCTTGATTTGGTTCTAACATTGGGTGGAACTACAGAAGAACAACTTTCGACACGCGACCTATCGAGTGACAGAGGGCAACGCGGCGTGACCGCTCCCGGAACGACACCTGAGGAAGCTGGCATCTTCGGCCTCTCAGGCGGAGCGGCATACTCGAATAACATCACGATCGACGGCCTCGACAATAACGATGATCGTGGAGCATCGTTCCGTTTTCAGCCTTCTATCGATGCTATTAACGAGGTGCAGGTGATCACCAACCAGTTTTCGGCGGAATACGGGCGAGCCTCGGGCGGACGTATTAATTTGAGCACGCGAAGTGGTAGCAATAAATTTCGCGGGCGTGCCTATTTCTATTTTCGAGACGAGAGTTTAAATGCAAACACATGGAATAATAACCGGCGTTTTATCGGCCGACCGCCACTGCAGGAGCGTAATCCCGGCTTCACGTTCGGCGGCCCGATATTGAAGAACAAACTCTTCTTTTTTAGCTCTTACGAGTACAGCAATATATTCGACACAACGATCCTCGACGCATGGACGCCAACGGCAGGCAGTAATTCGATGTTTGATCTTCCTAGTCCGAACAATGCGAGCACGGGGACATTCGCCGTAACTGCGGGCACTTGTCCTGCTGGTTTTACTTGTCCGGCGCTCACCGTTGGCAACTATTTGGTCCCGACCGACACGCCTGCGATAAATCACATTCTGACAAATAGGGTTGACTGGACCATCTCTAAGAGCCAGAGCTTGACCTTTTCATGGCAATTGGGTCGCTCAAACGACCTTCGTGCCTTTAGCGGCACAAATCGAATCGCCGACTCGATCATCGGCCGAATCCGAAATACGGATGGTTACAACCTCACACATAATTTGTATTTCGGCAACAAGGTGAATCAGATTCGAGCGCAATACTCAAAGCTGGATCCGAGTTCGAACCAAGCCGCCGGTGCTCTTTCACCCGCTGTCCTTGTAACTTTTACGCCACAGGGAACACAGGTCTTTGGCTCGACAACTAGCTCGTCGGATCGAAAGGAAAACCGCTGGCAGGTGCAGGATATTTTTAGTGTCGTCCGAGGAAGTCAAACTTGGCGCGTCGGTTTCGATTTTCATAACGTTGATACGACGTTTATCGACAGATTCGATACTACGGGAACTTACACATTCGGCAGTTTTTCATTTTTTGTAGGCGGTGTGCCGACGAGACTTCAGCAAAATTTTGGCGGCACATCGTCGCTAAATAATAAATATGTGGGTGTGTTCGTTCAGAACGACTGGCGTGCGAGGTCAAACCTAACGCTCAATTTCGGTTTGCGATACGAGCGTGAAACTGTCCTTGACGACAAAAACAATTGGGGGCCGAGAGTGGCTGCTGCCTGGGACCCTTTCAAAAAGGGCAAAGGCGTAATTCGCTTCGGTGCCGGAATCTTCTATAACCGCGTCCTCCTCAGGACCGTCGACGATTACACGGGTGATCTGACGACGCTGCGTTTCGATTCGAATTTCATCACCCCGCTTCCCGGCGGAGCTGCCTTTAGCCTCGACACCCTTCGTACTTCACTAGCTGCTCTCTTCCCAAATCCGGTGACGTTGGATACCCGGCTCGCTGTTACGACAACTCCCGGACAAACCTTCTCTGTGAGAGAACTTTCACGATCAAGCACCGTCTTTCGAAGCCTTTCACCCGATCTGGTTATTCCCAAGAGCTATCAGATGAATGTCGGCTTTGAAAGAGAGGTTTCCAAAGGAATGGTTTTTGAGACAAACGTGACCTTTAACCGCACAGTAAACCTTTGGCGAGAGACAAATCCGAATGCACCAATTCTGCCCACTGGTTTGACAGACCATCCGAGCAGTGGTGACGGACGTATAACATATACCGATTACCTACTCGGCATCACTACCGGGACAAATCGTTTCTTCATGGGAACGCCGGGCGAAGTCGTCGGAACACATGATGGAAGCCAGACCGGAGCGGCCTGCACGACGGCGACGGTTCTCTGCTTTGTCAACTTAAACACTTCATCAACGACATTCCCTACGGGCGGATGCGCGACGGCGGCACCGAATACAGCATACTGTCGAGCAATCGCGGCACTAAATCCATTGCGACCGCCGGCATTGTTCGCACAGTTCGGCCAGGAGCAACTTGAAACAGTGACTTCGATCGGGAATAGCCATTACATAGGCGCTGTTTTTGAACTGCGCAATCGATACAAAAAATTCGCGCAGGGATTCGGCGGATCGTGGCGACTCGTTTACACTCTGTCACGGCTCATGGACGACGGTATCGTTAATACGTCCGATCCGACAACGCCCGGCGACTTTCGTGGTGACTGGTCTCGCAGTCTGGCCGACAGAACTCACCGAATCTCGCTCACCGCAACGATCGACGTACCTCGCTGGCTGGGTAAGCTGAGGATCTCGCCGCTTGTCCGTTACGGTTCGGGCGCACCATTCAATCTGTCCGCAGGCGGCGTAGATCGCAACCTTGACGACATTAGCAACGACCGCCCGAATTTTACGGGTAATATTGACGATATTCGGTGGCGTATTTTCTCGTCCACTCCGTTTCCTGGATTACTCGCATCGCAGCTATCACTCGCCCCATTGGGCAGTCCGGGCACTTTGCCGCGAAACGCAGGCCGTGGCCCGGCGCTGTGGCAGTTCAACTTAAATATAACGAGAGAGTGGAAGATCAGCGAACGTTTTAAGTTGCGCCCATCTCTCGAAATGACAAATCCGCTTAACCTGCGCGTCTTCAGTTATGGTTCGAACTTCATCAATTTCGAAAACCTTACGTTGTGTACCAGTGGAACCACTTTGACTACCGCACAACAAGCAACATGCAATGGATTCGTTGCCCCAACGCGGACGATGACCCATCGGCGCATGCGGCTCGGCTTAAGGTTGGATTTCTAACTCAGCACAAATTCGTATTTTTCGGCCGCCAGATTTTGGCGGCCGTTTTTGTTGGGGACACGATAAATTTTCGTGACTACTGGCATTTGGCTGTGCTAGATTATTAATGGTTGGACGTTTCCGTTCAATGTTGTCCCCAAATCCTTTATGAATCAGGTTTCGACTGAGCCGCAGGTGCCGATTACCGAGACGACGATCGAATCGTTGTTGCTCGACGCAGATCTGTTTGTAAAATACTCGTCGCCGGAGAAGGCATTTGAACTGCTGCGAACGTCGCTCGAACGCTCGCCC
>Ga0187892_10003189_pt1 | contig 30492 bp, 22 predicted proteins | sample MA1701073metaG_FD_139345 | JGI IMG/M metagenome (GOLD analysis project Ga0187892, IMG submission 139345) | Bio-ooze microbial communities from a basaltic lava cave in the Kipuka Kanohina Cave System on the Island of Hawaii, USA - MA170107-3 metaG ...
CACGACCCCCAGTGCATAGACGTCGGTCCGCACGTCCACGGCCTCGTGCTCGCCGCGCACCTGCTCGGGAGCCGCGTACGAAGGCGTACCCAGGAAGTCGCGGGTCCCCGTGAGCGGCGGCCCGTCCCCGGCCCGTGGCCGGAGGAACTTGGCCAGGCCGAAGTCCACGACATGGGGTTCGCCCGCCGGGTCCACCAGGATGTTCGATGGCTTGAGGTCGCGATGGACCACGCCTCGCTGATGGGCGTGGTGCACGGCGCCGGCGATCTTCAGGAAGAGCTCGAGCCGCGGCCCCAACTCCAGGGTGCACCAGCGGTCGACCGGGACGCCGTCGATCCACTCCATCGCCAGGAGGGGTTGGCCGTCGACGATCTCGATGCCATAGACCGAGACGATGTTCGGGTGGTGCAGCGCGGCCTCCGCCTCGACCTCGCGCTCGAAACGGACCCGCGGCGCGGGCGCCGACAGCGCGCCGCCGTGGAGCCGCTTGAGCGCCACCAGGCGCTGCGTCGCGCTCTGGCGCGCGCGGTAGACGACGCCCTGGGCCCCGCGGGCCACCTCCTCCAGGACCTCGAAGGAGCCCAGTCGCTCGGGCACGGAGACGGGCCGCACGCTGCGGAGGCGCGCGAGCCATTCCCCCTCCGGCAGGTCGAGCCCGAAACCTTCGAGATCGGTTTCGCCCATGGTCGAGCCTTCTCCGGGCGGCGGGACCTCAGGCATCGCGACCGTCTTCCTCGCGCACCTGCGCGGCGATCAGCTCCTTCATGCGCTCGCGGATCCGTTGCTTGACCTTGTGGACGGCCTGCTCGCTCGTGCCGAAGCGGGCGGCGAGCGCAGCCAGGTCCTCGCCGGCGACGAGGCGCTCGAAGAGCTCCACGCTTCTCGGCTCGAAGGTCTCGCGGATCGTCCGGAGCGCGCGGCGGTAGTGATGGTCGGTCCACTCGCGCTCCCAGAGCACGTCGGGAACGTCGGGGTCCTCGGTCGAGACCGCCTCGATCATCGATCCATCTACGGCGTTCCGGAGGGCGTTTGGACGCGACCGCTCGTCGATGAGCACGGTCCGCACGACGCGGCGGAGGTAGTCCCGGAACCGGCCGCGGGCCGGTTGGTACTCGAAGCCGCGGAGCGTGCGCGAGAGCTTGACGAGGACTCCCTGCCGGACGTCCTCGGCGTCGGCGTGCTGGAGACCGCGCGCCCGGGCGTAGCCGAGGATCAGGTCGCCGTAGCGAGCCTCGAATTCCCGCCAGGCCGCCTGGTCCGACGGATCGCGGACGCGGGTGAGAAGCGATGCGCGGGTGACGCCGGCGTCCATGGCGGTCCTTTCCTCTCCCTGAGCCGGGCCGCCAGCCTACGGATCCAGGGGCTGAGCTTCAATTCCGGCGTCCAAGGGACGCGCGGGCACCCGTAGGGAGGACGTGGAATCGACCGCCGCCGGACCGGCCCGGAACTCCATATGCGAACCGCGCTGGCCCCGAACACGCAACCCTGGAGGAGTCACCTCATGTTTCGACAACTGCCTCGGAGACTGTCCGTCCTGGTCCTGGCCGGGACCGCGGTGGCGCAAGGAGGGGAGCCGTCGAGCGCGACGGGGATCCTTCCCGGTGCGGGCACGCTCCTGGCGACCCTACCCCCCTTTCCGCTGTCGCACGCCCTGAACCGTCACGTGGGGATCGCCTGGGACGACACCCGAGGGACCATGTGGATCGGGAACGAGGGTGAGGGACCCGACGGGATGATCAGCCTCTATGAGGTCGAGCCCGCGAGCCGGAGCCTGATCCGCAGTCAGTCCACCCACGTCAACTCAGGTGGAGCGTACTACCCGGGGAGCATCAACGGGATCGCTGTGCTCGCAGACGGCACGCTGCTCCTTACCGACTTCAATGGCGATGGTCCGATGGATGACGCCGTGGGGCACTGGGATCCGGAAACGCGTCGGATCAATGATCTCTGGTTCCTGGATGGCGTCCGCAACGGCAACACGAACGTGCCCCAAGTGGCGCTGGATGGCATCCGTTCAATCGCGACGCGCAACACCACCCTGAGCGGGTCCCAGGAAATCCTGGTGTCCGCGCCGTACAACTTCTACTTCCGCCTGGTGCTCACTCCCGGCAATCCCGGGACGTGGAGGCTGGCCGGCAACGTTCCCGTCCCATACAACGGCCATGGCCACGGATTGAGCTACGACTCGAGACTCTCCTCCTTCTGGTTGACGAACGGAACGAGCACCCTCGTCCATGAGGTGAAGTTCAACTCCGTCACGAACACCATGAGAACGGTTCAGGCCTTCCCGGTGGCCCCGGCCTCGACAGGAAGCAGAGCACGACTGGCCGTCAATGGAAGTTCGGGCGGCGATCCCTCGATCCCCTACGAGATCTGGGTGACGGTTGCGTCAGACGGGCTCCCCAGCACCATCGCAATCTTCGATTCGGGCCATCAGGGGGGAGCAGTCGTGAACGATCTCGCGCTGGTCGCAGGGGCGCCGACGGTCTCCTTGACCGAAGACGAGCAGAACGGGGGAGCGGCGTACCTGGGAATGGCGTCCTTCTCCGCGGTCCCGGGCGGTTGGCTTCCCCTGGACACGGAACGTCTGGTCCCGACCTACCCTGACCCGCTGTTCCTCTTCTCGCTCCAGACGGGCGGCGCTCCCCTGTTCTCCGGCCTCTCCGGGAACTTCGATGCGGACCGGAACGCGCGCATCGCCTTCCGGGGTCTCCCGGAGCTCCTGGGCGTCCCGCTGAGCTTCTACACCACCTACCTGGTCCTGGACCCGAACCAGGCCGAGGCGCACCTCGGCATCCGGGGGGTCGGACCCGAGATCGGATGGTTCTCCCTGACCGAGGCGGGCCGGCGTCAGGACTACGTTGTCGCTGTGACGCGGATCCGGCAGAGCTCGCAACGAGGCGCGCTCACGCACGGGATCCGGATCCTGGGCCTCCTCGATGGTCAGCCCGGCGTTCCTTGGGACTCTCAGGTCCGGGATGAGCCCGTCAGCCACTCCCAGAGCGCGCTGATCCCGGCGAGCGGCGTGACCCCCGCTACGGTCGCGCTCCAAGGCGGCTTCAACCGGGAGGAGCCGAGCCGCGGGCATGTCCGCATCAACGTGCGCTTCTCTCCACCGGGTCTGCCCACGCGGACCGTGACCGTCTACGTCCGTAAGGACTGACCGTCCCACCGCTGGGTCTTCGGTGGCACCCCCGGCCAGCCTCCGTGGCACATGTGCACGCGTAGGTCCTCCTCCCAGACGGCGTCCAGCCAGCGGTGGAACCACGGCTCGAACCAGCGGGCCAGCCACCGCCATCCGGGGACCAGCGGCACGCGGTAGCGCTCGACCACCAGCGTCCCATCGCCGTCGGCCACGAGGTCGGTCGAGACCCGCGCCCCACGCAGGAGCCCACCGAGGACCTCCGCCTCGATGCGGTCGGGCGCGACCAGCTCCTGGAGCACGCGGTGCCGCAGGCGGAAGCCGAGGAAGCGGGGGCTGAGCAGGTCCCAGACCACCCGCGAACCGGCGGTCGACACGAGGCGCGCCTCGCCGAGCGAGCGCGGATGGACGTGGGCGATGTGTTCGAGGTCGAAGTACTGACCGACCAGCCGGGCCGGCGGGAACGGCAGCCGCCTGCGATAGTGGACCTGGGTCACTCGGACAGCATATCGGTGCAGGGGAAAAGGAGTCAGACCCCTTTCCTCGTGATGGAGATCGAATAGCCTACTGCGCCCGCGTCCGGGCCGTCCGTCGAGAGGCGTTTCAGCTTCCCCAGGAGGAGATTCCTGCATGTCCCACAGAGCGCATCGGACCGCGAGCCGCACGCTTGCGCCCGGTCTTTCCCTGGTGATCCTCATCGCGTCCACCTCCGCCCAGGGTCAGGGGCCTGCCGCGCTGGTCCGCAATATCAACCTGACCTCGTCCAACCCAGGCTCGTCTCCCCAGGGTTTCGCGGTGCTGGGAAGCAACGCCTTTTTCGCGGCCACCAGGGAAGGGCTCGGCACGGAACTCTGGAAGACCAACGGGATGGGGGCAGGGACGGTACTCGTCAGCGATATCAATCCCGTCGGAGACTCGGCTCCAGACTTCCTGTCCCCAGGAGCCGGGGTGCCTTTCCCACCGTGACGGACCCGTCAGGCGTCGCGATCGTGCCCCTGCCGGTCCCAGGGGACCCGTTGCTCCAGGGGCTGGAGCTGTTCGGGCAATGGGTCATCGTGGATGCAGCCACCGGGCTCGCCTTCACCAGCGGCCTCCACATCGTGGTCCAGGACGCGTGACGCACCCGGGTCGGGACGTGAAGGGAAAAAGAGGTCAGGACCCTCTTCCGGCGGGTCGCGCGCGCTGGCGGGCGATCCCGATGCGGGCCTCGATCTCGGCGTCGCGCAGCCACGCGCGCGGCACGCGCGGCGCCCAGGCCGCGATGCGGGACCACGCGCGGCGCCGCCAGGCGTCGCGCAAAGCGATCCGCCACGCGTCGCGCGAGGCCTGCCGGCATCTCCCCGCCAGGAAGGCCCGGAACTCCGCGCGAAGCGCGGGCGCCTCGGCGCGCAGCCCGGCCTCGCGGAGGCTCCGGCAGAGCGCCGACAGCTCCGACGCCTGCCGCAGCGCCTGGGCTACCGTCGGCGCTTCTTCCGGCGCGTCCGCGGACGCAGCGCCTCGAGATCGGCCCGGTCCTGCGCGGAGCCGCGCAGGCGCTTGAGCGTTGCGAGCCCTTCGCGCGATACGACCCATAGATCCACCCCTTCCCAGGGCCGGCGTTCGCGATCCTGCCAGACCCGCTTCGCGATCCCTCCCTCCAACACGACCAGGTCGAGCGGCAGAACCCCCCCTCTCGTCTCGTCCACCTTGGTGAGGCGCAGGATCCGCACACGACCCTTCGCGAAGGTCATCGGCAGGGCTTCGTGGCGGAACCCCTCGCCCGCCAGAACTTCTCGAAGTCGGTCCAGGTCCTCCGCCTCGACGAGGAGATCGATATCCATCGTTGCTCGCGCTCGCCCGTGGACCGCGAGCGCCAGACCACCGCACAAGGCGTAGCGGATTCCGACCCTTTCCAGGGTGGCGATGACCCGGCGGAATTCCTCGTAGAGGTCCATCTACTCGGACAGCTTATCGGCACCGACCCGAAGGGCGCTCACGCCCCCGCGACCTCCTTCCAGCGCTTGTCCCAGTCCCAGAGGCGGAGCTGGTCCTCCGGGCCGATCGGGGAGCCCAGCTCGCGGGCCCAATGGCAGACTTGTCCGCGGTGATGTGCCTCGTGCGTGATCGCCGCGCAGACCAGCGCGACCACGTCGGGCCGGAAGTCCGGGACGTGGCCACCCGCCTCGAGCGCGCGCCCGATGAGCCGCTCCATCGCCTGCGCGCTCTCGCCCAGCGCGCGCCGCGCCTCGACGGCCGTGACCTCCGCGCGGTCGAGCCGGGCGGGCGGCTGGTTCGGCTTGTCGGACATCGCGAGGCGCATGCAGCGGACGTTGTGGATGTGCGCAAAGGACGTCGCGATGTTGCGCCGCTTCGAGCTGAGGGGCTGCGCCCGCCAGACCTTCGGGTCGAGGACGTCGAGCAGCACCTGGTTGATGCGCTCGTTGGTCCGGAAGGCCTCGATGAGCGCGCGGCCCAGGTCCACCGGCTCCTTGCGGCTGCGCGGTCCCGCGACCCGCGGTGGCTTCTTCGCCTTCGACGGTTCCATCGTCCTCCTCACTTCGGCCGCCGCAGGCCCGCGAGCAGCTCGTCGATGCGCCGGCGCGTCGTCTCGTCTCCCTCGCCTTCACGTCGCCGCTCGAGCGCCGCGATCAGCGCCCGCTCGTAGCCCGACCCGAGGCCGTGCGGCAGGCTCCCGGCGCGCGCGAGCGCGGCGTCGAAGCGCCCGGCCTGGACGCTCAGCCCGGCGTGCAGAGCTGCTAGTTCCCCCAAGAACTCGGGACGGATCTCCATCTGCTCCGGTCCGAGGAACGGCTCGATCGCCGCGAAGGCCTCCTCCACGTCCCCGCGGCCCATCCGAAGCGTGGCAATGCCCCGCGCCCTTCGGGCCTTCCGTTCGGTACCCAGCTGGAGGTCGCAAGCGACGATGGGTGTCCAGGCCTCCCAGGCCTCGAGCGCCTTCACCACGTCGCCCCGGCGCTCGTACTCCTCGGCCCGCCAGACCGCAGCCACGTCGCGCGAGCAGGTCCAAGAGCCGGACTCAGAGTCGGGGAACGGCGCATGCTCCAGCGCCTCGACGACGCGCGCGCGCAGTCCATCGTCCTCGATGCGCAAGTGCGTGAGCACGATCGCTGCCTTGGCCCGGATCTCCCCGACCTGGTCCTCGAGGGCAGGGGCGAGCGATGCCGGCGCTACTGCCGGCGGGCGCTCCCTCGTGGCGGCGAGAAGGCCTTTCAGGGCCGAACTCCGGACTACGGCGCTCCGGTCGGTGAGCGCGGCGACGAGCACTTCGACGTTCGCACCCGCGGCACGCGCGTTCGCGGCGTTCACCGCCGCGAGCCGGATCGGCTCGCTGCCCTCGCGTAGCGCCCCGACCAGCGCCCGCGCACCTTCGGTCCCGAGCCCGGTCAATGCCTGGGCCGCGATCGTCCGGTGCCGCTCCTCACCGTGGATCGCTCTTTCGAGCCCCCGGGCCGCGTCCGCTCCGAGAGGCACCGTTCGGGAGAGGCTTGTCGCCGCTGCGGCGCGTACGGCCGGGTTCCGGTCCCGCAACGCCTCCTGGAGCGTGCGGGACTGCAGGTGCAGGTTCATGAGCCTTCCCAGGGCCCGAGTCGCGGCGACCCTGAGGGGCTCGTCCGCACCCGCCAGCGCCGCGTGCAGAAGCGGCGTCGTCCGGGGTTCCGCCTCCTGGTCGGCGGCTAGAGCCACCGCGGCGCGCTGCCGTAGAGCGGGCTCATCCCGCCCGATCAGCTCCAGCAGCGCGGTGCGGTCCACTCGCTGCAGCCGGCTCAGCGCCTCCGCCGCCTCCACTCTCGGGCCGGGAGCGCCGCTTCGCAGGAGGTCGATCAGCACGGGCACGGCACGCTCCCCCAGCAGCGAGACTCCGAGCATCCCCGCGGCTCGAACTTCCGCGGTCTCGCTGCCGAGGGCCTCGAAGAGCACGGCGCGCGCCCGGTCCTCCCGGAGGCCCATCCGGGCCAGCGCCTCCGCCGCCCCCTCGCGGACTCCCGCATGCTCATCGCGCAGCGCACGTCCGAGAGCGGGCAGCGCCGCCGGCCCCATCCCGGAGACCGCTAGCGCCGCGAGCGTGTGTGCGCCGGGCTCCTTCATGACGTCGAGGAGCTCAGGAAGAGCGACCGTCCCGATCTTTCCCAGGGTGAGCGCAACCTGGAATCCGAAGTGTGTGGACTCGAAGTCCTCGAGCTGTTGCGGAGGAATCAGTTCCCGGGGGTACTCTTCGAGATCGAGGCGCCGCGGATCGGGTTCCTCGCACCTGAGGCGGTCCGGGTCAGGGCGGAACAGGCGCGCCAGGGCGGGAACGGCCGCCGCGCCACGGGGGCCGAGTTCTCCGATCGAGCGCAATGCCTGGAAGGAAGCACCGGCATCCCCCGACCAGACCTGCTCGATGAGCCGCTGGAGCTCTCGGTCGGACACGTCCCGCTCCTGGGCCGACGCGCCGACCGCGAGGCACAACGCGAGCGCGAAGGCTCCCTTACCCATGTGCGTCTTTCTCCTTGGGCCGGGGAGGTGCGGCAGGTCGTGGTGAAGCCGCGCCGAGCCGGTCGACGAGCGGCGTGCCCGACGCGCACAGGGGACACTCGCCGGGCGCCCAGAGCCCGCGATCGAGCGACGCCAGGGCGAAGAGCGGCGCCTGTTCCCGCCCGGCGATCTCCCGCGCCGCGCCGCCGAGCGCGAGCAGGGTCGTGAAGCCGGCCACGCTTGCGCCCGCGTCCCGCAGCCCGGCGAGCGTCGCCCGCAACGCCGAGCCCGCGTTGACCGCGTCGTCCACCACCAGCACGCGCCGGTCGCGCACGACCTCACGGCAGGACTCCGGCAGGCGGTAGCGCACCGGCCGCCCCTCCGGGGCGTCGCGCACCGCGAAGGCGCATCCCGTCCCCAGCTCCGCCGCCATCAGTTCCGCGAGCCGGGCGCCCCCCGTCCGCGGGCCGCAGACGACCTCCGGACGGCACGCGGCGGCCGGGCGCGCCAGCATCGAGCCCCAGGCGCGCGCACGGCCCGCATCGAGGAAGAGCGCGTCCGGGTCCAACCACAAGTCGCCGTGATGGCCCGACTCGTGGAGGAAATGGCCGCTCGAGGCGTTCATCGCGTCGAGCAGCTCTCGAGCGATCCGGGAGGGCGGAATCGGTTCGGTCATTCGGCCGGCCGACTATAGCCACCGCACCCTTTTTCCGGCAATTCCCGGGTTCCTGCCACAACCACTGGCGAACCACCCCAACTCGTGGAGGAGCCCATGAAGACGGCTCGCGCCCTCATCACACTGTCCCTGATCGCCGCGCTCCTCACGCCCGCCCGCGCCGGCGACCCCCAGGCGCCCGCAGCCGACGCCGACGCCCTGGACCTGCCCGGCCGCTGGGAGCCCCTCGACGGCGCGAGCCGCGGCGGACTCTGGTCCGGTTTCGAGGCCCGCTTCGGCTCCGGCTGGGCGATCGACCTCGACCCCGTGACCGGCTCGCCCAGCATGCTCGCGGGCCCCGGCATCCCCCTTGGCGCGCCGATCGAGGCCGACGACGCCGGCATCGCCCGCGCGCGCGACCTCCTCGAGGAGCTCAGCGACGTCTTCGGCGTGGACGACCCGTCCACCTTCACGCTCGAGCGCGCGGTCTCCTACCCGAATGCGCACGGCCAGAAGATGGTCACGATCAACTTCAAGCAGGAGCACCGGGGACTCGACGTCCGGCACCAGGCGCCCGGCGGCAACCGCGATCACCTCGCGATGGTCAAGCTGCACTTCAACGGAACGCTCGGCCGCCTGGTCCTGCTCGGATCGGACGCGGTCCCCGGGCTCCGCCTCCCCGAGGAGGTGCGCCTCGGCGAGGACCAGGCGCTCGGCGCGGCGCTGGGCACCGCGGCGGGTCCGGTCTCCGCGACCGCGGTCCGCTCGTACGTCTCCGTGCGCGGCTCCCGGCGCTTCCTCGCCCGCGAGGCGCAGGTCGGGACCGAGGCCCCCACGCAGGTCCGCTCGGCCATCTTCGACGCGCACACCGGCGAGCTGGTCGAGACCCGCGACGACCTCCGGCACGTGGACGTGACCGGCAACGTGTCCGCCGGCACGCGCGTGCAGCCGGCCGCCGCCCTGGTCCAGACCCCGCTCCCCGCGCTCCTGCACACGAACATGACCCGCCAGTTCGTGCAGGCGCGGTTCCCGGCCTTCAACGGGCTCGCCGGTCTCCCCGTGAACGTCAACATCAACAACTTCTGCAACGCCTTCTTCATCCCGCTCCCCGCACCGAGCATCAACTTCTTCCGGGCGGGAGGCAACTGCCCCAACACGGCCTACCTCGACATCGTGGCACACGAGTACGGCCACGCCTTCCATTACTGGTTCCACGGCTGGGCCAACCCGGGCGCCTTCTCCGAGGGGATCGGAGACCACCTCTCGCTCTACATCACCGGACAGCGGGAGTTCGCCCGGAACGGCTTCAACAACGGCACCCCCTGGCGGGACTACCGGGCCGGCGGCGGCTCGAACCAGACGCAGTACCCCTGCATCAACTGCGAGGTGCACAAGGGGGGCGAGGTCTGGGCCGGCTTCACGATGGACCTCCGCGACAACCTGATCGCCTCGCGAGGCGCGGGCGCGGGCATCCCGCGGCGCCGGCCCCGGTGCCGGGCCTCGCGTGGCGCTATCGCGTGCCGGTCTTCGAGGCGGGGCTCAATGCCCCCGGCGCGAACGACATCGCGCCGACGCTGGATGATTCGGGCAAGCTCATCTGGTGGTCGAGCAACCGGGCCGGCGGCCTGGGCGGCCACGACCTCTACGGCGCCGCGAGGCCGACGCTCGCGAACGCCTGGTCCCCGCCCGTGAACCTGAACGGGGTGAACACCCCCTTCGACGAGCTCTACCCGTGCGTCACCGGGGACGGGCTCACGCTCTGGTTCGTCAGCGACCGTCCGGGCGGCCTCGGCGGCCAGGACATCTGGACGAGCACGCGCCCGAACCTCATGGCGCCGTTCCCGGCCGCCGTGGCCGCCCTGGCGCTCAATTCCCCCGCCAAGGAGGAGGACCCGGTGATCTCGTCCGACGGGCTCGAGCTCTTCTTCGGCTCCGACCGGCTCGGCAACCGGGCGATCTGGACCTCGACGCGGCCGAACCTCGGCGCTCCCTGGGGCGCTCCCGTCCGGGTCGTGGAGCTGGACACTCCGGGCCAGGAGCACTCCCCCGCGATCTCCAATGACGGGACGCGGCTCTACTTCTCCTCCGACCGGGCGGGTGGGCTCGGCTCCTCCGACCACTACGTGGCGATCCGGGTCAACCGGGGAGCGCGGTGGGCGATCTACCGGAACCTGGTCGAGATGAACTCCCCCTTCTGGGACTGCAACCCGGACGAGACCAGCGACGCCTTCTCCATCTTCTTCACCAACTACACGGGCGGCGGCGCGACGTCGGACCTCTACCGGGCGGACCAGATCCTGCCGATGCTCCGCGCCACCGAGGTGGTCCGGCCGGGCCAGCTCCTCTCGGTCGCTCTCCGTCGCGATCCCGGGAACTTCGGCGTGATCGTGCTGGGGTGGGGCCAGCTCCCCCCGACGCCGGTCTTCGGGCTCTTCGGGAGCCTGGAGATCGTCATCGGGACCAACATGGCCTGGGGCCCTCTCAGCGCGGACGGGCTCCTGGGGTTCTCGTTCGTGGTCCCTCCTCAGATCCCCTACTTCGTCGCGCACCTCCAGGGCTTCTGCGTGGACCCGGCGAATGCCATCTACGCCTCGAACCTGGCGAGCCTCACGTTCTGGCCGTGATCGGGGTCAACGAAGAAAGGGGCGGGAGGCGGGGACCGGTCCCCGCCTCCCGATTCCGGTCACAACGTGGCGAGCACGGTCTCCAACGAATCGATCTGAGCGCGGTAGTTGAGGTCGCTGGACACCACCGCACGAACGGGCAGGGCCCGATCCTCGCAGAGGCTGCCCAACGCCGCCACGGCGTAGGCCCGGCTCAGGGTGGGGAAGGAGCCGTCCTGGACGATGTTCGCGAGCGACGGGATCGCGGCCGGATCGCCCGTGAGACCGAGCACGCGGCTCACGGTCCCGAGCGACCAGGTCGTGCTCCCCTTGTGGAGCACGGGGAGCAGTTCCCTGGTCGCCTCCCGCGAGCCCAGGAGCGAGAGCGCCACGGCCGCCTCGCGCTGGAGGATCGGCCGCCCGGAAGCGCCGCGGAACACCTCGAGCACGGTGTCCTTGGCGTCGCGCGCGCCCATGAGCCCGAGCCCCACGCAGGCGAACCCCTGGAAGAAGGGGTCTCCGCTCCGCGCGAGCGACTCGAGCACGACCTCGCGGGCCGGCCCGTGGCGCGCGAGCCCGAGCGCGATCGCCATCGCGCCCTTCACGCAGTCCACCCTCTCGGAGCGGAAGACGTCGAGCACGCGGGTCAGCGAGGCCCGGCTGGCCTCGCCGGGTGTGCCCCGCGTGAGCAGGGCGAGCCCGATCGCCGAGAAGGCCCGGACCTCCATGTTGCCGGACCGGAGCCCGCCCTCGAGCGCCTTGCGGGCGGGTTCGCCGCCGACGCGGCCGAGCCCGATGGCCGCGAAGTAGCGCGCCATCGAGTCCGGCTCGTCCTCGTGAGCCCGGAGGAGGCGGGCCGCGATCCGATCGTCCGCCCGGGCGATCAGACCCGTGGCGACCACGGCGGAACGCCGGACCTCGGCGTCCCGGTCGGACAGGGCCTTCTCCAGACCCTCGCGGACGCCGCGCGGGAGCTCCCCGCGACGGTCGCGGAGCATCTTCCCGAGCGCGTTCACCGCGTGGGCGCGGAGCACCGCCGGCCGCCTGGAGTCGGCGACCTTGAGGAGGGCCCACACGGTCGCGTCGTCCGGGCTCGCGATGAGACCGAGGGCGATGGCGGCGCAGGCCGGGACGTCCGGAGCCCGATGCTCTCCGCTCAACGCCTCGACCAGCGGGCCCGAGACCTGGGGGTCCTTGAGGAGGCCGAGCGCGATCGCGGAGAGCGCGCGCAGCCGGGTCTCGACCTCGCGGCCCCGGAGCCGCCGCCCTTCGGAGTCGTCCCGGAGCAGGCCGACGAGTATGTCCCGGGCCTTGGGGTCCCCGCGGACTCCCAGGCCGAGGACGGTGGCCTCACGCACGCTGCGGTCCCCGTCCGCGAGGAAGGGGAGGATCATGGTGATCGCCCACGGTCCGCCGATCTTGGCGACGGCCAGGACCGCGGCGTTCCGGACCTCGGCCTCCGGGCTCTTGAGCGCGGCCCACAGGACCGGGAGGACCTTCTCGTCCTGGACCTCGCCAGCGGGACGGACGTCCGTGCTCCCGAAGAAGCGGGAGGAGCCGGACACGGGACGGCCCGCTTCCAGCGAGGCGCGCAGGTCGATCAGCGCGTCACGGTTGTACTCCCACCACACCTCCCAATGGTCCAGGTTGCCGGCTCCGCGACCGGAGGAGCGGCGCCCACCCGTCACGCCGGCCGCTCCGGCCGAGGGCCGGGGAGTCGGCGAGGCCGCCGGAGCCGCCGCCGGCCCGGGAGTCGGCGCTCCGACGGGGGGCGGAGTCCCGCCGGCCCGCGGCTCGGGAGTGGGGGTGGGGTTGGGGATCGGGGTGGGCGTGGGATCGGGGGCCGGAACGCGACCGGACGGGGGGACCATTCCGCTCGGACCGAGCGCATGGCCCGCGGGTCAGCCGTAGGCGGGGTGGATGAGGAGGGTCAGCCCCACGGGGATGACGACCAGGGCCAGGGCGAGCAGGAGCCACTTCATGGAGATTCCCTCCTTTGCGGGAATGACGGGGTGACACCCGATGAGCCTGGAAGGGGGATGGAAGCGGAAGCGCGGGGACCTGGTGGGAGATGGGCAACGGACGAGACTGGCTTCACGATCCGCGCTCTCTTGCCCGGCCTGAGTTCGAGAGGTCGCGTCCAAAGATAGGCCGGAGGGGGGGGCGAAAGCAAGGGGCCGTAGGACGGTCCAGAGGAGGGGTGATAGCCTCGGCCCGATGTCGCGCGGGGCGAGGATCGTCGCGGGGGATCGGCTCCTGGTCGCCGCCCTCTCCGCGGCCGTGCTGATCTACGAGGTGGCGCTGACCCGGCTGCTCGTGGTGCTGGTACAGGCGCCGCTCGTGTTCGTGGTGCTCTCGCTCGCGATCCTCGGACTCGGCGTCGGCGGCGTCGTGACCCACGTGCTCTCCCGCGGCCCGCGGCCGGAGCGGCCCGGGTACGTCCCCGCGTGCGTGGCGGGTTTCGGGCTCTCGCTCCCCGCCGCGCTGACGCTCCTCCTCCGCGTCGAGCTGTCCCTCGAGCGCTCGCTGCTCCTCTTCCTGGCGGCGCTCCCTCCCTTCCTCCTCGCCGGGATGGCGCTCTCCGCTCTCTACCGCCGTCTGGCCGCGGCCGCGCCCGTCGTCTATGCGGCCGACCTGACCGGCGCCACGCTGGGCACGCTCGCCGCCATCCCCCTCCTCACCGTCCTCGGCGGACCGATCCAGACCATGCTCGGCGCGTCGATGCTGGCGCTGGCCGCCGCGGCGCTCGAGGCGGCACGGCGGCGGATCGCGGCGCTGGCGCTCGGCGCGGCGCTGGCGGCGGTCGGCGTCGGGGTCCTGGCCGGCCTGGGCGCGCGCGGCGCCGCGCTCCGCGTGGACCACGCGCGCGTGGGAGGGGACACCCACCTGGGCCGCGCGCTCCGGCAGGGAGGCGGGACGGTGGTGCGGACGCGCTGGGACGCCGGCTCCCGCGTCGATCTGGTGGCGCGCTCCGTGGAGCCCGAACGCCAGGAGCTGTACATCAACGGCGGGTCCCAGGCCAACCTGTGGCGCTGGCGCGGAGAGGACGACGCCGCGCCGCTCCGGACGAGGCTGGAGGCGCTCCCCTTCCAGATCGGGCCGGCGGAGCGGGTCCTGGACCTGGGCGCCGGCGGCGGCTACGACGCGCTGGTCGCGCTGGCCTGCGGCGCCGGCCGCGTCGTCTGCGTCGAGGTGAACCGGACGGTGGTGCAGATGGCGCTCGAGGCGGCCGGGACCTCGGGTGCCCTGTTCCGCTCCCCGAAGGTGGAGCTGCGGGTGGAGGAGGCGCGGAGCTTCCTCGCCCGGGATGCCTCCCGCTACGAGGTGATCTTCTCCGCGCTCACCTCGACGCTCGCCTGCGCCGACCTCCGCGAGAGCACGTTCCTCGAGTCGACCGTCTACACGGTCGAGGCGCTCGGGGCCTGCCTGGACCACCTCGCTCCGGGAGGACGGCTGGCGCTGGTGATCAACCGCGAGGACCTGCTGGACCGCCTGGTCCTGACGGTGCTCGCCGCGTGGGAGCGGCGGGGGATGCCGGCGCGGGAGGCCATGCGCCGCGTCCTCGTGCTGCGCGATCCGCGGCCCGGGGCCGGGACCTGGTCGGAGCTCCTGGTCGCCGCGCGCGAGCCGCTCCCCGGTGCGGCGCTCGATCTCGCGCGCGCGCGCGGCTTCGAGGTCCGTTGCGCGCCGGGCGGCGCGGGCACCTCGGAGGCGCTCGTGCGGGTCGCGGCCGGGGAGCTGACCCCGGCCGGGATGGCGGCGCTCTCGCGGTCGCGCATCGACCCCACCTTCGACGACCGTCCTCACTTCTTCCGGAGCGGGCGCGGTCCCGACCGCCGGCTGCTGACGCTGCTCCTGGAGCTCGCGCCGGTGCTGGTCGTCGCGCTCGTGCTGGCGCTGCGCGCCGGGCGCGGGGCGCGCGCCGGCCTCGGCGCCTCGCTCGCCTGGTTCGCGATCACCGGGGCCGGCTTCCTGATGGTCGAGGTGACCCTGCTCTCCCTCTTCGGCCGCGTGCTGGGCCTGCCGACGTTGACGCTGGTGATCGTGCTGGCCGGCCTCCTGGCCTCGAGCGGCCTGGGCAGCCTCGCGGCCGGGGCGCTCCGGAGCGCGGATTCCGCGCGCGTGGGTGGACGGGCGGGGCTGGCCGTGGCGGGCCTGGGCCTCGCCCTGGCGGCGGGCCTGCCGCCGCTCCTCGACCGGCTCCTGCTCCTGCCGCTCTGGGCGCGCGCGGCCGCTGCGCTCGCCTGCCTGACGCCGATCGGCTTCGTGCTGGGCATCCCCTTCCCGATGGGCCTCCGCGCGGCCGGCCGCTCGCGGCCCGAGCTGGTTCCGTGGCTCTGGGGGTGGAACGGACTCCTGTCGGTGACCGGCTCGGTGCTCGGGGTGATGCTGGCCCTCGAGCTGGGGCTCCGCCTCACGCTGGCCGCGAGCGCGGCGCTCTACGCCCTGCTCCCGCTGCTCGCGCGGCGCCTCGGGGACGGCTGCGCCACCGGGCCTCCCGCCGGCGGACCCTTCGATCGGAGGTGACACGATGGCGGGGGCCAGGATCTCGCGCTCCCGGGAGGCGAACGGCAGAATAGCCGCCGTCATCCGGGCGCTCCTGGGGAGGAGTGATCCTGGGTTCGAAGAGGAGCTCATCGTGCGCACCACGGCCACCTCTGAAAACTTGCCGGTCCTCCGATCCGCCGGGGACCCTCTGCCTCAGGCCCTCCATTGGATCCTCCGCATCGCGGTCGCCGCGTGCTTCATCGGCCACGGCGTCTTCGGCTTCATCACGAAGGAGGGCTGGGTCCCCTTTTTCGGGGTCGTGGGGATCGACCGCGAGTGGGCCTACCGGCTCATGCCCGTCGTCGGAACGATGGACGTGGCCTGTGGCATCCTGGCCCTTTTCTGGCCGCTGCGCGTGGTGTTCCTCCACCTCGTGTTCTGGGGGATCTGGACCGCCTCGCTGCGACCACTCTCGGGCGATTCGTTCTGGGAGATGGTCGAGCGCGCCGGCAACTACGGCGCGCCGCTGGCGATGCTGGTCCTCGCCGGGCGCGCGCGCACCTGGCGCGAGTGGTTCGCCCGGGTGCGGCCGCGCGACCTGGACGCGCCGACGGTCGAGCGTCTCTGGTTCGTGCTCAAGGTGACGGCGGCGCTCCTCCTGATCGGCCACGGGGCGCTGGCGCTCGGGGGCAAGACCGGGCTGCTCAAGCACCACGCGGCGCTCGGTCTGTCGGGCATCACGCCTTTCGGCCTCGATTCCGTGCGGCTCTCCGGTTGGATCGAGGTCCTGCTCGGCGCCGCCGTGCTCATGACGAACTGGCGCACGGTCTTCGTCGCCGCGCTGGCGTGGAAGGTGGGCACCGAGCTGTTCTTCCCTCTCTCCGGCGACTGGTGGTGGGAGTTCATCGAGCGCGCCGGGAGCTACCCGGCGCCGCTCGGGCTCTTCCTGCTCGCCAGCGCTCCGCGCGGAGCCGAGGCGCCCGGCTCCTCCGCCGCCGTCGGGGTCCGGACCGCCTGAGGATCGGTGTCCGAAAGGGGGTCATCGGCGCGGGCATCTTCGGTCTGCCCTTGAAGGTCCTCGCCTGGTCTGCGTGACTCTGGCGGTGTCGCTGACGCACACCGGTCCTCGGAGCCTCAGAGCGCAGCTGCTGAGCCCGGGTGGGCGCTGCCTGCCCCTCCCGATGGTTGCAGTTACTCAATATGTTGAGTAAAAATACTCACCGTAATGAGCAAGACTTCCTTACGGAACTTTCAGCGGGCGCAGGCGAGCACCCTGGAGGCGCGTCTGAACGAACCGCGCCGCTTCCTTCAGATCGTGGCCGGCGCCCGACAAGTCGGGAAGACGACGCTGGTCGAGCAGGTGCTGGCGGCGATAGGGGCGCCCCACGTGTACGCCTCGGCGGACGAACCGGCGTTGCGAGACGCCTCCTGGCTGGCCGCCCAGTGGGAGCGAGGCCGGATCGCCGCTACTGAATCGGGGAAGGCCGGAGCGGTGCTGGCCCTCGACGAGGTGCAGAAGGTCGCAGGCTGGTCCGAGACGGTGAAGCGCCTATGGGACGAGGACACGCGGGCCCGGCGGCCCCTCCGGGTCGTGCTGCTCGGTTCTTCGCCTCTTCTGATGCAGCAGGGACTCACCGAGAGCCTGGCCGGCCGGTTCGAGATTCTGCACCTGCCTCATTGGTCGTATGGCGAGATGCGCGCCGCGTTCGGCTTCTCGCTCGAGCAGTTCCTCTACTTCGGGGGATATCCCGGCGCGGCTCCTTTGATCGCCGACCCTGCGCGCTGGCGGCGCTATCTGCTCGATGCGTTGATCGAGACGACGATCGCGCGCGACGTGCTCCTGATGACGCGCGTGGACAAGCCGGCGCTCCTTCGTCGGCTCTTCGAGCTGGGCTGCCGCTACTCCGGACAGGTGCTCTCCTACACGAAGATGTTGGGCCAATTGCACGAGGCGGGCAACACGACCACGCTTGCCCACTATCTCGAGCTCCTGAGCGGTGCGGGGATGCTCACGGGACTTCCCAAGTACGCCGGGAAAGCGGTGCGCCAGCGCGGCTCGAGCCCCAAGCTCCAGGTGCTGAACACGGCGCTGATGACCGCTCAGTCGGGTCTGTCCCCCGACGAAGCACGGACCGATCGGGAGTTCCGAGGACGGCTCGTGGAATCCGCCGTCGGCGCGCACCTCGCCAACGCCGCCTCAGGCGGCGACCATGAGGTCTGCTACTGGCGCGAGCGCAATCGCGAGGTGGACTTCGTCCTGCGCGCGGGAAAGACGCTCGTCGCGATCGAGGTCAAGAGCGGCCGCCCTCCGAACACGCTGGCCGGGCTTGGCGAGTTCGCGAACCGGTTCAAGCCAGTGAGAACGCTACTGGTAGGCGGCGGGGGGATTCCGATCGACGAGTTCCTGACCCGACCCGTGGACCGATGGATGCGATCGTGAGGCCGGACCCATTGCCAGCCGGCTCCGAGTAGGACACGGAGGGAGCGTGCTTGATACGCCTCTTCTACCTGCGCCGCGACGCCGCAATGCGAAAGGGGCGTGATGGACCAGCCGCAGCGTGACTCCTTCCCGCCCGAAGTGGCCCTCCAGCTCAAGGTGTACGTCTACCGGCTGATCGACCCGCGGAACGGGGAGACGTCCGAGGAAGGTCCCGAGGAGCTCCGGTCGCTCTACGAGGGAAAGCGCGTCCCCGATGAGTACCGGAAGCGAGGCGCCGCGAACCCGATCAAGTACACATGGGGCGACTGACTCAGCGCGGCTGCGCCTAACTTCGGGCGAGGGTTCGACGTCTGCAATCTGCGACACCTGCAGCGACTTCTATCTGCTGATTCGATTCCACCGCGCTCAATGAGTGGCTACGTGGAGGCGAAAGAGAAACGGAACGCATCGCGTACCGGATTCGCGCCGGCGGCCTTCGGAACGCGCCGCGTACCGAATCACCGGCCTTCCGATGGCACCTGCCCGCGCCGCCGTCCAGCAGCGACGACTGGCTGCCCCAAGTGGACGAAATGGACGACGGTCTGGACGCGTTGCTTCTTCTCGTGGTCTCAGTAGAATCCGCGCACTTGAGGGGAAGGTCACGAGGATGAGGGGGCTGGCTGAGCATCCCGTCTCCCGGAGAAGCGTTCTCCCGGCCGGAGCCGATTGATCACTCCGTTCCACTGCAAGTACTGGGCTCACGCGCTCACCCTCCGGGGCGCGACAGGAAGCATCGAGGCGCTCTCCCGGTCGATCGCCGGGTCGCGTGTCGATCTCAACCCGCATCAGGTTGACGCGGCGCTCTTCGCCATCCGCTCGCCGCTCACGAAAGGCGCGATCCTGGCCGACGAAGTCGGCCTCGGAAAGACGATCGAGGCCGGGCTCGTGATCTCCCAACGATGGGCCGAACGCAAGCGCCGGATCCTGGTCATCGTGCCCGCGACGCTCCGCAAGCAGTGGCAGCAGGAGCTGGAGACGAAGTTCTACCTCCCTACGCGGGTGCTCGACGCACAGGCGTGGTTCGAAGTCCTGGGGCAGGGCGTCTCCAACCCGTTCGACTCGCCCGACCGGCTCGTGATCTGCTCCTACCACTTCGTATCCGCGAAGGGGAACGAGATTCGTCGGGTCTCCTTGGGACCTCGTGGTCATCGACGAGGCGCACCGGCTGCGGAACGTCTACAAGAAAGCGAGCAAGCTGGCCCGCAGGATTGCGGACGCCGTCGAAGATCCCCCCAAGCTCCTTCTGACAGCCACACCCCTGCAGAACTCGCTCATGGAGCTCTATGGCCTGGCCAGCGTCGTCGATGACCACCTCTTCGGGGACGCGGTCTCGTTCCGTGATCGGTTCGTGCGGGCCACGGACGAGCGCGAACGGAACTCCGAACTCCGGGCACGCCTTCAACCCATCTGTGCCCGGACTCTCCGCAAGCAGGTCGTGGAGTACATCCCGTTCACCCGGCGGATCCCGATCACGCAGGACTTCCTGCCGAACGACGCCGAGCACGAGCTCTACGAGGCCATCTCCGCCTACCTGCAACGCGAGCAACTCATCGCCTTGCCCGCGAGCCAGCGCGCGTTGATCACGTTGGTACTCCGCAAGCTCCTCGCCTCCTCCACCTTCGCCATCGCGGACACGTTGGAACGGTTGGCCCTGCGCCTGGAGGCACGGTCCGCCCATCACGAGAACCTGCTCGGCGACGAGGACCTCGAGGACCTGGAGGAACTCCTGGACGAGCCAGGAGCGGAAGAGGGTGCGGGGGCGCCCAGGGAGGACCAAGCCGCCGAGAAGCCCCACCGCATCGATCCGGAACGGCTCCAGGCCGAGATCGCCGAGCTCCGGGAGTTCGTAGGTCGCGCCAGGCGGATCACGGTGAACGCCAAGGGAGAGGCCCTGATCCCCGCTCTGCAGACCGCCTTCGAAAAGGCCGTCGGGCTTGGGGCGCAGCGAAAGGCGGTCCTCTTCACCGAGTCGCGCCGAACCCAGCAATACCTGTTCGACCTGCTCTCGCGAAGCGGTTACGAGGGGAAGGTCGTGTTGATGAACGGATCGAACAGTGATCCGCAATCAACGGCGATCTACGAGACCTGGAAGGCGAAGCAGAAGGACGGCCAGCCCGGATCACGCGCCGTGGACGTCAGGGTCGCCATTGTCGAGCATTTCCGCGACCACGCCTCTATCCTCATCGCCACCGAGGCGGCCGCCGAAGGCGTGAACCTTCAATTCAGCTCGCTCGTGGTGAACTACGACCTACCCTGGAACCCGCAGCGCATCGAGCAGCGGATCGGCCGCTGCCATCGCTATGGCCAGAAGCACGATGTCGTAGTCGTCAACTTTCTCAACCGTCGCAACGAGGCGGACCAGAGGGTCTTCGAGATCCTGAGCGACAAGTTCCGGCTCTTCGAGGGCGTCTTCGGGGCGAGCGATGAAGTGCTGGGCGCCCTCGAATCCGGCATGGATCTCGAGCGTCGCATTGGACAGGTCTACCAGACCTGCCGGAGCGGCGAAGAGATCACGGCCGCCTTCGATCGGCTCCAGGCCGAACTGGACGAGCAGATCCAGGTTCGCATGGTCCAGACCCGCCAGGCCCTTCTGGAGAACTTCGATGAGGACGTGAGCGCGCGCCTGCGCGTCCACCGCGACCGGACTCTGGAGAGCCTCGGCGAGCGGGAGCGATGGCTGCTGGAGCTGACGCGGACCGAGCTCGGAGGCGACGCCCGCTTCGAGCCCGCCCGCCCGCGCTTCCATTACACGGGGCCGCACGCGCGACAAGGGTGGTATCACTTCGAGTGGCGGGAGGCCGAGAAGAACGACGACACCTTCTACCGGCAGGAGCACCCTCTCGCCGCTCACGTCATTCAGCAGGCGATGGCCCGCGAGCTGCCTTCGACGTCGTTGCGCCTGGACTACGCGGGCCACGGCCAGTTGGTGAGCGTCCTCAAGCCATACGTTGGAAGCTCCGGCTGGCTGGAGCTCTCCAAGCTGACGGTCGAGTCCCTCGACGTGGAGGAGTTCCTGATCTTCGCGGCCCGCGCGGACGACGGCCGCGCTCTGGATGACGAGGCGTGCCGGAAGCTCATGCTCCTGCCTGCGGCCGATGAGGGTCCGGCCAGGGAGACGGCGCCCAACCTCTCCACCCTCCGCGAGGCCGACACGAGGTCCCGCCTCGAGCAGGTGGAGGAACGCAATGCCCGCTTCTTCGACGAAGAGGTCCTCAAACTCGACCGCTGGTCGGACGACCTGAAGCAGGGGTTGGAGCGGGAGATCAAGGACCTCGACCAGCAGATCCGCGAGGCCAGGCGCGTGGCGTCGATCGCCGGGTCCCTCCACGACAAGCTCGAGGCTCAGAAGTCGCTCAAGGCGCTGGAGGCCACCCGGACCCGCAAGCGCCGGGAGTTCTTCGATGCGCAGGACGCTATCGACACCCAAAGGGATGAACTCATCCGGCGGATCGAGGGACAACTGAGCCAGCGCCACTCGCTGAAGCCGGTGTTCTCGATCCGGTGGAGGCTGGCTTGATCCCGACAGCCCCCGCCATCGCCAGGGAACTCATCCAGCTCCTCAAGCAGGGAGAGAGCCGGACGCTGGAGTTCAAGCGGTCAACGGGCGAACTGCGCGAGGGGCTGCAAACGGTCTGCGGCTTCCTGAACGGTTCGGGGGGCCTGGTCCTTTTCGGGGTCCGACCCGACGGGCGCCCGGAAGGACAGGAGGTCTCCGACCACACACTCCGCGAGATCGCGCAGGCTCTCGACCGGTTCGAGCCCCCCGTCAATCCGGCGGTGGAGCGTCTGCCGGTCGGGAGTGGGCGGGATGTCCTCATCCTTCGCGTCGAGGGAACCTCGGATTCCGTGCCGTTCACCTTCGAGGGGCGTCCCTACGAGCGGGTCGGCAGCACCACGCGAAAGATGTCGCAGGAGACCTACGAGAGACTTCTGCTGGAGCGCGCGCACGCGCGGCGCCGCTGGGAGAACCAGCCGGCCGTGGGGGTGCGTCTGAAGGACCTCGACCGCGAGGAGATCCTACGGACACGCGAGGCGGCCATCCAGCAGCGCCGGATCTCGGCGGGGACGAGTCGGAACACTGGTGACATCCTCGACCGACTCGGCCTGCGCCGTGATGGAGTCATCACCCAGGCGGCACAGGTGCTCTATGGGACGAGGTTCCAGTCGGACTACCCACAGTGCCTTCTCAAGATGGGCCGCTTCCGGGGCACGAAGATCACGGGGGACATCCTCGACAACAAGCAGGAGCACCTGCACGCCTTCGCGATGGTGCGCGAAGGGATGGCCTTCCTCGATCGGACCCCGCCGCTTTCGGCTCGCTTCCCCGAGGGGAAGATCTTCCGGGAGGACCGGCTCCCAGTGCCGCCGAACGCGCTGCGCGAGATTCTGCTCAACGCGGTGATGCACCGCGACTACTCCGATTACGGCGGACACGTCGCGATCGCCGTCTTCGACGACCGGATCGAGATCCGGAGCACGGGCCGTCTCCCCTCTGGAGTGACGGTCGCTCAGTTGTCCGGTCCCCACCGATCGGAGCTGCGGAATCCTCTGATCGCCGGGGCCTTTCACAGGACCGGGGCCGTCGGGATCTGGGGCCGCGGGACGAACCGTGTGATCGAGGAGTGCAAGCGCTACGGCATCGCCCCGCCGGACTTCGACGATCGCGGAGGGGGCCTGGTCGTGACCTTCCGGGCGGCGGTCATCCCGGGCGGCCGTCGAGCCGGGGCCGAGTCGCGGGCCGAGTCAGGGGCCGAGTCGGGGGCCGAGTCGCTGGGCGACCGCATGCTGATTCTGCTTCGCCAGGGCCCACGCTCCCCTGCGGAAGTGTCCGAGGGGTTGGGCAAGGCAACTCCTTCGGGCGCAATGAAACGAGTCCTTCGCGAACTGCTGGCGCAGGCTCCGATAGAGCGCACGATCCCGGACAAACCCAACAGCCGGCTTCAGAAATACCGCCTCACTACGGCGGGACAGGAAGTCCACGCACGCAAGAAGAGATAGGTGATGGCCAACAAGACCCGACTGGAGCTCACCTGGATCGGCAAGGAGAACCGACCGACGCTGGAGCCGCGGATTCTCGTGGAGGACCCAGACAGGTCCTATCACGCGCCGTTCCGTGCCGGCGAGAACGACCTCTTCGACAATCGACTCATCCTCGGCGACAACCTCCTGGCCCTCAAGGCGCTCGAGCAGGAGTTCGCAGGGCGAATCAAGTGCATCTACATCGACCCCCCGTACAACACCGGCTCCGCTTTCACGCACTACGACGATGGTGTCGAGCATTCGCTTTGGCTCTCGCTGATGCGCGATCGCCTGGAGATCCTCAGGAGGCTTCTTCATCCTGATGGATCGATCTGGATCAGCATTGACGACAATGAGGCGCACTATCTGAAGGTGCTGTGTGATGAGACCTTTTGCCGAGCGAATTTCGTAGCCACGATGATCTGGGAGAAGAGGAAGTCGCGGGAGAATCGCAGAGTGTTCTCGTTCAACCACGACTACATTCTTGTCATTGCCAAGAACAAGATGGCTTTCGAAGCCGTCAGAAACGCGGTCGAATTGAGCCATGATGTCCTCATGCGTTACAAGAACCCAGACAATGACACGCGGGGCCCATGGCAATCCGTTTCCGCAAATGCGCAGGCAGGACACGCAACTCCTGCCCAGTTCTACAAGTTGAGGCTCCCATCTGGCAGGATCATTGACCCACCAAAGGGAAGGTGCTGGCTGTACACCAAAGAGCGTTTGCAAGAGGAGATCGCGGCGGGGAATGTTTGGTTTGGGCCAGACGGGGACAGCGTCCCACGCATCAAGAAGTTCCTAAGAAGTGCTTCTGACGAAGGACTTACGCCGGAGACCATTTGGCCAGCCGAAGAGGTTGGAACCAATGACGAAGCAAAGAAGGGGCTGCTTAACCTACTTCCAGATGCGCCTGTCTTCGACAATCCAAAGCCAGAGCTGCTTCTTCGACGAATAATACACATTGCGACCACACCAGGTGACTGGGTGCTAGACTCATTCGCCGGATCAGGCACAACGGGCGCAGTCGCGCACAAGATGGGCCGGCGCTGGCTCATGGTAGAGCTGGGCGAGCACTGCCACACGCACATCATCCCGCGCCTGAAGAAGGTCATCGACGGGCAGGACCCTGGCGGCATCACGGAGACCGCGGGCTGGAAGGGAGGCGGAGGCTTCCGCTACTACCGACTCGCGCCGTCCCTCCTAGAAAAGGACGAGTTCGGCAATTGGGTCATCAGCCGGAGGTTCAATGCGGCCATGCTTGCCGAGGCCATGTGCAAGCTGGAAGGCTTCACGTACGCCCCGAGCGAGACGGTCTACTGGCAGCACGGCCGCTCCACCGAAGGCGACTTCATCTACGTCACCACGCAGACGCTGACCCGCGAGCAGTTGCAGAAGCTCTCCGATGAACTTGGGTCCGGCCGGAGCCTCCTCGTCATGTGCGGCGCGTTCCGGGTGAAGAACCTCGACGAGTTCCCGAACCTGACGGTCAAGAAGATCCCCAAGGCGGTCCTCAACCGCTGCGAATGGGGCAAGGACGACTACAGCCTGGAGATCAGGAGCCTCCCCCCGAAGCCGCGGGAAGAGCCTGAGGAAGCGAAGGAGGCAGCCGCCCGGGGCAAGCCTCGCTCCAAGGAGGAACGGCGGGCGCAGGGCTGGCTCTACGATCTGGATGAAGCGAAGGCGGGGGAACGATGAACCCGGCCGTGAACACGATCGCCAACCGCCTCAGCCTCCGGCCGCCCCAGCGCGAGTCGCTGGAGATCCTCGCGAGGGTCTGCGACGTCATCCCCATGCAGAAGAACGCCGATTTCGCCCAGGCGCTGGCGAGCATCCAGCAGGCCGGATTCCCGACGGTCAGCGACTTCGAGCGCGACTTCCCTTCGCTGTGCTTTGCGCTGGCGACCGGTGTGGGCAAGACGCGGCTCATGGGCGCGTTCATCGCCTACCTCTTCAAGGCCGAGGGCATCCGACACTTCTTCGTGCTCGCGCCCAACCTCACGATCTACAAGAAGCTCATCGCGGACTTCGCGCCCAACTCGCCCAAGTACGTCTTTCAGGGCATCGACGCGTTCGCGGTCAATCCGCCGGAGATCATCACCGGCGACAACTACGAAAGCGGACGCGCCGTCCGGGGCAGGGGGCTGTTCGAACCGGACGTGCACGTGAACATCTTCAATATCTCGAAGATCACGAGCACGGAGACGCCCAAGGGAGGGATCAAGAACACCGTCCCGCGCTTCCGCCGGCTCCAGGAGTGCCTCGGCCAGAGCTACTTCGAGTACCTGTCGGAGCTGGACGACCTCGTGCTCCTCATGGACGAGTCGCACCGCTACCTGGCATCGGCGGGCATGAAGGCCATCGGCGAGCTCGCGCCCATCCTGGGCCTGGAGCTGACCGCCACGCCGCACGTGGAGCGCGCCGGCGGTACCGAGGCCTTCAAGAACGTCATCTATGCTTACCCGCTGTCGAACGCGATGGCCGACGGGTTCGTCAAGGAGCCCGCCGTCGCCACCCGCAAGGACTTCAACGCGAGGAACTACGACCCCGCCGGGCTGGAGCGGCTGAAGCTCGGAGACGGCATGCGCATCCACGAGGAGACCAAGCTGGCCCTGGAGGTCTACGCCCGCGACAACGACCAGCCCATCGTGAAGCCGTTCCTACTGGTGATCGCCCGGGACACGGAGCACGCCGATGTCCTGGTGAAGACTGTCGAGCACGAGTCCTTCTTCGAGGGCCGCTACAGGGGAAAGGTCATCACGGTCCATTCGAAGCTGAAGGGCGAGGAGGCGGACGAGACCGTCGAACAGCTCATGAACGTGGAGAAGCCGGAGAACCCGACCGAGATCGTCGTCCACGTGAACATGCTCAAGGAAGGCTGGGACGTCACCAACCTGTACACCATCGTGCCGCTCCGGCCGGCGAACTCGCGGACGCTCGTGGAGCAGTCCATCGGGCGCGGCTTGCGTCTTCCCTACGGCAGGCGGACCGGAGTGGACGCGGTGGACCGGCTGACCATCGTGTCACACGACCGGTTCCAGGAGATCGTGGACTACGCCCACAGCCCTGAATCGATCATCCGAGGCGGCCTGAAGGTCGTCTACGTGAGCGACGAGCGGTCCAGGGTCGTGGAGGCGGAGCCGGAGTTCGTGAGCCGCCTCGCCGGGACCCCCACCCCTGCGGGTGGGCAGCCGACCGGAGAGCAGCAGAGTTCCCCCTTCGAGACGCCGAAGGAGCGGGAGGCGGCCAGGATCACGCTGGAGGTGATCCAACGGGACTTCGAACGACTTCCCCGCTCGGGGGATCTCGCCAAGCCGGTAGTCCAGGGGCAGATCGTCGAGAGGGTCAAGGCCATCTTCACGCCGGCCCAGAGGACGTTGGAAGGTGCTGAAGAGGTGGACGTGGCCTCGGTGGTCGCCCAGACGATCGCTTTGCGGAACGCACTCTCCATCGACATCCCACGGATCACGGTCCAGCCCGTCGGGGACGTGACACGGGGCTACCGCGAGTTCACGCTCGACCTCACGGGTGTCCGGCTCCCGCCGGTCGCCGAGGAGATCCTCATCCAGGAGCTGCACCGGGGGCAGCAGCATCGCCTCATGGGTGCCACCGGCAGCGTGCCGGAGGCAATGCCCGAAGACTACCTCGTGCGGGGCCTCATCGACTTCAACGACATCTGCTACGACGACCACGCCGGCCTGCTCTACAAGCTCGCAGGAGAGGTCTTGGCTCACTTGCGCTCCTACCTCAAGAGCGACGACGAGGTGCTGAACGTCCTGCGGCACAACCAGCAGGCGCTGGTGAACCTGATCCACGCCCAGATGCAGGCCCACTACGAGGAGAAGGCGGTGGCCTACGAAGCCCGCGCGAGCAAAGGATTCACGACCCCACGGTCCAACAAGTACTTGGCGCCAGTCGGAGAGACAGAGCGGGATTTCCGCGCGCCGGTCGAGGACAAGCAGGACATCCGAAAGATGCTCTTCGGCGGCTTCCGGAAATGCCTCTACCGTGTCCAGAAGTTCGACTCGGACCCAGAGCGACGATTCGCCGCCATCCTGGAGATGGATCAGGTCGTGCTCAAGTGGTTCAGGCCATCCAAGCACGACATCCGGATCTATCACTCCGGCGACGTTCCCTACGAACCCGACTTCATCGTGGAGGCCGTGGCGTCGAAATACGTCTGCGAGACGAAGCGAGCGGATGAGATGAAGGACGCCGAGGTCCTGGCCAAAGCCAATGCGGCGGCAGAATGGTGCGAGCACGCCACGACGCACGAACGGGAGCATGGCGGCAAGCCCTGGTTGTATCTCCTGATCCCCCATGACGTGATCGCGGACAACAAGACGCTCGAAGGCCTGGCCGCGGCGCACGCCTGGAAGCCCGGACAGGCCGTCATCGGGATGAGGGAGTCGGCGGCCGGCGGCGCGAGCGAGCCGTTCCGGCGCGTGACCCCGCGCGAAGAGGACAAGTACCGCACGTGCGTTCCGCTTCTCACGCTCAAGGTTGCCGCCGGTGCGTTCGGCGACCCACAACACATGGACGATGGCCAGTGGGAATGGGCCACCCCTGAAACGAAGCACCGCTTGCGCCCGGGAATGTTCCTCGCTCAGGTCGCCGGCAAGTCCATGGAACCAACGATTCCAGATGGCGCGTACTGCCTCTTCTCCGCGCCTGTGACCGGCACGAGGCAGGGGAAGAAGGTGCTGGTCCAGCTCCGGGACGCCACGGATCCCGAGACCGGCGAGCGCTGCACGGTCAAGCGCTACGAGAGCGAAAAGGTGCAAGAGGGCGACTCGTGGCGGCACGAGCGCATCACGCTCAAGGCGATCAACCCGGACTTCCAACCCATCGTGCTGACCGGCGTGGAGGAAGGCCGGGTGCAGGTCATCGCGGAGTGTGTCGAAGTCCTTGAGACTCGGTCATGAGGGCCGGAGAGCCCATGGGAGGGTGGAGCATGGCCAGGAAGCGGATCAAGGCCGGCCGGAAGGTGCCGCTGACTTTCACGGCTCGCGAGCGCACCCTCTTGCTCGACCACACGTTCGCGGAGCCAGAGCTCACGGACACGTTGGCCGAGGCCCGGCCCGTGGCCGCTGGCTATGAAGTCCGCTACAGCCTCCACGACCTCGAAGAGCTGATGGGCCACGTCGCCGCCGAGGCGAATCACTCGAAGGACCGGAAGCTCCAGAAGGAACTCGACGCGCTCCACGAGCGCCTGCAGCGCGTGATGGAGGCGTACGACGACGGGAACTGGCAGACCGTCCTCTGACCGGGTCCGGTGGATCCATCCCTGCCTCCGGGCCTCGGGACTGCACCCGCCCACGACCGCCGTCCAGCGAGACCACTTCGCCCGCTCACCGCACCATCACGGGCGGCACCGGGCGCGTGGGACGCACGGGCGGACGGCGCTCCAGCTCGCGAAGGAGGAGCTCGACCGCCTTCTCCAGGCTCGGGTCGCCGCCCGCGATCCGCGCCTCGGGCAGGTCCACCACCTCCACGTCCGGCGCCACCCCCTCGTTCTCCACCACCCACTTCCCCTCGGCGTCGTAGATGCGGAAGGTCGGCACCTGCACCGCGCCGCCGTCCATGAGCGACGGCTGGCCCGAGAGCCCGATCAGCCCGCCCCACGTCCGCGTCCCCACCAGCGTCCCGAGCCCCGCCTTCTTGAAGAAGTACGGCAGCGCGTCGCCGCCCGACGACGAGTAGCCGTTGATCAGCATCGCCTTCGGCCCGTCATGGGCGAAGCCCGGGGTCGTCATGCTCTCAACGCCGCGCCGCGCCCACCAGGCCATCGTCCGCCGTCCGAGGACCTCGATCATCCGGTCCGGGATGAACCCGCCGCCGTTGTAGCGGTCGTCGATCACCAGCGCCGGCCGGTCGGCCTGGGCGTAGAAGTACTTCTGGAGCGCCCGGTTCCCGGGCACCGCCGTGTCCGGCAGATGGAGGTAGCCCACCTTCCCCCCCGAGAGCCGGTCGCACAGCGCCTGCCGTCCGCGGATCCAGTCCAGGTAGCGCAGGTTCGACTCGCTCGCCACCGGCCGCACCAGCACCGTCCGCGCCCCCGCCGCCTCGGGCCTCTCCCCGACCAGCAGCGCGACCGTGCGGTCCGCCTTCCCCTCGAGCAGCCGATAGGGGTTGTCCTTCGTCGTCAGGTCCTCGCCGTCGACCGCCAGCAGGAAGTGGCCGGCCTTCACGTCCACGCCCGGCTCGGTCAGCGGCGACCGCCAGGCGTCGTCCCAGTTCTCCCCTTCGTAGACCTTCGCGATCCGGTAGCGCTTCGACGACGCGTCCGCCTCGAGCTCGCACCCGAGCATGCCGCCCCGCACCTGCTCCACCTGCGGGTCGTCCCCCTGCGCGACGTAGGTGTGCCCCGCCTCCAGCTCCGAGATCATCTCGCCCAGCACGGAATCCAGGTCGCTCCGGTGCGCCACGTGAGGCAGGAGCGCGCCGTAGTGCTCGCGCAGCGACGCCCAGTCCACCCCGTGGAGCTTCTCGTCGTAGAACCAGTCCCGCACGATCCGCCACCCGTCCTCGAACATCTGCCGCCACTCGGCCCGGGGCTCCAGCTTCACGCGCAACCCGGCCAGGTCGAGCTTCGCGTCCTTCTTCTGGTTGGCCTTGGCCTCCACCATCAGCCAGTCCGACCCCGCGCGGCAGAGCAGTTTCTTCCCGTCCGCCGTCAGCGAGTACTCGGAGACGCCGTCGAGGACCTTCTCCTCCTTGCGCTCGCCCAAGTCGTAGCGCCAGAGCGCGCTCTCGCCGTCGTCGTCGCCGCTCCGCACGTAGAAGACCGCGCCCTCCGCCGCCGAGAGCCCGCGGTAGCCCCCTCCCTTGAGGCCCGGGAGCCCGATCGTGCGCGCCGCGAACCCCTCGGGCACGACCACGGTCGCCGGCTTCTTCTCCCCGTCCTTCTTCTCCCCGTCCTTCTTCTCGTCGGCCTTCGCCGCGGGCTTCTCCTCGTCGTTCTTGAGCGGGAAGAGCGCGGGCGCCATCGGGTCGAGCGCCGCGGCCAGCACCCGCGTCGCCCGCGTGTAGACGGAGTTGAACTCGAACGCGCTGAACGAGAGCCGGTAGTCACGCTCGCTCAGGAAGAAGAGGTGCCGCCCGTCCGCGCTGAAGACCGGGTCGTGGTCGGTCGTCCTCCCGTCGCTCAACGCGACCGGCCGCTTCTCCTCCACGGACCAGACCCAGACGCCCGTCAGGCGTCCCTGCTCCCTCTCGTAGGCGAGCCAGCGGCTGTCCGGAGACCAGGCGAAGCTCGTGAGGTCGCCGCGCGCGCCGTGGTCCACGTCGGCGATCGCGCCCGATTCCGTCTCGACGACCCGGAGCCGCTGGCGGTGATCGGCGAAGGCGAGCCGCTTCGAGTCGGGACTCCAGGCCGGCTGGAAGACCCAGCCCCGTTCCTCGGTGAGCCGCCGCGGCGCCGCCCCGCCGTCGATGGGACGCACGTAGAGCTCGTGCTCGCCCGAGGCGTCGGAGACGTAGGCGAGCCACTTCCCGTCCGGCGACCAGGCCGGCGCCCGCTCGCGCACGCCCTGGGTCCCCGTGAGGTTCCGCGTCGGCCCGTCCTTGGCGGGCACCGAGAACAGCTCGCCGCGCGCCTCGAAGACCGCGCGCGCGCCCGACGGCGAGGGCGCCGCGCCCGCGACGTTCCGCC
>Ga0187892_10003190_pt1 | contig 30485 bp, 24 predicted proteins | sample MA1701073metaG_FD_139345 | JGI IMG/M metagenome (GOLD analysis project Ga0187892, IMG submission 139345) | Bio-ooze microbial communities from a basaltic lava cave in the Kipuka Kanohina Cave System on the Island of Hawaii, USA - MA170107-3 metaG ...
ATCACGCTGCTACGGAAAGAAATGGTCGAGCATCCCGAACTGCTGGCTCCCCTCGATCTGCCCGTGACCGATCGCAGCCTCACCAGCGCCGCCGCTGCGTGATCAGAATGTAGAAACTCCAGATAAGGATCAGAGCTCTGATCCTTATGAGATGTCAGGGGTGTCGCCTTGAGGACTTCACGCGCTGTTTCTCCAGACGAAATACGGTGACCCAGCGCGAGCGAAGCTGTGGGAGTGGATGTTGGATGCCGGACGGCCGAAAGGAGGGGGCTCATGATTATATTGGTGATTGGTGCCGGACACACGGGCGCGCAGGTATTGCGGCAATTGAAAAAGAACCCGCAGATTAAGCTTCTGACGCTCGACCCCCGGAACGAGCCTTTTGCGATTCAGCAGGGAATCATCGAGGCTGTGGACTTTACTGAGGCTCTCACTCCTCTGACGCTGGAATTCATCTTGGAACAGGCCAAACCGGATCTGGTTCTGCTGGCCAGCGCCACCGAAGACATGGGGCTGGGCACAGCTCAGGGCATGGACGTTCTGGCCCAGGCTCTCAGGGACGAACTGGCGGCCATCGCCAAGGTGCCGGTGATCGAAGTGGCGCGAACGGCCAGACGAAGGTGAGGGTCGGAAAACAATCGATTCTAAGCCGAGGGTAAGAGTGCGGGCAGCGCCAGGCTGAGCTGCTTTCAGCCTGTCGAAGAAAGGAGAGTTTTATGACTCTGGATCCGCAGTCATGGGCGGAACTGTTAAAGAGAATCGCGACCGACATCATGGCCTGGCTGCCGGCTTTGGCGGGAGCCCTGGCATTACTCCTGCTGGGTTGGGTTGTGGCTCGGCTGGTGCAAGCCTTTCTGGGTGGCTTGCTCCGTCGACTGGGGCTCGATCGGCTGGCGCAACGATCGGGCGCCAGTCAGACACTGGCCGGATGGGGCGTTGATTCTTCGGTTGCCAATCTGCTGGCCCGGATTGTTTTTTGGATCGTCTTTCTGCTGTTTGTCCTGGCGGCTTCGGAAAGTCTGGGGTTGCGGGGACTGGCAGGCACGATGAGTGCACTGGTGGCGTACCTGCCTAAGGTGATCGCGGCCTGTTTCATCCTGCTCCTCGGTGGATTGATTGCTCGCCTGGTAGGTGACGGGGTTGGCGCGGTAGCGGTCCAGTCCGGAGTTGGCGCAGGTCCGCTCGTTGGACAGATCGTTCGCTATGTCCTGCTGGTGTTCATCGTCATCCTGGCCATGGACCAGTTGGGAGTGAGCACTCAACTGCTCGCGACTGCCACGATTGTGGTCCTCGCCGCCGCCCTGTTGGCCCTGGGCGTCGCTCTGGGGTTGGGAAGCCGGGAGGTGGCACACGACCTTATGGCAGGCTTTCACGCTAAGGATGAGTTCACCGTTGGACAGCACATGACGGTGCGGAGCCACAGCGGCCGGTTGGTGAGCATCGGGCCGCTGAAGTCTCTCATTGAAACCCGCGACGGACTGGTATCGCTGCCCAACCGGGTTCTGACTGAGGAGGAAATCCTCATCCACCGGGATACCGAGGATGCAGAATGAGTCCAGAACACCCAGGGCCGCAGCCTCGGGGCGGAGCCAACGCTCTTGTGAGTTTCGGAGCCCGCCTTGTGCGAAGCATGGTTGTGCTTGCGGTCTCTCCACGTCACACCCGGTTGCCTGAATCTTCGAGGCTTCAGCAGGCTCGCGTTCAGCCGCCGCCCACTGGGTCTGAAAAGCCGGTCGGGCAGGGCGGCACAAGCATGGACCTGACTTCGCTGGTTGCTTTCGCGGTCGGCTTTGGAGAATCGGCAGTCCGGCTGCTGATGCTTCCGTTTCGGAATCTGCTGCCCAGGTTGCCCGTTGCCCGGCGCCCGGCGCCCGTGACGGCGATTTTCGAGGGGCTGCGAGTCCTGCAACCCCTGATCGCGCGCAGCGCTCAGCGGATGCAGGGACCCCTCAGCCGGTTTGCGATTGTGGTCGCTCTCACCTTGGGAGTATTGCTGCTCCCCACACCCGAAGGTCTCACCCCGCAGGGGCACCGAGCTCTGGCCTTGTTCGTTTTTACTGGAAGCATCCTGGCCCTTGAGCCGGTATCGCTGCCGATCGCCGCGTTGATGGTAGCCATGGCTCAGGTGGCTCTGGGGATCGGGACCACTCAGCAGGGCTTTGAACCTTTTTCCCGGCCGGTTGTTTTCCTGATCCTGGCCAGCTTGTTCCTGGCTGAAGCCCTGCGCAGCCACAAGTTGACGCGCCGGCTGGCATTGTTGACCATTGTGGCCTCGGGTGGGGGCATCAGAAAGCTGCTCCTGGGACTGATGAGCATCGCGGCCGTGCTCTCGATGTGGGTGGAGAACACGGCCACCGCAGCAGTGCTGATCCCGGTGGCGCTCACGATCTCCAAGCAGATCCCCGATCCCAAAAAGGCCCGACGGCTGCTTGTCCTGCTGGTTCTGGGCATTGCCTACGCCGCGAGCCTGGGCGGCATGGTCACCATCATGGGCGCCGCCTCCAACGCCGTGGCCTCGGGCTTTCTGGTACAAATCCGGCGGTGGACGTTTGTCAGCTGGTTCGTTTACGGTCTGCCCTCCTTTCTGCTGCTCTTTCCTTTGACCTTCTGGCTTTTGTTGCGAATGGTGCCCATCGACATCCCTCGTCTGGACGTGGATCCAGCCCGCGAGGAAGTGCAAAAGCTGGGGCCGATGGGCCCGGCGGACTGGGAAATCATCTGGACCATGATCGTGGCAGCCTTCTTCTGGGTGGGCGGCTCTTTCATCGAGCCGGCCCTGGGACTGCCTCCCACCATGCTCTCTGCCGCCATGGTCGCTGTCGGTGCTGTGGCTTATCTGGCGGTGAGGCAGATCCTCAACTGGGAGGACGTCAAAGGAGTCAGCTGGGGGATCTTTCTGATCATTGGCGCCGGGCTCTCCCTTGGAGAAGCACTCAACCGCACGGGCGCCACGAATTGGTTTGCGGGCATCATTACTCCGCTTGTGACCGGGCCGCCGTTGTTTGTCAGCATGATGATTCTGGTGTACCTGTCGGCGCTTTTGACCAATGTGATGAACAACACGACCATCGCTGCCGTGTTCGTGCCGATCCTTATCAACCTGGCGCAGGCCGACCCGACGCTGAATCCCGTGCAACTGGTCCTGCCCGTGACGCTGGCCACCACGTTCGGTTACTCTCTGCCTTCGGCTTCTGGACGCATGGCGCTGATTGCAGCGACCGGTATTGTGAATCGTAACGAGATGATGCGTTACGGCATTGTGATGACCATCGTCAGTTCCGGGGTGCTGGCGGTTTTCTTCTATGTCCTGGCTTTGCTGAAGTGGGTATGAGCGGCTGGCTAAGGGGGAACTGCAGCGCGGGTTTGCGCGCTTCAATCGGGCCGCAAGAATGCCTGACGGAGCCTCCGATTTGCCTGTCGCCCACTTTCACATGCGGAGCTGTCAGTCGATCATGGGCGCCGTGCTATCTGAACTCTTCGTGGGTGCGCGCCGCACTCTGAGAACAGCAGAGCCAAGTGTCTGGCTCGTCTCGCGAAGTTCACCCCAGCGCGAGTCGGCAGGCAACATCGCCTTGGCCGGAGCCATTTGCAGTCACGAAACGTTCGCGGGAGGGCTGCTCTTGGCTGAGCCAAGATGATTCGTGACTGGGATACTGTCGGGACTGGGCTGCCAGTCCAGAGGTAGAGGCTGGTCGAAGATGATTTCCACTTTCCAATGATCTGCGAAGGAGAGATTGATTGGCTTCGAGGGCAGTGGATGATCTCGCACCAGCTCGGCCATCAGAAATCGGTGGCCTTCCAATAGTCTCGGGAGTTTCTTGGACAACAAGTAGGCCCACACCAAGCCAATAGTCCCCCCCATTCCAAATCCCAGCAGGATTTCTGGCCCGTTCCCCACGAGCTTTCCATCGTCTTCCTGCCAAATGATGCTTGGAGTGTGCAGAAGAAAAGCCGCGCTTCGCAATCTGTGAGATCGCCCCTCGTCGCAAGCCCTTTTCGAAAACCGCGCCTTTCTTCCGTCACCATCCAAACAGCTGTGTTTATAAGTGGCCTCTGCATCCATATAGAAGTCCAGACTCCCGCGATTCTTGAACTCCTCGGGAACGTTCCGGATCACATCATCCGTCAGTGTAACCTCGTGCCGGGAGCAGTGGTTGAAGTAATGCCTGAAAACTCGGAAGAGCTGCCTTTCCAGCCAGCTTCCGCTTTGATCGACAACTCTCTTATCGCGATAGGGCACGTCGTTCAGTGGCGGGCGAGTGGTGAGAACCAGCAGATCCCGAGGCGTCAAGGAAAGCGCCAAATCACGGCTGGAATCCGCACTTCTTCCGTTTGGCGGATAATTCATGATCAGTTCGCCATACTGGTAACCCAGTAGCTGAATGCTGGGCATGAGCTCAATGAATGCGTCCGCATCGCGCAGCTGATGGGGATGCAGATGCCTCTCTGGCCTGCCCGGCCAAAGATATCCTACTCTGAAAAAGCGCCTTTGACTTTCTGGTTGTTCGTTGCGATTCATTTGCACTTTGCTCCTTCCCGCTTGGGCTTCCAGGTCCGCCAAACCTCACTACCGTTGGTGGTTTCGGCAGACAGTTTCATTGCAAGTGAACTTGCCCAATTATAGCTCTGTCCAACGCTCTCTTCATTATCTTGGACCAAGTGTGACCTTGCCGCAAAACTTCTTCTCGCGGCAAAACCGTAAATCTATCCCGAGCTCTCTTCTTCAAAAAGTTACTCTCGGGGCCAAAAACAGTTCAACGCAAGCATTCCTTTCAACGCAAGTATTCCACCGTTGTGGCAGTCCGGTATAAGACTTCTCCAGAGAAGCGAGAACGGTTTCTCGACCTTGCCCGTGAGGGTATCAGTCATTTTCAACAGAGCTGCGCAACCGGTCCGGCATTGCCGCCTGGTCTAAATGGGGATGCTAACTGATTCGAACGAACCGAAAGCGGCGGGGATCACGCCGGTTTTGAGGCGATACAGGCCGAGTAGGGCCGCATCGTTAAGCCGCCGGCGTATTCGATTCTATGATGCGTGGCCAGGAACTTTCATATGGTGATCTGGAGTCCTGATCAGTCGGGTATGTGGCAGCCAGTGGAGCTACACGGCACGCCAATGGAGTTGGCGGCACGGGACGGTGCGCCAATGGTTGCGACCGAGGGAATGGCGGAGCCGCTCGGGCTGCTCTATCCCTGGTCCGACCGCTTCGGCGCGACGCGTTATGTCTTGTTCCCGTTGGCGCTCGAGGCGTTGCGGGTCAACGGGCGGCAGCTCTTCGGACATCGGCTGCTGCTTGACCGCGACGAGATCTTGTTTCGTTGCTCGGCAGGAGGCGGCAGGGTCTTCTTCACGGAAAAGTCACTCCCGCGCGTGGTGAACTTTAAGGCGAGCTCCGGAGGCGGGCCGCCTGCATTCTGTCTTCGCTGTAAAACCAGAATCGAAGAGGCACAGCCAGTGGTGCTCTGTCCCCGCTGCAAAGTCTGGTATCACCAAATGGAAGAGCGGCTGTGCTGGAGTTACGACAAGGAATGTGCCAACTGCCATAGAACTACCGCCATGGACTATGCGTGGAAGCCGGAACCGGCCGTCGGCGGGCGGCCAGAATTTGCGAAGCGGATGGCGCTGCGGAGGACGGCCCGCAACGAGGAAAGCCGAGCGTGACAGGAGCAGCAAAGCTATGAGCTATGAGCGGATCCAGCAGACCGCATTCATCGGAGCAGCCGGACTTGCCACACTGCAAAGCAAGACGGTTGCCGTACTCGGGTTAGGGAACATTGGTGGGCAGGCGGCCCGCCATCTCGCGATGCTCGGGGTGACGCTGACACTTGTCGACTGCGGACTTGTGGAACGTCAGAACCTGGCGACGCAAGGCTACGAAACGAGTGATCTGGGCACGCCGAAGGTGTCCGCTACAGAGCGACGTCTGAAGGCAATCAACCCGAACTGTTGCGTAACTCCGATATTCAGCGCGTTCCGGCGTCTGGGCGCGGCTGCCCTGCAAGCGGCAGATCTAGGGTTGTGCTGTTTCGACAGCCTGGCTGACCGGCTGCTGGTCAACGAGCGGTGTTGGCGGCTGGGGACTCCCTGGATCGATGCGGCCATCGACGGTACTGGCCGGTCGCTCTACGGAAAAGTGGTGCTCTACGATCCGGACTCGACCGAGGGGTCGTGTTACCTCTGCCGCTGGGACCAGCAGGGGCTGCAGGAGGCATTGCGCCTGGAGCGGGAGCGGGCCGAGCAGACAGGAACCGGGTCCAAAGGCTGCGCCGACTGGCGATTCGAATTAACCCGTGGAGAGCTGTCGCCGCCTACTCTGTCGATCTCCAGTTTAGGCGGTGTGATTGGCAGGATCCAGAGTCTCCTGGCCATCGATTTTCTCTTGGCAAGAACCGCACCTTCGGTAATGGCTAACGAGATCACTGTCGACTTTTCGCGTCACCCGTACTCGATGCGGGTCTACCAGCTCCGGAGAAACCGCCATTGTTTGTTCGACCATCAGCTCTATCGTTTTGTGGCGGCGGGAGAGGATTCAGCGAATCTCACGGTGGGACGGTTATTCGGCATTGCCGAGAGACAGCTGGGTATGCGCGCGATGCTGCAGCTCCACGGCAGGGAACTAGTGACGCGGCTTCGCTGCCCCGCCTGTGCGAATCAGCTGGAACCGTTCAAGCTGGCGGAGGCAATTGAGGAGGACGAGTTAATTTGTTCTTGTGGCGCGACACGCCGGGCAGGGGGACTCGACAGGCTCCGAAGTTTTACGCAGGAGCAAGCGCGGCCGTTCCTGGAGCGCACCTGGAGGGAGCTCGGCCTGCCACCCAACGACGTGGTATCGGCGACAAACGGGTCAAAGAACGTGGACATACTGGTTGGATAGATCTTCGTCCGGGACGCTCGAGAATCTTGCTCCGGCTTCTTCGAACGCTGGCAACCGCCACACCTCCCGGGCCTCTCTCCCAAGTGCAAGGCAACACAGCGTGCTTGCTGTCGTCTGATACGCGGGTGACGTCATGACCGATATCTTCAGCTCATTTCTGACAGACAGTTTCAAGAAGGGGATGGAGATCGCCCGCGAGAGCGACGTTCTGGACCTCTTGCACGACCCTGGTTCAAACCCGCCCTCGAGATATCTGCTGGTGTTCAAAGGAACAGAGCACCTTGTGCGCACTCATTCCGGTGTTGTCGAAACGCTGACGGGTTCTGTTCCAGTCGAGGTGCGCTTTCCGCCGGATTATCTGCTGACTGCCGATCCTGGGTTATATCTCAGGATCGCGGTGATGCTCGATCCCAGGACACTGTGGGGGCCACACACGGGCTTCTTTCATCCAAATTATGATCCGCTTACGGGTGCCATCTGTCTCGGAGCCAAGTTTGTGCCAGGCACGCCTCTACCAGCGCTTATCTTTCACGTTTACACCATCATCACCTACGAGAACTACAGCGTGGACGAGAGGAACTGCCTGGATCCGACGGCGGCCCGGTACTTGCGGGAGCACCCGGAGGCAGTCGCATCCCTTCGCGTCACCCCGTTGAGACGGCGCCAGGATCGGTTCCGGGTGACGGTCGCGAGTCACGGAAGGGGCTCATAGAATGCCAGCCAGCATGCGTAAGATGTCCGCTTTGCGAGAACTGTTCCGATCGGAACCCGGTTTTGAAATGACCGGCCCGGATTGCGGCACCTTTCACCTTGGTGAGATTGCGGTGGAGACGAGCTGCGACCCTCGGGGCTGGCTGGGCATCGTGGCGAAGCTGCCATGGTCGGGAGCGTCAGCGCTGACGCTCGCCGCTTCACTGCTCGAAGCGCATGGCCGGTTCGGGCATCCAGTGAAGTTCGCGCAGGCAGAAGCGGATGTCTCTGTCGATCTGATGGTGGACATACCTCAATGCGGGCCGGGCAATTTGAGCGTTCTGCACGGTGTCTTGAAAGGCTGGATGTGTGAGGGAGTGGAGGTGTTCCATCAGGTTCGCGGCGGCAAGGGACCCGAGGGCCCTGGGGTCCGTTCGGCGCTGAAACAGCCACCGGACGCCGACCTCGCGACAGTCGAGCAAGTAGGCCAGCGCGTGGAGCAGGCACTGAAGGACTCCTGTCTGGAATGGTCTGCTGAGGAAGCGCCAGGTTCCTACTCAATTAACCTGGACCTGGATGAGTACTTTCAAAAGATCCATGTCGAAGTTCCTCACGGGCAGAGTCTGTTATTCGAAAGTCCGCTGGTGGGACCGAGCCCTCTGACGGCAGATGCGCTGAAGGCACTGGCGCATTTTTTGTTGCGAGCCAACCGCAGGATCCGTTTCGCTCGGCTGTCGCTTGAAACCGATCCGGCTGGCAGTAATGAGGCTCCCGATGTGAGCAGGAAGTCTGTAGTGGCAGAGCTCGCCTGGCCGGTCGCACAGATGTCGGCCCTTTCTATCGAGAAGGCCGTAGCTGCGTTGATCGTAGCAGCCAGGCTCACGCGGCTGGAAGCTGAAGTGCTGTTTGACCCCGGCGCCGCGCAAGCGTATCTGGGGATGTCAGGAAAGGAGAGACAACAATGGGAAGCGCAACTGTAGTCATCAACAGGCTGTGGGGCGTCGATCTGTCGGGGCACAAACGAGGCGCCATTGATGGCATCGACGGGGGAATTCCACTGGACACCACGGTCGGTGAAATCGTCAGTGACATGAGCCGTGCTCTGAATCTGCCACGCGATACCACCTATCACGCCGACTACCAGGGCCGAAGGCTGAACCGCTCGGAGACACTTGAGGAAGCCAGACTGGAGGATGAAGCGCTCTTGACGCTGCATCCCGAAGTGACGGCTGGCTGAGCTTTGAAGCCACAGCCATCGTTCCGATCGGTATGGAGTGCACCGGCAGAGCGCAGCGGCGACGGCGCACTCCAAACGGCGGCCCCGACTGAACCAATAGCTTCGTTTCTGGAGCCAGGAGCATTGGGCCGAAGCGCTTGTTTCTGGCCCTACCGCCAGGAGCGAGGGACTTTTTATCGGAGCACATGATGGAAACGGTCAATCGATACGATTTTTTCCTGGAAGTGAAAGACTCGCAGGGTGGCGCGGGCTACCAGGAGATCCTCGATGAGGGCACATTTTCGCTGCTGATTGACGATGTCCTCTTCTCGGCCATTCGTGCGGGCCGCCCCGCGGCCCGCCAGGCCAGCTTGAAGGTTTGGATCGCACCCGTTTGGAAGAATGAGGCGGCCAGTGCCTACATCTCCGGCCTCAGTGTCGAGGTCTGTTGGAACGGGCAACACAACGACTCCTTCAGCAAACTCTACGGCATTGAGCCGTTCCGTCTGCGGGCGCGGCAGGGCATCAGGACATTGCTCGAGCGGCGCCTGCAACAACGTGAGAGCAGTTACGGCGAGACCGATGATGCAGAAAAGGCCGCTGAGGGAACTTTCACCTGGAAGGTCTCTGCCTTCCCGAAGCCAGAGCGCCAGCGAGAGCCGGAGACTCGAAAATTTCGCGCGATGGCAGTCAACAGCGCCTTCGTCATTCCGGAAGAGCCGATTGCTCGCTTTGGTCTGGCCTTTCCAGACGGTACCGACCCGCAGAGCTATACCGTCTTCATTCCGGCCAGCGTCGTCGAAGAGATTCAGCAGCTGACACAGCAGACGGAGGGGCGGCTGGAGCAGGCCGGCTTTCTCATAGGCCACGTCGCCCGAGATCCGGACACAGCTCAGGTCTATGCGGTGGCCACGGCACATCTCTCCGCCAGTGAAGGAGTGGAAGCCGGGGCGGACTCGTTCAAGTTCTCGCCAGAAACCTTCATGCAGGTGCGGCGGTTCATTGAGTTACGTGGCCAAGAAGAAGCCATTTTAGGATGGCAGCACAATCATCATTTTTGTCCGGGCTGCCCATTGAATTCAAGCGGTCCCACCATCTCTTCAGCACGGCCGACGACCAGGTCCAGGCTGCCTCGTTCCGGCTGCCCTACATGGTCGCGCTGGTGGCAGGACGTGACCTTGATCTGGAGCCGAAGAAACCGGCGGTGCGGATGTTCGGGTGGGAAGATGCCCAAATTGTGGGGCGGCGCTTCCTGCGCTACCAGATGCAGGGACAACTGCTGGTGGTGTCATGAAAGCTGTCTGGCACACACAAACGAAAACGAGGGAGGACATGGCATGAAAGGGGACTCGGAACTCTTGAACCTGCTGACGGTAGGCAACGAGATGAGTCACGACGAGGAGAAGAGCTCACTGGAGGCCGTGCTGGCGGCCTCGCCACAAGTGGGGGCTCAGCTTTGCAGGGTTTTCCTGGACCAGAAACACCGGCTAAGAGCGGCACTCGGCGAGGCCCATAAGAGCGATGAGGAGCTGCGGCGCATCATCAAGAAACTCTCCGAACCGCCGTGGTATCCCGGCGACTTCCTGCGTTACTCGGCCCGGCACAGCAAAGCCACGGTTTGCAGCGGCGGCCGCAAGATAGCTGTCTCCATCGCTCCCGAGCTCCAAGCCGAGGTAGAAGGCTTGACACCCGGATCGGAGGTCCATCTCAGTCACGAGTTGAATGTGATTGTCGCTATCGGCGACTGCTATGGCCGAAGCGGTGAGATCGCCGCATTCGACCGCTTCGACCGCGGCCGGGCTGTGCTGAAGGGCCAAGGTGACCAGGAGATTGTCGTCGACGTGGCCGCAGAGCTGGCCAGCTCGGATCTAAAATCCGGCGATCGGATCTTGTTCGACCGTGAGACCCGAATCGCCCACGATCGCATCGGAAGGACTCGGGGTGAGCAATACTTCATAGAGGAAGCTCCTGAAGTGACCTTCGACCAGATCGGCGGCCTGGACGGTGTCTTGACAGATCTGCTCGACGAGATCGAGTTGCATCTCTTCCACGGCGATCTGGTCCGGCAGCACCAACTGGAACGGGCCAAGGGTGTCATTCTGTGCGGTCCCCCGGGCTGCGGAAAGACACTGATCGCCAAATCGCTGGCGAACTATGTTGGCAGCATTTCCAGTGGTGGCGGCCACGCGCGTTTTATCAACATCAAGCCTGGGAGCCAGCGTTCCCTCTGGTATGGACAGACGGAAGCAAACATTCGCGAGATCTTCCGCGCGGCCCGGGAGATGGCCGGGCAGGAAAGCGCTCCTGTGGTGGTCTTCATGGACGAGCTCGACAATATCGGCGCCCGCTCGGGAGACTTTGTCAATGCCATCGACTCTCGGGTGCTCACTGCATTCCTTGCCGAGATCGACGGGCTGGAAGCGGCCGGGAACCTTTTCTTGATTGGAGCCACAAACAGGGCTGATCTGCTGGATGAGGCTCTGCTGCGGCCGGGCCGCTTTGGCGACCGCATCTTCCAGATCCCGCGGCCCAGCCGTGACGCTGCCAAGGAGATCTTTGGAAAGTACATTACGCCGTCGCTACCCTTTTCTAATGGCAACGGCACCAGCACCCAGGCCCTGGCGGAAGAGATCATCGAAGGGGCCGTCTGTCACGTCTACTCTCCCAGGGGCGAAGGGAACCTGCTCGCCACGCTCACGCTCAGAGATGGGAAGAAGCAGCCGGTCCGCGCTCCAGAAGTAATGAGCGGCGCGATCATCGCCAACGTTGCGAGAGAAGCCAAGCGGCGCTCTTGTGCTCGCGGCGCGCGCGGTGAACGGGCTGGCATTGTCGCCGCTGATGTATTGGATGCGCTCGATGGCGAGCTGGAAACCATCGCCCTGAGGCTTAAGAAGAGCCGGCACATTCACAGCTTGCTGACCGAACTGCCGGCCGACGTGGATGTGGTGAAGGTGGAAATCCACACGCGGAGCCGCATGCCCCGCACCTATGACTTTGTGCACAGCGGGAGCTGAGGACATCGGACATCCGGCGTGAAGCAGGGCGCAGGGCCGTTATCCTCCGCTCGGCGGCAAGATTCGACCATAGCTTCCAGTTAACTACTTGTATCGGGGATGATGAGCACGATTGAGGAGGAACACATTTATGTTCGAGATCAAGCGGCCGGCCAGCGAAACACCCGTAAGGCCCAAGCCTGGTGAAGAGAAGTTTCATCCTGAGAACCTGCCCACGGCACCAGAATCCAGCCTTGACGAAACGCTGAACAAGCTGGAAACGAACTGCTACGTCCAGGTGATGTCGGGCTCATCTTCGAAGCGCTTCCCAGTCGCCAACCAGAAGGTGAGCGACGTGCGCCAGCTGTTGAAAGGTGTCCTTAACATCGCCGACAAGGCGGCGGCCCTGGTGAATGGCACAGAGGTTGGCGAAGACAACGTTTTGCAGGCTAACAACCGGCTCGAGTTTATCAAGCGAGCCGGCAGCAAGGGGGCGTGCCAGCCGGCGGGTCCGGTCAAGTGTGCGGGCAAGAAAATGCGTCGGTGAGCTGCAAGGCTCCTTGCGTGGGCAAACATGCTTCTCTGCAAATGGGCGACTTCCTAGTCGCCCCTAGTAGTTTTTCGAAGAAGCGTTTGTGTCTGGACGGGCTCGTCGCTGCGAAGAGCCGGGAAACAGAGCCAAGAGCCACCGCGCCGGCAGGCTGGAAGACCCGTTCCACGATGTTTGCTGCGGAATCGCAGGACCTCAACTTCGGAATTCAGGATAGGAAGGACTCATGGCAGAGCAACTACCTTTGATTCCCGTAGCCGAAGACATCGTCGAGATCGTCGGCAACGAAGTTACTCTGAAGCGTGGACAGGCCGTCGTTGTGAAGGCCACTCTGACTGACTTTCTTGACAGCCTCGCACAGCAGCAGAGCTGGGCCACGTTTCCCGATGGCTCGCCACTTCCCGATGGTGTTCGCTTTATCCACCAGCGAGGTGCCGCGACCGTAGTCGTCCTGGAGCTGTTTCCGCAAGTCCGGGAAGTGCGGTGGATTTCAAGCGTCTCGCCGCAGCCCTTTGGACCCAAGACGCAGTACCAGCCCGTAACCCTGGCGTTTCCCTACATTGTCATCTTCGTGCTGTTCCAAGCCGGCTGCCTGACGGGCTTTCAGCAACTGTTTTACCGCGCTGAAGCGATCTCTTCTCAGAACGATGCGCTCTGCTTCCCCAATCTTCTGAACGTGAGTGAAGGGTACGGACAGAAATGCTGGTTGTGTCTGGCCAACATGACCGATGTCTCGCAGCTGCCCTGGAACAAAAAGGTCCACAAAGTGTTGGAGCATTTCTGGGAGGCGGGTTTCAACAAAAGCTCCGAGTACCACGAGAAGAACAGCTATTGGCAGAAGACGACAGCTGCCCGGCTTGACCCGCGGCTCAACTCGGTAGAGAGCTGGCAGGCCGCCACAAAGGAAGATCCGCTGTTCATGCTCAAGGTCAAATGGAAGCCTGCCGGACTAACTGTCGGACAAGTGGCCGACTCGATGCTGACCTCAGGCTGCGGAGCGGCTGCCATCAAATCAAGCTCCGACCTGATTACGCTGATTTGCTCTTGCGCTGGAGCTCGTTCGGAGCAGACTCTGCCGGGCTCGAGCTTCATCCGGATGCTGCTGCGTGGGCAGAGCAAGACAGCGGGATGAATGAAGACCCTCATGTTTCCGATCTGTCTGAAAAGCGAGAATTCGATAGAGCCCGTGCACGAGTCCATCTACTTCGTGCTGGCGGAGAATGGCCTCTTCCTCGTGAAGAACCTCGATCTCTTCAGAGCCTCCGTGAAGGTCGAAGGCATCCCATGGTTTCAGCCCCACCAGGACTCGCTGCAACTGAAATTCCCCAGGCTTCCCCGCACACTGGTGGAAGCCTGCATGGGCTTCTTCTACGAAGTCTACCGGCGCCATCGCTCGGAGGCGATTGTACTGCTCTTCTTTTCGCCCGCGACCGGCAGCTTCCGCGTCGGTGTCCCAAGCCAGCAGGTCCCCTTTCGAGGACGACTGCACGGCTCTTCCTGCCGTGTCGACTATGAGCATTTGCCGACGCCTGAAGGCTTCCTTAGATTGGGAACCTGGCACAGCCATGCCGATTTCAAGGCCTACCACAGCCTGCAAGACGACCTCGATGAAATGAACCAGGACGGGCTGCACATCGTGGCTGGCGACTTGGACTGCAGCCAGCCGTCCTTCAGTTTCTCCTTCATGGTGAATGGCCAGCGCTTCATACTCGACAAGGAAGACGTCTTCCAAGGCTACGACCGGCCGCGCTTGCCACCGCCCGCGAAGTGGCTGGAGCGAGTGGCGTGTGTTGACCAACTATCTTCGGTCCGAAAACACCGCACCGACCAGACGGCATCGGCCGATGAGTGAGCAGCCTCTGTTGATTGGAGACGCAAACAGCGGAAGGTCTCTCTCGAAAGTGACGAGATTGGCCGCGAGCGTTCTCCCTCATTCAGCGTTGCAAAACGATCCATATGCCTAGAAAGAAAACCAATCAACCTGCTCTGGCCTCGGCAAAAGTCGCTGTTGGGCTGAAACGCATTCAGGGGCGGCGGATCAAAATTGTGGGTGTCGGAGGCATTGGCTCCTCGCTGGTCTCCTATCTCGCCCGCTACCTCTGGTCGCAGGACGCACGGTCGCTCGACATCTCCCTGGACCTGATTGACGGGGATCACTACGAGCTGAAGAACAAGGAACGGATGCTCTTTCCCCTGTCCCAAAGCCTCGTGAGCAAGCCCGTGGCTAAGGCAACGGAGCTGGCGCTAGAATTTGGCGACCGCCTGCTGGTGCGGCCCATTCCCGAGTATGTCTCCCAGCAGAATGTTGGTGCGCTGGTGCGCGACACCGACATTATTTTTCTTGCTGTCGACAACCACAGAACTCGGAAGCTGGTCTCCGACCACTGCCAGCACCTGCCTGATGTCTTGCTCTTCAGCGGAGGCAACGACGGCATTGAAAATGGCCAAGGTGGAATCGCGGGCAATATTCAGATCTACGAACGAGTCAAGGACAAGGGCTTGTTCAACCCGATCACGCGTTTTCATCCTGAGATCGCCTCGCCAGAGGACAAGGCTCCCTTCGAGCTCAGCTGCGAGGAGTTGGCCCAGAATGCCGCACCCCAACTGCTCTTCACAAACCTGGCGGTGGCTTCGGCGCTTTGTAACGCGTTCTACAGCTGGCTCTGCGGCCGGCTTGAGTATGAGGAAGCCTGCCTGGACATTGTCGCAGGACAGATTCAGCCACACTGCCGGGAGTTGTCCGTGCGGGACTCGGAGGAACTAAAAGCGGGTCGATGATCAGAGTCCTTTTCGTTTGTGACAAGAACCGGTTGCGCAGCTGTGGAAGAAATGTGTCTAGCTGACGGAAGCCGAAGCGGCCTGTCGCACGCTGAAGAGTGAACTCTCGATCCGGCCTTTTTTCCACGTGCTGGAGTCCGGCGGCAGGGCTCACATTCTGGTGGCGTTTTCTGGGCTAGTTGCCGACGGGCTGACGAGGGCTGATTGATGCCAGGAGAGAATCCCCCTCCGGTGCTTTGCTGGACAGAGGATACGCCCAAGGAGGGTCACCATTCGAAAGGAAGTCGTCGGCTTGTTGCTGGGCCAGGGGCCGCGCAAAATAATAACCTTGACCCAAATCGCAGCCGAGAGAGGCGAGCAACTCTGCTTGTTGGATCTGTTCGACTCCCTCTGCAACGACGTCCAAGCCGAGATTGTGGCCAAGTGAAACAATGGTTCTCACAATCTCAAAGTGTTGTCGTTCGTTCATTCGCATTACAAACGAGCGGTCCACTTTCAGCATGTCGAGCGGAAAGCTGTGGAGATAACTCAAAGAAGAGTGCCCTGTCCCAAAATCATCAATGGCTAGCTGTATCCCCAAGGCTTTGAGGGAGAGAAGCATGGTCGTCGCGAACTGATGATCCAGCATCACCATACTCTCGGTAATTTCGAGCTTCAAACTCGCGGGATTCAGACCGGTTTCATCGAGAATTCCTTCGATCTCATGAACCAGTCCCGAGTGACGAAATTGCTTGGCGGACAGGTTCACGCTGATCACCCAGGGCACGTCCGGATTGAAACGGTCGTGCCACTGCTTCATTTGTTTGCAGGCCTGGAAAAGTACCCAACTGCCCATGGGAACAATCAGGCCAGTGTCTTCAGCGATGCTGATAAACTCAGCAGGGGGCACTATGCCTCGCTCAGGATGATTCCAGCGCACCAGAGCCTCAAAGCCAAAGGGCTTGCCTGTGACGAGGCAGACAATTGGCTGATAGTGAACAGTGAATTCCTGCCGCTCGATGGCTCGCCGCAGCTCTGACTCTATCTGCATGCGGGCCAGAGATCTCCTCCGCATCTCCGGATCATAAACTTCACAGCGGCCTCTGCCGACTGCCTTGGCGCGGTACATCGCCGCATCGGCATCGCGGACCAGCCCCTCGGGACGCTCATACCCGGTATTGCTGATGGCAATGCCCACGCTTGCCGAGGTAAAGATTTCATGTCCATCGACTTCAAACGGCTGCTCGATGTTCTCTACGATCCGTTCCGCGATTCTGATTGCGTCCTCAGACCGTGAAATGTCGTCCAGCAAGACCAGGAATTCGTCACCCCCGAGCCGGGCCAGCATTGACCTTTCGTCGAATCGGGAGATGACGTCTGTCGAGCGCAGACACCCGATCAGGCGTCGCGACAGCTGTATCAAAAGCTGGTCTCCAATGTCATGTCCGAAACTATCATTGATCACTTTGAATTGGTTGAGATCGAAAAGCAGCACCGCGAACAGGTACTCTTGGCGCCGCTTGGATCGTTGAATGGCCCGTTCCAGCTGATCGGTGAACAGCAATCGATTGGGCAGGCCCGTGAGAGGATCTGAAACCTTGCCCTTGGTGATGTCCGCCTGGGACCCTGCCATCCGAGTTGGCGTGCCGGCAGCGTCGCGAATCGCCATGCCACGCGCTAGGACCCAGCGATAGCTGCCGTCTGCATGGAGCATCCGATGCTCTGATTCGTAACAACTGGCCTGGCCTCGCAAATGGGCTGTCATCGCCTCGCGGACTCTTTCCACATCAGCAGGATGAACCCGTTCCTGCCATGCCTCAGGATTGAGACTGATGTCATTCTCCTCAAGGCCCAGCATAGCCTTGCATCGCGGCGACAAGTAAATCTCACCCGTTTTCAGGTTCCAGTCCCACAGCCCCTCGTTGGCGCCGCTGGCGGCCAAAGCATACCGTTCTTCACTGTCACGAAGTTTTTGCTCAGATCTCTTGGCGTTGAGATGAGTTTCAATGCGAGCCAGCACGACGGGCATGTCAACGGGCTTGGTGACATAGTCATTCGCTCCCAGGCGCAGGCCTTCCACAATATCTTCACTCTCGTTTCTGGCGGTCACCATGATTACCGGCAGCTGGGTGGCCGCATGAGTCTGGCGGATAAGCCTCAATACTTCCAGCCCGCTCGTTTCCGGCATTTCGACGTCGAGCAGGACCAGATCGAAGGATTTTTGCGCGAGCAACTGCAGAGCCTGGTTGGCGCTTTCAGCAGTCGCGACCTCGTAACTGTTTCTCTCAAGCCGCCTGGCGAGGACGTCGCGATTCATTTCGCTGTCGTCCACCACCAGCAGAGAACCAGGAGAAGCGCTCATTGTGAAACTCCGTTTCCCAGGAGATTGGCAACTTTTCCCATGAGTCGAACGAACTCAACCGGCTTGGTGTCGAAATCATCGCATCCAGATTCAAAAGCCTTGTCGCGGTCAGTGACCATGGCATGGGCTGTCAGGGCAATGATCGGGATGTTCTGCAGCTGTGGATCGGCCTTGATGTGACGGGCCGCCTGCCAGCCGTCCATCCGGGGAAGACTGAGATCCATCAACACAAGATCCGGGCGCTCCGATCTCACCATTTGCAGGCCTTCCTCTCCATCCACGGCCAGCAGCACTTCGAACCCTTTCCGCTGCAGGCGTCGCGAGAGCATGTCGCGATTCATTTCGTTGTCTTCAACAATCAGTATCTTTGCCATGTCGTTTCTGCCCCGGATTGAAAACTCCCGTCTTCATTACTGACTCGCGGTGCCGGACAAGTTTTTTCCAGTTAGCTTATCGGTCATGCGGGGCAGCGAGAATAGTGGAGAGTAGGCTGGCTCACTGCCACATCTTCAAGTGTCGACTGCCACGTGGATGTCGCACCAGGATTCTCCAAAACCCGAAAACCGCTTCCTGACGGTCTCGGTACAGAAAGCCTGCACTGAAGCCAAAGCAGTTGCAGTACCGCGCGCGTGAGGATGTTGTGGCGTCAGTTCTTCAGAACGGACCCAGGCAAGCGCCCACAGGCCGCTTGCCCTGTACAGTGCGTTGCAGCGACTGGCCCATCAACCTCACCGTCGAACCCTCTCCTGAAACCGACAAAATGTCCTATGTTCGGACAGCAGATCGGAATCCTCGCCTGCTCAGACAGTTAGCTCGAAAAAGCCGCTCCTGGAGGTCACGATGACCGAATTCCAGACAATGTCCTCTCGCCAGTATTCTTTCTGTTTTCTTACAGATACAAGAAGTATCGATTGGAAATCATCGTGCTCTTGCAGGGAGGGCAATTAGAGCGACGGGAGGAAGACTGACATGAAACGGTTCCTGATTGCGACATTGACACTCAGCCTGCTGATCTCCTGGATGGCTTATGCCGGCTCGCCGAAGATCTCGAAAGACCTGAGGGACAAGAACCCAGGCGACACGGTCGATGTGATCGTTCAGTTCAATCAGGCTCCGACCAACAAACACGAAAAGAAGGTGAAAGACAAGGGCGGGAAGCACAAGGCAAAGCTCGACGTGGTTAGAGGCGGAGCCTACTCCTTGCCAGCTGCAGCCCTGGAAGCTCTTGCCGCTGATCCCGATGTCGCCTACATCTCGCCCGACCGTGAGGTGCAAGGCTCGCTGGACTTCTCCAGACAGGCAGTGAATGCGACTATTGCCCAGCAGTCCGGCTGGACCGGCACAGGGGTCGGCGTGGCAGTGATCGACAGCGGAGTCGACGGGCCGGACGTGGCCCCCCAGGTCGTCTACAACCAAACCTTCATCGGTGGGGACGCAAAGGACTATTACGGTCACGGAACGCACGTGGCTGGGATCATCACCGGCAACGGCAAACTGTCCAACGGAAGGTATAAGGGCCTCGCGCCCGGCGCCAAGATCATCAACCTGCGTGTCCTCGACCAATACGCGAAAGGCACCGACAGCAGTGTGATTGCCGCAATCCAGCGGGCCATCGCCTTGAAGTCCCAGTACAACATCCGGATTATCAATTTGTCTCTGGGCCGCCCAGTGCGGGAGAGCTACCAGACAGATCCATTGTGCCAAGCCGTGGAGGCCGCTTGGAAAGCCGGCATTGTCGTGGTTGTCTCTGCGGGCAACGAAGGCCGGAACAATTCCATGAGCACGAAGGGTTACGCCACGATTGGCGCGCCGGGCAACGATCCATACGTCATCACGGTCGGGGCCATGAAAACCATGGCGAGCTCTTCTCGGACCGACGACCTGATTGCCAGTTACAGTTCCAAGGGTCCGACCCTGCTGGATCACGTTGTCAAGCCGGACTTGGTGGCGCCCGGCAACAGGGTTGTTTCTGTAAAGCTCAACATGAACAGTGCCATGGAAAGCCAGTATCCCGCCAACGAGGTCAATGACGACTATTTCATCCTCAGTGGCACCAGTATGGCCGCGCCGATGGTGAGTGCAGCGGCGGCTATCCTGCTGCAGAAGACACCTTCACTCACACCCGACCAGGTCAAGGCCCGGCTGATGAAGACGGCAACCAAAGCTTTCCCGACCACCAGCATTGCAACCGATCCGGCCACCGGCCAGATTTACACCAGCCAATATGACATCTTCACCGTGGGTGCTGGCTATCTGGACATCGCCGCAGCCCTGAACAATACCCAGCTAGCCACCAAACCGGCGCTGTCTCCCAAAGCGGCTTACGACTCAGCCACCGGCAAGGTGTATCTGGCCAGCGTGGATGGCACAGCGCTAATCTGGGGCGACTCTCTGATCTGGGGAACTTCCCTGGTCTGGGGCAATGGTCTGATCTGGGGTAACGGATTGGTCTGGGGTGACTCGATGGTTTGGGGTGACTCGATGGTCTGGGGCGACAGCACGACTCAGGGATTCGGCTTGATCTGGGGCAACGGTCTCATCTGGGGCGACAGTACCCAGACCTCCGCAGAAGCCATCAACATCGCGATTCAGGGGGAGAACTAGTCATGACAGGGGCTCAACCAAAAAGCGATGCGCTGTTACAAACTCACATCCGGGTGAAAACCATGAAACACCTGCTGCGATCTTTGATTCTGATGTTGACCGCGGGCCTGGCTTTTGCCGGCTCGCCCAAAATCTCCAAGGATCTTGAAGGCAAGAAGGCCGGAGACACGGTAGATGTGATTGTGCAGTTCAGGGAGGCTCCGACGGAGAAGCACCACGAGAAGCTGAAGAAGAAACGTGGAAGGCTGAAAGAAGAACTGGAGCTGGTCCAGGGCGGAGTCTACTCCATCCCGGCCGATGCTCTCGACTCGCTGGCCGATGATCCCGACGTCGTCTACATCAGCCCCGACCGGCCGGTCCAGGGCATGCTCGACTATGCGACCACGGCCGTTGGGGCTGACACCGCTCGCAACCTGGGCTACGACGGCAAGGGTGTCGGTGTGGCGGTTATCGACAGCGGCATCTCGGATCATTCCGATCTGAAGATCTCGGGTCAGTTCACGTCGTCGCGAGTGGTTTACAGCGCCACCTTCGTCGGGGGCAACAGTTCAGACGAGTACGGGCATGGAACCCATGTGGCGGGGATCATTGGCGGCAACGGAAGCAGCAGCACCGGCATGTTTTTCACCACCACATTTCGCGGTGTTGCTCCGAATGTGAACCTGATCAATCTGCGCGTGCTCGACAAGAACGGCGCTGGGACCGACAGTGGCGTGATCAATGCCATTAACAGCGCCATTAAGCTGAAGACCAAATACAACATCCGCATCCTCAATCTCTCTCTGGGAAGGCCGGTCTTTGAGAGCTACAAAGCATGGCTGCTCCGATGGTAAGTGGAGCGGCTGCCTTGCTGTTGCAGAAAAATCCCAAACTCACACCTGACCAGGTGAAGGCGCGGCTGATGAAGACAGCTTCCAAGAATTTTCCGGTTAACAGCGTCGCCGCCGATCCGGTGACGGGTGTGACCTATAGCAGCCAATACGACATCTTCACCATCGGCGCCGGGTACCTGGATATAGCCGCGGCGCTCAACAATAAGGACCTGGCTTCCAAGCCGGCCCTGTCTCCCACGGCGGTTTACAACTCGAGCACGGGCAAAGTCTATATCGTGACGGACTCCGCAGCCGTTTGGGGCGATGCGGCAGTGTGGGGATCTGCAGCCGTGTGGGGCAGCCATGTGTTTCTCAATGGGAGTGCAGCCGTCTGGGGCGATGCCGCTGTGTGGGGTAATGCGGCCGTCTGGGGTGACAGCACAAACCAAGGCTTTGCCGCGGTCTGGGGCGATGCCGCCGTGTGGGGCTCAACCAGCACGCAGACTTCTTCGACCAGCTCGCTTTCAGCCTCAACCGGCATCTCATCGCCGGAAAGCATCAAAGTCGCCATCTATGGAGAGAACTAAGGAACAACTTGGGCTGAACTTCGAAGATTTAGTCTCACGTTCACTCAAGCGCTAAACGAATTCACGCGGAGACGATAATGAAAACCTTCTTACGATTGCTGACTCTGATGCTGACGACGAGCCTGGCCTTTGCGGGCCAGGAGAAGATCTCGAAAGACCTGAGAGGCAAGAACCCAGGCGACACCGTCGATGTGATCGTCCAGTACAATCAGGTTCCGACCGACAAACACGAAAAGAAAGTCAAGGACCGGGGCGGAAAGCACAAGGCAAAGCTCGACCTGGTCAGGGGCGGGGCTTACTCGCTGCCAGTCGACGCTCTGGACGCTTTGGCCGCCGATCCAGATGTGGCTTACATAACGCCCGATCGGGAAGTCAGGGGAAGCTTGGAATTTGCCAACCCGGCCGTTGGAGCTGATATTGCCCGGAGTTATGGCTGGACAGGAGCAGGAATCGGTGTGGCGGTGATCGACAGTGGAGTTGACAACAACGAAGGCGATCTGGGCAAGACCAGCGGCAGTGGCTACCGCACGGTGTACCACGAGACGTTTGTCCCGGGCACGTCGGCTGGAGACGACGAGAATTCCCACGGGACGCACGTCGCTGGCATTATTGCCGGCAACGCCAAGTATTCGAGCGGCACGAAATACAAGCGGACGTTTCGAGGCATCGCGCCCGAGGTCAACATCATCGATCTGCGGGTGCTGGACAAATACGGCGCCGGGACAGACAGCCGCGTGATTGCAGCCATTTCCCGGGCCATAGCGCTGAAGAACATCTACAACATTCGCGTCATCAACCTCTCGCTAGGACGTCCGGTGTTTGAAAGCTACAAACTGGACCCGGTGTGCCTGGCTGCCGAGGCGGCCTGGAAAGCCGGCATTGTCGTCGTGGTGGCCGCAGGGAATGAGGGGAGGAACAATTCTGCCGGGACACAGGGCTATGCCACGATCGGCTCTCCAGGGAACGACCCGTATGTCATTACGGTCGGCGCCATGAAAGACATGGGCACGGCCTCGCGCAACGACGATCTGATGGCCAGCTACAGTTCGAAGGGGCCCACACTGCTGGATCACATCGTCAAGCCCGACCTGGTAGCCCCGGGTAACCGGATCGCTTCGATCAAAGACAGCGGCTGGTTGGTGACCAACTATCCGGCCAACCTGGTTCCGCCTTCCTATTATCTGAATGCAGGATATTCCGAGGACGGCAACAACTACTTTTGGCTCAGCGGCACCAGCATGGCGGCGCCGATGGTGAGCGGCGCTGCCGCGCTGCTGCTGCAGAAGACACCTTCGCTCACTCCCGACCAGTTGAAGGCTCGATTGATGAAAACAGCCTCGAAGGCTTTTCCAACCACGAGTGTGGCCACCGTCGCCGGGCAGACCTACACCAGCCAATATGACGCATTCACGGTGGGTGCCGGCTACCTGGACATCGCCGCTGCGCTGAACAGCAACGACCTTGGGGCCGGCAGAGCCATTTCCCCTCTGGCAGTCTATGACCCGGTGACCCGTAAAGTGCGTCTTGATCATGGCACGGCTCTAATTTGGGGTGAAACCTTGATTTGGGGCGATGGCCTGATTTGGGGTGATGGCCTGGTTTGGGGTGATGGCCTGATCTGGGGCGATGGACTCATCTGGGGTGACTCGATGGTTTGGGGCAACAGCAGTACCCAGGGCTTTAGCCTGATCTGGGGCACCGGTCTCGTCTGGGGCAACAGCACCGCGTTCTCCGGTGAATCCGCCAGCATCGCCATTCAGGGGGAGAACTAGCCATGATCAGGACTCAACCAAAGAGCGAAGCGCGGTTACAAACTCCTATCTGGGTGAAAACCATGAAGCACCTGATGCGATCTTTGATTTTGATGTTGACCACGGGCCTAGCCTTTGCCGGCTCGCCCAAAATTTCGAAAGACCTCATCAACAGGAACTCTGGCGAGTTGGTTGACGTGATTGTGCAGTTCAGGGACGTGCCCGGCGAAGATCATCACCAGAAGGTCAAAAGCAAGGGCGGCTTCGTGAAGGCTGAGCTGAAGCAGGTGAAAGGAACCGCCTATTCCTTGCCGGCTGCGGCTCTCGAGTCTTTGGCCAACGATCCGGACGTCACCTACATCACGCCCGACCGGCCCGTCAAGGGCACCCTCGACTATGCCAATGCGACCGTTGGAGCCGACCTGGCCCTCGGCTATGGCTGGGACGGCAATGGCGTCGGTGTCGCGGTCATAGATAGCGGGATCAACAACGTCTGGGATCTTAAGGTTGGCACTTCGAATTCCAAAACTCGGATCGTTTACAACCAAAGCTTCTTGGGTGCGAAAACCAAGTCAAGTGACGAGTTCGGTCATGGCACACACGTCGCTGGCATTCTAGCGGGCAACGGTAACTACTCCGGAGCCGTGGCTAATTCCATTGCCGTCTTTCGTGGCGCGGCGCCTAGAGCTAACCTGATCAACCTTCGGGTGCTGGATGCCAACGGCGCCGGGACCGACAGCGGTGTCATCTCAGCCATCGAGCGAGCCATCCAACTCAAGAGCACTTATAACATTCGGGTGATCAACCTCTCTCTGGGGCGGCCGGTTTTTGAAAGCTACACTCAGGATCCTCTCTGCCAGGCGGTCGAGCAGGCCTGGAAGGCTGGCCTCGTGGTCATTGTAGCCGCGGGTAACGGAGGCCGGGACAAGTCCTTCGCCAATGACGGCTATGCCACTATCAATTCTCCCGGCAACGACCCTTACGTGATTACCGTGGGAGCCATGAAGACCATGGCCACGTTGTCAAGGGCTGACGACCTGATCGCCAGCTACAGCTCCAAAGGCCCGAGTCTGCTGGATCACGTGGTCAAGCCCGATCTGGTGGCTCCAGGCAACCGCATCATTTCGTTGTCGGCTTCTAACAGCCTGCTCCGATCTCAGTCTTCCGTGAATCTGATTCCTTATTCCTACTACCAGAACACGAATTCAACCACCACGTCCGGCGACTACTACCGGCTGAGTGGGACTAGCATGGCGACGCCAATGGTGAGTGGGGCGGCGGCTCTGCTGATTCAGAAAGCTCCTTCGCTGACCCCGGATCAGGTCAAGGCGCGGTTGATGAAGACCGCCTCGAAGAGCTTTCCCACCTACAGCGTCGCCACCGATCCGGTGACGGGCGTGATCTACAGCAGCCAGTATGACATCTTCACCATTGGAGCCGGTTACCTGGACATAGCGGCAGCACTTGGAAACAGCGACCTGGCCACTAAGCCGGCACTGTCTCCCAGAGCTGTTTACAATTCCACCACGGGCAACGTTTCCATCGTGGCGGGTTCAGCAGCTGTGTGGGGCGATGCGGCAGTGTGGGGGTCGGCGGCCGTTTGGGGCAGTAATGTGTTTGTCAACGGCAGCGCAGCAGTGTGGGGTGACGCCGCCGTTTGGGGAGATGCAGCGGTCTGGGGTGACAGCACGAGCCAGGGCTTTTCAGCAGTCTGGGGCGATGCGGCGGTGTGGGGCAGCACCGCAACCAGCACCAGCACGCTTTCAGCGTCCACGAGCATTGCTTCGCCTGAAAGCATCAAAGTCGCCATCTATGGAGAGAACTAAGAAACAACTTGGGCTGAACTTCGAAGATTTAGTCTCACGTTCACTCAAGCGCTGAACGAATTCACCTGGAGAAGAGAAATGAAAACTTTCCTGCGATTGCTGACCCTGATGCTGACGACCAGCCTGGTTTATGGCGGCTCGGAGAAGATCTCAAAAGACCTTAGAGACAAGAACCCAGGCGACACAGTTGATGTGATCGTGCAGTTCAATCAGGTTCCGACCGACAAACACGAAAAGAAAGTGAAGGACAAGGGCGGGAAGCTGAAGGTGAAGTTCGATGTGGTGAAGGGCGGGGCTTACTCGCTGCCAGTCGACTCCCTGGAAGGTCTCGCCGCGGATCCCGACGTGGCTTACATAACGCCAGACCGCGAAGTCAAGGGCGCGCTGGACTATGCCAATGCCACCGTAGGGGCCAACATTGCCTCGAGCTACGGCTGGAAGGGGACTGGTGTCGGCATCGCCGTCATTGACAGCGGCATCGCCGACCTTCAGGACTTGAAGGATACCCAAAACGTCAACAGCCGAGTCGTCTATAGCCAGACATTCACCGGGACCAGCGCGGCGGACCAATATGGTCACGGAACGCACGTGGCTGGGATCGTTGCCGGAAATGGAAAACTTTCTACTGGGTCCACCTATACTGTAAGTTTTGTCGGCACCGCCCCGAATGCCAACCTCATCAATTTGCGGGTGCTCGATCAAAATGGTGCGGGCACGGATAGCCTTGTCATCAGTGCCATTCAGAGGGCGATTCAGTTAAAGACCACCTACAACATCCGCGTCATTAACTTGTCTTTAGGACGACCCATCCGGGAAAGCTACACATTGGATCCGCTGTGTCAAGCCGTAGAATCGGCCTGGAAAGCAGGCATTGTGGTGGTAGTCGCTGCTGGGAACGAGGGGAGAAACAACTCTGCGGGAACTAATGGTTACGCCACGATCAGTTCACCGGCCAACGACCCTTATGTGATCACCGTTGGCGCCATGAAAACCATGACCAGCCTCTCACGAACGGACGATCTGATTGCCAGCTACAGCTCCAAAGGGCCGACCATTCTGGATCATATCGTCAAGCCGGACCTGGTGGCTCCGGGCAATCGCCTCATTTCGCTGCTGGCTCCCAATTCTCAACTCATCAGCCAGTACCCATCCAACAGCATCGCTCAGTCCTATTACAAGAAGAGCGGGAATCCCAATGCCTCGTATCAATACTACCGGTTGAGCGGCACGAGCATGGCGGCGCCGATGGTCAGTGGAGCAGCTGCACTGTTGCTTCAGAAGACGCCTTCTCTCACGCCTGACCAGGTGAAAGCCCGCTTGATGAAGACCGCTTCCAAAGCCTTCCCGACCACCAGCATTGCGACTGACCCGGCCACCGGGCAGCTCTACACCAGCCAGTACGACGTCTTCACCGTGGGCGCAGGGTATCTGGATATCGTCGCAGCACTGAACAACACGGACGCGGCCCCGGTAAAAGCGATCTCCCCTAAAGCGGTCTATGACCCTGGTACGCGCCAAACGCGCCTGGTACATGGGGATGGGTTGATCTGGGGAGATGCTCTGATTTGGGGAGACGCGCTGGTCTGGGGTGAAGGCCTGATCTGGGGCGACGCCCTCATCTGGGGTGATGGACTGATCTGGGGCGATTCGATGGTTTGGGGTGACAGCACGACTCAGGGTTTCGGGTTGATCTGGGGTGACGGTCTGATCTGGGGCGAGAGCACCACGGTCTCCGGTGAAACCACCAGCATCGCGATCCAGGGGGAGAACTAATTATGATCGGGGCTCAAGCAAAGAGCGAGAGGCAGTTACAAATTCCTATCCGGGTGAAAGCCATGAAACACCTGATGCGATGTTTGATTTTGATGTTGACCACTGGACTGGCCTTTGCCGGCTCGCCGAAGATATCCAAAGATCTCGAAGGCAAGAAGGCTGGCGACACGGTTGATGTGATCGTTCAGTTCAAACAGGTTCCGACCGACAAACACGAAAAGAAAGTGAAGGACAGAGGCGGGAAGCACAAGGCAAAGCTCGACGTCGTGAAGGGCGGGGCCTACTCCTTGCCAGTCGACGCCCTGGAAGATCTGGCCTCTGATCCCGATGTGGCCTATATCTCGCCAGATCGTGAAGTCAAGGGCACGCTGGACTTTGCCAGTGCCACCGTCGGTGCCGAAATCGCCCGGAGTTATGGCTGGGATGGAACCGGCATTGGTGTGGCCGTCATCGACAGCGGAGTTGAGAAGCGCGATGACTTGCGCGTCTCTGGCAGCGACACCTCCAGAGTTGTTTACAGCCAGAACTTTGCCAGTGATAGCACCACCTCCGACAAATACGGTCACGGAACCCATGTTGCAGGAATTATCGGAGGCAACGGTAAGAAATCCAGCGGAAGTGGCACCACGGTCACGTTTCGCGGAATCGCGGTCAACGCAAAAATCATCAGCTTGCGAGTCCTCGGTGCGCAAGGCAGCGGAACCGATAGCATGGTGATTGCGGCTATTCAGCGGGCGATTGAATTGAAGAGCACCTACAACATTCGCGTCTTGAATCTTTCACTCGGCCGCCCGGTTCACGAAAGTTACACCCTCGATCCGCTCTGCGAGGCAGTTGAATCTGCTTGGAAAGCGGGTATCGTGGTGGTGGTGGCCGCAGGGAATGAGGGCAGAAACAACTCCCAAGGCAATAATGGCTACGCGACCATAGGCTCTCCGGGCAATGATCCCTATGTGATCACGGTCGGCGCCATGAAGACGATGGGCAGCAGCTCACGGACCGACGACCTGATTGCCAGTTACAGTTCCAAAGGACCCACGCTCCTCGACCACATCGTCAAGCCGGACCTGGTGGCTCCTGGAAACCGCCTTATATCGATTCTGGCCGACACGGAAAGCCAGTTAGCCACGGCGTATCCTACAAATCAGGTCCCATCCTCTTACTACAAGCCGGGGTCGTCGGGCACTCCCCAATACATGAAGCTCAGCGGCACGAGCATGGCCGCGCCGATGGTGAGTGGAGCGGCGGCATTGTTGCTTCAGAAGACACCTTCGCTCACTCCTGACCAGGTGAAAGCCCGCTTGATGAAGACCGCTTCCAAGGCTTTCCCCACTACCAGTATCGCTACCGATCCGGCGACCGGCCAACTCTACACCAGCCAATACGACATCTTCACTGTGGGCGCAGGGTATCTGGACGTCGCCGCTGCGCTGAACAGCACCGACATGGCCAGCGTAAAAGCGGTCTCCCCTAAAGCGGTCTATGACCCGGTAACCCGCCAAACGCGCCTGGTGCATGGGGATGGGTTGATCTGGGGAGATGCTCTGATTTGGGGAGACGCGCTGGTCTGGGGTAAAGGCCTGATCTGGGGCGACGCCCTCATCTGGGGCGATGGACTGATTTGGGGTGACTCGATGGTTTGGGGCAACAGCACCACGCAGGGTTTCGGCTTGATCTGGGGCGACGGTCTTATCTGGGGCGACAGTACGACGGTATCCGGTGAAACTACCAGCATCGCTATCCAGGGAGAGAACTAGGCACTGGCGGCGAACCCCCGCATCGGAGCGCAAGAGGAGAATACGTATGACCCGGTCCGCAAAAGTCTACGTGCAGGCAGTGATCGCTGCTGGCGGAATTGTCCTGGCTGGTGCCATCAGCCAATGGTTTCCAACCCGGATTCTTGAGTGGCTGGCATTTCTGGGCGTCGTTGCCTTGACCTCGCTGGTCAAACTGCGGTTGCCGAACATCAGCGGCACCTATTCTCTGAACTCACTGGTCTTGCTGTATGGCCTATCGCGATTTGGCCCGGCCGAGATGCTGCTGGCCGGCTGCGTGGCCACTGCGGTTCAAACACTGTTGAACACTCAAAAACGGCCCCAGCCCATTCAGGTGCTGTTTAATATGGGTAATGTGAGTTTGAGCCTGGGTGTCTGCTTCCTGCTAAAGGGAACTTTGCTGGCAGCGGGACTAGGTTCAAACCCGGCAGCCGTCATGAGCGCCATTGCCTGTACCTACTTCGTGGTTAACACGCTGCTGGTCTCGGGTGTGCTCTCCCTGCTGCAAGGCAAGAGTCTCAGCCAGACCTGTGCCGAGTGGTACCTCTGGTCGCTGCCTTACTACTTGGTGGGAGCCGCACTAGTGGGCCTGACAGTTCAGTCACAGGTTTCTGGCTACGGAGAGGCTTGGCTGATCCTGGTACCGCTGGTCTACCTGGTCCATTTCTTTTTTGGTCTGGCAGAATGGCAGGGCGCGAAAACGATTGCCTCCGATACGGGCCCGGCCGCCTCATTGCCCAGAGCTGCCCGCACCTACCTGGCAGTGGTGCTTGCGGCGGGAGGATGTTTGCTGTGGGTCGCCGTCCTCCAGTGGCAAACAGAGGACCCGCTGCGCTTTGCCATCTACTTAAGCCTGGCAGTGGCGAGCTCAACCCTCAAGGTTAAGTTGCCTGGGCTGACCGGTACACTGTCTCCTAATTTCGTCCTGCTGCTGCTGGCCATCGTCCAGCTCCGCCTGGGGGAAACCGTGCTCATCGCAATGGCGGCAGGGGCAATGCAGTCCGTTTGGAGACCGAAACACTGGCCTAAACCCCAACAAGTATTGTTTAACGCGGCAGCTTTATCGCTCAGTGCCGCGCTTGCCATTGGGGTATGCCATCAAGCCATGGCTGGCCTGGCTTCCCACTCGTTGGTGGGGTGCCTGGTGCTTGCCACGCTAGTCTTCTATGGATGCAATATGCTGATCGTCGGTTCGATGTTGTGCCTGGTCGACCAAAAACCGTTGCACAAATCATGGCAGCTTTGCCACTTCTGGTCGTTCCCTTACTACCTGGTGGGTGCCGCCGTGGCGGGCTTGATGACAGCGACGACCCTTCCGGGAGGCTGGGCCTCTGCGTTGCCGATCCTGTCGGTGATGATGCTGGTTTGCGTTTCCTACCGCACCCATCTGGCTCAGGTTGCCCGGTCGTGATGTGGCGAGTGGGGGTCATGCTGCGTGCGCTGTTTCACCAATAACACGCCAGCGCGTTTTTCGAGTCGGGCAGTGGCTTCCAGGCAGTGACTGGACTTCCCTTGCCGACACACTGTCCACTGCCAAGGAATCTCACGAAAGCTAAGGAGCTGGGAAAAAATTGCTGGAGCGGCGGTCTGCGACCGCCGAAGCACTTCGTCTGCAACGTGGATAGGGGTAGGGAGAGCATACTGCTCCCCCTCCCTCCGAACCGTACAGGCGGATCTCCCGCATACGGCTCTCCAGTCGGTGGTTTTACCTGGTTGAGGATTGACGAATTGTCTCATCATCGGAAAGAGATTCCGGCTGACAAGCAACCAAACGTCCACCTGCCCGTTTCTGCCATTCGGGTCGTCAACATGGATAACTTTGATCGCCACAGTGTCTTCAGTCTTGCAACCCCTGAAGCCGCTCCAGCTTGCTTAGCCCGAAGGCACTCACGCTGGTTGAGATTCTGTCCCGACC